>OJEJ01000009.1_pt1 | contig 195378 bp, 209 predicted proteins | sample 1593271 | NCBI WGS metagenome assembly OJEJ01 (sample SAMN05416877, study PRJEB24817) | seawater metagenome | isolation source: Sea water | place: Canada:Atlantic | collected 2013-11
TAGCGTAGCGTCTCGTGGGCTCGGAGATGTGTATAAGAGACAGGTACCTGCACCAAAACTTGGGGCAACTGCAATCGCAGGGGCATTAGAGAAAGCAGGAGTTGATAAGAGTACTGTTGAGGAAGTTTTCATGGGAAATGTTGTTCAGGCAGGAGTTGGTCAGGCACCTGCAAGACAAGCTGCTCTATTTGCAGGTCTTCCTGAATCTGTTCCTTGCACAACTATTAATAAGGTTTGTGGTTCTGGTCTTCAGTCTGTGATTTTAGGAGCAAAGTCGATTTTAACTGGAGATGCATCAGTTGTTGTCGCTGGAGGAATGGAGAATATGTCTTTAGCTCCTCACTTATTGCCTAACTCTAGATCTGGATTTAAATTTGGTGAAACGAAAATGAAGGATTCTATGCAGTGGGATGGTTTATGGGATGTATATTCTGATAGACCCATGGGAAACTGTGCAGAAGAATGTACTCAAAAGTATGATCTTACTCGTGAAGCTCAAGATGAGTTTTCTATTGAATCATTCAAGCGAGCTCAAGCTTCTCAGACTGCTGGAGACTTTAACGATGAGATCTCTCCCGTTACCATTAGTTCTCGTAAGGGAGATATTGTTGTATCTGAAGATGAAGGCCCAACTAAAGTTAAATTTGATAAAGTTCCTACTCTTAGACCAGCTTTCGCTAAAGATGGGACGATTACTGCAGCGAATGCATCTACTATTAATGATGGAGCTTGTGCTCTTGTTTTGGGTGGAGAAGAATATAAAGATCAAGCAAAATTTAAAATATTAGGTTGGGCCTCTCACGCTCAAAACCCAACATGGTTTACAACTGCTCCTGTAGAGGCGGTTAAGAAAAATTTAAGCAAACTCGATCTAAAAGTAGAAGATATTGATTTATGGGAGATCAATGAAGCTTTTGCCGCGGTTACCATGATGGCCATGAAAGAGTTACAATTAGATCATAAAAATGTAAATATTTTTGGTGGGGCCGTCAGTTTAGGACATCCTATCGGAACGAGCGGAGCTCGAATTTTACTTACATTAACAAATGCCATGGAGAAGAAGGGTGCTAAGCGTGGTTGCGCAGCAATTTGTATCGGTGGTGGAGAAGCTTTAAGCTTAGTTATTGAAAGGGTGTAAGTGTCAACAAAAGCCGCTAAGAAAGAAGAACCTAAATCTGGACTAAGAAGACTTAGCCCTGGCGAGATTCTATTTAATGATGGAGAGAAAGCCAATTCCCTTTATATTATTCAAAATGGACAATTAAGACTTTTTAAACCGAAGGGAAAGGGCTATATCGAAATTACTGTGCTTAGAGCAGGTGAAGTTATCGGTGAAATGGCCTACTTTGATGATGATGGTGGTGGGAAGAGATCTTGTTCTGCTTCGGCGATGGTATCAAGTGAAGTTATAGAAATTTCATTTCCAGCATTTGCAAAAACAATGTCGGCATTAAATCCCTGGTTTAAAACAATTATTAATACTCTTGCAAGTAGATTACGCTCAACTAACGCTCGGGTTAAAGAGCTTGAATCAAACTCAACCTCAGTTAATTATGGCTCTGGAAAGCATTCAGGTTATGAATTTTTTAAAACATCTGATGTCATAAAAATATTGGGTATGTTATTTCTAACCTATAGGTCTCACGGTGAAAAATATGAAAGTGGAGTTGCCCTGCACAGAAAGACACTCGATTTATATTCTCATGAGATCTTTGGAATTATAGAGTCTAAGATGGATGAGATGATTATCATTCTTGAGGAGATGTCACTTATTGAAATTCATGATGATAAAGATGGTTTACCTAAGGTTCTTGTTGCTCAAGATTTAGATAGACTAAGATCATTATTTATTTTCTATAATACAGAGAAATACCTTACTGAAGATAAGAAACTTAAAATTGGTGTTAAGTGCCAAGTCTTCTTAGAGAACCTCTGGATGAAGTTACAAAATACCCCCAATACAGATAATGCTATAAGCTTAGTTCCAATTAGCGACTTGCTAGCAGTTTGGAAAGAAAAAAAGCAATTTATTACTGTTGATCATTTAGCTGATGCTAAGGCTTTTGGAATTGTAGGGGACACACTGATTGGGGATGATGGATCCTCACTATCTGTTGAGGTCAACTTTTTAAAGCTAAAGAACCTTCTTCCAAATATTCAATTTATGAATAGAGTTGTTGGTTCGAATCAAGCAAAATCAAGTATGGCGTAATTAGTCTGTTTTAGGTTTGTAGTAAACACTTAAACTTTGTCCATTTGTATAGATTGCATCACCATGTAACTGCAAAATATATCCTGATTTATTTAATGCTGGAGAAGTACTTGCCCCAGTTGGTCCAGGAACTTTTATATTCTGAGTATCCCTAAAGCCTACAAATGACCAGCCATGAGTTGTTGATTGTCCAAAGTCGATACCGTTAATTGTTACTTTTACTGTTGATAGGTCTGGATCTCTTGGAAGAGCAATATAACCAAAGTATTCTGTTGGAGTTCTTGTTTTTGCTATAATACAGTCAGGGTATTCAACTCTGGAGGTACCATTTAGTTTTATCATTAGTCCTGTTTGTGATTCTCCTATCGATGGGGAGTACCTTGTATTTTGATTTACTCTGTATCCAAGATACTCAAAACCATTTGATGAGCTTTCGCTTATCGAGGTCTTTGATCCAGCTTGAGTCACTTTTGTAACGGTAATATCATCAGCTTGTATATTAGCGGCTGAGGCAGAACTTATTTTCCAGTAATCATATTTGTGTCCTAGAACTACTGCTTGAATACTATTATTAACAGCTTCAAATAATTGAGCATAGTTCTGTGAACAAAGATTTTCTGAATCTTTGGATGATGAGTCAGTAAAACCTTGAGCATCATAAATTTGCTTCGACATCTCTTTGTAATTTACACCCGTCTTCCATTCATTACAGTTTGAGTGAGCAACGAGAGAGATGAACCTTATAGAGTCAGCATTCATTGGAGACCCTAGGTACCCTAGAAGCTCACTTTTTCTTGCTGCAAAAACATTAGGGTCTGGAATTGTATTCCCACCGATTGTTTGAACTGATTGAGTATCGTCACCATTGGATATCATAACTATAATTGTGTTAGCGTTATTTCTAAATATACCATTTGATCTATTATTGTTGATAATTGCAGTCACCCTTTGAAAGCCGTACTCTTGATTATTACCGCTTGCTTGAGCAAACATCTGCAAACTTTCAGAAGTGACTATATTTAACCCTGCGACACTTGGAAGTGAATCTGTATTACTGACAATTAGTGGGTAGGTCTGTATATTGTCTGATGCACTAGGATTCAAAGGAGCAACATAGATATGATAGTCAAAGTCTGTTGAAACAGTACTTAGTGTATTCTGAATTTGTCCTTTAATAGCTTGGAAGCTACTGGCCAGAGTACTTCCTGAGTTATCTACGATATATAGAATATCCACAGCAGGCTTTACAAACTGCATCTGTGAACAAGTTGTGACTTCTTGGATTTCAATGTCACCTGCATTTATTTTAACTTCTTTGTTTTGTACAGTAAGGGTTTCCTCACCACAAGAAGCAAGTAGGGAAAGCATTGAAAGTAGGATCATTAATTTTTTCATAATATATTTCCATTATTGTTTAAACTACACCTAATTAATCGGACTAATTGATGTGAAACTTTAATGAGTCTAGGAAAATCTTTCCCCTGAAGGTTGAACATGGGAGTAATACAGTAGAATAATTATAAGTATCTAATATTTATGAAATATGGAGAGATTATTATGACCGATAAGTGGTATTACGTTTTAGCTGGTGATCGTAAAGGTCCCGTGGAATTTAGCCAAATGACAGATCTAATAAGCGCAGGAACAATTGGTGACGATGACTATATATGGAAAAAGGGATTCGAGAACTGGGTTCAATTGAAAGAAGTTCCAGAGTTTGACCAAGTAGGGTCAGCATTACCTGAAGTTATTGAGGAAGGTTACTCTCTAAATCAAATTGCTGGAAATGAAAACTGTATCTTCATTAAGATTGGTGCCGATAGAGGGGCAACAGAGGTTGAGTATGGACCTTACTCCATTGACCTTATTAAAAAATTATTTGATGAAAATCGAGTGAATGGTAAGACTCATGCTTTCGTAAAAGGAATGAGTAATTGGATCATGCTTGGTGAGTTTACTGACTTTCAAGATATATTCGAAGACTTACCTCCGCCCATCGCTGATGAGGATAGAAGAAGTTCTTTACGTAAACCTCTTGTCGCTCGAATGTATATTGAGAATAATAAAAAAGTATATGTTGGACTATGCAGAGATATATCTGTTGGGGGCATGCAGGTTTTAGTTGATCACTTTCCAGGAGCATCGGGTGATCGAATTGCAATTAATGTTCACCCAGAAAATGATGATTATCACTTCGTTGCTTCTGGAGAGATCGTTAGAGTCCTTGAAGGTGGGCAAGGTTTCTCATTCAGGTTTAATGATTTATCACAAGAATCTCTAGGCGCTATTGAAAACTATGTAGAACATGCATAAAGAACGTGACCTTCATCTAATTAAAGAAACTCACTTTACTTCGAGTTGTGGTGAACGATCACATATTTACTGTAAACATTACTTTCCCATAAAAAAGTTAGCAAAAAATTATACCCATATATTCTTTCAGCATGGTCTTATTGAGTACCATTCTCGACATGAAGACTTATATGATGAGCTTCGTAATCACTTTGGCGCCAATACAGTTATCTCCGTTATGGACTTATATGGGCATGGTTTAAGTGGAGGACAACGAGGCTATATCGAAAATTTTGAGAACTTAACCTCTGATATGATAACCTTTTTTAATGAATCAAAGGATCTGGTAGAGGATTCTGAAGATGTTAAGCGAATTCTAATTGCTCATAGCTTAGGGGGTCTTATTTCTCTAAGAGTTTTAAGCGACGATGTGGTTAAACTACCTTTTAAATTTGATGGCCTTATCTTAACGAATCCGTGTATTAGCCCCAAAATTGATTTACCAAAGAAGGTAATTCAGTTAATTGAAAATATTCCCGAAGTACTAAGTAAGGTCAGAATACCTCTCATCTATGATGCCTATGATCTAAGTAGGGATGAAGCCAAGGCAATATCATTTATGCATGATCACTTGATCTCAAAAGCAGTCACAATCAAATTGGCTGCGGAGATCAAACTTGCGACAAGGGATATCAATTCAATCAGTTATTTCTTTAAAACACCGACATTCTTTATTCTTTCAACAGATGATAGAGTTGTAGATAATCAAAAGGCAGACCTATTTATTACAGGGATGGATAAATCCCTGGTTAAGGTCAAAAAATATACAGGAGCAAGGCACGACATACTGAATGAGTCTTGCCGAAAAGAGGTATTTAGGGAGATAATAAGTTATATTGAGGAAAGGATTAAATAGTATGAAGTATATCATTTCAATTTTATTATTCACTTTAATAAGCTGTTCTGTTTATAAAACAAGACGAACCTTTTCTGATAATGAGATATCAATAAGAGGTGGCGTGCATGGAGATAAGGACTGGGATTCATCACTAACTTTTAAGAGGTATTCATGGTATAAAGATGCCACTTTATCCAATGATATATTGATAGCGAAGCTTGATTCAAACTCAGATTTTGCTAATTGGATGGGGGCTGATCGTCTGCATTTAAGCCAGTGTGATCGCTTCTATATAGGTTTACTGTATACTAGTGTCAATGCTGAGCAGGGTGTTCCTTTTATGGAAACCGAAATAGAATCCAGCGGAAGTGAATTAAAAATCATTTTAGCTTTTACCAAAGAGCTTAAGGCCCATCAAAACCTTAGGGATTGGCATTTATCAAGGCATAAAGTGTATGGTATATGTACGAGTAAGTCATCAGAATCACTATCAATAAGCTTACCTGGATTTAAAACGAAGAAAATCACTCTCGATTAAATACCCAATAAAAGCAGTCTAGCTACATTTATTTACATATTGCCTTAAGGCTTATTCTAAAATGACCGATAAAAATATGAGGTATAAAAGTAATGAGCGAAGACAAGTACCAACGTTTCGGTAAGTATTTAATTCTAGATCATCTAGTTGATGGTGGGATGGCAAAAATTTGTCGTGCTTCTTTCCTTGGTGAACAAGCGAATAAAATCGTAGCGATTAAAATGGTACAGGCTCAGTATTCTAAAGATCCTGCTTATGTTCAAATGTTTGAAGATGAACTAAATGTTACCTTTGGACTCGTCCACCCTAACATTGCTCAGGTATATGACTATGGTATGGTTGACGACCAACTCTACTCTGCTATGGAGTATGTTGACGGAGCGAACCTTAAGCAATTTTTAGATAGGCTTAAAGAAAAAAAATTCGTTTTCCCTGTTGAGATTTCTACCTTTATTATATCTCAGGTATGTTTGTCACTTCACTATGCACATACATATCAGGATAAATTAACAGGAAAATTATTTAATATTATTCATAGAGATATTTCTCCACACAATATCATGTTAACTTATGATGGAGCTGTAAAATTAATTGATTTTGGTATTGCTAAGGCCGACTCCAATAGTGAGTCCACTCAAGCGGGAACTATCAAAGGAAAATTGTCATACCTTGCTCCTGAGTACTTAGACGGATTAGAGCTTGATCATCGTTATGATCAATTTGCTGTTGGGATCACTCTTTGGGAAATGCTTTGTTCAAGGAAGCTATTTACTGCAAAGAATGATCTAGCTGTTCTGAAGCAAATTCAAGGTTGTAAAGTCCCTGTGCCTTCATCGATAAATCCAAACGTACCAGCAGAACTAGATGAAATCGTGATGAAAGCTTTATCAAAAGATAGAAACAATCGTTACGAAAATATGGATAAACTAAATAGAGCACTTATTAAATTTTTGTACTCTAATTATCCTGATTTCAATAATTCAGATTTAGGATACTTTGCAAAACAACTCTTTAAAGAAGAGATACTTGCAGATCGAAAGAAGTTTGTTGCTTACGGTAAAATTGATTTAAAACCATATATTAAAAATATGAATGCACAAGGTGGTTCAAACTCAAATACAACAACCGAGAAGGCTGATGACGGGTCATTTATATCAAATGATCAACGTACAGGAAAAATAGAGCTGGATTTAGGCGATTTTGGTGATAGTGAAGCAGCTATCGAAGGATTAGATCTAGATAATAAGTTGGATGGAAGCTCTGTAACAAGGACAGCACAAAGAAAGAAAATAAAATCTGCTGTAGGAGTAGTACCTGGCGCAAATAGAACTGTCAAAAGAGCTGGTGGTACTAGGCCTGCTGTGAGGACTCGTAGGGGCGGTGGAGAAAATAAAACTTCAGTCACACGAGTAAAAACGAGAGCAAGAAAAACGACAAAACCAACTGAAGAAAAAAAATCAGGAAAAAACTTTATACCCTATATTGCTGTCGCGGGCCTATTACTTGTGGCATTGTTTAAGCCAAGTTTTTATGAAGTAATCTTTGGCACAGTAAACAAAGTAACTGGGAATGGACAACAGAAAATTATTCCACAGAAAAAAAAGGAAGTTGGAATTATTACTTTTAGTAATCTTGACTTAGAAATGGAAATTTTCGTAAATGGTGTAAAAAAAGAACTAGAAGGTATCGACCTCAAACTACCACTAAATCGTAATTTAAGAATTAGTGTGAAGAAATCAGGCCATAAAACTTGGACCAAAAAAGACATCATTGTCTTAACTGAAGATAGTCGAAGAGCTTCGATATATGTTCCTGGTCTAAAGAAAGAATCAATAGGATATTTAACTACCTCAAATAATTATTCTCCGGGTTCAAAAATGAGATTTTCACTCGATGGCAAAACTGTAGAGAAAGCCCTGCCTTTTCGCAATGAAAGGTTACCAGCCGGTAAGTATGATGCAGTTATTATAAATCCAATTATTGGGACAGAGATGAAAGTTCGTTTTGAAATTAAAGAGAATAGAAAAAATGTTCTTCAAGATTAAGTAAAACTATGAGTTTGTTTCTTCTTTCTTCTTTTCAAATCTTTTCTTTTGCTTAAAACGATTTCTACTACGCATATTTAAAAGTTTTATAATTTCTGATGCTGTCTCTTCAAGCGCTATATTTGTCACATTAAAAACAGGCCATCTTCTATTATCTTCAAATAAACCATTTGCCCACTCGATCTCTTCGGAAACCTTTCTCGAGTCAGCATAGTCTCCTGTCGCATTTGTACCAAGGTTAGATAGTCGATTTTGTCTTATTTGCTTTAAAGCATCAGGATCAATTGTAAGCCCAAAGATTTTACGTTGATCAATCTTTACGAGGTCCTCAGGAAGAGGCATATTTAGAATGATAGGAATATTTACAACCTTTAAGCCTTCTAAAGATAAATAGATGGAAAGAGGAGTTTTAGATGTTCTTGAGATACCTACGAGCACAACATCACATTCATCAAGTGATTTTAAGTTCCTGCCATCATCATGATTGAGCGTAAACTCAACAGCAGCAACTTTTTCAAAGTATTTATCGTTAACAGCATGTAGTAAGCCAGGCTGATAGTCTGGTTCTGTTTCAAATACGTTTGCAAAGCTAGTTAACAATGGGCCTAGTAAATCCACAGAACGAACATGTTCTTTTCTACTAATTTCATGAACATATTTTCTGAGGTCTGGAGATACAATTGTGTAAACGATCATATCATGATGAATTGCTGCTTCTTGAAATATCGCGTCTATATGGTCTTTAGTTCTTACATTCTTAAAACGAGTGAAAAATATTTCTTTAGATTGAAACTGAGTAATCGCTGCTCGAGTCATCGAAGATGCAGTTTCTCCAGTACCATCGGATATAATAATAACTTTTAGATTCTTTTTTTCACTAGATTCCATTATGTATTGTCCCTTAAAAATTTTTCACACTTTTCAACAATTTTATTCTTTTCAAGAAGTGGATTGTAGCAAAATTTATCAAGCTTTTTAAACCAAGTTCTTTGAGACTTGGCCAATCTTCTCGTATTTATAGATAATCGCTCTTTATAATCCTCAATACTTTCAAACTTATCATTTATATAGTCAATTGTTTCTTTATAGCCAATTGATTGAATAGGCTTCTCCAGGCCACTACTAATACTTTCAAGGAGGCTTTTGACTTCTTCAACCAGACCATTTGCCACCATTCTATGAGTTCTACTTAGAATATAATTGTAATGCTCTTCTTTTGGTATATCTAAGTGTATGTGCAGTATATCCCAATTATTTATAACTGTTGGTGATTTTTGTTTTTTTTCAGGCATTTGCTTTCTAGCATCAGAGAAGGGGGTCTTAGTAGTCCAAAAATGCTCAACGGCCCTTCTTATACGATAGTGATCATTTTCATGATATCTCTCAAAAGATGGAGTATCTATTTGTTTCAATATTGCGATAAAGGGATCTATCCCTTCTTCTGCATACAAAGTATTTGAGCGCTCTGTGACTTCAGTCGGTGTGGTAATAGAATCATACATCCCTTCAGTTAATGCTTGCAGATAAAAGCCACTTCCACCAGAGAGAATGACTACCTTCTCTCTTTGGTGACAATCTATTATAATTGGCGTCGCAAGCCTTGCAAATTCAGCAGCATTAATAGCATCCTTAATTGAGTGAGTATTCACCATATGGTGCTTTACTTGAGCTAGCTCAGCATCAGTAGGCTTGGCCGTTCCAATATTTAGTTCTTTGTAGAAGAGTAGTGAGTCAAAGTTAACAACTTCACCATTAAACTGCTTCGCAAGCTCTAGGCTTAAATCTGTTTTTCCTGTGGCGGTTGGACCTGAGATAATAATAACTTTATTTTTTTTCATAAATATTTCTTAAATGCTTTGCTGTTAATTTTAATAAAATATTTTCTGATATAAGTTCAGCAATACTAAACTTATCAACGAGTTCATTTAGATTATAGCTGTGATCATCCCATAGTTTGAGTTCACTAAATGTAGGATTATTTGAATTCCTAAGAAGAGCTTCTACCACTTTAAGGTAGGGGAGCTTTTGAAATTTCTTAGGGAAAGATCTTACAACAAGAGTTCTTTCATCAATCAAATCAACTTCGAAGCCGTAGTCATTGATAATTGTGACGGACTCTGAATCTAATGGAGTTAAAAGCTTTATTGGCCTACTGACGAGAAGGGGAATAGACTCTTCCTCTGATGACTTCTCTTTTAAAATCGCTTTGAGTTCATACTGAAGCAATCTTTCCATATCTAGTAAATAAGGCACTTGAGCAATATTTAAAATGGAGATCTCTTCTATACTGAGAGCATGGTACTGATGATTACTGCTGATACCGTGTTCATTTTTGGTATGAATATTATGAAGGTAGTTATCAACTGTTGCATTATCTGTGAAGTTTATATGCTTGTAATCAATTTCTCGAACTTCATTCGGATTCGAAGAGTCTGTGCTAAGTAGCTGTTGATTTTCATTTGTTCCACGTTCACTATCGTTTGATTTTGAAATATAGTTCTTAATTGCTCCAGAAACTAAGGAGAAGACTTGTGCTGGTTTAAACAACTTAACAACTGTTTTATTAGGATGAATATTTACATCTATTTCATCTGCAGGAATGTTAATATAAGCTGTATAATGTCCTGTCTCACCTTCAGGCCAAATATGGGAGGCCGAATTAAGAATAATTCTATGAATTTGAATGTCTTGAATAAGCCTATCATTTATAAATATATAATGTGACTTGTGGGCATTTCCTCTGGTGGATTCATGGGTTAAATAAATTTTAAAATCAATGCCATCGTATGAGTTTTCAACATGAATGAAGTTGATTTTTTTGTCTCTAAAAAGAGTATCTTTAATTCTCTCAGATAATTCAGTTCGTGTAGGGTAGAAGTCTTTGTCCGAATAATCCCATTTAATTGAAAATGCTACTTCAGAGTGGGTTAAGAGAAAGGCATTGATTATTTTTTTAAGTTGGTTCTTTTCAGATGTCTTTGATTGAATGAATTTCATTCTAACTGGTGTGTTAAAGAATAAATCTTTTATGTAGAATGATGTTCCTGTTTTGTTATTAGAGACTTTCTCCGTTTGATGAGACTTAGTCTCTCCACCCTCAATAAGTATGTTTCCAATTGTTTGTGATGTTTTACTTTTGCAAGTAATCTTTGAAATACTAGCTATACTTGCTAATGCCTCTCCTCTAAAACCATAAGAGTGAAGTCTATAGATATCTTCAAAACGAGAGATCTTACTAGTTGCATGCCGACAAAAAGCGAGTGGTAGGTCTTCACTGTTAATACCAATACCGTTGTCTTGAAGGTGTATGAGCTCTAGACCATTATCCATAATATGAATGGTAATTTCTGTCGACTTAGCATCAATTGAATTTTCTAATATTTCTTTTAGTAGTGTCGAGGGGCGCTCTATAACCTCACCGGCTTTTATTTGGTCAATAATGTGTTCGGGCAATAACTGTATTTTTGATTGTTTCTCTGTAGCCATTAAGCCCTGTAGAAATTTACTTGATTTCTACCACCCTCTTTGGATTTGTATACAGCAGAGTCAGCACGCTTGAATAGGTCTGTTCCGGTATTTACACCCTGGCGGTAATCAGCAACACCGATTGACGCTAAAACTGGAAGGCGCTTATCTTCGTAAACAAAGTGATGATCTTCAACAAGTCGCCTTAATCTTTCCGCGATTTCAAAAGCTTGCTTTAGATTAGTTTTTGGTAGTAATACAACAAATTCTTCTCCACCATAACGTGCAAAAGTATCACCGGATCGAATCCCATTATCTCTTAAAAGCTTGGCCATTTCTTTTAGAACGTAATCACCAGCGTCATGTCCGTAATTATCGTTTAAGTGTTTAAAGTGATCTAGATCAAATATGATTAATGATAAAGGTGCACCTGTTACTTTCGATTTTTTAACTTCTAAATCAAGCATATTATTAAAGTACATTTTATTATAACATTGTGTAAGGCCATCAGTATTGGCTTCTTGGTGGAGTTTATCATAAGTAAGTCTTTCAGTATCTCCAACTGGTAGATACTTAAGAGCAATGCTGCCTATCTTAACCATGTCTCCTTTTTGGAGTTCAGGTGATCCTTCAATTTTTTGATTATTTAAAAAGGTTCCGTTGGAAGATCCCATATCTTGGACATTTGAAGTATCACCATTCACAACAACTTTAAAATGCTGTCTTGAGATACCTTGAAAATCGAGAGGAATTGTACAGTCGGCATTTCTTCCAACTATATTGTCACCATCGAGGAGATCAAAGAGAGTTCCGTTTAGGTCACCACCAACTACAAGAAAACATGCTGGCTTTGACTCAGCTTCTTTATCTGCCGCAGCTAGCGCCGCTTTGATATCTGTAATCACTAATGTTGCATTATCATCACTCATTTAAATCACTCCACGATAAAAAGAACTTTTGTATCATAAACAAGAATCTATATAATTCCAATATGCTATATGCCATTAATCGGCTGATTTAGTGTTAGAGTTTAGGTATTGGTAAGCATATTTTTTACCAAGTTCAACTCCAGGTTGATCAAAAGGATCAACTAAGAGGTATTCTCCCATGAGCACTGTGAGTGATTCAAAAAATAAGACTAAAGATGAGAGAGTTTTCTCGTCAAGTTTCTCTATACTCATTGATATAACGTTGCGTTTATTTTCCTTTAGCGCCGTTAGACTACCTTGAAATTCCGCTTCAAGCAGAGTGTTCATATCATGGGGGGCAAGTTGTTTTGCACTATTAATGTCTAGGTCTGAATCTAGAGAGTAGTTATGCTTTCTATTCTTAATATTAAGCATAAACATGAGCTTGTTGTTAGGTCCTTCCATGAATAATTGCATTTGTGAATGCTGGTCAGTTGCTCCGTATGCAGGAACTGGAGTAAAGCCTACATGCTCTTTTTTCTCGTGAGAGTATTTACCTAAGCTTTCGGCCCATAACTGAACAAACCACGATGAGAAGTCTTTCAGTTTTGATGAGTACGGCATCAGTACTGTTTCGTTTACTTTTTCAGGTGTCTCATTTAACAGGTATGCAAGGTGAGCGGCGGACTGAAGCATAGGATTTTTTGTGATATTTTTATCAAGTAGTGTCGACTTAAAGTCGTTAGATCCAGAGAAGAGCGCATCAATATCAATTCCAAAAAATATAGCTGGCAATAGACCTACATGTGTTAAGACAGAAAAACGACCTCCAACATCGTCAGGGACAATTAAAGAGAGATATTTATTTTTATCAACATGCTCTCTTAGTTGCCCATTCTTTTCATCAGTACAGAATACAAAGTATTTTCCATATTCTTCCTCTGCAATTCCTTGCGCTTTTAGTAAGTTTCTAATGATAGAGTAACAAGCAATAGTCTCTGCGGTTCCACCTGATTTTGAAACGACGTAGAAAATTGATTCATTGAGGTCCACTTTACTTAGTTCATCGTGAATATAGTCTGAGTCTGTATTGTCTAAGAGTGTGAAGGATTTATTCCAATTTGATCTCAAAGCAGAAACAAGCATTTGGGGACCTAAGGCACTCCCGCCAATTCCGACTTGAACAAAGTGCTTCTTATCTTTGATCTTACTGTAAATTTCCTTGGTACTTTGGAGGTAATCCTTTCTATCAGTTAAGTGAAAAAAACCGAACTTAGGGTTGTTAATAATTTCTTCAAATTTAGTGAGCATAGTGCTCAAAAATGCATCACTAAATGATGAATGATTTGTATTAGCGTTAGTTGAAAAATTAAATTCTATCGGGGACATGACTACCTTGTGTATTCTTTCTTAAGCTCTCTAGCGATAACAACTTTTTGGACTTGATTAGTCCCTTCTACGATTTGAAGGACTTTAGCATCACGCATATATCGTTCTACTGGATACTCTTTAGTATAACCAACTCCACCATGAATTTGGACAGCGTCAGTAGTGACTTTCATTGCAGTATCTGTTGCTTTCATCTTTGCCATAGATGAGAGCTTTGTATCAATTTTATCATTATCAAAGTTCTCAGCAGCTCTTTCTACTAGTAATCTTGAAGCAACAATCTCACAGCTCATATCGGCCATCATCCATTGGAGCCCTTGGAAATCAAAAATTGGCTGGTTAAACTGCTGTCTTTCAAGTGAGTACTTTACAGCTTCATCTAGCGCTCTTTGAGAGAGTCCAACAGCAATGGCGCCAATGGTAATTCTTCCTCTATCAAGAGCACTCATAGCAATCTTAAATCCTTCACCTTCTGAAGCCAATAAATTTTCTTCAGGAACGAAGCAGTTATCAAAAACAACTTCTCTAGTATGAGATGCTCTCCAGCCCATTTTTTGCTCTTGTTTGCCATAGCTAAAGCCTTTCATTCCATCTCTAACAATGAAGGATGAGACTCCCTTTGCTCCAGCGCCGCCTGTTCTGGCCATGACGATATAAGTTTTGGCATATCCAGCAGAAGTGATCCACATCTTAGAACCATTTAAATTATATCCACCTTTAACTTTCTTCGCAGTGGTCTTTAAGGCCGCCGCATCTGAACCAGAGTGAGATTCAGAGAGACAAAATGATCCTATTTCTTCTCCACTCGCAAGGGCAGGAAGATAATCTTGTTTTTGTTTTTCTGTACCAAATTTTTGTAAAATAGATTGAACCATACTTGAAACTGAGACTGTTACAGAATATGAGACTGATGATTTGGCAATCTCTTCAAGAACAACACAGAAGTCTTGATAGCCAAGTGACATCCCTCCATACTTCTCATCTGTAGTTACACCCGTTAGTCCCAAGGCACCCATTTCTTGAAAAATATCCATGCGAAAGTGCTCATTTGCATCATCATGTTCCATGTGAGGTTCAATCTTAGCAAGTCGAAATTTTTCAATGGTATTTTGGAGTTCTATTTGTAGTTCGTTCATAGTGAAATTTATATCATATTTACTTAAAAGTGCCAGGACCATTTGCGTACTTACGGTGCGTTAAATGACGCGCCGTAGGTACCAAAAACCACCTTGCACCCTTAGAATAAGCCGAACTAAATTTAAGGAGAGTTTATGTTATATAGTGGGAAGTCAATCCAGTGTGAATTAACAAACTCAGGAATTTTAAAAGTGACTTTTGATATTAAAGAATCTGGTGCAAACGTTATCGGTTCTTTGATGATGGGGGAGCTTCCTGATGCAGTTGATGCAATTGTTAACTGTAAAGAAAAGAAAGGTGTTCTTTTAAGATCAAACAAGGAACATTTCATATTTGGTGCAGATATTACTGAATTCGTAAATAATTTCAAAATGAGCCAAGGAGAAATCCGTGGCTGGATCTCACCAATGAATAATATTCTAAATAAAATAGAAGATCTTGATGTGCCTACAGTAACTCTAATTAACGGTTATGCACTAGGTGGTGGGTTTGAAGTTTGTCTAACTACAGACTATAGGCTGATTGCTCCAAAGGCAAAAGTTGGACTCCCTGAAACTAAGCTTGGGATCATGCCAGGCTGGGGTGGAACAGTAAGACTTCCAAGACTTTGTGGAGCAGATAATGCTGTTGAATGGATTACTTCAGGTAAGCAATGGAAAGCTGAAGACGCACTAAAAATTGGTGCAGTTGATGGTATCGTTGAACTTGATCATTTAGAAGCTGCTGGCGAAAAATTTCTTCTAAATTGTATCGAAGGTAAAATGAATTGGAGAGCACGTAAGGTTGAAAAAAAATCGGCCTTAAGACTATCTCAAATTGAAGCCACTATGGCGTTTATGACTTCTAAAAGCTTTGTTGCAGGAGTCGCTGGACCTAATTATCCAGCGCCAGTCAAAGCAATTACTGTTATGGAGAAATCTTGTTCGCTTGATAGAGATGGTGCACTTGAACTTGAAGCTGATGCATTTGCTGAACTAGCAAAGACTAGTGCTGCAGAATGTTTGATCCAAGTTTTTATGGGAGATCAATACTTAAAGAAGGTTGCAAAGAAAACGACTAAAGGAACAGATAGGGTCGCTCAAACTGCAGTCCTTGGGGCCGGAATCATGGGGGGAGGAGTTGCTTATCAATCGGCAAGTACTGGAACTCCAATACTGATGAAAGATATTAACCAACCAGCTATTGAACTTGGACTTGGTGAGGCGACAAAATTATTATCGAAACAAGTTGCCCGTAAGAAAATTGATGCTGCTGGTATGGCAAAAGTTTTAACGATGATTAATCCAACTTTAAGTTATGGAGACTTTGCGAATGTAGAGCTAGTTGTTGAAGCGGTTGTTGAAAATCCAAAAGTTAAAAAAGCTGTCTTGGCCGAGCTTGAAGATAAAGTCACTTCAGAGACAACGCTTACTTCAAACACATCAACAATTTCAATTACAGAGTTAGCAAAAGATTTAAAACATCCAGAAAATTTTTGTGGGATGCATTTCTTTAATCCTGTTCATAGAATGCCTCTAGTCGAAGTTATACGAGGTGAAAAAACAAGTGATGAAACAATTGCTAAAACTGTACAATATGCAACTCAAATGGGGAAAACTCCAATCGTTGTAAACGATTGTGCAGGGTTCTTAGTTAATAGAGTGTTATTTCCTTACTTTAGTGGCTTTGCAAAATTAATTGAAGATGGAGTTGATTTTCAAAGAGTAGATAAGGTGATGGAGAAGTTTGGATGGCCAATGGGACCAGCATATCTCTTAGATGTTGTTGGTATTGATACTAGTTCATACGCTGCTAAGATTATGGCCGATGCATTTCCAGACAGAATGGCGATGAATGGTGAAACTATTATTGATATGATGCACGCTGAGAGTCGCTATGGTCAAAAAAATGGAAAAGGTTTCTTTAAGTATGAATTAGATCGAAAAGGAAAGCCTAAAAAATTAGTAGATGAAGCTGCTTTTGCAATTATTAAAAAATCGGTAAAACGTGAAGTTGAAGTTACTGATGAAGACATTGTTGAGCGAATGATGCTTCCGATGATTTTTGAGTGTGCAAGATGCTTAGAAGAAAAGATCGTAGCAACTCCTCAAGAAGTTGATATGGGACTTTTACTTGGTCTTGGCTTTCCTCCATTTAGAGCTGGTGCTTTAAAATATGCTGATAGCTTAGGTTTATCAAACCTTGTTGAGTTGTCAGGAAAGTATATTGAGCTTGGAAATATGTATGCTGCTACGGATGGTATTAAGGCCATGGCAACAGATAACAAAACTTATTACGGAGAAAGATAATGAAAAAGGTCGTTGTAGTCGATGCTGTTAGATCAGCAATGGGAAAAGCAAAAAATGGTGCCTTTAGAAACGTTAGGGCCGAAGAGTTATCTGCAAGATTAATGGATGGGATTCTTGATCGTAATCCAAAAGTAGATCCTGCAGAAATTACTGATATCATTTGGGGATGTGTTCAACAAACTTTAGAGCAGTCTTATAATGTTGCAAGGAATGCACAACTCTTAACAAGAATACCTATTCAAGTTCCAGCACAAACAATAAATAGGCTTTGTGGTTCTTCCATGACGGCACTCCATATGGCCGCTCAGGGAATTATGGCCGAGCAAGGAGACATTTATCTCATTGGTGGAACTGAACATATGGGGCATGTTCCTATGACTCATGGGGTGGATTTTAATCCTCAAGTTTCAAAAGTTATGGCCAAAGCCGGTGGAAGTATGGGACTGACAGCAGAGCTCTTAGGAAGAATGCATAATATAGAAAGAAAAGCTCAAGACGAATTTGCTTTAAGATCACACCTTCGTGCCAAAGCGGCTACCGAGTCTGGGAGATTTAAAGATGAAATCGTGCCTATTCAAGGTCATGATGAAAGTGGAATGCCTTTTATGGTAGAGGACGATGAAGTTTATCGAGCTGATGCAAATATAGAAAGTCTAAATAAGCTTCGTCCTGTTTTTGATCCAAAGGGCGGAACAGTTACTGCTGGTAATGCTTCTGCGCTAAGTGACGGTTCAAGTTGTATGTTGGTTATGAGTGAAGATAAAGCAAAAGAGTTAGGTCTTGAGATTATGGCCTATGTGAAATCTTTTGCAGCTGCCGGTTGCGATCCATCACTTATGGGGTATGGTCCTGTTCCAGCATCTAAGAAGGCTTTGAGAAAAGCTGGTTTAGAGACAACTGACATTGAGCTTTGGGAATTAAACGAAGCTTTTGCCGCTCAATCTCTTCCAGTAATAAAAGATTTAGGGCTAGCGGGTCAAGCCGATGAAATAATTAATGTTAATGGGGGGGCAATTGCTCTCGGACATCCCCTTGGATGTTCAGGTGCTCGAATCTCAACAACGCTTTTACATGAAATGAAAAAACGTAATTTAAAATACGGCGTTTCAACAATGTGTATTGGTATGGGACAAGGTGTTGCTACGGTTTTTGAAAGACCATAAAGAATAAGTCATAAAAAAGCCCGATTTTTTATGACCGGGCATTTTTTAATATAATTTATTGGGAGCGTCTGCTCTTCCTTTGTAGTCAATTGCAACACCACATTTATATTTGTCAGTCATTTTAGAATCTACGTAATCGACTTTAGAACATTTAATATCTTTTCCAATTTTTATATAAGTTCTAAAGGAAAAAGATCCACCTGACATCGATAGACCTGAGCTTGGCCTGTAGGTAATTTTGTCATAAACAGCTTTTGCAGCTTCACCTGTAAATTCAACTAATACATCGTCTCTTTCATTTGAAACTTCTACCTCAGAGGCAAAAGATGTCATTGATGCAAGTATTGTTAGTCCAATTAATAATTTTCTCATTATCTTTCCTTTTTTATATCTTAAAGAGTCGAATCGAATCGAATCTTTAAATTAGAATCTTTGTAATTGTACTTGTCCAATAATCGACTGTGGACATTGGCCATTGCTAGTATTATTAAATCCTGTCATTTGTATTTGGTACTGAATATAACTCATTGCTTGTTGAACTGCAGTTGATACTGAGCTGGCATAGTATCTCTTTCCATTTAGCTTTACATTGTCTTTACCCTGGATATCATCTACGTAAGCTTGTAAAAGTTCCATTCTTCTGAAATCTGTTGCTTTTGATTCTTGCGCACAGTTGATATTCAAAACATCTATGGCATATCCTGTATAACTTGATCCACCAGCGTCTTGTTGTACCTCAAAAGTAATCCCTTGAGCTTTTAGCTTATCTGTTAAAGAATCACTGTCACTACCTTCATCTTCTTTTCCACATGCAGATAGTATAAATACCATTCCGAATAATAGCCCTAAAACCTTTAGATTTTTCATTTTCTCTCCCGTCGTAAATTAAAATAACTTACCCACTTAGAGGCAAGTAGTGTGCCAAGAATTAGGTTTATAAAATCGAGAATATACCTTAAAGGTGTTTATTATTTAGACAGTATGTATAAAAAATCATCAATATTTCTATATTATGTTATGTTTATATTATGAATATTGAAAAACGACCTTTAAAAAAACACCTATTTATATGTACTAATACAAGAGAATTTAAGGACTCTTGTGGGCCAAAGGATTCCCTGAGCATTATTCAATCTATAAAGGATAGACTTAGAGAAGAAGGTTTGTGGGATGAATACAGGGTGACCTCGTCAGGTTGTCTCGGTCCATGTGCTAGAGGTATTTCAGCTATAATCTTTCCCGAAAATTTGATGATTACTGAGATAGGGCCTAATGATACAGAAAAGTTATATCAATTATTAATCACTTGATGAGATTGGTTTTTTTTAATATTATTCAGTTTAGACATATTTAACCTTACTGTTGAGCTGCTTCTTTTATTAAGTTCTTGGCAATGATGAGAATCATGACTTCGTTTGTTCCTGCACCGATCTCATTTAGTTTATTATCTCTCATCATTCTTTCAAGAGGGAACTCTCTTGAGTAACCATATCCACCATGTATTTGAATCGCATCAAGAGCAATCTTTGTAGCCATTTTTGGAAGTTGTAGTTTTACCATTGCAGCGGCCGTATTAGAAACTTTACCAGCATCCCATTCTCTACAGATATTATACAGAAAATGTCTCATCATTTCAGTCTCAGAGGCCATCTCCGCAACCATTTTTTGAATCATCTGAAAGTTACCAAGTGTTTTACCGAATTGCTCTCTTTCATTTACATATTTTAAACATTGATCGACACAAGCCTGGGCGATTCCTAATGAAATACCAGCAATTGTAAGTCTTTCTATTTCAAGATTTCTCATCATATGTGATACGGAATCACCCTCAGCTCCAACTCGGTTTTCTTTTGGTACTTTTGCATTTTCAAAGCTTAGTTCTCCAGTTGGACTCGAGCGCATACCCATTTTATGAATTTCTTTAGATACAGAATAACCTTCGGTTGCTTTGGTATCAATAATGAATGTCGTTAGATCATTTCTTTTCTCACCAGTTCTAGTATAAAGGTAAACGACATCTGCATACTGAGCATTTGTAATCCACATCTTATTACCATTTATTATGTAATCATCACCAGAGGCCACCGCTTTACACTTCATCCCAACAGCATCAGATCCATAACCAGGCTCACTCATACCCATAGCGCCAATATGTTCACCAGAAATTAATTTTGGAAGGTACTTAGCTTTTTGTTCGTCAGAGGCATTGGTAGCGATATTATTTACACATAACATGGAATGGGCCAAGTATGAGAGAGTAGATCCAGCACAAACCTTACCAAATTCTTCCATTACAATTGTTGCTGCTGTAGCTCCGAGGCCAGCACCGCCATGATCTGGATCTGCAGTGATACCAAGGATACCGAGCTCTCCCATCTTTTTAAAAGCATCTATATTGAAGGTTTCCTCAGAGTCATGCTTTTCTGCGTGAGGTGCAAGTTCCTTGTTTGCAAAGTCTCTAGTAACTTCTTGGAGAGCTCTTTCTTCTTCTGTAAAATACCACATTTAAATTTTCCTTTATGACGATGTGTGGACGATATATATCTTAAAATTCACAATTGTTCAAATCTGTGCGATGCACAAGCATTAAACATCTGGAAACACTGTGATTTATTTCCTAGAATATAGAAACAAGTGTTTAGGGAGGAACAACTGGAGCAGTTAACGACACCAGAAATTAAAAGTAATGACACAGTCTTTCCTGGAGAAAGCTTTTTCTTCTACTGGCGAACTTCTCCGTCTCTTTGGGAGGCCAAGCTTCGTGAATACAAAGGTGCTCTCCCAATTATCGTGCCTATCAACTGGTCTCTTCATTCTGATCATGTCGACCAATTTGATTTCGGTCAAAATAAACCAGAAACAGACCTAAAAAGACTTGAAGAGGCTGCAAAAGCCGTTGGCCAGGAAATTGTTTTTGCTGTTCAAACAGCTCCGGCACCTTTTCTTTCTAACGGAGGTCTTCCTTCTTATCTTGCAAGAAATCTTTCTTTGGATAAAAATGGGGTCGCTATTGCAGTTCTGGACGATAATTATCAAGTCAACCGAATTTATAGCTTCTATGACCCAAGAATTTTTCAAGCCTATCGAAAATATGTATGGAACTTAGGCCAGTACATTTCTCAGACCGGAATTTCCTCACCAGTCCATGGGATCGAATGCTTTCGAATCGAGGATGATCATATGATTTCCTTTTTTAAAGATCATTCTCAGGTTTTTGATGGTGGCTTTAATCGGTATATAAAGCAATTACAAGACAATGAGCCCGATAAAATAGAAAAGCTAATAGGTAAGCCTAGCTATGAAAACGATCTCAAGCTTGATTACTCAAAGCTTATTGGTGGACTTTATATAGAGGCCTTGAGTGAGGCAATCTCAGGTAATTATGGTGATAATATTGAAGTATGTCTATTGGGCGCAAGTTCTGGCGACATCTTTAAAAGAAGTAACGAGATGTGGGAGAGTGAAGAGAATTATTACGATCCTATCTTTAAAAGTATTATTAACGGTTTAATTCCTTGTTCAGCACTTCTTAATCCAAAGTTAAAAGAGAATGCACTTGGGCGCGCCTTAAAAGACATAGTCACAACACCACTTATTAGGAATTTTATAAAAAATGAGTATTACTCAGATGATTCATCTCTTAGTTTTTCCCCTCTTTCTTTTTTTGAATTTGTTGACGGTGGTGAGGGACACTTTAGTTTCGAGGATATGATTGATAACTCCGGGCTTAAGTACTTTTTTGAACAGAAATTTCCAACAGCTTATAAAATAAAAAGAAAGTTCAGCTTTGACTTTGATGACCTTGATGAGAGAAGAATTACTTTCTTCTTTGGAGCAAGATTGGACCTAGAGAAGTTTCATCATGTCTTAAAGCTTTTTATGCACGGTCAAAGAATTTTTCTAGATACAAATGGTTTAGATCAAAAGCTTCTAGACAAACTCGAAGCTTTTTATATGGAGAATAGTTTAGAGTTAGAGCGAATTAACTATATTTCTCCAGTTACCAAAGCGGCCCTTGGTGAAGGGCTAATTGTCACTTATAACAGTGAGAAGTTAAGGGGTGCATCTCTTGTTAAGCGTTCTGGATTTTGGGATACGATGATTGACTACCTAGATGTAAAGCATCCTAGCATTCAGATTGATCAAGGAATTTTTTACTACCTTAAGACAAGACCATCAAATACATATGAGCTAAACTATGAGGAGATAAGAAGATTCTCTTTTTATAATCCTACTAGTTACAAGAAAAAAGCTCATATTGTATCTTCTCAGAACTTTGCCTTTATAAGATATATAGATATGAATAGGGCCGAAGTAAACTCGACTCCAATTGGAATTGATATAATGCTACTACCTGGTGGCTCAGTGTCTCTTGATTTTGGCTTCTTTGAGGATAATTAATGAATAAGCGAGATATATTATACCTTCTTTATAAGTTTTCAGCAGGTCAGAAACAAGAGTTCGGTCAACTAGATGCCACTTATAAGATTATTTACTTATTTAATCATAACGGGCCTCTTGAGACTTCCGAACTTTCAAAGGTTAGGCGTGAGGATCGGGGAGACGGTGAACGTTTAGAGTTTCATTCAAAAGAGCACCTTATGACTTTTGCACAGTCTGTAATGGAGCAAAATAACTATTCAGCAGTAAACCTCTTAACTGCTACTGATTATAATATCGGCATTGAATCCTGTCATGACTTAGAATCATTGAGGGATATCTTTAATAAGTACGGAACAAATATCGAGAATTCTAGGCCCTCTGGTGGCTCTATTTTAGGTCGATTCTTCTAAAATATGTATTTTTTACATGCATTAGGTATATTTCTATGTACTCGATGCACTGCATGATACCTTCTTTAAATAACTATATAAGGAGTTAAAATGAAAACAAAGTACTTAAACTTACAATTTAAGCAATTTGCTCTAGCGTCTGTATTTGTAACTGTTGCAGCTTTAGGGCTCACAGTAACTAATAGCTTTAACTCTGCCCATATAGCTAAGCTTGAAGCTGACCAAACCTCTCCTTCCATTAAAAAACTAGTTGATGGTAAAGAAGCGGTTAAGAAGAAAGACACTTTTTACGCAGCTAACTAAGTTTTCTGTTGTCAGTCTTTGAAAAGAGCTCTATTTAAATGCAAATGAAAAATAACTTACTAGATTACACGATGGAAGAATTGCAAGATGTGCTTGTTGCTGAAGGCTATTCTAAATTCTCGGCCAAGCAAATCTTTGACTGGATCTATAAGAAGAAAGACCTAAATTTCGATAATTGGTCTAATATTTCAAAAAAATTAAAAGTACATCTCGATGAATTCTATGAAATCACACTTCCAGAGGTTGTCTGGAGTGGACTTTCAAAAGATGGAACTCGTAAATTCTTATTAAAACTAAGTGATAATGAAACAATTGAATCGGTACTTATTCCTGCTAGGGATAGGTTAACTCAATGTGTTTCATCCCAGGTTGGCTGTGCTATCGGTTGTACATTTTGTCATACTGGAACTCAGGGACTTAAAAGAAACCTTACGCCCGCTGAGATCACGGGCCAGTATTTAAAGCTAACTTTATGGCTTGCAGAGAATGTACACGTGGAAGAAAGAATAACGAATATTGTATATATGGGGCAGGGTGAACCTCTCCATAACTTTAATAACGTAAAAAAAGCGACAATCAATTTCTTAGATGACCATGCTTTTGGACTGGGCCAGAGAAGAATTACTCTTTCGACATCAGGACTTGTTCCGAAAATTAAAATGCTTCATGACTTTCCGCCAATAAATATTGCGATCTCACTTCACTCTTCTAATAATGATACTCGTACAGAGTTAATGCCAATAAATAAAGCTTATGACCTAGAGAGACTATTTGAAGCCATTAAAACGATACCTCTTAAAGCTCACAGACGTATCACTTATGAGTACTTACTTATTGATGGAGTAAATGATCAGCAAAGTGACCTCGATGGTCTTTGTGAATTGTTGAATAGGCGAGAATCAAAAATTAATATTATCCCTTTTAATGAGTATCCTGGTAGCGAATATAAAAAACCTAAAAAAGATGTGACTATTTGGTTTATGAATGAATTAAATAGAAGGGGTTATACTTGTACTGTTCGGCAGGCTAAAGGAGACGATATCCTAGCTGCCTGTGGCCAACTCAAAACTGAGTACGACAAGATAAATCTCTGGAAGCCTGAAGAAGAAAAATCTGAAAGACTAAGACTTTTCTGATCCATTTATAATTCTAAATAGGGTTTCTTCAGATAAGCCTTCAACTTTTGTACCATCCGGTGCAGTTACATGAAAAACTTTCTCACCACCTACGACTTGCCTCTCCTCAATAAATGCAGGAGGAAGATCTTCTAAGTCCTCTTGAATTGATTCACTATGAATTGGATAGAGGTTACTTTCATCTTCAATTTCATCTTCAAATTGAGAATGGCTAAGCTCTTGGATGACCTCATCAACAGATTCATCGAAGTCTTGATGGTTTTCTTCATGTCCGAAAGTATCATCAAGAAAGTCATTTATTCCGTTTGCCATACTTAAACCTGGATCAGCAAACCTTGGTCTCAAACGGATATTATGGTTTCCTTGAATAATCTGAACCATATCCCTTGAAAATCCATAGCTGACACCGTCAACAGATTTAATAATACTACGTGAGATCACTATATAGCCAAGTATGTTAAAAGTGATCGCCACTGTGTGAACATTTGATAATAAAGACTGTTGAGCACCAATAAAACTAGTCACAATCAAATTCATGTCAATGACACTGGTACCATTGGTGATTATGGATTGATATAATTCTGTCGTAAACGTGTAGAGTAAAAAATTAGTTATGATACAAATGATTCCAATAACCAGTAGATACTGAGTTAAAAAAACCTTATCTAAACGTGGTGTATCTAGACTTTCAATATTTGCTGGTAATTTTATCTTTGGTCTTTTTCCATTTTTAACCACAAGCTGCATATACTTAAAAAAGATACGGCTTACCTGGTAAACAAGTTTATTTTTATTTAAACCCTGAACTTCAAGCTCTTGGTCATAATCTTCTATCATAGCTTCAGAGAAATCTTTTATTTGATCGAACGCTCTTAGTGCTAACCAACTTATAACTAAGCCAATCATAAAAGTTAAGCAGAGGACTATTCCTGTATATATAATATAGTCACTAATACCTGAAAAAATAATATTATAAAAATCTTCTTTAAAACCTTGTCCTGATTCAAATCCATTGGCCACAAAGAAGTTAAAATTTAACTCCATAATAGTCCATAAAGAAAATCCTACAATACAAAAAGAAAGAAAAGGTATAAGAGTTATTTTTGTTGCAGTTAGAATGAAGTACTTTGAATCTGACGATTTAAAAGCATCATTTGCAAAGTCAGGTTTAAAGCTTAGTATTTTATCTTTTAGGTTTTCAATATTCATACTCTTCCTTAATATTCCCAGTATTGAATTGTTGGAGAATTCGTCTCGATATCCGAAGCAACATCTCTGTCAGCCTCAATAGTTCCTGGTTCATCTTTACTATCATCACTTGCGACATCTCTATTTATTTCAACAGCCTCTTCAAATTTGAAGCTTAAGTCTTGATCAAGTGAGCTAGCATCGTAAACTTCAACCTTTGCATATGTGACATGTGTCAGTAATAAACAAAAAGTAAGAATTAAAAATTTTTTCATCTTTTCTCCGCCTTTATAACCCTGCCATTAACAAGGTTCTTTTTAACTTATCGGAGAAATAATTTTGATCTTTATAGATGCTTATTAAAAAAACATAATTGGTTGACTGTTTTAGGCAGACATTATTAACTGAGTATTATCGTTTTAAAAAGAGTTTACTTCTAATTTCACAATCCTTGTCTATAATAAGTATTGAAAAGTTTATGAATATAAATCAGGAGTTATAAGTGTCTAATCAGAAGTCTAAAAGTATTGTGGGTATATTTATACTAATTACCTTGCTCTTTATTATCTTTCTTGTTTTTGCTTTTTATACAGTTCAAAACCTAAAGGGAAGTGATGTTATACAGAGTTCAACAAAAGCTCCTATTGGAGTTGTAGAAGTTGATGGCGTAATAATGGATTCCAAAAAGACAATTCGTAAATTATTAAAAGCAGAGAAGGATGATAAAATAAAGGCCATCATTGTTAGGGTTAATTCTCCAGGTGGTGCAGTTGGACCAACTCAAGAAATTTATGAAGAAATCAGAAGAATCGACAAAAAGAAGCCTGTTTATGCAAGCTTTGGAACTGTTGCCGCTTCAGGTGGATATTATATTGGAGCTGCTTGTAGAAAAATATATACAAATGCTGGGGCAATGACGGGATCAATTGGAGTCATAATGAACTTCATGAATTTCTCTAAATTGTATGATTTCGCAAAAGTGAAATCTGAAACAGTGAAGTCCGGAAAGTATAAAGATATTGGAAATGCAGCGAGAGATATGACAGACGAAGAAAGGCTTCTTCTTACTGAAATGACTGAAAGTGTTCACGAACAATTCATTATGGATATATTCAAAGTTAGGGAGAGTGTTCTTGTAGATGGCCTTGAGGGCCTGAAGCGATATGCTCAAGGACAAATCTTTTCAGGGCAAGAAGCTAAGGATAGAGGTCTTGTGGACGAAATTGCTGGTCTTTGGGAATCAGGACGACGAATACATGCAGAATTAAAGCTTAAAGGTGATTTTGATTTAAAATTCATCAAGATTAAAAAAGATAAAATAAGCTTTGCAGATATTGTTGGTGATATGCAAGAAGTAATTAAAGATATTCGATATAGTGTTAAGGGACAATCGAGTCCAATGTTTCTTTTCCAAAAATAGAATTGATATAGGATATAAGATTGGATTTAATACTCGTACTTACATTTATAAAAGATCATCTATTGGCAGTTCTAGCAATTGTTTTAACTCTGATCTTCGTTTATCACTATATTATAGAAAAAGAGCACGGAGTAAAACTATCTAAAAAGTATCGTGATAGTATCTTTGAAACACAATCAAAAATTTTTCTAAATGCAACTCAGCACTTAATTCTAGGGCATAAGGACTTAGCAATTAAGGAGTTTCTGAACGCTGTCGACCTTAATAGAGAGACGCTCGAAACTTATTTTGCCTTAGGAGGACTCTTTAGAAGTAATGGAGAAATTGATAAGGCTATCAGCATTCATAGATCTTTGATTGCGAGAGAGAATATTAATGAGTCTGCACGCCTCAGAGCACTTAAAGAACTTGCTATCGACTTTGATAAGGGTGGGTTCATTGATAAGGCGATTGAAACATATAAAGACGTCTTAAAGATCAATCGAGATCAAGACGAAGTCATACAATCTCTTTGCCGTATATATGAGAATACAGAAGATTGGGATCAGGCATATAATTACAGAATTATGTTATCAAAAGTGGGCCAGGAAAATCAGTCAGAAACTATTTCACACATTTTAGTTGAAAAAGCGAAAAGTCACTTCGAAGCAGGGAACTATGCTTCTTGTGCAGAAGATTTGGACGATGCATTTAGATTTGCACCGTCTGTCTCAGCAAAAATCTTAAGACTCAAATTATATTTAATACAAAATAAAATGGAAGATGCTAGCGGGTTGCTAATTGAACTTTTAAAAGCACACCCTATGTACACATCCTTTATTTTCGTATCCTTAGACGACACAAAAAATATCAAAGATAAAGAAAATTATGATTTAAAGCTTGAAGAGTTAAGAAAATATTTTCTTGATTTAAGGGATGATGAACTTAAGAGTTCCCCATCTGTAGTATTGTCACAAATTAGACTTCTAAAAACATATGACAGAAATGAAGAGGCATTTGCCTTACTTAATTCCTGGTTAGAAAACTATGATAACAATAGTGATGTTTTAAAAATAGAATTCATAAAACTTTTAATAGACACAGGCAAAAATGAAGAAGCTCTAGGGCAAACGAAGAAACTCTTAGGTACTCTACATAAGTCACTCACAAGGCACTTTTGCTCACAGTGTGGATTTAATTCAGACGATATCTTTTGGCGTTGTCCTCAGTGTCATAAGTGGGAAACTATTCAATTTCGGTGGAAGGTGTAATGAGATTATTATTACTACTTTCTATTTCTTTATTTCTATCCTTACCTTCCTATGGGCAAAAAACGATTGGTCGAAAGTATTTCAAGCCTTTCTTAGGACATCTGCATAAAAATCCATCAAAAGACTCTACTTCTCTTACAACGATTCAATGCTCTCACTCTGTTAAAGTGGTTGAGGAAAAGGGTGTCGTAGAGGGATGGGTTAAAGTTAGCGTCGGTGAAGACAAAGGGTACATACAATCAGTTCACCTTAGCTCAAAGAGACCAGATTGTTTACAAGGAAAATATCCTAAGTTTTATAATAAGCTCGAACTGGATATAACTGAGATGTACTTTTGGGGACGACTCTATGATCACTATAACAGTGTAAAAACGAGAGTGAATTAATGAAAGAGCTGCTGCTTATAATGATTTTACTCAATACCTCTATAGCTGCTTTTTCTCAGAGCTCTGATAGTCTTACTCAGGAAGAAAAAGAGGAAAAGCTACTTGATTTTACCAATATCAAATCAGTTTTAAAGAATGATGGCCTTGCAAAGCAACGAGAAATTAAGAAGAAACTTGTCAAACAAATCAAAATAGAGAGGAAGCTAATCCAATCAGGAAGGTACCGCTATCCCTCAGAGCATGATTTTTGGAAAATGATGACTGAATTGTGGCTTGTTAAGAATGCTCAAGCTCTTCAGTGGGACTTTCCCAAGCCACAGTATGGTATCGCTGAAGCCCTGAGAGGATTGATGGAGAAGTTAGGTTACTATAATAAGGAGATTAAAGTTCTCATTATTAATACTCCGAATGTCGCACATATGGCATTACCCGGAGGTAAGAACGAATATATCTTTCTTCTATCACTTCCTTTTATGAGAACTCTAGATTTAACGAAAGTAGATTTATCCATATTACTCTTTGAAGATTTTTTAAGGGTCAAGAAAGGTCAATTTAAGGACCAAATAAATATTGATAAAAAATTATTGGGTAAAAGTTTTTCAGATGCTAATTTTAATAAATTTCTGGTTGGGGACACCTTAAAGAAATATTCTACTTTAGTATTTAAAAAAGGTTTTAATTTTCAGCAACAATACGAAGTTACTAAAGAGATGAGTCAAACGTTGAAGGCTTTTCCTGCTATCTGGGGAGCTTACTATAGAGTGTTGACTAAAATTAATAGATTGATCAAAAATGATTTACTCTACAAAGATTATTTGAAGATATATCCATCTCCTGAATTGCAAATTCAATGGTTAAAACCTAAAAAAGAAGTTTTATGATATTTACTAATTCAGACTCAAAGAGTCCCTTAGAGTATCGTAAGCTTTTCTTGTACTATCTCCTATTCAGTTTTATGTTTTTATTCTTACAGCTAATTTTGACCTCTGTCTTTACATTCTTTCATTTCTTACTTGAACACGATATGAATACAATTGAAAGTTGGCTTAGTCGGAATACTTGGGAGGTCCTTATCCTTTCTAAGTTTATGTCATTTATTTTTACGATTAAAATTTTGAAACTAAATATATATGAAGACTTCAAAGTCTTTGAGTACTATCGAGATATATTAACAAGGCCTAGTCGTAAAATCTGGGGAATGACCTTCTTTATCTTGTTTTTTATTTATATTCTAATCGAGCAATTCTCAGGTGGCGTTGATCAAAATCAGTTTCAGAATGGACTACTATACTCTTCCTATTTAGGATCAACTACATATTATCTTTTTGATATATTGCTAATTGTAACGATACAGCGATATTTTAACCTCGAAAAAATTAACTTAAAGCTCTACGGATCCTTACTTCTTGTCTTTCTCTTAAGTTCTAAGATAGCACTACCTTATATGAGTAAATTTATTGTGTTTATTATTATACACTTTATAGCTCTCTTATTTTTTGCAGCAAAGAAGAACTCTGGTGATGTTCTCGTGTACATCTTTCTTATCATAGGTCCTTTAAGCTCTGTTTTTGGCCTAGATATCGTTTGGGATAACCTCTATTCTGTTTTTGCTTATGATAAGGCACTTCCTGTGACGGGAATCTTAGGAATCTGGTGTATTGCTATCGGGTATTATCAAATTTCCAGATCACATTGACTTCATCTGTTAAGATTAAGATAATTACTTTTATCAAGGAGATGCAAGGATGCATGGTGAGTTAAATATATTAGAATTACTTTGGAATGCAGGTATTGTTGTGAAATTAGTACTTGTGATTTTGATAGCGTGCTCGGTTTTATCATGGGCGATAATTTTTCAAAAAAGAAAGGTTTTCAATGTTATAGCAGAAGAAAATCAAAGCTTTGTTAATTTCTTTTATCAAAGCACAAATCTAGTTGAAATAAATGAGCAGGCTGAGTTTTTTAAAAACTCCACAGTTGGTCTTATGTTTATACAGGGCTTTACTGAGCTGAGGAAAATTCGAGAGAAACTTCAGGAGGTTGGGAAGGATGAGGGACTAAGAAGTTACTTAGACGACCACGGAATGATTGCTCTTGAACGATCTTTGAAAAAAGGTGCAAGTACGGCGGGACAAAGTCTTGATTTACGTTTAAGTACACTTGCTTCTATTGGATCGATTACACCTTTTATTGGTCTCTTCGGTACTGTCTGGGGGATTATTGGGTCATTTACTGGCCTTGCTTCAGGTGGAGGCTCTATTGAGGCCGTTGCTCCAGGTATTGCTGAGGCCTTAGTCGCGACAGCAATCGGATTATTTGCTGCCATACCTGCTGTATGGGCATTTAATGTATTTAATTCGAAAGCAAGTGAGTTTCAAGGACAAATGGAAGTCTTTGGACAAGATTTTTTAAACTTGATTGAAAGAAGTGTTTTAATTTCTAAGGAATAATTTTGGGATTTAAATTAGATAATAAAAAAGGACCAATCGCTGAGATCAATGTAACACCATTTGTTGATGTTATGCTTGTCTTATTAGTCATCTTTATGGTTTCGGCTCCCTTAATGTTTAGTGGTATAAAGCTCGATTTACCAAAAACAAAAAAAGTGAATAATATTCAATTAACTAAAAAACAAGTCATCTTATCAATTTCAAATACGGGAGAATTCTTCCTAGGAAAAGATAAATTTTTAAAAGAAGAAATTTCAAATGTGGTGAAAGCAAAGTTTACTGATAACGGAACCGATGTTCTCTACATCCGGGCGGATTATTCTTTGGCATATGGGAAGATTGCAAGATTAATGGCAAATCTAAAGCGTGATGGAATCTCAAAAATAGCTCTTGTTACTGAGATAGATAATAAGTAATGATAATCGCGACCAACAGGAATGATGAATTCTTTAAGTACTTGCTGAGAGCTTTACTTAGCCATTGTGGAGCTGGACTCATCCTTTTCCTTGTGACTTACGTTCTTAATGTCGATTTTTTTAGCTCAGAAATTAATAATAAGGATGTGAAGATTATCGAGTCTGCCGTTAGAGTGGATCTTGTAGCAATGCCAAAGTTAACAGTTCTTGAAAAAAAGAAGCTAGATTTAACTCAGACTACCCCTGAAGTGATACCTGCCAAAATTGAGGGAAAGAGTAATGAGACCAGTTACGTTGAGTTTAAAAAAGTAGGGAAGAAGGTTAATTTATCTAATCTTTTGAAAAATCTTAGTAAAAATAAAGTTGTAAAAAAGAAAACAGAGAAAACTAAACCAAAAATTAATCAGCAAGAACTAAAAAAATTAGTACTCGAGGGAAATATCGTTAGTAAGGGCTCTACTGCCGTTGGGTCAGGGCAGATTCACAGTGATGAAAATTTTGTTAATTATATTCAATCATTGCCTGACAGAATAAGACCAAATTGGAAATTACCCTCTTACTTATTGGAGAAAAACCTACGTTGTAGATTGAGAGTTTTTTTAGCAGCGAATGGTAAAGTTTTAAGAATTACAGTTTTTGAGTCAAGCGGTGATCAAGAGTATGATCAAAAAGCTATAGAGGCGGTTAGGGCCTCAAGTCCATTACCATTACCTGGTCGAGATATTCTTGCCCGAGTTTCGGCCGGAGATGTCATTTTAGGCTTTCCATTATAAAGGAGTACTTATGTTGAAGTATATATTATTTTTATCTTTCTTTATTAATCTGAGTCTTTCCGCTCAAGAAACATTAACTGTCGTGGCCGTTGGTGAAGCTGAACGAGAACAAGATACCATAACGATTATTAGGTCCTCTCATAAAGATTTAACTAAGAGACAAGAAAAGCTATTAAATGAACTTTTCGACTTAATGGAGTCGGACTTTGATTTTTACCGTGATATCTTTGAGGTAAACAAGGGAAGCTTTTCTAGTACTGATGGTCTCAAATCAAAATATATTTTTGAAAATAAAGTTCTGAAGTTTGGTAAAGAATTTCGAATTAACTTTGCTGTTGTTGAGCTTGCGACTAAAAAACAAGTTTATTCAGAACAACAAACTATAAATTTTTCTTCAATTCGACCTCTTGGTCACTCTTTGACAGATAATGCATTTATGGCCCTTACCGGAAAGAAGTCGATATTTAAAACAAAAATTCTTTTTCTTTCAGATCGTACCAGTGCTAAAAGAAAATTGCGTAAAGAAATCTATATTATGGATTTTGATGGCTTCAGAAAACAGCGGATAACTCATAAGAATGCTTTAATTGTTTCTCCTGTCATTTCTCCTGACAATAATCAGATTCTTTACTCTGTCATTGAGGCCAAGTGGAAAACATATAAAGAGGGCACAGGTAATACTCAGAGAAAAGTTCAAAATATAAACTTATATTTGTATGACCTTACAACTAGAAAAACGCGACTTATATCTGGTCTTTCAGGAATTAATTCTGGTGGGGTTTTTAATAAAGATGGAACAGGTGTTTATGTAACCCTATCAAACCTAAAAAATGCTGATATATATTATATAGATTTGAAAACTTTAAAGAAGAGAAGAATCACGAGTCACTTCTCTGATGATGTTGATCCTCATATGAATAATGATGAAACGCTATTAACTTTCTTATCTGGTAGGCCCGGTAAAGCGATGATTTACACCCTAGATCCTCGAGGCGTTGAGAAGAGCGTTAGAAGGATTAGCTTTGTTGGTGACTTTAATGCAGGGCCTAGATTCAATCCTGAAGGCACTGAGATCGTTTTCTCTTCTTGGGTAGATAATCGATTTGATATATACCGGATTGGAAGTAATGGCAGGAATTTAGTTCGCTTAACTAAGAACTTCGGATCAAATGAGGAGGCCTGGTACTCACCAGACGGGCAATTCATTGTTTTTACGTCACAAAGAGTCATTAACTCTAAGCGAGCTGTCCAAGATATATACATTATGAATAGAGATGGTGAGATTATACGTAAGATCACTGAAAACTATGGTAAAACCTATACCCCTAGGTGGTCTAACTAGCTAATATTATTCTGAAAATTGCACATTTTTTAAACACCCGAGTAAATTGATCTTGTAAAATATTCATACAATGTTATACTGAATTTGTATTATGCGGTGCATTAAAAATATACAATTTGAGATTAATGTAAAGGAGTTAGACAATGATGAGTGCTTTAGACCTAAACAAAGTGAACACACTTTCGACACAATTATTATCAAAATTAGATGAAAGTATCTTCTTCGGAAGAATATCTGGATTTATCCAAGATGAATTTAATGAGTTCAACACCCAAGTTTTTCAAGCTTTTTCTGATGGTGCCACAGAGTTAATGGCCGAGAATGGATCAGTAGCAAAAACAGTCCTTGCTTATCAAAAAGGACAAGGATTATCTGGTTATGTTGTAAGAACAAAAAGAGCTTATTATTCTAACTCTAAAAGAGACCCTCTTCTAGCAACATCAACTAGAGATGAGAGAGTGGAGTGCGAACTCTGTGTACCAATCATTTCAAACGGAGCAATCCTGGGAACAATTCATATTCAGAGTGAGAACGCTGAACGTGACTTTAATGAAAATGACATTGAGAGAGTTTTAGAAATTCTAAATCATATCGAATTACCAATAAATAATATGAGACTTTATCTAATTGCAAAAAACCTAAATAAAGAATTAGAGCAAAAAATAAAAGAGAAGGACGAAGAGCTAATGCAAAGAGGCCCTATGAGTTCAAGCTCTTCAAGTGTTAACAGACTTAGTAAGATCAATATGATTGGTCATTCAAATATCTTTATGGATGTTCTAAGAATGGCGGAGAAAGTAGCACTAGAAGACTTTCCAGTCTTTATCTACGGTGAAACAGGCACTGGAAAGAAAATGTTAGCTAAAAAAATCCACTTAATGAGTCAACGAAAAGATAGAGAATGTCTCGTAGTTCACTGTTCTTCGCTAAACGAAAATCAATTAACAACAGAGCTATTCGGAACCACAGAAAGACATGGAGTGATCCAGAGAGCAAATGGTGGAACCTTAATTCTTGATACTGTAGAGTCACTTCCAGAAAGTATTCAGAAGAGATTACTAAGACTTATGGTATCTGGTGAAATGTGTACTACTGATTCAGATATTGCGATAAATATTAATCTGAGAGTCGTGTCAGTTTCAAAGAATAATTTAAAATCACTCGCAGATGAAGGTAAGTTCAATGAAGACCTTATGTATCGATTAAATATTATGGGTATTAGAATGCCTAGTTTATTTGAGCGAAAAGAAGATATTCAATTACTTTCAGAAAGCTTTATGAACAATATCCAAAAAGAATCAAAGGTTATAACTTCTAAAGCAATTGAGAAATTGACTTCATACGGTTGGCCAGGAAATATTCACGAACTTAAAAACCTGATGGAGAGAACTTCAATTCTATGTTCTGAGCAGTTTATTGACGAAACTCACTTGCCAGAATTAGAAGTAAAAGTAGAAGAGGAAGAGGAAGTGGTAGAAACTTACTCTGAAATGACACTCCATGCACTTGAGAAAATGCATATTTGTAGAACTTTAGACCATTTAGGTGGTAATAAGACGCGAGCTGCTAAATGTTTGGGAATAACTGTTAAGACCCTTTATAACAAACTTCATAGCTACGGACTTGTTAATCCTAAAGAGGAGTAAATAAAAGTTGTAGAATTAAAGTGCAACCAGTAGAATGTAAAATACGTTTGGGAGAAATATAATGGCTAAAACGACAACAGAAGTACCAGTTAAAGATACTGCCACTACTACGGCAGGGACGACAATTAAAAACTTTAAGACGGCATCAGAAGTGACAGACTTTTATCGATTTATAAATGATAATAAGTTGAGAGCAGAAGCGAGAGAAATCATCTCAGTTGTTCTTAAGAAAATCACACCTGCAAAGAAAAGAGGCCGTAAAAAAGCTAAGAAAACTTTACAGTAAATCTAAAATTTTAAGTAAAGCCTTGAGGTATGTTCTCGAGGCTTTTTTGGTTAAGCATGGAAGCGAAAAACAAAAGCAAAATTATCTTTGACCCACTTTATGGTTTTATCCATTTAACTGCTCTTGAGTGGGAAATTATTCATACGACATATTATCAACGACTTCGATGGATCAAACAAATAGGGTTTTCCTTCTACACATTTCCTGGAGCTGAACATTCACGTTTTGGGCATTCTATTGGGGTCATGTTTAATGCTCATCATATCTTAAAATCAATTGAGCATGCTGTACCAGATGACGATCTATTCGATTCACATATTAATACTCCTGAGAAGTTAAGACATCAAAGCATAAGATTAGCCGCCTTACTGCATGACCTAGGAACCTTTTGTTTTTCCCATACTACGGAAGTTGCCTATATTCGATTTGGAGAAACAACAAACTCTAAAAATTCGAAAGGTCATCCAGATGATCACGAACATTTAGGATCATATATAATCAAAAATACTGACTTCCCAAATGGCATTACTTATCTCTTAAAAAAGTATCAGCTTGAGCCACAGATGATTTCAGATTTAGTTAAAGGGACTTCACCTGATATCCTTGCCAATCAAATCCTTCACTCTGAAATTGATTGCGATAGAATGGACTATTTACTAAGGGATGCACATTATACAGGCTTAAATTATGGGGCATATGATAGAGATTATCTTCTTCATCACTTCTGTACTTATAATACAGCTGGACACGATATTTTAGCAATTAAACATAATGCTCTTCATTGCGCGGAAGACTTTTTAAATGCACGGTTTGCTTGGTACTCTCAGGTCGTGAGATCTGCGCGAGGAGCAAAATATGATGCTCTTGCAGAAGAGTTAACATTTTACCTTTTAGAGAAAGGGGTTATTTTTACTTATTCTCAATTATTGGACATGGTTAAGAATGATCCACATGGCTTCTTCGGCTTCAATGATCAGTATTTTATGACTTTAATCCATAGGCTTTTTGGTGAGGGATTTTTTGATAAAGATCAAAGGATTAAAGAAATTACTGAATGCCTACTTTTTGAGAAGTCACCGCGAACAATTCGTTGTGAAGAGTTTAAACAGCGAATCCTGAGTCAAGATGATGATAAAGAAAAGTATTATCGCAAAGCAAAAGAGAAAGTCGAAGAAATTCAAAAGATTCTAAAGAAGAAGGGTGGTGCAGGCGATTGGCTAGTTGAGGATATACCTGTTAAGTCGATCGTATTTACTAAGTCGAAGAAACGCATCATAAAGGACCAAACTCATCCAAATATTTTACTGGAAAGAGACCCTGCTAAGATAATGACAGATACTGGTGAAGTGCAACTATTGGTAGATGTTGAAAACTCAATTATTTCAAAAATTCAAAATACATATAATTTTATTCCCAATGTCTATTGTTCTGAGTCGGCTTATCAGCTACTTAAGTTAGAAGGCATAATTTAATAGAGATTAATACCGGAAAAACCTTCCCAAAATAGTCAGGATAAAGGCCCTCTTTACTTTGTTAATCAAAGTGCGTTAAAATATATAAGCAGATGGATCTGCCCATATATCATATGGTTATGACGCTGGAAGGTCGGATGAGAGAAGTACTACTTGGTTCTAAAAAGAACTATCAAAATTTGAAAGATCAGTTTGTGTTTTACTTAGATAATGTTTCTGTAGATTACGGAAATTGTTCTGCTTTAAAAGATATTACATTAACTGTGAATCCTGGTGAAATATTTTTTGTTACTGGGAAATCTGGAGCAGGTAAAACAACTCTATTAAATGTACTTGCCGGAGATGTCAAACCTACAAAGGGAAGAGTCTTTGGAGTCGATCAAAATGTACGCTTTATCTCTCAAGTTTTTCAAGATTTAAAACTTTTTGAACATAGAACATGTGAAGAAAATATTTGGTTTTCCTATGACCGATCTCTTTATAAAAATAAGAATGAATTTCGCTCTGATATGCTTGAGCTTGCTAAGGTACTCGGTATCCAGGATAAACTTGGAGACAAGGTTAAAGATGCTAACGGTGGATTAAAGCAAAAAGTTGCTATGCTTAGGGCCTTGATGGCAAGACCGAATGTTCTAATCGCAGATGAACCCACTTCGTCCCTAGACAAAGAGAGTTCCATCAAGCTTTTTGATGTCTTAAATTTTTATAATATTAAAAGAAAATTAACTGTTATCTGGGCATCTCACAATAGAGAACTTGTTAAAACATTTCCAGGTAAAATTGTTCATTTAGAAAACGGTAAACTTATTTATTCAGGACATGCATGTTTTATTTAGTAGAATTTTTAAAAGTACTTAAGGAAAATGTCATCGTTGCATTTATTTTTGTTATGTCTTCTGTAGCAGTTGTGAGTGTTTCTCATAACTACAAAGGAATTGAGGCAAAACTTTCAAATGTAAGTACAAAAAATGGTCAGCCATATTTTAATGCGCTCGTAAGCGACGGGGTAAGGGTTGATAGTGTTGTAAGACGAATGAAGTCTCTACCTGGAGTTGTTGGTGTCGAGACAGTGAAGAGTTTAGCTATAAAAAAAGAAGTTAAAACACTTGAAAAAATTTATGGAACTGACCTTTTAAAAAATCTAGTATCATCAAAGTATAAAAAAATTAAGATTGAGCTAAAACATGGTTTAAAACTAAAAAATCAAACACTAATCAAAGAATACCTTCAGCGTCTCATTGGTAAAGAGAGTGTGACTGTTGGGAATCTAAAAACACCTCAGAAAGTAAAGCTAGAAAAAGGTAATATTATTCAAATTATAACGTCTTGGGGGAAATGGTATCTTGTTTCCATTCTTGCTGGTCTCTGGTTGATAAGTTTGGCCCTTTTGGTTAAGCCACTTAAGAAGAGCTCTTATATTATGGAGAAATTTCAACGGTCTAATCATAATTTTTTTAAAATGTTTGGGGTTGGATTACTTTCAATTATCATCCCAGCTTATATCGCTAATGTGGCCTATGCTCCAAAGGTCGACTTGATTCCATTCGCGGCCATGTTAACCATGTTTGGTATTGTTTTATTAACGTCAGCACTTGTAAAAAAATAGGAATTCATGAAAAAGAGTTTTTTTTCTTTAGCCATCTCTTTAATTTTTCTTTGTCCCTCTGTGAGCGCAAAAAAAATATCTATTAGTATATTGAAAGATCGTATCTCTAATCAAGAATCAAAAATTAATGTACTGGCTGCTGAAATTAGAGACTTAGATGAAAGAATTTCGACAAATAATGAGCATTATCTAAAACGTATAAGAGAGATAGAGGAAATGGAATCTAAGATAGATATTCTTAGAGGGAATTTGAGCAAAAGTGCCGATGATGTATCTTCTGAATATGCACATTCAAAGAAAGCTTTTGATATGTATTTGTTAGAAGTAAGTGATAATGAAAATGATAATCAATTGGAGCATAACCTTGTCTATGGAGAATTATTAAAGAAGAAGTTAAGCTCCCTAAAAGAAGCTCATGAGAATTCTCAAGGCTTACTTAGTTCTATAAACTCTTATGATCAAATGCTTTTAGAGAAAAGAAAGAATGAGGAAAGTATTTACGGGCTAATTATTGATCTAGAAAAACAAAAGAAAAATATTAGTCAAAAGTATCTCACCCTTAAAGAGAGTAAGGGCTTGAGCGATACTTTGCTCGAGAAAGCACTTATTAAAAGAAAGGCGCGCAAGAAAACAACAAAGAAAATATCGAGAGGAAAGAGTATTTCAAGTGAGCTAATAAAGCAGTTCGATATTGGGCTACCTTTAGATTCGTTTGAAAAAATTTCTAATGATAAAAAAGGGATAACATTTAAGTTCAAAAAAACTCTTCCGGTAAAATCTCCAGGTACAGGTAAAATTGTTTACGCTGGTGAGTTGGCCAGTTATGGAAAAGTTATCATGGTTGATCATGGTAATGATGTCAGAAGTGTTTTGTTGGGAGATATAGTTGTTAAAGTGAGTAAAGGTGACTTTATAAAGGGAGGAGATATTATTGGATATACAATCTCCGATCAAGCAGTCCAAAATACGCTTTATTTTGAGATTCGTAAGAAAAATATTGCTCAGAATACAAGCCGTTGGATAGCAAATAAGGATAATTTAAGAATATAATTAAAAGGAATTCTATATGTTGAAAATGACAATTCTACTGGGCACTCTATGTGCCCTTAATGCTTTCGCGGTAACAAAGTCTAGGTACGAGGAACTTGAACTCTTTAACAAGGTTCTTTATCTTATAGAAAGCCAATATTATAGAGATGTAGATACTAATAAGTTAGTTGAGGGTGCAATAAAAGGCATGATGGATACATTAGATCCGCATTCAGGATTTTTAAATAAAGAGTTTTATAAAAAAATGCAGAATGATACCGATGGAGAGTTCGGTGGTTTAGGTATCGAAGTCACTCAGAAAGATGGCGTGATATATGTTGTAACACCTATCGATGATACTCCGGCATACAGAGCTGGCGTGAAATCCAGAGATAAGATTGTAGAAATAAATCATGAGTCAATTCTTGGTTTTACTCTTGATGAAGCTATCGACCGAATGAAAGGGAAGGAAGGAAGTAAAATACACTTAGGAATTGTGAGAGAAGGAGAGAAGGGATTAAAGCATTTTGATCTTAAGAGAGAGAAAATAAAAATTAAGCCTGTTAAGTCTTCTCTTGTTTCTGAAAATTTTGCTTATCTTAGACTAACTCAGTTTCAGAGAAGATCTGCAAGTTCTATCCAATCTTCTCTAAAAGCATTAAGAAAAAAATCATCTAAGAAAGGTGGAGTTAAGGGAATCATTCTTGATTTAAGGTCAAATCCCGGTGGACTGCTGGATGAAGCAGTTAAAGTTTCCTCAATTTTTCTAGAGTCTGGTATTGTTGTATCAACCGAGTCGAGAGATCCCAGTAATAAAAACATTCACTACGTTATAAAATCTATGAAGAAAGATTTAGAGACGCCACTGGTTGTACTCGTTAATGGTTCTTCTGCTTCAGCTTCTGAAATTGTTGCAGGAGCTATACAAGATCACAAGCGTGGAATGATCTTAGGGACTCAAAGCTTTGGTAAGGGCTCTGTTCAAACAGTTGTTCAGATTGATAAAGATAATGGAGTAAAGTTAACAATTGCTCAATATATGACACCTAAGAATAGAAAAATTCAAGCAGTTGGCATTACTCCCGATGTAAACCTAGAAGATATTGATAGCCAATGGTTTGAAGAACATCAAAGGCGTTCAAATTTTATTAGAGAAAAAGATTTAAGAAATCACCTTACAGCAACTATCGAGACGAAAGAAGAAAAGAAGAATCGCTTAGCAGAAGAAAAAGAAGCACGAATTAGGCGCGCCAAAAAAATTAGTAACAGATCAAAGAAAAAAGATAAAAATGATATATTTAAAAAATATAATGCAAGTGAAGACTATCAAGTTCTCCAAGCGGTAAAAATTCTTCAAACTTACGGGTTCTATAAAGAATTTATGCAGAAAAAATAATGGAAAATGACAATGCAAGAAGTGTTTCAGAGGTAGTTAATGCGATCAAGGTCTCATTAGAATATGAATACTCTGATTTAACTATTGTTGGAGAAATAACAAATCTATCTTCTTCCGCTGCCGGACACTATTATTTCACGTTATCTGATTCAAACGCCTCTCTCTCAGCTGCATTGTTCAGAATGGACGCAAATAGAAATCCAGTTATAAAGAAACTTAAAGATGGTGATAAGGTTATCGTTCGAGGACCTTTGTCTGTATACCCTAAGAGAGGGAGTTTTCAAATTTTAGCTAAACGAATTTTGCCTTATGGAAAAGGTGACTTGAAAGCACAATTTGAAATGTTAAAAAGACGATTATCTGAAGAAGGATTATTTGATCAAGAGCTAAAGAAAGAAATACCTAAAATTCCTGGAAGAGTTGCAGTCGTCACGGCCAAGGGCGGAGCCGCCCTGCAGGACTTCTTAAATATAATGCGAAGACGAATGTTGTGGCATGATATCGTCATTGTTCCTTGTACTGCTCAAGGAAATGAGTGTGCGCCATCAGTCATTAGAGCATTGAAAAAAATTGAAACTTTAGATGATATAGATACTGTCGTCATAACTCGTGGTGGGGGTTCAATTGAGGATTTGTGGGGATTTAACGATGAGAACCTTATCCGGACAGTCTATGACTTTAATATCCCAGTTATTTCCGCCATCGGGCACCAAGTCGACTATACCTTGTTGGATTTTGTTGCAGACCTTAGATGTGAAACACCATCAGCTGCAGCTGAAATTCTTAGTCAAGAGCACACAGCACTAAAATCTCGACTTGATTATAGTGCAAAAGATATTAAGAATTTGTTCTTTCAATTTCAATCAAAACTAATGAAAAATATTGAAGAGCTAAATCCAAAAAATCTTCTTCATTTACTAAAGGAGAGGTTTTACCAGGCCAATACTAGGTTGAAAGAAGCCAATCCCGTAGAGAAACTGGGTTTACTAAAATTAAATGAAAGTATGATGGCCGCAGATGAATATGCCAGTGCCTTGAGCGACAGAATGACAAAAACTCTAAATGAGAACGTACATAAGACTGAGCTTGCAGGTAGAGTACTTGAGGGGATGAACCCTAAGAAGGTTCTAGGTCGTGGATATACGATCATTCAAACTAAATCAGGTAAACTGCTTACATCTAAAAAAGAATTTGATAGTATTAATAACAATGAAAAACTAGAGATTGAATTTTCAGATGGAATTGGATCAGTATCTAAAAATTAACGGAAATAATATGAAAATAGTACTAATGACGATTTTATTGACAGCATGTTCAGGTATTAAACTTCAAGACACTGAACCTGTAGCAGAAGTAACTGCTGAACCGACTAAGGTTAGCGTGGTTTACTCTCAGCAAACTATTACCGTACAAAATGGAAAAGCTAAGTATATTAACTTTCAAACTCCTCAGGAGGATGGATCTTATGCTTTAGATTGTACAGAGCAGAATAGTCCAAAACCACTTAAGCAAAAAATCCCTTATATTGTAAAGAGTAACGTTGGGGTGACGTATTATGCAGAAAGCTATTTCTCGAGAGCGAAAAAACATTTTTGTTACTCAGAAGGGCAATTAGTTCTAGAGGTAAATGTCTCACGTTTTCCTTATAAGAAAGAACATTTAAAAGTCAGTAAGAAGAAAATCGATCTAAGTAAAAAAGATTTGGCACGAGTTATACGAGAAAGAAAAATTACATCAGCAATTTACAAGAAATCAGTACCGTATCTATTATTTGATAAACCTTTTATTGTCCCCTTGGACAGTTTCATCACTAGCCATTACGGAAATCAAAGAATCTTTAATAATAAGAAGCGTTCACAACATCTTGGAAACGACTTTCGAGCAAAAGTTGGAGTAGAGATACCCTCTTCAAACAGGGGCAAGGTCGTATTTGTTGGAGATCTTTTCTATACTGGAAATGTTGTGATTATAGATCATGGATTAAATTTATTTAGCTTGTATGCTCATCTCTCAAAAATCTTAGTAACAGAGGGCACTATCCTAAATCAAGGAGATATTGTCGGGCTCTCAGGTATGACTGGTCGAGTTTCCGGGCCTCACCTTCATTGGGGCATTAAAATGAACGGACATAATATTGACGGTTTCTCTTTGGCCGAAGAGTCTAAGAAGCATTTTAAATCATATGAATCTTCATTATAATTACCCCATTTTAATTGATCCAAACATAAAAAAAGTAGATAAAGACTTTTATCTGAAACTTGAGCAGAGTGTGCTAAATCATGGATTCAGAGTTGTAACGAACCTAGTTAAGAGTGACCATGAGAACTTACCAACGATTATCTTTAATAATGGTTATACTGAGGAAGAGCTACTTGAAGGTCTCGGTTCTAATATTATCGAAATTAATTGCTTGAAGCATAATTTAAATTTATTTGATGAAGTGAGTGATAGCGAAAATGAATTTGAACTGAACCTAGAAGGTGAGGTTGAAAGCTTTCTCGTATTGATTACAGATATTTTAAGTGAAAGAATCTATGGACAACATAAAGTCTTGATTGAATGTTGTAATAAAAATCTAAAAAAAGACTTGAGAGAAACGTCACGACTAGAGCATCAGAGTGAGTCTCTCAGAGAATTAGAGAGTAAATTATGTTTTCTTAATCCAGATCTTAATTTCTTAAATGAGATTAATCGTTCTCTTGAGAATATGAATATTGCTGCGAACCTTTGTTCTATAAGTGAAGTGAAAGATTTTAGTTCTGTTTATTATTTAGGACTCCTTGATCGTAAACCTATTTATTTTACTTTTTCATCTAAAGACCTTGTTATTGAAATTTATTATTTATTACTTGGCTTTTTTAAAAATCAAAACTTAATTATTGAGGAGCAGAAGGCCACAGATATTTGGAAAAAATATTTTTTAGCGATTGAAACTCCGATTGTTGCTTTGAGTTTTCAAAGTGAAATATTACTAAATAATTCTCTGTTTTCAAAACTGAATATCCCTGTAACGAAAGTGAAGAATTTTCAAAATCAAAAACAATACGAAATTATGGGAGAGAACTACCGAGTTGTGCTAAAGACTACTCGCGAGATTACCTTTTATTTCTTTTTTAAATTAAATGAAAAAGAGAGTACTCAATTGAAAGTTTCGAATAAAGAGCTGGGAATTGTTTCTTCATCCATTGCACATGAATTAAATAACCCTCTTGGTGGGATCTTAGCAGCTCTTGATGTTCTGCTTCTAGATGAACTTGAAAATGAACTACTTGTTAAACTTATTGAAATGAAAAAATCGGTCTTAAGGTGTAAGAACTTAGTGCAAACCTTCTTAGGATTCTCTAAATTAAATGTAACATTAGATAATAAAGCTTCTTTGAACTTAGAGGAATGTTCGCTGCAGGCAATTGAGCTCGTTCGTTTTCGTTTGATAGAATCAAATATTAATTTAAACTATAATTATAATAGAAAAGAAGCATTTACTGGTGTTCTTTATCCTTCAATTATCGTGATCCTCGTTTATCTCATTTATGGTGAGGTTGTTACAGAGTTTTCTCATGTTGGGCTTGTTGTAAAGTCTGAGGATAAGAAAATACGTATTGAAATTGTAGAACGTAAACAATCAATAGAAATAAACCTCGATGAAGGTATCTCACTTAAAAGCTCTTTTTTAAACTCTAAGTTGTTTTCGCATTTATTATCAGAGCAGAGACTTCATTGTCGAATTTCAAACTCTAAAGTGATATTAGAGTCTATTGGCTAGAGATGCTTCATTGGAAAAGTTGAACCCTGTCCACTTTGCATAACAAATTTTTCAATATGGTTAATAGTACCTTCCTTGTCATTTTTTACTAGTTTTCTATCTAGGTAGAGGTAGTGGTCATGTGTTCTATAGTGATGGAGGACATTTTGAACCAGGGGGATAAGATCTTTGTGGATAATATGTTTTCTATTACCCTTTTGGTTACTTTCAAAGCGTGCAAGTTGTCCCGAGAGGTATTGAAAAAGTTTTTTCTTTTGAGCGGGGATTTTAAAAATTGGTCTAGTGTTAGTATTAAGATGCAGAAAAGAGTATACAATAACTTGATCTGTGACAAGATGGTGAGTCACAAGGAAATCAAGACTTGCAATGTTAATCTCGTTAGAACTATCTTCAGGATACTTTTCGTAGAGGTAATCCTTTATGGCTTCTCTTGTCTCTTCTGGATACTTTAAATAGTGATTGTTGAATTGAAAGATTCCATCAAGCATTGGGCGAATTAATTGTATGGTAATTATTTTCCAATCTAATTTCGACAATATATCCATAAAATATTTAGATTCAGTCGATGGAGACTCTAGAGGCATCGTTGCTAGGATGAGACCTCTTTCTCCTTTCACTGTTATGAGCACAGAACTCTCTTGTTTCTTAGTGAACTCTTCAATTTGGTCGTTACTTGTTGTCTCTGTTTCAAAGTGAACACGATCTAATTCAAACTTATTTCGTGGGTAGTATAGTTGGTTGACCTTTCTAATTCCTTTATCAATAAAGATATTAAGAAATATTATGAGAAGCTTCGCTGTTGCTAGTGCATCGTCATATGCTCTATGTGCCTTAGAGTGTTCAATATTAAATAATCGACTCATATAGTTGAGGTTAGAGTTAAGTATTTCTGGAATTAGATGTTTCGTCATAACATTTGTACAGATGACTTTGTTCGAGAGAGGATCTTTGTCTAGTCGCTTCAGGACACTATTCATAAAGGGAACGTCAAATGAGGTGTTATGGGCCACAATAATATCATCACCAATAAATTCTAGAATCTCATCAATGACATCTTCTATGAAGGGACTATTTTTGACATCTTTTTGTTTTATATTGGTTAGTTTTTGAATAAATTCAGGAATATTAATCTGTGGGTTTATTAAAAAACTTTTCGACTCAGCTAGCTCTCTTTTTTTTATTTTAACCATTCCAATTTCGATGATTTTATCTTTGAGATGGTTACCACCCGTTGTTTCTAAGTCGATAACGCAGAAATTAAGGTCATTTATAAGGTCAAGGGAGCTATTGTCACTCATTAAACGTTCTCTCCAATGAATTTAATTGAAGTACTAATTAGTGATTTAAATTTTTGCATGGACATATTTGCAACTTCTTTTACTTCATCGTGATTTAATTTCTCAGTGCTTATTCCTGCAGCTAAGTTTGTGATACAAGAAATGGCACAAACTTTTAAGCCAATATGATTTGCTGCGATGACTTCAGGAACAGTACTCATGCCAACCATATCAGCACCGATGATACGAAGGTATTTTATTTCTGCTGGAGTTTCATATGATGGACCTCTTAGCCCAGCATATACACCTGGGTGGACTTGAATTCCTTGAGTTTTGGCAGCTTTTTCAATGATTTTATTTAGGTCATGTGAATAAGCTTCTGACATATCGGGAAAACGTGGTCCAAATTCGTCATCATTTGTACCTATCAGTGGATTATTACTTGTTAGGTTTATATGGTCTGTTAAGTAGACTAGCTCTCCAGGTGAGTAGAGTGAATTAATTCCACCTGCAGCGTTTGTAACGATAAGCTCTGTCGCACCTAAAAGCTTTGTGACTCTAGCAGGGAGCACAACGTCTTCAAAGCTATGCCCTTCATATGCATGAAAGCGGCCTTGAAAAATGATAACTTCTACTCCAGATACAGTCCCGACAACAACGCGCCCAACATGACCTATAACTGTCGTTGCGTGAAAATGAGGTATTTCAGAGTAGGGGATTTCAATCCGGTTCTCTACTTCATCTGCAAAGTCGCCAAGGCCAGAGCCTAAGATAACTCCAATTCTAGGTTTTTTATCGTGAATTTTTTCTTTAATGAAACTTGCGCTTTCCTTAACTTTTGAAAACATAACTAATCCTTTTAGTTTTTCAATATCTCGTAAACAATTTCTGGTTTGCTTAGCTTTGTTGAACTGAACTTTATAATATCATTGAGCATTCTATGTTGAATATCTTCTACAATCTTACCTTGATCTTTTCGATGATAAATAGTGGCGATTTTGTCACCTTTTTTTATTTTATCAGATAATCTTTTATGAAAAATAAAGCCGACACCAAAATCAATCTTGTCTGACTTCACCTTACGTCCACCGCCAAGCTCGGTACACATAAAACCAATATCAGCATTTTTAAATGACTTGATATAACCATCTTTGGGGGCAACGATATATGATCTTTCTGGTGCAAGGTCCATCAGGTCATAGTTTTTTGTGACTTGTGAATCACCCTCTTGGTCAGAGATAAGTTCTTCAAACTTCTTTAAAGCTGAGCCATCCTTCACACTTTTGCGCGCTTTCTTTAAGGCAGCAGCATAGGTTTTTTCAACACCTGCAATGTGAATCATATGTGCTGCAAGTTCTATGGAAAGACTTGAAAGGTCTTTTGGGCCGCGACCTTTTAAGACCTCGATACATTCTATCACTTCTAGAGTGTGCCCAACGGCTTCCCCTAAAGGTTGATTCATATTTGTAAGCAGAGTCACACATTTTTTATCAAAGCGAGAAGCAGTATTGATAATACTTCTTGCTAATTTTTTTGCCTCTGATTTCGTTCGCATAAATGCACCCGAGCCAACCTTGATATCCATGACGATACCATTGGCACCCTCAGCTAATTTTTTACTCATAATACTTGCAGTAATGAGTGGGATGGAGTCAATAGTTGCTGTAACGTCTCTTAGGGCATAAATGATTTTATCGGCCGGAGCGATCTCACCAGTTTGCCCAATAAGAACAATCCCTTTTTCATTTAATCGACTCTCAAATTCTTTTAGATCTAGGTCTGTTTTGAAGCCAGGTATAGCTTCCATCTTATCAACGGTACCACCAGTGAATCCTAAACCTCTACCAGCAATCATGGGAACTTTAACTCCACATACCGCCGCTATAGGTGCGAGGATTAAAGAAGTCTTATCGCCGATACCACCGGTTGAATGCTTGTCCACTACATTTAGACCGTCAAACGATAGGGTTTTCCCGGAGTAGAGCATAGCATCAGTTAAATGGGCTGTTTCTTCTTTTGTCATTCCGTTGAGGTAGATCGCCATTAATAGTGCAGCAACCTGGTAATCCTCAATCTTCTTTTCCATTAAAGAATCAATAACCCATTTGATCTCTTCTTTTGAAAGGACCTTATTGTGTTTTTTCTTCTCTAGAATATTGTACATTGACATCTGCGTCATATTTTCCTTTAAAAAATTGCCTATTTTAGTTCTAGACCCTATCATATTAATAAAATAGCTTGCAAACAAAACATGACCTTTGCAAGTCTTAAGGGAAGAAAGAATGAAGTTATTTAAAATCTTATTAGTTAGCATTGCTTTTATTAATATTACTGCGGGCAGATCTGCCCAGGCTCAAGACATAGACGGACTTGTTTCTGATACTAAGAATGACCTTCTTGTGGTTGTTGGCGGTGGTTTGGCCGGAGCAGTATTAGGTTTATCTACACTCTCTTTTGTTGAAGAGCCAAAAGACCATACTCGAAATATTATTGTAGGAGCGTCCATCGGAATTATTGCTGGTGTTGCCTTCGTCGCAATGAGTCAGGCAACAAAAACTCAAGACATGCTCTACGGTGAAGGTGATACTGTGAAGCTTGATCCAAAAGAGTTCAACACCTATGCTCGCTCTGGATGGCACTATCAAGGAATAAATGAAAATTATTCTCCGATTAATAGTCCTTACCAAATAGGAATGAACCTTACATTTTAGAATAAATTAAGTATCAAATTGTCCCCTGAATAAAAATATTTAATTGTTGATTGAAATGTTAGGTCATAAGTACTAAAACCTTTCTCAGCACAGAATATTACTCAAGGGGAACTCAATGGAAAAACTCATGTCTTTAGTTGGACTATTTGCAATGATAGGTGTTGCATATGGACTAAGTACATCAAGAAAAGATATCAAGTGGAAAACAATAATCACAGGTATTGTACTTCAGCTCGTTTTTGGTTTAATTATTTTAAAGACTCCATTTGGGATGAGTATTTTTGAGGGGGCCAGAGCCGCTTTTGCTGGTGTTCTAGAATATACAAGTGAGGGATCAAGATTTATTTTTGGTGACCTTACCAATGTTTCAAAGTCTGGATTTATTTTTGCTTTCCTTGTTCTTCCGACAATTATTTTTATGAGTTCTTTAATGAGTGTTATGTACCATATGGGAATTATGCAAAAGATAGTAGAGTTCACAGCTAAATTAATGATGAAAGTTATGGGAACAAGTGGAGCTGAATCTTTATCAGCAGCTGCAAATATATTTGTAGGGCAAACAGAAGCACCTCTAGTTGTTAAGCCTTTTATTGATAAGATGACTAAGTCAGAGTTAATGGCACTTATGACAGGTGGTATGGCCACTGTTGCAGGGGGAGTTTTAGCTGCTTATGTTGGAATGGGAATAGATGCAGGTCACTTACTTGCCGCCTCTGTAATGTCTGCACCTGCAGCTCTTTTATGTGCCAAGCTTATGGTTCCAGAGACCGAACAATCACAAACTGAAGGTATTGTTAAAGTAGACCTTCCAAAAGCTCATGCAAACTTTATTGACGCTGCTGCCAGCGGTGCCGGTGAAGGTTTAACTCTTGCGCTTAATGTAGGGGCGATGCTTTTAGCATTTATAGCTTTAATTGCAATGTTAAATGGATTTCTTGGTTGGACGGGGGCCTTAGTTGGTGTTCCTCAACTCAGCTTTGAGTTTCTTATAGGATATGTATTTGCACCTTTTGCTTTTTTAATGGGAGTTCCTTGGGATGACTGTTTACAAGTAGGTGTTCTCTTAGGAAAGAAAATTGTTGTAAACGAATTTGTAGCTTATCTTGACCTTCAGGCAGCAGTTGCAGCAGGGACATTAAGTGAAAGAGCGATAACGATAACAACGTACGCACTCTGTGGCTTTGCTAACTTTTCGTCTATAGCTATTCAATTAGGTGGTATCGGAAGTATTGCACCAGGCAGAAGACATGACCTTGCAAAACTTGGTATCAAGTCACTTATCGCAGGAACTCTTGCTTGTTTTATGACTGCTTGTATTGCAGGTCTATTAATATAATTATTGAACTTGTTTAATCGGTTCTTGATTAGGCTTTGAAGTGACTTTAGTTACTTCAAAGCTAATTCTACCAACCTCTAAGCCTTCTTCGGTTTCCACTCGTACTTGCCATTCACCCTCAGTGTAATTTGATTTAAAGGTAAAGCCTCTAAAGCCTTCACGTCTTCCCCCAGAAATATTCAGCGGGATTCTATCTGATGTTTGTAACCCAGTATTTGTTTCTTTGAGCCAATGGAGAAAGATTTTTCCTGTATAACCACCGGGGGCAAAAATTTTAGTGAAAACAAAAATATTATCACCAGGACTTGCTTTAAAGTCTTGATCACCATTGTGCCAGAACTTCCACCTAGGCTTGTGTTCATATGTTTCATAGGAGCCATCAACTTTTACAATATTGTGGTAAATGCCAATATATTTAATACTTAATGGAATGGGGGGGAGAACCTTCATAATATAAAGTAAAGCAAAGACAACTATGACGGAGATTTGCGGAATCAGGAATTCTTTTAAGAGCTGCTCTTTGACACCTGCTATACCTAATAGATACTTAAAAGCTATAATAGAGATAATAAGAGCTAAAGTAAGGCATGCGTAAAAAATAAAGTGACCAGTAGTGCCAAGTAGAACGGGAATAACACAAATGAGATAACTTATTAAGCAAAGCATAGTTAATGCTGTCCGAATAATGACTCCAAGCTTTTTGAAAGTAGGTATTTCGTTTAAAAGTAATAATCCAATCATCACTAATAGAAATAAAAATGAATTTGCAAAGGAACTACTTTTGAAATAAAAAAGAGTGAAAGCACTCAAAAGAGCACCAAGCGAGAAGTGGAAAATATCCTCTCGGTATTTCCACAATGTTTGTAACTTGAGATTTGATATTGTATCTACCGATATATTTTTAAAGTCTAATCGTAGAATTCCCATGCACAGTAGAAGGTAGCAGCCGAGGGTAAGGATATTGCTAAAACTATCTATCTCACCAAGAGTAAAAATATCAAAAAGAAAACCAAGAATAAAGAATGAGGCTGGAACGTAATTTTCGTACTTCTGATGCTGATCTTTGAGGAGTAATTTAAACTTTTCAATATTCATATAGAAATTATAGATGAATCCAACTACTCAAGTAATCTTTCGGAATTAATGACCCTCGTCTTTCTATTCATCTGTATGGGGTGTAAACTAGTAAGGTGTTAAATTTATAAACAGTGATAAAGTATGCAAAAATATCTGTTTTCTAATCGAAAACAAGAGCTTATTTATTTTTATACTCCTGTCTTTTTGACTTGCTTGTTGTTTTTAATTCCAAATGAATCGAGTCAGTGGTTATTTCAATTACCTCTCATCTATATTGGTCTTCAAATGATTGACTCGGGACATATCTGGCCATCTTTTTTAATTGCATATTCAAGTGAGAGGGCGAAGATCATACTTAGACTATTACCAGTAATTGTTCTAGTCATATACCTCCTTATTGGATTCTATTTCGATAAGTTTGGAATATATAGACTTCATGCTTATCTTGCAGCCTTTCACTTCATTAGACAACAATACGGAATATTAAAACTATCGTCGAACTTAAATCCATCAAGAAGCTCTTGGATTAATAAAACAGAATTTTATAGTATCTATGCAATCACTATATCATCTCTAATTGGAAGAATGTCCAATGAAGGCGTTTGGATGAGAGATGCAGATTTAATACAGATACCTGAACTTTACTTTCATCCGGCAATGACCATTTTTTTCTTCACTGTTTTACTTTATAGTTCATTAGTATTGTATTCGTATTTTAAATATCAAGAATTTTTCTTAAGTCGTTTTCTTATTTACACGTCTGCGATTTTTGCGTGGGGAGTTATTGGTTTTACTAAATTGCCGATAATCGCTTTGTTCCCATTATTTCATGACTTACCCTATTTGGGACTTATCTATAGATACCCAAATCCATGGCTTAAAAGAGTTAAAACTTATCTAAGTAAAATTAGATTCAGTACTGTGAATAGCTCATTCTTGGTTCTAGTTGTTATTACGATATTTATTGGATCCATTGTTGAGTTCAGTTTATATCGTTATCTCGATTTACATGTCGATGAGGATTTAAGTAACAGTTTGAAGGTTCTCCTTTGTTCAATTGCTTTTCTACCAACTACAACTCACTACCTTATTGATGGTTTTATCTGGAGAAAGGATATAATGCCAAACTCTATTTTAAATAACTCTGATAAATCTTAGAGTATAGATCTGGTGCGACGTCCGGATGAAATGGGAAGAACTTTATGGCTTTACCAAGATATGCTTTGAATAAAGGAGAGATAACTCCGAAAAGAATTGGTTCATTTAAAAGTAACTCATCAAAAGACTTCTTAAAGCGATAAGCCGAGAAATAATCTTTAGCCTGCATTTGTATTTCTTGGTTCGTTTTATTTGCTATTGGTTGTAGTGAAATGAGTTTCTTTAGGAGTAACTCTTTATCTGGAAAAGGAATATTATTATAAACCTTTATTGGAATAATAGAAACTTCTTTGAAATTGAAGTAATTCGCATGGCCACCCCAGTCTGAAATGATAATACGATGACCAGCAAGAAGAGATTGCGCTAAACTATATCCATAGTCTTCATCGTGATAAGTACTTAATGAAATACTTGTATTACAAATTGAAATGATTTTTCTTAGATCAGCTTGATTCAAAGAACCATGATACTTTATATTTGAACAACGTTTTATTATTTCTAAGCATTTTTCCTTGTAATTAATAGCTTCGATACCGTGAAGATGATAGCCACGTTTGTGAAAATCCCCTGCTAAATGTAGAGTTAAGTCTTTTCTAAAATTTAAGGATAAAACTTCAAATACTTGAAGTAGTTCTAATATATTCTTTTGTTGTGTGATCCGACCGGAGTATAACAGATTGGTGGATGGAGGGGAAAGAGGGAAAACTTCAAGTAATGGAAATGGAATTTCATAAATTAATTCTTTATTGAAGAATAAACAGGCTTGTTGATATTGTCTTCTAGATGCAACCCAAATTTTTACTTTACGCTTTTCTAATATTTTAGGTAGTTTGAGCCACCTTTCAACTTCTATTGTGAGGTTACCAAAAATAGGAAGTATCAGCTCTATATCACTGTTTAACTGAGGGAGAAGATCTTCCCACTTTAGTTGATCCGCCAGCAGTATTAACTGTTCAAACTGATTGGCTTCTTTAATCGTTGATACTCGTTTGATCTCTGGAAGTGACACCACTATATTATCAATAATTAGTTGAGCTGAATTCCAAAAATGTGGCTCTTTAGAAATAAATACTGCTTGTTTCATGATATCGCCAATAGATATTTTGTTTTTTTTATTTCCAAGATATTGTTACCACACAAAAAGATTAATTGAGATGAGCCGTTTTTAGGAGACATATAGATAGTTCCTGTTTTAGCTTTCCGATTATATTTAAGTGATCTAGGTACATTCTTATTAGTCAAAATGAGTTCACCAACACCATTCATAGGTAAAAAAGATTTTAATTGATTCAGTAATTCTCCCATATTCCTTCTGTAGTTTATATCAGAGCAAAAGTATAATTCCTCTTTATCATAAATGAAAGAATCTATACTGAGATTTTGTTTTAATGGCAACGTTTCAAGATATTGTATCAATATGTTAGTTTTAGTTCTAAGAGTCTCTATACTTTTATACTTATGTAGGTATTTAAAAAAATCTTTCTGTTGTTGAAAAACAACTCCTCCTAGGTACGCACCATCTTTTGAGGTTGAACATAAATAATATTCGCCGGTTTTTGTCTCAGAATTGTAATAGAAGCTGACATCAATTATCTTTTTATAATAAGGCTCTACAATTATAGGGTAGTGTAAGGGATTGTTTAAGTGGGCGCGTCCAGAATTAATACCAGACATAAGGTATGGAGATTTAAAAAAAAAATGATTTTTAGGTGTAAGTTCAGAAAATTGTTCTTTATTGTTGATGAATTCATAGCTCGAAGGCGCCAGGCAGAGTTTTTCTAATATCTCCAGCATTTTTATTTTAGAGTTTAGTTGCTTTTCCAACTCAATATCCTTGAGAGAACCATACCAATTTTCAATATTTATAGCTCCCTCTGTTATGGTATTTGTAATTAAACCTAGATCATTTAAGTATTCTATATACTCAGATGAATATTCTATGTCGGTTATTAAGAAGTCTTGATTATATTGTTTATAGAAAAAAAAGAGACATTCCAAATCAGACTTCACTTCTAACTGAAAAGAACTTTCATCTTTAAATAATTCTATCTCATAATCTAAGTTTACTTTCCAGTACCTTTTCATTCTTGGGATTTCGTTATTAAGAAATTTTCGACATATATGTACTTAATGCAACTTTTATTAAAAAATTTGAGGAGATCATCTAGGTCATCTACAATGGGACAACCCATTATATTTAAGCTTGTATTTAAAAGTATCGGATAACTCGATATTTTTTCAAACTCTTTTATCAAATTATAAAAAATAGGTTGTTTGATTTTATCGACAGTTTGTAGCCGACAAGTTTTATCTATGTGAGAGATATCTTCTAAGCTTTTACTTTCTTTTAATAATGCAATCTTATTCATAAAAGGGGACTCAAATCCTTTCGTAACATCAAAGTAACTCTGTACTTTTTCTTTTAATATACTCGCTCCATATGGACGAAAGGCCTCGCGAAATTTTACTTTCTCATTCAAATATTTTTTTTGTTTAGACAGATGAGGAGCTGCCAGTAAACTCCTATTGCCTAGAGCTCTAGGTCCTATTTCGCTGCGTCCTTGGACCCAAGCTATTATTTCTCCGTCATTTAGCAATTGTGCAATTTGAACTAGATTCGTTTCCTCTATTTTTTCTTTACTAAATACTTTGCGGATATCTGATATTTTGAAGTCTCTCCCCAGAAATGGGCTTGCTGCTAGACACTCTTTGACGTCACTTAGTGAGTGCTCTTGAATTGCCAAACTAGTTGCACAACCAATACTAATACCAAAATCTCCAGGATTGGGAGGGTTCCAAAGAGTATATTTTTCTCCAAGTTTAGTATTAAGGATACAGTTCAAGGCCACTCCTCCTGTGAAAATAAGCTTATCACTGCTGCTAATATATTTTTTAAGCAGTACTGTAATTTTTCTCTCTAATCTTACTTGAACTTCTAGAGCGACATCTGCCAAATGGTCACGATCTTCTTGCTTTAAGTTGTTGAACTTAACTTGACCTAGGCTTTTGTTTGGAGCGAGATTGATAAGGTGATTGTTTAGTTCAAAATCCGTCATTTCAGTGTGGTAAGGCTTTTTTCCAAACGTACTGAGACCCATTACCTTGCCTGAGTTTTGCCAATCTCCAAAAATATAGTTTGCAGCGTTCATATACAGACTCCCAATTCCTTCATTTAGGGGGTACTCAAGTCCATTCTTAACTATCACAGCATGTTTAGAGGACTCTTTATATATGAGTTCAAGTTCACCTGTGTAGTGATAGAGGGATAGAGTTTCGTTTTCATTGTCAGGTATATTGTGAAGTTTTTCTGTTAGATCGACTCCTTTACTACCAACGCCATCACAAACTAAAATATAACAATCTTGAAAAGGAGATTGTCCAATTGCAGACATACAGTGAGCATAGTGGTGTGAAGGGTAATGCATCTCTGAGTTCTCTAGGCATGAAAGACTCTTCATAAATTTAAGTGCAGAGTAGGCATAGCTCTTTTTTTCAAAACTTACTGGATGATTTGTACAAGAATTTGTGGCGAATCTTTTGTTAGGGAGTTTAATCAAATTTTTATTTTTTAGAATTAGCCACTTAGCACTGGTTGCTGGAAAGCCTCCGATATTTTTATTTCTAGATAATCTTTCTTCAAGAAGTGTGTAAGTCTCTTTTTTTTCCATATCCATTGATGTTAGATTTGAGTGGCTTATGCCGGTCTTAATTCCAATATATTTTTTCAAGGATAAACCTCTTCTTTGAAAATTTCTTTAAAATATTGATTTAATAGCAAGGCTGATTTCTCTAGGTCTAGTTGATCGTAGTCTGGAGCTGTAATCCTTATAATCGTAGGTGTTGTACCATCCTCATACTTAATGAGATTTCCATGGGTTAAAAAGTCAAAGCCAAAGCTGTCACAATATTTTGCATTGAGATTGTGTAGAGAGTTTAGCTTCAAGAAAAGATTTTTATTAGCTTGAGCTTTATATTGATAATGAACGAAAAAAAAGAGCTTGTGAGGTACAGTCTTTATTGTGATATATTCGTTTTCAATTTTAAGTAATGATATTAATGTGTCGCAGTTTCTTTGTATTCGAGTAACTCGTTCAAGGTTGGCTTCGTTGATTTTATCATCACCTAAGAATGGATAAAAATTATCGATATTAAATCCAGCTCCTAAAATACCAGCTGTTTCATGTACTAGATTGGTAAGAAGGTCTAGGTCGGTATTTTTCTTTATAATGAGATCTTTATTTAAACCATGAAGGTTTGTGGGATTTATTATAGAGATTGAGCCCAGGTTACCGCAATCCGTCCCCAAGCTATCTAGTTTTAAATGGCTTCTTGAAAGAAATACGGTTTTATTTAATTTACTGCACTTACTGAATAAGTCTCTTAAGGTGACTCCTGTTAATGGATAGCAAGTTGTATCCACAATAATGCAATCGAAGACCTCCGTTTCAATGAGTTCAAAGTTATTCGACTTTGAGCTGTCGATGAAAAGGATTGATAAAGTTGGTAATTCTTTGCTCTGGTGACCTACACTCGACTTAAGTAGCTTTATTGTTTCATAGTACCATACGGAACTTTTTTTATGCAGCTCGAGACTGAAGTGGTTCTTAAGAGTCAAGAGGATACTTGCATTTGCTCCTTGACCACTATTGGTAAAAAGAAAAGATGAATTTTTTATTTGTTTAGTTTTATAATAATAATCGAGTCCTTGCTTGGGGTAGACTCCTTCTCTTTGGTAATTAAAACTTGCTTGCAAGTTCTCTGTTTTATAGAGCTTTCCTTTTTGATTTGTTACACTGGGAGCATTTTCAATATGAAATGCCTTAATATTTCGACCAATAGTTGACTTATAGTTTTGAATATCGAGATAGTTCTCAAACATTGGGAGAGTTGGGATTTTGATGTATTTTGAGAGAAGTGAGAGTTCGTGTTGTTTTATCTGGAGAAATGACATGCTTAAGGGTCTTTAGTAATAATTTTAATATCAACTAAAGCTTCAAGCATTTCTTGTACTTTTTCTTGTGGTATCTCTTTTCCTGTTGAATCATTGAGTTTTTCTAATATTTCATTGGTGGATAGGTTTTTGGGTTCCATCTCAATAATCATAGAAACAAGTCCGTCTACTTTATAAACCATATCATCCTCATATGATACGGTATTTATAGTCGATCCCTTCTTTGCCCAAATTATTGATGAATTTAGGGAAAACTTCACCTAAGATCTCGCAGCTGCAGATAATTCAATCTCGAGGCTATCATCATCTAGTAGGTCTGGTAGTTCTATAGCTTGAATAGTGCCAAACTCACCAAAGTCATATAGTTCTTTGTATATAGTCTCTGCCATTTTACATTCCCCAAAATTTTACATAATTCAGTATAAATTATACCATGTAGAGGCTTATCAAACAATGCTTTTACTTATTGCAGAAAAGAAAACGGTAGTCTATGGGCCTAAATGCTAAAGATTTAATAAGGTTATTACTCCTGTCTAAGTCGCAGTCTCTTTATATATATGACTTAGAGCTCTTAAAAAGCCGTTTTGCGTCTATAACTATGGATAAGCCAGATAACGTATCTTTTTTATTCCCAGTTAAAGCCTTTCCTCATTGTAAGTTATTAGAATTAGTATCAGAGTACTTTGATGGCTTTGATGTATCAAATGAGAATGAGTTTAATCTAGTTAAAGATTGCATTAACGATGACCATGTTTGTTGGAGCTCAGCGCCATATGATACCTCATACCCAGGTTTTAGTTATAATAAACTTTTCGTAGATGGTGTCAGTAGCCAGAGATTTAATTTAGACAGTTTTTTGGGGCAGCAAAGTCGTTTCGGGCTGGATCTTGAGCAAGGTATTACTTCCTCGGCCATCCACATGCATTTAGGCTTTCAAAATAATACCAAAGACTCAATTCTTAAGTGTGCAGAGTATATAGAAAAAAAATGTAGAAACTCAATTGTTACAGAAATAAACCTTGGTGGAGGTTTTGATTTTTCGTCCATGAGTGAGATGCAGGACTGTGTACTAGATGTTTCAGACATTTTATCGGATTATAAAATATACTTTGAGCCAGGCAATTGGGTTACCCAGGGGTGTGGAGCAATTATTGGAAGAATACTAGGCGTTTTAAAAGCAGGTAATGATTTTAAGGTTACAACATCTGTCTCGGCATTAGGGCATTTGCGTTGGAGCCAAAGCATAGAGTTGTCTCTTAAAGGATTGTTAGGAGTAAAGACTAAGTATGAAAGACTTCAGCTATTTGGTCCTACTTGTTCTGAAAGTGATATCATTGCAGACTTGTATGACGGAGAGTCATCATTAAATTTAGGGGATTTTATAATTATCAAAGGTCTGAGTTCATACTCTTATGCTTGGAGATGTGACTTTAATGGGATTAAAGCACCAGACTTAGTCTTTATATAGGCAGTATGAAATGAATAAGCAGCGCTGGGAGTATTTAGATTTTTTTAAAGGGTTTTATATCTTTTTTGTTTGCGCAGGAAATATAACTCAGATGAATGGTACTTTTTGGATGGTGCCAGACTATATCCCTATGGGGGATCTTTCTTGGATAGATAGTATATCAGCTAAACTACTCCATTACTTTTTTGTCCCTGAGCTGAATGTAATGTTTACAATGATTTATGGGCATAATATTTATTTATGGATGAGTAGAGGCTTTTCTGTAGGGGATTTCTTTAAAAGAACTATAACGTTAATGTCCTTCGGTCTTATTCATGCTGCATTTTTTTACTGGGGAGATATACTCTTCATACATGGCGTCATATCAGTAGGTCTTTTATTCTTAATTAAAACAACATCTCGCTTTGATATAAAACTTTTTATAATTCTTTGTTTATATTTAATATCGAGTGATATTTATCTTACTTTTTTCCACAAAGAGACCTTCGTCTCTTCCATTTCAGTTAATGAGCATTTGAAGTATGGCTCCCTCCCTTTTTGGGATCTTGTTGTGTACCGTTTTAAGGACTTCTATGCCTTCAATTTCTACAGGATGTTTAATTGGGAGAGTAGTAAGTATACACTTATAACATTTAACGCAATGATTACCTTTTTTACAGTAATGGTATTTGGAGTCATTCTTGGAAAGTGTAGGTTGTTTGAAAAATTAGAAAAAAATAGCAGTTATAAGAGTATTTTTGTCATGACTATCTTTTTTCTATTTGGCCAGTATCTAATATATTTATATCCTAGCTTTAAAGGCAGTAGCTATCACTTTAGGATCTTCTTTAATATCTTTTTTGTTATTTTAATCATAAACGAAGTCTATTATAGGCTTACACCTAATTGGATTAAGAGGTTTGTTATTCTTTCTGGTAAGAATACACTTACTATCTACATCGGTGGGAATATTCTTGGTGCATGGCTACTGTCAGCTTATGGGCTTGGTCTATATCAAAAGATTGGACCATTTGTTTTATTTTTATCAGGAGCAATACTGTATTTTTTGTTAACCTTTTTAAGTATGAGATTTGGATTCCTTCCTTTGGAGATACTATGGAGAGGGATCGTGTATGCTAAAAAGTAAAAGATTTATTTATTGGAGTTATGGTGTTGTACCGATTAGTCTTGAGTTAATTGCTTGCGATATACTTCTAGATGGTAGAATTAAAAACTTTCTTCCTTCTAATCCTCATGTCCTCATGACTTATTATTGTTTAATCTCTTTTTTGGTATGCCCCATATTTATGCAAGTTCTATATTATATTTAAATCGTAAATATATCAGTCAGGATAAGAAGCATTATATTTTTGCAGCTTTGTTATATCTTTTTATTTATGTCTTAATTGGAGTGTTATTAGGATATTTTAATATTACAACAGCGATTGTTACTGTTTATACTGCATTTCACGTGGTGGGTCAGCAAGTGGGGATCAGTTTCTCAAGAGATCAAGAAAAAAATTGCATAATACAGTTGTGGAAGTGGGGGAGTTGTTTTTCTTTAATACCAATCTTTGCTTTTTATTATCATCGAGTATTCTTTGAAGGAGTCAAAGTGGAGTATTTGACCGGGGGAATTTTAGTAATATTCATAATGCATTTTTTATTAGCATTAATAGCTTTGAGAAGTGTTACCCAACGAAAAATGTATATTTACACTAATCTATATATTTGGTCAGGTTTACTTTTTTTACTTGCTCGATTATCCTTTTCTTTCATTTCTTTGCCAAAGGGTTACACATGATTTAACAGCTTTTATTTACTATTGTGCTCATAACGACATTGCAGGAGTAAAAGAAAATATCATTCTAAAGTTTCTCCCTGCTAAAAATATTAATTTTACATTTATAAGTATCTCTATAATTGTTTCAGCTTTCTTTACTTTGTTTATTTCAAGAATTGAAATCTTTTACGGTTTTGTTACATTGCTTTACTACTACATAGATAAAGTTATGTGGAGCAGTGAGTCTAGTCTTCGTAAAGCTTTACTCATTTAGCTCAAAACCAATAGCTCAAGTAATATCTTGGAATTAATGACCCTCGTCTTTCAATTTATAAGCATGGCCTGTAAACTAGTTAGGTATTAAATTTAAAAGTTAAGGTTAAAATTCATGGCAAAAGAACTTGTGATCAATCAGACTCATAATGAGAGTCGTATTGCGTTAATTGAAAATGGTGATATTCTCGATTTTCTTATCGATCGAGATATAACCGTTGGCGATAAACCTACCGTTGGAAATATTTATTTAGGGAGGGTTCTCAGAGTTCTTCCTGGTATGCAATCGGCCTTCGTTGATATTGGGTATGAGAGAGCTGGCTTTCTATACGTTGACGATGCTTATCTTCCCACCATTGAAGAGCAAAGAGAGATGACAAAGCGTCTCGAAGACAAAGTAAAAGAAACTAAAGTTGAGAGAAGCTCAGGTCAAGTTATCCCTGATGAATTTAGCACATTATCCGAATCTGTTGATATGAGGTATCGACCTGATGTCAAAATTCAAGACTTCCTAAAGGAAGGGGATGAAATCTTAGTACAAGTCGCTAAAGAACCGATATCAAGTAAGGGTCCACGGATTACTCGTCATATTACGCTGGCGGGAAGACATATTGTTTATATGCCAATGATTGAACATGTTGGGGTTTCTAGAAGAATTGAAAGTGAAGAAGAGCGTGAGAGACTAAAAGGAATTCTTGAGAGTGTGAGACCTGATGGTAAGGGAATTATTGCCCGAACTGTTGCTGAAGGACAATCACATAAAACATTAAAGAACGACTTTAGTTTATTAGTGAAGATTTGGAAGGACGCTCAAAAAGTTATGGATGGGAAAGTAAAAGCTCCCTCGTTAGTCTATAAAGATCTAACTTTTATTCAACGATCTCTTCGAGATATTACCGACGAAGATGTAAATAAAATCATTGTGGATTCAAAGCAAAATATTAAACAAGTTGAAAAATTTGTGAATAAATTCTTACCCTCTATGAAGGGGAAAGTTCAGCAGTATGAGAATGATCAACCTATTTTTGAGCATTATAATATTGATGTCGAAATTGAAAGAGCACTTAGTAATAAGGTATATCTACGCTCTGGTGGATCATTAAATATTGATCAAACTGAGGCACTTGTTTCTATCGATGTTAATACAGGCAAATTTGTAGGAAAAAGAAGTTTAGAGGAAACGATTCTTAAAACAAACTTAGAAGCGGTAAGAGAGCTTGCTTACCAGTTAAGAGTTCGTAACTGTGGTGGTATCATCATCATCGACTTCATTGATATGGAAAAAGAAGAGCATAAAGAACAAGTCTATACCACACTACTTGAGGCGCTTAAGAAAGATAGAGCTAAAACAAATGTCCTTCCTATCTCTGGGCTAGGACTTGTTGAAATGACAAGAAAGCGAACACGAGATACCTTAACTCGTGTAATGTGTGAGCCCTGCCCTTATTGTGAAGGAACAGGAACAGTAAAATCTGTAAGCACTGTCTGCTATGAAATTTTAAGAGAAATCACTAAAGGGATGAAGAAGGCTAAGAATAAAAAAATTTCTATCTATGCTCATCCTGAAGTAAGTGCACAACTCACTAGTGAAGACTTTTCAATCATCGAAGTACTAGAAGAAAAATATGGAAAGCAATTAATTATTAGAGCGGATAACTCTTATCATATTGAACAGTATGAAATTTTTTTTAATGACTAGTCCACGATAGCTGCTGGAAGTCTCGATTCACAATTAATTTCTTTTTGAATCGTTGCTTCTCCCACCTTAAAACCTAAAACATTAAACCAAGGTTTCTGATATTCCTCTTGGTAGAAGAACGCATTGGTAACTTCTCCTAAGGCATTTTCTTTAAGTGTGAAATTTCTGACGACACCGTTATCCATTGAGAGTTGAGTGATGATTTCTGGTAAGCCTTGAATGGTATTCAGTGGTCTTACTCTGGTCTTAAAGTTTCCTGCAGTGATATCGTCTTGAGTAATATCAAACTTTGAAGAGATGACTTCGCCACTTTTCATTCTCTGATAAATATTAAATGAAAGTATCTGTGCTTGATTATTAAGTTTAATATTATTAATTGAACAGTTCCCATAGTCAGATGCGACAAGTTTTGTCTTTAATTCTTTAAGGCTTGGTTTGTGTGTGAGTGAATCAAGTGCTTCAGAGTAAATGCCGCTTATTTCTTCTGTGCGTGATTTCAAAATAATTCTATTCGCATAGTCCATACTGGCCTGTAACTTTTCGACTTCGATCTTGGTCAGTTTTCCATTTGCCATTTCTTCTGTGAGACTTTTCTTGATACTACTAAACTCGAGTTGAAGACTAGTCAGTAACATTTTTTGAAGATCATATTGGTTCTCTAACTCTTGAAGTGCTTTGGCATATTTGTTCACTGAATATTCATCCTTAAGTTGTGATGGTATCTTAAGGTCAAAATCTTTGATGATCGCACTCTCCAAGCGATCAATTTTATCTTTAAAAAACTGAAACCTTTCCGGACTTGCAAAGCTAAGTTGAGAGGTTTATAAGATTATAGATAGTAATATTTTCTTCATATAAACCTTATCGTCCCTCAACTTAATAAGCTTGAGCTTTTTGGTCTCTCTTTGCTTCCGCAAGTACTAAGTGTTTGATTTCTAATACTTTAGATAGTGAATTTGCTCAAAGTAGCTACTAATTCTCTAAGTATTGTATGATAATGGATAAAGGATTGAGTCATTATTAGGAATAAAATATGAATAAGCTTTTTATACTAATCACCCGTATTTTTCTTGGGGGGGGACTTGCTCTCTGTTTTTTGTATGTAGTTCTTTTGAGTTATATTTATTACTCAGATACTAGAGATGTCAAAATTGTTACCAATGTTAAATCTATTTATTCGCGGATTAAAGAACCTCACCAGTTAGAGCTACTAAAGCATGGTATTGATAGCTTAATTAAGCGGATTGATATGATTAAGTCCGCAAAAGAATCTATTGAGTTAGAGTTTTTTATTTATGAATTAGATGAAGCAAGTACGCTTGTAACTCAAGAACTGATCAAAGCCTCTAAAAGAGGTGTGAAGATAAAGCTTCTTGTTGATTATTCTGTGGCAGTATTTAAGCTCGCTCCGAAGTATGCTGGAGAACTCATGGAATCAGGGATTGAGGTCCGCTATTATAATACAGCTGCAAATTCTAATCTTATAGCTGTTCAGCATCGTAATCATAGAAAACTTCTCATTGTGGATGGAGTGAGTGCTGTTACAGGTGGAAGAAATATTGCTACCGAGTACTTCGATCTTAACGAAAGTTATAACTTTCTAGATTATGATGTGGTTGTAAACGGAAAAATTGTTAGAGACATAAGGCAAAGTTTTTTTCATTACTGGGAATCGGACTATGCCTCTATTCCTGATAAGGATATTAATGGAGAGTCTTACTTCTCGAATAAGTCCATTGATAAAAAGATTCTTAATAAAATTGTAGCAGCGAGACTCAGTTATAATGAAAGAAAAGAAACTTCTGAATGTCGAGACATTGCTTTTACTACGGACTTTCCAGGTGTGTTGGTAAATAACAGACAAGTATATAAGAGGCTTGAGGAATTGGTTCAGAGTGCAACAGAGGAGTTGATTGCTGAATCACCTTATTTAATTTTAAGAAAAGATGGAGCTGAGTTAATAAAATCAGTCACAAGTAGAGGAGTTTCTTTTTCCATCTTAACCAATGGTCTTCACTCTACAGATGCATATTATACATCTGCTGCCATGGGCTTAAGTCTAGGAGTCATGGAGGATATAGATTTAACTTTATATTTATTCGAAGGTAAGAGTATCTATTCTCAGGAGACAGTTGGTGATCGTTGGGGAATACATTCTAAAAGAGCAGTTGTTGATAAGAAGCATACTGTTATTGGAACTTATAATATTGATCCAAGATCTGCGAACCTAAACTCAGAGATGATTATTATTTGCCGGGATAATCCAGAGCTCGCAAGTATTATTTTAGATGACATTAATGAGAGAATTAACGGTTCTATAAAACTAGGTGTTGATGATTATAATCTATCTGCTATCACTAAAGATGCAGGCAGGTCTAGCGTTATAAAGTTCTACCTCTCCCTACCTTTGGTCTTCTTTTTAGAATTTTTACTCTGAAGTATTTGATCTAAGACTTGTACTTGCTCCGCTGAAAGATCTTTGTTTTTCTTTGCTGCTTTAACCAAGTGAGTGACGTCTATCAATTTACCCAAATGAGTAAGTCTTTTGATACTTTTCTCTAGTTGCTCAAATGAGGTCTTCTTGGTTAAATCAATATCTATTGTTGTGATTTTTCCGGAGTAGAGACCACTCTTTCTAAACCTCTTTAAGGCTTTCTTGGAGCCATAATAATTACCTGAAGTCGTATATTCTATCTCTTCTTTAGAGATATTTAGGGGAGACCCTGAAAAGCCATTTGCATTAGCGATCTTGGAGTGCAAATCTTTAATTTCCTCTGGAATGTCTCTTTGGAGCTCAAATAGAATGTATTCAACTGTTTTTGCAGAGTATACAGTTCTTCCATTTTTAAGAAGCTTCCCAGTCTGGATTTCTCTTACTAATTTAATATATTAAAAATCATTAGTCGTCAGATGAAGAAAGTAGTCATGTTCTTTCTCAGGTGTTTTTATCGCCCAGTTCATAGGAAGAATAATTCCCTCTCTATCAAAAGCCATGAAAAAACGAGTTTTATGATTTAAGAGCTGTAGGTATTATTTGAATAAAATCAATGCAAAAACTAACCAAAAAAAAGAATTTATATAGAAAATAAAGACCGGAAGCTCTATACGCAAAAAGGTGAAGGTGAAGTAACCCTAGGCTCCGATAAATACAGTCCCAATAATAGGGGATAGTGTCGACTGCGGTATGGCGCTGGTATATTTCAATTGAGATTGATGTATGATTTTCATAGCTAGATTCTACTACTTTAATGTGATACAAGACAAATAGAAAAAAATATATGAGGAATACTATGCTAAACAACGATGTATTACGAAGAGTTCGCTATATTGTCGATTTCAATGACCATAAGATGATGCAGGTCTTTGCTTCTGCAGGTTTAGAGATTACTCGCGAACAGTTAAGTAATTGGCTCAAGAAAGATGATGATGCAGATTATAAGTCTCTTAAGGATGCCGAGTTATCAATGTTTTTGAATGGCTTAATTAATGAAAAGCGTGGCAAGAGAGAAGGTGAACAACCTAAACCTGAAGCGAGTCTAAATAATAATTTAGTTTTTAGAAAACTCATGATTGCTTTTAACCTTAAATCTGAAGATGTGATGGAACTATTTAAACTGGCAGATTTAAAAGTTGGAAAGTCTGAACTCAGCGCATTTTTTAGAAAAAAAGAACATAAGAACTACAGGGAGTGTAAGGCGCAAATGCTTCGAAATTTCTTGAAGGGTTTACAAATGAAATACAGAGACCAAGAGACAGAATAATTAGTTACGCTATATTACGAGGGTTATATAATAGATAGCAATCCCAATAGATGTAAGTACCTTTCCAGCAGTGCCCAAGAGAACTCCAATAACGGAACCAATAGCTGGCTTTATCGCCTTGGAGTAGGTTTTACCGTTAATAGCTTCTCCCATTAAGGCCCCAAGAAATGCACCTGCGATTGCTCGTCCTGGTATTGGCGTAACAAAGCCTGCAAATAGCCCTATAGTGCCTCCCCAAAAGCCATATTTAGTACCTTGAAACCTCTTCGTAGCGATACCTGGAAGAATGAAATCTTGAACAGTTATTAAAGTGACGATTATTGAAATCGCGATCATCGTATTGGAGGAAATATCAACTCTGGTTTGATCCAGTATAATCAAAGCAAGTAGACTTAATGGCAGTCCTGGTAATAAAGGAACAATGCATCCCACAATGCCGGATATAAGTAGAATCATTTCGAGAATAATATATAATTCATTCATAATATAACTTTAGTACAAAAGAGTCTTTATGGATAAGTATAGTGAATTAGAAAAAATGAATGAATTAAAAGAGAAAGGTGTTATCACTGAGGCCGAGTTTTTAAAGATGAAAGCTGATCTTCTAAAAGGTGAACCCCAAGATTCTTCATTCAACACCTCCACACTGGGCAAAGGTCTAAGTGTTTCTAACGATAAGGATATTTCTTTTTATATGCATCTATCTCAATACTTGGGTTGGTTGCTACCAATCGCAGGTTGGATTGCTCCTATCGTTCTGTGGCAAACTAATAAAGATAAATCAAAACTCATAGACGTGAGTGGCGTAAATATAACGAATTGGATTATTTCAAACATTATTTATATATCTATTTCGCTCTTATTAAGTCTTATCCTAATTGGATATTTATTTCTTATGGTCTTATTTGTTCTAAACTCTGTATACCCGATTATTGGAGCTCTTAAGGCAAAGCAGGGGGAAGTTTGGCGTTATCCTGGAACAATAAACTTTCTTAAGTCTTAAGATTCATCATGAGCTATCTTAATTGCCTATTATAAAGAAATAGGTCTGAAGTAGAAAGAAATGATGAACTTCTATCCTTCTGGCCTATTTGTCTCATAGTTATTTTGAATTTATATTTGTTTCTTAATTCTGTGAGTAAATCTCTAAAATCAACTCTTCCTTTCGCTGTATAATAAATACAAATTGAATTATCTGATAGGGGAATCAAAACATGGGTAATATTCATTTCTAATTTTAAGTAATCAACTAAAGTATTTATTTCGGCCTTAAGATTTACAATCTTTTTATCTAGATTTTTTCTTTGGGTTTTATCCTCTTTTGTAGCATACCTAATTAATGAACCACTATCGAAAAATTTTTCCTTACTGTCTTCATTATCAGTTTTCAAACTCGTAATAACTGCTAGATCTTGACCGAACTCAGTTTTTATAACAACTTCCGCTCCGTACCTAAAGGTTTGCTTGTCAGAGATATACACTTTATATAAGTTCGTATCCGCAAAAACTCTTGCAAAAAAGAATGATTTTTTATTTTCTTTCATTAGTGCTCCTTTTTATTCCATTGTGACACTAAAAAATCTGATTGTATCTATAACAAAAGTCTATATCAATTATTTGTATTATCTATTTTGTTTATGTTTAACTCTCACTTATGCTTAACAAGTCCAATAGCAGGAACCATGACTGATTTAAATAGAAGAAACTTAATAAGAAATACTGTCCTTGCAGCTGGAACGCTAGGTCTAAGTCTTAGTGCCTTGGGGAATAGTTGTGATATTACTGCCACACAACCAGAAGGATCATTTTTCCCAGAAAACAATCAAAAAGACAAAGATAATGATCTTACTCAAGTTGCTGGAAGTCGTCGCCTTGCGTTGGGCGAGGTCGTTTTAATGAAAGGGTTAGTCAAGGATCAGGAATGCAAACCTATTAAAGGTGCCTTAGTTGAAATATGGCAGGCCTGTGAATCTGGAAAATATAATCACTCTGGTGATCCAAATAATGCTGCGCTTGACCCAAATTTTCAATACTGGGGACGTGCAATTACAAATGAGCGCGGTGAGTATATTTTTAAAACCATTAAGCCTGGAGAATACCAAGCGACCAGTACATGGGTAAGGCCCCCTCATATTCATATGAAAGTTCATTTGCGTGGTCATCAAGAACTTATCACTCAAGTCTATTTTAAAGAAAATAAACGTCTTAATGATCTAGACCGATTACTAAATTCAGTTAGTCCAAAAGAGAGGGAAGATCTAACTGTAGACTTTAAAAAGAATGCAACAGGTCCTAGAATAGGAACTTTCAATATTACCCTGAATGCACTTTAACTGAGTGGCATCTCCTCGATACTTGTACTTATGTAAAAAAAAATGAGAATTTTGGATACTAAAATTTGAACAATTAAAGAGGAGAACTTATGAATTTAGATCCCCAAATCTATTTAAACAAAGCCGTAGAGCTTGTCATGGCATACGGACCAAAAGTTGTACTGGCGATAATCACTCTTTTCCTTGGAACATGGGGAGTTGGGGTCATCGGTAAGATATTTGACCGAGCATTATCTAAAATGAACTTCGACGATACGCTTCAACCGTACCTTGTTGGAATTAGCACTATGCTACTTAAGGTCATCCTTTATATCAGTGTCATTGGAATGCTAGGAGTGCAAACCACATCATTGATTGCTGTTCTTGGAGCTGCAGGTTTAGCTGTTGGTTTGGCATTGCAAGGAAGCTTAGGCAACTTTGCTGGTGGTGTTTTAATTTTAATCTTTAAGCCAATTAAAAAAGGAGACTTGATTGAGACGGGTGGAGTCACTGGAGTTGTTGAATCTATCCAACCATTTGTCACTGTCATTCTTTCTCCTGATAATATTGTTCACTATATTCCAAATGGGGAACTTTCAAGTGGTACAATAAAGAACTATTCAATCAATCAAGAGAGAAGAGTCGATCTCACTTTTGGGATTGGTTATGGAGATTGTATAGATCAAGCGAAAGAAGTTTTTACAAAAGTGGCTAAGGCATGCCCAAATGTCATTCAAGGTTTAGGTCCTGATGTTTATGTTTCTGGACTTGGTGACAGTTCTGTTGATTTTGCCGTTCGTCCTTATTGTAAGCCGGAACATTATTGGGATGTTTTCTTCTATATGCATGAAAATGTGAAAAAAGAGCTAGATAAAGCTGGTATCTCGATTCCATTTCCACAAAGAGATATTCATCTTCATAATCAATAAGCTATAAAGTTTGAGTAAACCATGAGTACAGCATACTTTGCTGTGCTCAACTCAATTCGAGCCTAGCGATATCAAAGACTTACATCCCTAAATATATTATTCCTCTGCATCAGACGTTAATCAACTTATAGTACTATCTAGCCGATAAATAGCATCACAGACTTGTTATCCATAGGAGTAGTGTGAGTAAATTTTTATTTTTCTATTTCCTTTTCACAACGGCATCCTTTGCTAGTGAACTAAATAATAGGAGCTGGCTTAGTAGCTACAAGGCCGTTGATGTAAACTCTGATCGTAAAGTGGACTATTGGGTCAAGACTGAGAAGAGTAAAATCTTTATTGTCCTAGATAGAAATAATGATAAAAGAATTGATTCAAAGCTTATTCTTGTTAAAGAAGGCGGAGTATTTAAAAAGTCTGATTTAAAGAAAGATAATAATTTTGATTTTAAATGGGATTCTTTCAAAGAATTTACCCCCATCCCTAAACTTAGTTCAGATAAAAATTTCGATGGAAAAATTGACTTTAAAGAAGAGTTTTTAAAGTATCGCGGCGGTACGATTAAAAAGATTAGTCGAGATAGTAATTTTGATGGCGTATTTGATAAGGTTTCAGTAAAAAGAATTCATCTTAAAAGTAGGGCCAGTCAAGGCGAACTAAGCTGTGAATCTCTAAGTGGAATTGATCAAATACTCAAGTTAGAAAAGTTTGCTAAAGAACAGGCAAATATACCTTTAAGTACAGGTGAGTGGACAACAACAAATTACGGACTCAGAGTTCACAGCTCATGCTTTGAATATATAGGTGATGATAAGCTTGATTTTCTAAACAGTTTAGATAATACCCTAATGAAGGGAGCAAGGTGTCTTGCAGGTCTCGAAACAAACAAGTCTAAAGACTTATTGATTAGTTATGTTTCAAACTTACTAGAAAATCAAGCCAGCAATAAAGTGAAGTTAAGCTGTGAAGAGAAGTCTGGTGATTTTTGGGATGGAATTAGAGCTGTAGCAACTGTTCCTGGAGAAGATGAACATCCATTGGTTAGGCTTAACCCTGATGACTTTGTTGATTTTTTTGACGATGGAACATTAGGTCCAACAGTCTTTCACGAAATGATGCATCTGGATGGTAGCATACATACAGCTGACGAGATCGAAGTTCCCTATGCTTGTGAGGGGGGCTGTATGGATACAGCTTCAAGTAATTTAGCTGAAGGCGTTTCACAGGAAGATTTAAAAAAGGTAGCTTGTCGAATATGCCAAGGTGACTATACAGATCCAACAGACCCTAAATACACAAAAGACTTGGTCGAGCTATTTCGCATGAGAAAATTAAAGGGTAATGCTATCGAGTACGCACTATCAATGAACGCGCTCTACCCGGATGATAAAGCCTATGTGAATCTTCTTATTGGTGAGTACGTGGGGTATTCAGATCCATTAGCGTTAGCATTATCAATTGAGGCAACCAAGAATAATGTCACTCTTGATCAAAACTTATTAGATAAAATAGATGCGGCCAAGGATGATCCGGTATCCCAAGATTTTCTTGCTATAAATGGAGAGTTCTCGAGACTCTACATGGATAATCTGAATAAGGCTCCAATTGTTGATGTAGCAAAAAGCTTACTCGAAAAAGCAAAGCTTAAGGCACCTCAAAGTGAATTCAAACATACTCAGAAGTATCAAAATGCCATGTTTGATTTTATTGCCTTTAGAAGATCTATAAGTCTGAATGTCAGGAATAAGCTACTTACACGATTGAGTGAATTAGAAAGCCTTGAATCCCCAAAAGAAAGTCAACTGACTGAGTTAGCAGAAGTTGAAGAATTATTATATGAAATTGAAGGTACAAGAAAGCTTTTCAGATGAAATTCCAAAAAATTAATACTTAAGAATAGATTTTATTAAACATCAATCTCAGGGTCTTTTTCTTTAAGCTTGGAAATAACACTATCCCGTTGTTCACCCGTTAAAGTGTTAACAAATTCTTTTACAAAGGCTTTGTGATCTACGATTGCATCTGAAAGTATATAGGTTTCGTTAAGTAGCCTTTGTGCTATGAGGAGAATCTTGCGGTCACCCGCTTCATAAATTCTAAAAAGGACTTCAGCCTTCATTCCATCTGCCAGAGCATGAAAAGCTAAAAGAGCTTTCTCTTTTTCTAAACGAGGTAAGATACAAGCTATGGTCTGAGGGTTCTCATCTGGAATCGTAATATGAGCGACTTGCTTCTTTAGAAGTGTAGAGGCAGAGTAGGGTAGCACTAACATAAACGTTCCAGAGTAATGCTTCGCTGTGATCTCTATAGTGGTGACAGTGATAGTATCTGGATCGTTTGTAGGGTCATCAAAATCAATATCAATTGAATATTCTGTTACAGCGCTATATGTTGGTCTATAGTTTCCAATATCAAAGTGTTTGCTAAAAATACTTTTAAAATCTTTATGAACTTCACGGTAAATTTCTAGGTTAAGTTGTTTCTCGATACTCGTTAATTTTTTTCCCATAATTGAAGTGAAGGGCCTGTCGAGTCCACCCATTTGCTGATCAAGCATGCCAAAGACTAGTTGTGGGTTTTGAATAAAGTAGAAACCATCACTAAAGTTTTTTGAGACAATTTGTTGAGTGTCATAGGGAGTTGTATTATGTGGAAAAAACTCCGAGCCTTTTAATAAATCAGTGCTTACTATCTCTGCAGACAGCTCTTCTCCTGATATATGGGATAATGTCTTTGCTAGAGCGCTCTTAAATTCATTTAGTGCATCTTGTAGTAAGTTATTACCTGGCTTGATCATATATTTACCCTTTAAAATGTTGCAATAGCTATTTTAGCAGGGTTTGAGAAAAATGCTAGTTTAGGTAATCAAGATCTTACTTTCCTTGCTTAGCTCTTCCATGTCTCGGTATGAAAACCGAGCTTTCTTGTCTCGAAAAGGAATATATCTTATGGCGGTACGATAAGAATTATCTTGGTGACTATCAATATTAACAAATTGTGATTTTACCTGCGGATAGATTATTTCTTGCTTATCCACTTCATAAGATAGGAATCGAATCTGTCCTTGAGCTAGTAAACCATTTTTAGTTCCTTTGCTCGCACAAACAAGAACAAATTTCTCAATTCCTTTATCTTCTGCATATTATTTTGCAATAGGGCCGCCACATTCAATTAATCTTTACATAAGATAAGAAATGAGATTTAACGACATAGTTAATGGACATTAAATAGGAATATGAGATGGAAGAAGTAAGTTTAGGTGAAAATGAATTTATAGCGCTTTGTGATCTTTTAAAGAGAATAGGTATGTGCGAGAACGGTGGCCATGCCAAGGCGATGATTGCCGAAGGTAAAGTCAAAGTTGATGGGAAAGTAGAACTTAGAAAGAGATGTAAGATTGTCGCAAATCAAATTGTGGAATATGAAGGACAGACTTGTCGAGTGATCGATTAGTTGCTAAATTCTATCTATGAAAAAATTTAAATACCTCGCCATATTAATTACCATTGGCTTAATCATTTTTGGTAAAACACAGATTGATAAAAAGAATAAAAAGCAAGAAGAATTGCTTGATAGTTTCGATGACGGGATGTCTTCTCCTGTAAAACCTGCAAAAGAGAAATAAATGAAAAAGATATTTATCGACAGCGTTTATAACGATGAAAAAAGCGCGACGATTAAAGAATTTACAACACTCTCTCCAGATCTCTTTAATAAAGAGATTGAGATGAATGAAGATATGGGGTTTTGTTCAATTCTTGATACTGAAACCACAGGCCTTGATCATTACAAAGACGAAATCATTGAAATAGCTATTAGAAAATGGGTTTACCATAAGAAAGAGCATTACCTAATCAAGCCTGTTGAAGAGTACTCTGAGCTAAATGCTCCTGTGAAAAATGTTATCTCAGAGGCCATTACTGAGATCACTGGTATCACTCAAGAAGATGTCGCTGGGAAAAAAATTGACTGGAATGTGGTTGCAAGACTTCTTTCAGAATCAGATTTTATCATGGCACATAATGCAGGTTTTGATCGACCTATGATTGAAGCAGTGCCAGAAGTTAAAGAGATCTCAGCATCAAAAATTTGGACTTGTTCATTTAAGCAAGTTAATTGGGCCAAGTTGGGCTTCTTGTCTTCAAAGCAAGAACTACTAAGTATCTTTCACGGCTTTCATTATTCTGGACATAGAGCGCTAACGGATATTGATGCTCTGGCAAATTTATTACTACAAGGGGATTACCTTAAGGATATCCTAGCTAATGCTAAGACTAAACAGGTCCAAGTTGATTGCGTTAAAGCTCCCTTCGATTCAAAGGATAGTTTAAAGGCATGCGGCTTCTCTTGGAATGCTCCTCGTAAGTTTTGGTCAAAGCTTGTATCAGAAAATGATCTTGATCAAATGAAAACCTTTCTAGCTGATGATGTTTACCCTTCAGGAAGAATGACAGCAGAGTTCAAAGCTATTGATATCAGAGATCGATTCAAAGCTTAAGCAGGAACCTTTGTGCGAACTCTTGTTTCAAGGTCTGCCACAATATCTTTTCGAAACTGAATTCCATCAGAATTAAATAATGCTTTATAATCGTGAATTTCTAAAACTTCAATATTAAGTTTTATTGTTTGAAAGAGTTTCGGAAAGTGCTGCCCAGGATGCTGAACATGATGCAGTCCCCCTGAATAAGCGATAGCAATACGGCCCTCGTCAATAACATCTATGATTTCGGCGACACCCGAACGAACACTCATCGGCTTCCCCTTTGAGTCGAGTCCGTTACTTCTCTTCATTCGCCCCTCTGGCGCAATTAAGACAATACTCTTTTGCTTAATGAGTTTTAGGAAGTGAAACCATGTTTTATCTCTTTTTCTAGAAATTGAAATGAAGTCAGGCCCCATAAGTTTCCAAAAGAATCCTACAATAGGACGATTAAGAGTTTTATCAGCTCCGGGTGCAACCATCTTTTTAGAGAGTTGCCAGATAAAGCTCACGGGTGCTGCTTGTAGAAAGAGCGGCTCATATAAAGATGTATGGTTTAAGAGCATCGCCAATCGAACATCTGAGAAGTCATTTTTGATTTCAGAGATCCAATTGAGCTCAAGTTTATAAAAGACTTGAGAGAAGGTCCTGATGGCCATTAATAAAGTGAAACTAAAGATAACTTTCATAAGCCTTTATCTAATCAAAAAAGATTTGAATAGGAAAGAGAAAACAATGACTTGACGCGTGGCGCTTCTGCGTTCAAGTTCTTATATTATTTGCAATATTGAGCCCCTGTGTTATGTTGCTTCCACATTTATATAGTGAAAATATTATACAACCTCGCTCCGTTAATTCGGGGCTTAATTATAACCCAGGAGATTATGTATGATTTACGAATCAGCGTATGTTCTTCGCCCAGAAGCTGGTGAAGAAGCGGTAAAAGTAGTAACAGATTTTGTTGCTGCAACCATCAAAGAATTCAATGGTGAAATTCTTTTAAATGACAATTGGGGAGTAAAATCTTTTGCTCAACCAACTAGTAACGGCGTTACTAAGGGTCAGTACATCTACGTTATGTATAAAGCTGACACGACTGTAAACCTAGAGCTAGAAAGAAGATTTAAAATTTCTGAAGATGTTCTTAAATTCATCTTTATCAATTTAGGTGTTGAAGCGGATCAAGAAGAAATTGTTAAAACTTACAAAAACCCTGCACTTTTAACTGAAGAAGCTGGATTTGATTCTGATAAAGAGAGAAGAATGTTTTCTAAGAAAAAATCTTGTTGGTTCTCAGCTAAGAAAACAACTCCAAACTGGAAAGACACAAGTTCTTACTCATGGTTAGTAAATGAATTTGGTAAAATTTCTCCAGCGCGAGTTACAGGATTAAGGCCTAAGCACCAAAGAGCAGCAACTACAGCTATTAAACGTGCAAGATGTATGGGACTTATTAGTTATATGTCTAACAGAGTTGCAAGATAATCCTTGTTGAGAAAAATAAATGAATCAAACTGAATTAAGTAAAAACATTCAAGAGATTAATATCCAAAAGATGATCGTTATGGGGCTTGCTCCTGTATTATTATTTTTTAGTTTTTTTCTCTCTGTATTTACACCTTACCCGATTGGTTTGAGCTCAGTACTTTATGGCAGAAAAGTTAGCGGTATTGTTACCGGTATCACGGTTCTTGCTTTTGTTGTATTGATGCTTTTTACTTTTGATGGTATGGATATCAGCTTGAGTATTTTCTTTGCTTTGAGTTTGATTTTGGGCGTTGGAATTTCTGAAGTTGTAAAAAAAGATATTAACCCAGTTTTAGGAATCGTGGCCATTGGTGCCATTGTTAGTTTTATTGCTGGCTTATTTGTCTTTCTTTCACTGGCTTCACAACAGCTAAGTCTAAAAGAAACTATAGTCCAAGAGATTGAACGATTAAAACCTCAATTAGAAGAACAACAGAAAGCACTAGCAGCTTCAGGAGAAAAAGGAACATTTGAGATGATGGCCATATTAGGTCAACCAGATGTTTTAGCAGCAGAGGTTATTAAGTTAGCTCCAAGCTATTTTCTTGTGACTTTGTTTATCACTTTATGGGTGAACTTCTTTATGGTTTTAAAAAGTAATCGTTTGGTTCGAGGAGAAGCAAAGTATACGGAACAATCTATGCTTAATTACCAGTTGCCGGATCAAGTTATCTGGGCCGTCATTGCTTTCTTAGGTTTTTACTTACTAGAAGAGCAACCAGGTTTTGAGTATATGGGAGCTATAGGCCTTGCAGGTTTATCTGTTCTCGGTGTTTTTTATTTTTTTCAAGGTTTTGGAATTTATTTAGCATTCTTAGATAATTATAAAATAACGGGCTTTTTTAGAACGTTACTCGTCGTCACAACGGTGATGATGGCCAATAAAATGATTGCATTAATTGGTCTGATAAATATGTTTGTCGACTTTAAAAAACTAATGAAAAAAAACGATTCAGGAGAATAATAATGAGAGTAATATTAACAGAAAGAGTAAAATCTTTAGGAAACATTGGCGAGTTAGTAAATGTTTCTCAAGGACACGCTAGAAATTACCTTATTCCTAACAAGCTAGCTAAACTAGCTGATGAAGGGAATGAAAAGCAAATGGCCGACTATCAAAAAATGTTAGCTAAAAAAGTAGCAGAAGAAAGAGCTGAAGCAGAAGCAGCAGCGAAGAAACTTTCAGGTCTTACAGTTACAATCGTTAAGAAGATTGGTGGAAACGGAAGACTTTTTGGAACTGTTACAAACAGTGAACTTGCTAAAGAATTAGAAAAGCAAGACGTTGTAATTGAGAGAAGGTTAATTACAATTGAAACTCCTATTAAAACTCTTGGTGAATTTGATATCACAGCTAAGTTTGTTAAAGGTGTTGAGGCAACTTTTAAAGTAAAAGTTGAGTTAGATCCAAAACAAGCAGAAGAGATTAAGAAGAAACAAGAAGCAGCTGCAGCAAGAGCCGCTAAGAAGAAAGAAGCAAAAGCAGAATCTGGTGAAGATGAAGCTACTGCTGAAGTAACAGAAGTAACTGACGAAGCTACAGAAACAGAAACTGAAGCTTAATCATATGGCCCTCAGCTTTGCTGGGGGCTTCTTTTTTTCAATTTTCATTTTGGAGAGAGAATGGATGCACCTGTAAAAGAATTACCCCATGATCTATTAGCGGAAAAAGCCTTAATTGGATGTCTGTTAATTGATAATAGGTCGTTTGATCAAATTACCGATCTTTCTATCGTGCTAGAGGATTTCTATCATCCTCGCTACGGTATAATTTTTAACGGAATAAATGATCTTGCTATTGATAGTAAGCCATTCGATATGGTTAGTATTTGTGCCAAGCTTACAGATATGGGGAAACTCGAGGCTGTTGGCGGGCAAACAGCAATTTTAGAATTAATTGAAGATACTGCCAGTTCTGCCAATGTTTATCATTACGGAAAAATTGTAAAGAATAAGTCAGTACTTAGGGGAATCGTTAGAACCTCAATGAAGATTACCGATCAAGGAATGAACTTCATTGGAAATGTTGAAGAGTTTATTGATGACGTTGAATCTAGCTTTTTTACACTTGCAAATCAAACCCGAACAAACTTTATTATTACCCTTAAAGAATCTTTAAAAGAAAACTTAAAAAGACTTGAACAAGGTAAACGTGATCCAGGCGAAATTATTGGATTAAGTACGGGGTTTGATTCTGTTGATAAACGTCTCTTAGGTATGCAGGCTGGACAAATGATTATTATTGCTGCTAGACCTGGTATGGGAAAGACGGCTTTAGCACTTAATATTGCTGTGAACTCAGCTAGGCAATCTAATTTGCCAGTAATGGTTTACTCTTATGAGATGCTAGCTCCTGAACTATCGGGAAGACTTTTATCTAGTGAAGCTAATATCGATTCGAGAAAGATAAGAACAAATGATTATAATGATTCAGATTTACGTAATTTAGGTCTTGCGGTTCAAGAGCTATCTAAAATCCCAATCTTTATAAACGATAGTGGGGCGACGACTCTTCTTGATATTAAATCTCAAGCAAGGAAAGTTAAAACTGAGCAAGGTATTGGTCTTATTATTATTGATTACCTTCAACTGATGCAATCCCACGTAACAAAATCTTCAAGAGAGCAAGAAATCGCAGAGATCTCGAGGGGAATTAAGGAGCTTGCAAAGGAGCTTAAGTGCCCTATTATTGCTCTTTCTCAACTTAACCGTTCTGCTGTATCCAGAACTGATAGACGACCTCAGTTACAAGACTTAAGAGAATCAGGATCGATTGAGCAAGATGCCGATGTTGTTTTACTTATTCATCGTGAAGACTATTATGATGAAAATACACCAGAGAAAGGTATTGCGGAAATCATTGTTGCAAAAAACAGGGCCGGTGAACCCGGAACTGTAAAACTTGCATGGATTGGTGCTCAGACTAAATTTGCTGATTTACAGTTTGATCCAGGTGCAAATTAAGGTGGAAAATGATTTTTTTTCATCTTTCTATTTAAATAAGAAACATAAACAACTTATTTGCTCAGACCCCAAAATTGCATTCATTCAGTATAAAGACTTTCAAATAGATTTATTATCTGGTGAAAGAAAAAAAAATAATCTAGAACTTTTTAAAGAACAAATTCAAAAAATACAAATCTCTCAAAAATTCGAAAAACCAATTGTTCTCCATTTATTTTATGAGTTTGGCTTTTCCTGTGTTGAGCTTGATGAGTTAATTGATAAGAATAAACCTCTGGCGATTTATATTGAATATGGTGAGGCGACTGAAGAACCAATTTATAGAGTTGAATACAAGGAAAAATTTACTTTTGAACCGCTCTCTTTACCAAGCTTTGATGAGTATAATCAAAAATTTCAAAAGACTTATAAATCACTAATAGATGGAGAGTGCTATCAGTTAAATTTAACTATGCCTTTCTTTTTAAGGTCTAAAAATAAAATATCTGCCAACGAATATATTAATAAGCTTTGGAGTGAGCCACTTAATGTCGGAGCCTATGCTCATGCTACTTATATTGATTCTCTGGGAAAACTTTTTATTAGTAATTCTCCCGAGTGTCTCTTTCAGATTGAATCTGCAGACGACCTGAGAATTAAAAGTATGCCTATCAAAGGAACTATTGCTGTTAATAATTATAGTGAAAGGGAAGAGGCGTGGAGTAAATTAACGGAATCTAAAAAAGATGAGGCCGAACTCTATATGATTACAGATTTGATGCGAAATGATCTTACAAAGCTGAGTGGTGAAGTTTCAGATGTGACTCACAAAAAGAAAGCGCTTAATGTTCCAGGATTAATTCATCAGTTCTCAGTAGTTGAAACTAAACTTAATCCAGAAACAAATGTCCTAGATATTTTAACTAATCTCTTTCCTGGGGGAAGTATTACAGGTGCTCCGAAAAAAAATGTTATGAAACTGATTTCTGAAATTGAACGTTATGATAGGGGATTTTATTGTGGTTCTACCATTTTGCTTTATCAAAACTCCAGAACCGCTTCAATAAATATCAGATCGGCTGAAGTTGATTTCATCCAAGATGAGATTAAGTACGGTGCTGGAGGGGGAGTAACTCTTCTTAGTCAGGCGCGAGAGGAGTATGATGAAGCCTTGGCCAAACTAAAAAGCTTTCTTTTGCTACTTAATTGAAATTGCTCATTTTATGAAAAATTCTTACATCTAACCAGACCATTTGACATAAGTTTTTCTTAATAGATATGCTTGATGTCATAGTTTAGTGATATTGCCTTCCAAGGATGAAAGGCGAAAGTTCAAGGAGAGAATATGAGTGAGAATACTGGTGAGAGTACTTCTGTAAACTTAACTGAATTTGCAGAATTGACGGGATTCCCTGTAGAGCTAATAAAGAAAGAGCTAATGATTGGTGAAAAATCAGATACAGTTGAGCTTTCGGACCTGAGGTCAGTAATGCTAAAGTATTTAGACTCAGCAATGCTAGAGTAATAATTTCAATAAGATATATAGTTAAGGTCAATTCAGATTTTACTACTTCCTAATAATTTCAAAAATTTACTTAAGTTTTCGCCATAATACCCGATAGGTTTAGTGGACTAATCTGAGGGGATATCTCTAATGTCTTATGACATCAAGAAGAGCATGTATTTTTATCGAAACACTAATATCTATACTTTTAGTAGTAATCCGCTATTAAAGAGAAAGAGTACAGTTCATGCCTATATGCCTTGGAGCCATGACAACGACGAAGAGTTAATGTTTAAGCTAAAAAGCGCATTAATCGGAGATGGTCTCGCCTATATTCCTTTTATGGATATTGATCAAAAACCAATTGCCTTCAAGCCCGACGAAGAGCGAGATACCTTTAAAGAGCAATCCAAACTTCAGCTTTATGAGACTCATCTCATTATGTGTAATGGAAGTACCATTCATATATTTAAAGTCGATAACCTTATCAGTAAGAAAGACCTACCAAAAAAAGTTAATAAAGATCAAAGCTTATTCAAAGAGAAGAATTCAAAGTATAATGATTGGTTCGTCGTAAGTGACGTCTTTATTCATACCGTTAATCATATTGAGAATACTGATGATGTAATTTTAGAGCTAAATGGATTAATCCATAATAACCAAACACAAAATATATTTACCGGCCGCGATCAACTCATGGTTGGCAGCTCACCAGGAAAGTGGGTGAGTTTGGATCGAAATGTGACTTATGACTATTATATTAAAAGTTGTGAACTCAAAGATAATGTTTATCAAGACATGTGGAGCTTTCTCAGTCACAGAGCACAGTATAGTTTAGTTCGATCAGACCTTGAGCGAGGTAAACTTACCTTCTATCGAGGTGAAGAGAAGTGGGATCACTTAGTTGACTCATTTAAGTCTTATAAGAATGCCTTGATTATTGAGTTAAACGAACTTTATATAACACCTCTTAATCATGCTATCCAAGAGTATGCAACACTTGCTGACGCCTGGAATAAGATTAAAGATGCAAATATTAATCAAGAGTCAATTCAGTGTTTAGATGATGTCGTGAGTAGCAAGAAGGAGTCCATTGAAACTCTTGAAGAATTTATTATCTTATCTAAAAACTCTAAGTCTCTCTTCTTTAGTCTTAAGAAGCAGTTTGCTAAAAAGCTATTTATGGCGGAGCACTTGTTAGTTGAAAACTTTTTAAATAAAAATGAAAGTCTATTTGATAGCTTTCGTTGTCGTAATATTGATAAGCAAATACAATCCATTATAGAGATTGAAGGTTGGATCAGCTCATTTTCTGAATACAAGTCTAACTCTGATCTCGCGTACTTTAGAATATGTAACTCAAAGCTTTCGCATTTACTTAGTATTATGACCTCTGCCAGCTATACAGATAATATCTTTTTTAAGATTTTAGAAGAGAAACTAGGTAGGGGAACTGTTCAAAGATCTTTTAATGATGAAGTGAAAAGCCTCTCCCATATTGACCTTAAGAAGATTGCCTCGTAACCGACGAAAAGCCTCCGGAAAAAATGTTCAACTGAATTTATGTTTAAAGTCTAAGCTTTAAGTTACCGAATATGTATTCAAAGCAACTGAATTTCAAAGGGCTAGGCTTATGGATATAGCTACAATTATCGGATTAGTGTTAGCAGTAGCATCGATAGTAGGATCAATTTTGGCAGGGGGGACAATAGTCGCATTTTTCGACGTTCCTTCAATTCTCGTCGTTGGAGGGGGGGTTACTGCGGCAATTTTTATAAAATGGCCCATGGAGCAAATCAAGCTTCTCATTCCAGTGTATTTAAAATCAATTTTAAATACAGCAACAGATCCCAAAAAAATGATTGAAGAAATACAAAGTTTAGCTGATACAGCTAGGCGAGAGTCTGTTTTCGCTCTTGAGAAAGTTCCAGTAGAAGATGCTTTTCTTAAGAAAGCAGTAACCCTTGCTGCAGATAACAGACCTCCAGAAGTTATTACAAGTATTTTGCAGCTTGAGATAGACTCCTTAGTTGAAAGACATAAGTTAGGACAAAATATTATATCAGGTATTGGTGATGATGGTCCTGCATTTGGGATGATTGGGACACTGATTGGTCTCGTTATTATGCTTCAGAACTTATCAGGTGGACCAGAAGAACTTGGTAAGTCCATGGCCGTTGCCATCTTGACAACATTCTATGGTGCAGTTTTGGCCAATGTTTTTATGGGACCTGTTGCAAATAAATTAAAATTCTATTCTGAAAACGAAGCTCTTGTTATGAATATTGTCGTGGCAGGTGTTTTAGGTATAGTTGCTGGTGAAAACCCACGAGTTATTAGAGAGAAATTAGACTCTTTCTTACCTCCAGCTGCAAGACTATCATCTGAGGGCGGAGAAGAGTAATGGCAGATGAAGAAGGACTCGATTGTCCAGACCCAGTCATATGTGAAGAGTGTCCACCTCCGGGTGCCCCTGCATGGATGGCAACATTCTCGGACCTGGTTACCTTACTACTTACATTTTTTGTTTTACTCTATGCCATGAGTAAGACTGATGAGTCTAAATTTGAATCTGTAGCGGGTTCAATACGTAAGGCCTTTGCAGGTAATGCGATGAAGGTTGGACCGACTATAACTTTAGGAAAATCTCCTGATGACTCACCAACTATGATTGAGTCACAGGATCCAGTTGAACCTTTTCCAATCGATTTATTAACGACGGAAGGTATTCTCGATAAACAAGAGATTAACCGTGAATCTGACGAGAAACTAGAAGAGATGAAAGAGGTTCTTGGAACTCATAATCTATCAGAGTCTGTTGAAATTCAGCAGATGAGTGAAGGAATCAAAGTTCGATTAAAAGATAAAATTCTCTTTAAGCCAGGAACAACTGAGATTAGTAATAACTCATTCATTCCGGTCTTTAATAAAGTGGTAAATCTATTAAAAGATAATGATTGGACACTCTTTATTGAAGGCTACGCTGATGATGGAGAAAATGTTAAAGGAAGTACTTCTTTAGGACCAGATATTCTAAGTGCGCAGCGAGCACAAGAAGTAGCGAAAGTTCTTATTAAAAGAGGTGTCAGGCCAGAGAAGATTACTTCAGTCTTCTACGGAGATAGCAGAGCAGTAGCGAATGATACAAATAGAAAAGTAGAATTTATACTGAGAAAAAGAGATCTTAAAACCGAGGGACGAAGAGTCCGATCACAGTAATGCAAACAGAAGTTCAAATATGTTTTATAGAAGAATATCCCTCCTTAATGGAGGGTATTCTTCAAATTTGCTCTTGTTCAAAAAATAAAATCAAAAAGTATTCTATCAAGAATAAACTGGCCTTACCTGTAAAGAGAAGAACTGTGCATTCCATATCATTAAACATAGTTAATGATGGGAGGATAAGTCCAAATTATTCTGGACACGAAGTCACTCTTCTATCCGAAGATGAACTTTTTACAGTTGTCTCAAAGCCGGTTGAAACTCATTGTCACCCTCTTAGCTATTGTGAGCATGATAATGTTTTAAGTGCACTCTTAAATAAGAACTTAAATCGATCAATCAAGGTAAATCCATCAAAGTATGATCGTGGATTATTGTATAGACTAGACTTTGAGACGAGTGGTTTATTATTATTAGCAAATACAGATGAAGTGTATGATGAGATCAGGTCAAATTTTCATACAGTCATTAAAGAGAAGTATTACTTAGCGGCGGTTCATGGTAAGCTTAAGGGATCTATAAAGCTTAATCACTATTTAAAACCCTTTGGTACTGGTAGAAAAAAAATCGTTGTCTGTGAGCATAGTGATATGCCAGCTGAGTGCCATATCGAGTTCGTGGAATACAATCAAGAGATAGATGCATCCCTTGTGAAGGTAAGACTGGTACAAGGTCATAGGCATCAAATTAGAGTACAGCTAAGCTCCATAGGACATCCAATCTTAGGAGATGATCTCTATCGTGATAGTGATAGTGATAGTGATAGTGATAGTGATAGTGATCGAGAAAATAATTTATTTAAACGTTTATTTCTTCATTGCTGGAAGTACAACTTAGAGTTCAAGGGTAAGAACTATGAGTTCCAGGACTCAAAGCTTGGTCTATTCTTTGATTTCTTTAACTTTAACGGTTAACTTTATATGCTCAGAAATATCTTTTTGAGTCTTCTTCTTTAAAAGTTCAACTACCGCAAGTCCATCAGTTTTAGAGATGATTTTAAGCTCAGGATGAATCATATGAATTTCAACAAACTGTAAGTACTCTAATGTTTCAGGATTTGAAAAGCGAGCTAGGTTCACATAACTATTGGCCAGTTCTCTATACATATCTCGTCTCAGAATAGGATAGTCTCTTTTAACATCACTATGCTCAATAGAGATGACTAGTAATTGAGTTCCTGGACATTCCATCTCCCAACCTGAAGGTGTCTTAGGCCCGACTCTGTCCATGACTGAATTACAAGTACTAGGGATGAACTTACTCTTATAGTTTTTCCAGAATTTAGCAGTACTAGGATCCTGTAAATAGATAATAAATAGGATAATTCCTATAGTAAGTACTGGATATTTCATAGTGTTTTTCCAAATCATAGCTATATTATGCACTGAATAGCTCTTAATTGCACTAAAGTTTTACCTGATAAAAGCCGACAAGTATTGTATCCCTAGTGAGGTAATATGACGGTAAACTCAGCTATTGAGAAAATCCATTTATTGAAATTATTAAAAAATCTGCTCGAAGTAACTACCCATGTAGAAGTTGAAACTTGGTGTAAAGAACATAAGCTTACAAACGCAGAATTTGAAGAAGTATTGAACCTCTTTGGCTCTCTAAGACTCAACTTCGAACTGTTTAAAAAGGGCGAAAAGACCTATCTAAGACCACCTGGTCCTGATTCTTTAGTCAATATTTCGTTTTCAGAGTGGCTAGGCCTTGAACTAGGTACACAGGCCAAATCCGGGTATAAGGTCAGCTTATATGATCAATTAGAGTCTGATGCAGATGAGATTGGCCCAAGCTTATTAGATGGCTATACAGAAGCCATAGAGGCAAGTGAACCCACAATCTCCGAAAGAGAAGAGATCATAAAAACTACAGAGGAAGCTATTCATAACAAGCATACTATTAAGCTGTCTTATGGAGATAAAGATGAAGAGCTGAATCCCAGAAAGATCATATATTTGGATGGAGATATAAATATTGTAGGTGAGAATATTAAAGATGGTCACTTACAAAATGTTCACTTAACTCAAATCGAAAATATTGAAGTTGAAGCGCAGACGTATGAATGTATCTATACCTTATTAGAGGTTGACGAATTTATAAATTCAATTCGAAGTATGAATGAGAATGCAGTTCGCCTCGTTTTAAAAATTTATTCACGAGATAATTTTAGTTTGAATTTTAATCATATGTATTTCGATAACCCTTGTTTATTTTCTAATTCTAACGGGGACTTTATTTGGGCGGCAACATTAGAGCCTAGTCAGGAAGTTTATGAGTGGTTATGTGAACTCGGTCCAGCCGTTGAGATACTAGACCCAAGTGACTTCAAACGAGACTTCATTAGCTATTGCGAGAATAAGTTAAAAAAGTTAGCCTAGTGCAATGAAAAATCAAAAACATTTCTTCTTGATGTCATTTTTGCCAGCAATTGCTTACTGGTATCTTGAGACTCATTACGATTTGAAAACAGCTCTTATTGGTGGGTTACTACTTGCTGTTATTGAGATAATACTAGAAAAAGTTTTTACTAAACATGTCCATGCAATTTCAAAATTTAACTTCTATTTAATTCTTGTCCTAGGAAGTATTGGCCTCGTTGGTGATGAGGGAATCTGGTTTAAATTACAGCCATTCTTTACAGGCTTACTTATGGGTGGCTATCTGCTCTTTAGAGCGAGTCGGGGCAACTCACTAATGATAGAGACTATGGAAGGTACGGGGCAGAGAATACACCTTCCTGAGTTCATTGAGATGGTAGAGAAGCACTTGGCCAGATTCTTAATTGCTTATGGCTTTTTTATGGCCTATATTGCCATCTACCAAAATACGGACACCTGGTTGTTCTTCAAGACCGGTGGTTTTTACATCGTGTGTTTTATCTTTTTTGGTATGGAGATGTTTTTTATGAGAAGAAAAATGAAAGGGATGAGTAAATGAATTTTTGGATGATTATTGCTCTCCCAATCTTTTACTTTTCAGTTTCTTGGTTTCTTCCTTGGGAGCGAATTCAATTTCATTCAACAATATCTGTAAGTTACTTGTTTGATCTTATTTTGATTTCCCTAACAGCTCTTTACTATAAAAAACGCCTGCTATCCTTTGGTCGTTTGAAAATAAAGGGAACCTTACTGAGAGTTATCGCAGTCATACTTTATGGTTTCATCTGTTTACTCATGGTTAAAAAATTAGATTTCAATGCACCTTTCAAATATATCGAGCTGACGTTTATTCAGCTAGTACTTCTTGCACCTTTTATCGAAGAATTACTTTTTAGAGGAGTGTTCTTTTTAATCGGAAGAGTTAGCGGACTTAATAAAACATCGAATATTATACTTAACTCACTCTTTTTTAGTGTCTCTCATTTGCCAGCAATATGGTTTTTGCCACCAGAGTTTCATAATTTTATTTTCTTCCAATTATTTTATACATTTGGACTAGGTTGGCTCTGTGTGAAAGCAAGAGATAAGACAGATGGGATTTTCGAGCCCTATCTACTTCACCTCATTTTTAATATTCAATTTTATATTGCGGTAAAATACTACGCTTTATAAGGTTTAATCCCATCCAAACATAATTGTCTCATCATTATCAGCACCGTTGGTATCATTCTTAGGTTCATAGTACATTTGGAAAGGAGCCGTTCCTTCAAAAATTGTTCCAGCCCTAAAATCAAGAGCAGAGTATTGCTTCGTTGGTGTATTATTGTTTCCACCAGTTCGAGTCATTGTAAAAGTTCTAGGAGCTTCAAATCCAAGTCCATTAGCTGTAGGCTCATAGGCAGTTACAACGAGTTCATTCGTTGAGGCCATAGCAACCCATTCAGCTTGTACATTAATAGCAAAACGAGTCTTCTGAAAAGCAGAGGGAGCAAGAGGTGCAGAACATGATCCGTTGGCATCCGCATAAGAGTTACCAACTATAGGGTGATTGGATCTAATTCTCATGGCATTATCTTGATAAGTATTTCTAGTCCCTGTAGAGCTAATAGCTCTAGTTGTACCTGGAGTCATCGTATTTGATGCATCAGCACCATTTGAGTGATAATTCGTGTATGTTGTTCCAGCAGTAGCGGTTGAAAATTGACCTGTTCTAGACGGTATACCAATTAAGTCATTACTGGCAGGCAGAAAGGGTTTCGGATCGACATATCTCGTTCCACCTTGATTTGCATACCCATAAACCATTATAAAACCTGTTGAATTAATCTCATATGACCCATAGGACGAAATAGTAAAAACATGACCACTTTCTGCAGTAATTGCTTGTACTCCACCAGCAACAGCAGCACCATTTTTAGTAATGGTAACAGTTGAGTTTGTGAAAGCGTAAACCTTAACCTTCATTGGGTTTGATCTACTATGACTAAAAATAAATGACTTTCCAATCCATGAAGAAGTCTGCCAAACAACATTTGCTTTTGTCGTATCACTACCACTACCAAGTCTTCCGGCAATGAAAAATGGCTTAGTTGCTACAACAACTGTGAAGTCATTTGCAGGAACACTAATTGTTTTTCCACGATCTAAGTCTGCAGAAATTAAAGTTCCATCATTAAATGATGAAGCCGAGTTTGTTCCATAATAAATTTCGTTATCATCATCAAGTGAAACCAGTTGATTTAAAGTGGCCCCACCAACATTGATCGCTGAGTAAGGAGTCGAAATGAAGTCTATCGTTGGTAATGTCTCTGCTACTAGAGTAGGTGCCCATGCTCCAAAATTTGTTCCATTATAAGCTCTAACTCTAAAATCATATTCAGTTTCAGGATCTAGTCCTGTCAGTTCATACCGTCTTGTTGTTGAGACACCATCATTAATAGTGATCCAAGTCGTATCACCATTTAGTCTATACTGAATTATATAATCTGTAATAGAGAAGCCATTATCACTTGGATACGGCCATCCCACTTTAAGACTCTCATCAGTTGAATTAACAACAGACATTGAAGTAATTTGTTCTGGAGAAAGAGCTGCTAATTGCCACGAAGGTGATGCCGCTACTGCTGATTCATTTCCAGCATTATCAACTGCTTTAATTAATGAATAGTAATCTGTTAAAACGGTAAGAAATGGTGTAGCTCCATTTGAAACAGAGCCACTTAAATTATTTCCTACACTTGTCCAACCACCATTTGCCACAATACCACCAACATTATTTGTTGTTGAGACAGCGACTTCATAGTTAGAGATACCTGCAGGTCCATTATCAGTTACGGCCAACCAAGTCGCCTCATCCGATTCAATATCAGAAGAGTTACTAGAGTTTGCAATACCTGCAACTGTATTTGGATTTTGATTATCATGAGTAATAGTAAGAGTTCTACAGGCAGAATATCCACCAGAACCATTACCTACAGCAAGGTAGAATGTGTTAACTGCATTCGTACTGCCGATAGTTGCGTTTAAAGTCGTAGCATAAGGTACATCAGCACCACCGCTTACACAGCCAGAGCCAAGATACATCACACTACCAGTACTGGCAGAAAGCGTAATTCCTGGAGTCCCGTCATTGGTAATACTTCCATCATCAAAGCTTGCAGTTAAGTTTGCAGTGTCTATATTCCATCCACTTAAATTTGGTGGAGTATAAGTGAGTTCAGCATCTTGATCTGCGTAATCTTCAACAGTAGAACCGTTAAGTTCCCAAGGAAAAACTAATTCAATTCCATCGTGGTCTAGATCTCCAGCTTGAACTGTATAGGCAAATGTAAAAATATAACTAGCAGATTCTGATCCACCTGTGTAAGTCGCGTATCTTGTTACGCCACCAATATTCATTGGAATTCTTGGAATGCCAGGAGTTCCAAATTTAGTTCTTTTTGAAAATTTTGCAGAAAGAATAATTATGTCACCTACACCAAATGTCCCTCTCGAGTTAAGAATCACAGATTGGATATAAGGAGCTCCAGTAAGATTTGCTAAGGCTTCTTCCGCCGCAATATCGTCACCAACAGAGATGAGGTTATTTGGCTTAAAATCACCTTCCTCCTCACATGAGGAAAAGATGAAAAGCATTGTGAATATTAATATAAAGTTTTTAATTTTCATAAGCACCTAATCAATCTAATCGGTTAAAATTGCAGATCTATTAACTTCTTTTTAATATTTTAGTCCGAAAAAAAAACTATGAAATTTCAGTGAGTTGGAAGGGTATAATTAAAGGATATTCCTTGAATTTGGAGAAAATAAGCGCAAATTATTGGCAGTTAAAAGTTAAAGCCCAATGTCGCCCCAACTTGCCTGACATCTATCTCTGAATCTATAAAGCCATCTCTTTGAAAGTTTAAGTGCATATTAGTGTAGAAGACCTTAATCATTAGAGCGTTTTGATAGGCAAAACTTGGAAAGCGAAGACCTGCAGATCCAGTTACTGGAACCTTTAATTTTAATCCAATAGTTGTCTCTCTTCTGTTACCTGTGTCAGACCATAAAGGAACTTTGAAGTAGGGCGAAATTTGTACGAACATATCTGATCCAAAAGGAAGCCATTCGAACTCAGGGTAAACGTGATTACCTCTTAAGTTTTGAAATCCAAAAGCATCGTCTTTAACTTGCATCGTTGTATAAAAATGTTCCGCGACTAATTTTATATTCCAAAAGTCAGAGATGGGAATAACAAAGCCTAAGTTTGCATAGGCCGTTATATATCTAAATTGTTCAGCCTCATCATCAGGTTCATCTATTTGCGTACCAGTTGAACTTAAACCAACTGACAGGTCGATCCAAGGGGGAACTAAGTAGTATTGATACATGAATTGATGAAAGTCTGAAACTTGGTTTATATTTGCCCTGGTAAAAACAATAGAGGGCTGATCTTCTAGATAGAAAGTTTTAACTTTGCCATAGCTATATTCAAATCTCCACTTGGGTGGTAGCTCAGCACTATAGGTCTTAAAAGCAAACAAGAATGTGAGTAGAATATAAGTCGTTTTCACTTATCTATTGTAGCCTTTTTATTAAGGTAAACATAAAGAAAATGGAAGAATTTGCCGATACAGTTTTATCTAAAGAAATAATTCTTAAATTCTAGTTTCACTTATCTTCAAAACGATAGCTTTTGCTGGCGGATTTTTGCCGGTGTCATTACCCGACATAATCACTTTCCACCTACCTAACCGTAAAGTAATTGAAGTCTATGCTCAAAAACGAGTAGAGATAACGTACTGAAATAAGGAGTTTCATACGGTGAAGGTAATGGAGATATAGAGTAGATGAGTAAACTCTATAATAGCTATTCAGCCAATAAGGCCATTCGCTACGCTAAACGAACTAGTGATAGTGATGCTGTAAGCTCTCGCAAGCTGGCCGGTGGATCTCGTATTACGAGGTCTGGTGATGATGCTGCTGGATTAAGTATTTCAACTAAGTTGAAATCCACAATCAAGAGTAATCAGATGGCGGCCAGGAATACGAATGACGCTTTTAGTATTCTGCAGGTTATGGAAGGAACTATCAATGAGATGGGGAATATGGTTACGCGTATTCGAGAACTAGCTATGCGTTCTGCTTCAGATACAATTTCGGATATTGAAAGGGAGATTACCCAAGGTGAAGTCACTCATATCTTGCAAGAGATTAATAGAATGTCCCAGGGGAGTGAATACCTTGATCATAAACTTTTAAAGGGAGATAGAAAGCGATTAGATATCCAAGTTGGTAGGAGTAATAATGAAAAAAATCGAATTACTCTTGATCTTAAAGACTTTGCTCAAAGCCCATTAGCACTTGGAATTGCAGATATTAAGGTGGACTCTAAACATAGAGCACGTACCTCGTTAATTAAAATTGATTATGCTGTCGGCGTGCTCGCGGAGAGTCGCTCAAAGCTTGGAGCAACTTCTAAAAGGCTAGAGAGTACTTTAAATAATTTAAATATAAGCGTAGAGAACTCTGAGTCTGCTAAGAGTAGAATCACTGATACTGACTACGCTCAAGAGACTGCAAATAAAGCTCGCAATAGTATCTTGGCCCATGGGCAGGCTACTGCTATCCATCAAACTCAAAACAGTGGACGCCGTTACCTTCGCCTTCTGGAATGATGGAAGTAATTACCTCCCTATAGAAATTACCGATCCGAATACCCGACATAAACACTATCGACACAACCTACCGTTAAGAAATTGAGGTCTATCCAAAAATTAAGGATAGCAATATTAAATCGAGCCTAAGGAGGTTTGCTATGTAGCTTTGAGTAAAGAAATTTCGGGAAGAAATTTCTAATAAAAAGAGTATTCAATGGATGAAGGCCCTGCAAGGAATGAGGGGAATTTGAAGGACTAAACAGCTCGCTTTTTTGAGTATAGGCAGACCTATACCTAAATATAGAGGAGATGAATTGAAGTTTTTTGAATTGGGGTTACTAGTAGATGACTAAGCTAGTTAGTAACCACTCAAATATTCAGGCGCGACGCTATAGCAAGCTGACTCAGAGAGAATCTGCAAAGAGCTCTCTAAGACTTGCTAGTGGTTCCCGTATAAATCAAGCTGCAGATGATGCGGCAGGATTGAGTATTGCTACAAATCTAAATTCAAAAACAAGAAGTAAGCAGCAGGCGGTAAGAAATTCAAATGATGCTCATAATATTTTACAGACAATGGACGGTGTACTCAATGAGATGGGCTCAATGATTATACGAATGAGAGAACTTGCAATTGGTGCGGCTTCTGATACCTACTCTGATATTGAAAGAGCGATGATGCAAAATGAATTGAGTCAAACGAGCCACGAAATGAATCGTATCGCCAATAGTACGGACTACTTAGATCATAAACTACTTGTTGGTAATGATAAAAAACTTCAGATCCAAGTGAATACTAATAATGGAGAGAAAAATAGAATTAATATTGATTTAAAAGATATGGCGCAAACAACTTATGCATTAGGAATAGCTGATATAAATATAGAAACTCAGCACCGTGCAACTATATCCTTAGCAAAAATCGATTATGCTCAAAATGAAATAAGCCATAGTAGAGCGAAGATTGGAGGAATAAGTTCAAGCCTCGAGTCAAATATTCAAAAACTAAATGTGGATGTAGAAAATGAGAAAGCATCACATTCAAGAATAAAGGATGCTGACGTGGCAGAAGAAACTGCAGCAAGTTTGAAAAATAAAATTCTGCAAGATGCACAAACATCAGCGATGGTACAAACAACAAATATGGGGAGGGACTATTTGAAATTAATTTAATGAAAAATCAAACCTTAATGCTATAGAGGAGGTTAATGGCTAAGATACGTGGTTTTCAGACAAATATGATGTCTATACGAGACAGCCGTAAGTCGATTAATGAGGTGACGAAATCAACTCAAAGACTTGCATCTGGTAGTCGTATTGCTTCAGCATCGGATGATGTTGCAGGGCAGAGTAGTGCTGTAAGCTCAGAGGCCAAAATACGTGGAAAGATTCAAGCCGGTAGGAACGCTACTGACGCTGTTAGTATGCTGCAAATTATGGACGGCGGAATGCAGGAGATCGGAGAGATGATTGTAAGAGTTCGAGAGCTCGCTATTAATGCCGCCTCTGATACGGTAAGTGATATTGAGCGTGAAATGATTGATCTTGAATCAAAAGGGCTACTGAGAGAAGTAAGTCGAATAGCAAAAACGAGTAATTATTTAAATCAAAATCTTCTGGTAGGAGATGAGCGAAAATTAAGAATCAAAATTGACACTGGAGGTACAAGCAACGACAGTATTTCATTTGATCTGAAAGATATGGCACAAACACCATATGCATTAGGTGTCTCTGATGTCTCCTTGACGAGACAGCATCGTGCCACCATCTCACTCGCAAAATTAGATTATGCCCTTACCGCTCTTGGTGATAGTCGAGCTAAGGTAGGTGGGACTTTGAAACGTCTGAGCTCGGCCAACAGTAAATTGAGTAATGATGTTGTTCAAGAGAGTAAAGTAAAGTCAAATTATGAAGATGTTGATTATGCAAGTGAGTCAGCAAAGCTTACCTCAAGTAAAATTCAAGCTAATGCATCACAAGCTGTACTTGCACAAAGTGTAGGAAGTGGGATGGATTATATAAAACTTATTGATTGATTAAAGCAAAAGCAATCTTATTCGCTAGTGTCAGCGCTACAAAAATACATACTAAAGTACTAATTCTCATGATCTCTCCATAATAATTTTTTCTAAGGTATTAAATTAAATAGATATTGAGGAGTGACCTTGTAAATTTGATAGACATGGTGCTGTAAACTTGTTAGATTTCGACAACTTATACATTCAAGCGTAAGAACCATTTAAAAGGGTGAACTTATGGATCAAATTAATTATGAAGAAATCAAGACTCTTGAAAACGGGTCAAAACTAATCGGCGAACTGGAATTTCCAAAACGAAAAGTGTGGGTGAAAACTTACGGCTGTCAGATGAATTATCATGATACCGAAAGAATACTTACTCATCTTACGCCTTTAAATTTTACTTTAACAGATACTAAGGAAGAGGCGGATCTTTTACTGTTTAATACATGCGCCATTAGAGATTTAGCAAACCAAAAATTCTATTCTCATCTTGGAGAATCGAAGCACAATAAAATCACCAATAAGGAAATTAAAATTGCCGCTGGCGGTTGTATTGCACAAACAGAGTCAAAAGAGTTACTTAATAAATATCCTCAATTAGATTTTGCCTTTGGAACTGATGTTATTGATAATATTGGAGAGATGGTTTACCGAACATATGCTGGAGATAAAAAATTTGCCGTAACCAGCTGGGATCGATCTGAAAACTATTCTATTGAAACTCAGATTACTCATGGCTCTCCCCAAGCATTTGTAAATATCATTAAAGGCTGTGATAAATTCTGCTCTTATTGTATTGTTCCCTTCACAAGGGGAAGAGAGAAGTCTAGAAGTATTACTGAGATTGTAAATGATGTGGCCAGACTAGTTGAACACAAGGGAGTGCAAGAAGTAACTCTACTAGGTCAAAACGTAAATTCTTTTGGAAAGAAGAATGGAGAGTCATTAGCAGAACTAATTACTGAACTTGATAAAATTGATGATCTTAAAATGATCAGATACACAACGAGTCACCCTTATGATATTTCTGATGAGTTAATGGCTGTTCACGGAACCGCCAAAAAATTATCTAATCATTTACATCTGCCAGTACAATCTGGTTCCAATACCGTACTACAAAGAATGTTGAGACAGTATTCAGTAGAGCACTATCTTGATAGGCTGACTAAGCTTAGAGAAGCTAATCCTGATATTGTTATTTCGACAGATATAATTGCAGGTTTTCCTAATGAGACTGAAGAAGAGCATAGAGCAACTTTAGATTTACTTGATAAGGCCCAGTATGATTTTATCTACTCTTATAACTACTCATCTAGAAAAGGAACTAAGTCCGCAAGAATGAAGGATATCCTAACCAATGATATCCGCGGTAGACGACTTCGTGAAATTCAAGCTTATCAACTAAATATACAAGCAGACGTTAGAGCATCTATGGTTGGAAAAACTTATCGAGTACTCGTGGAAAGTTTTGGCACTAAGAAAGGTGAAAAGAAGTGGAAGGGGAGAACAAGTTGTTTTCGTATTGTTCACTTTAAGGCCGAAAACGATGATGTGGATCTTACTTGGCAGTGGGTAAATTTAAAAATCACATCTGCTACCGCTCTTTCATGTCAGGGTGAAATTGTACAAATCCTGGGAAAGAGATAGCATGCCGGTAAAATTTGCCTATAAGCAGCTATTATTCTTGTCTGGTTGTTTGAGTCTTGTACTAGGCTTTATAGGCGCCTTATTACCGATACTTCCAACAACACCATTTCTTATACTCGCGGCTTATTGTTTTTCTAAGAGTTCTCCCAGGGTGCATTCTTGGCTCACTGGATTACCTTACTTTGGTGATGCTATAATAGATTGGGAGACCAATAAGGTGATAAGACCAAAGGCAAAATTACTGTCGGTATTAGTGATCGTATTAGTCTTCAGTGGAAGTATTTTTCTAACAAATATCCACAATGGTTTAAAGGTGATGTTGGTTTGTATTGCACTAGGATGTATTACTTTTATTACCACTAGAAAATCACGGCCTTAACCTTAAGGAGAAGAGGTTTGTTAAAAGTTTTAGCTATATTAATGTTTATATCTAACACAGCATATGCTTATGTCGATTTAAACCTAAGTTATACCCTCTCGATGAGAAAAGTTGAGGGAGTAGAGACTGATGAAAACCCCGATCCAGGTTCCGCTATGACTACTACAACAGGCTACCTTATTAATTGGGCCTGGTTTATGTGGGAGTATACAGCGCTTGAATTCAACTATTCGAAAACCACTCAAAGAGTTGTTGATGACAGGGAAGTGACTATAACTGATGACGGCGGAGACCCATTTATTATTCAAGAAGTCGATCAGGTCATTATAACTGAAGTTAATGGTATTGGAATCAGACAAGCATTTGCTAATCGTAAAGCAAAATTTATCCCCTCACTTGCCATTGGATATGCCCAATACACAACCTCAGGCTCAACAAAATATACAACAAAGTCTAATGATGATGATCCAGAAGTATTAGAGCAAGAGCAAGATCAGGAAGTTTTCTCATCAAGTTATGCCTCAATTTCAATTAGGTATAAATTTACTCAGCTTATGGGGCTTACTTTAGCAGCGAAAACAATTATGCCAGACTTTGACACAGCACAAGCTTCAAGTAATGTGACTTATTCCGCTGGTTTCTCTTGGATGTTCTAAGTTTATTCTTTAGAATGAATCAATGAAATTTATACTCTTTTTTCTCTTTTTATCTTGTGCCAAAGTTAGCTACGTTACTAAACAAGGTATGGGACAAGTTAGTCTTGAATGGAATGCAAGGTCTAATGAAAAAATTCTTGCTGATAAAATGATTGATGATGAAGTAAAACGAAAAATTAAACTCGTAGAGAAAGCGAAGGCATACTTCTATACTTACTTTGATTTACCAATAACTGATATTTATGATGAGACAACAATTCTAAATTCGGATGCAGTAACATACTTAGTTATTCATTCTCCAAAAGATAAAATTAAGGCAATTAAAACTTCCTTTCCAATAGTTGGATCATTTCCCTACCTTGGATTCTTTTCTAAAGAGGATGCTCTTAATTATAAAAGTAAAAAAGTCGCAGAGGGATATGCCACCTATATGAGGCCTGTCTATGCTTATTCAACTCTAAATCAGTGGATTTTTGACGATAATATTCTATCTTCATTTTTTCATTATAGTGATGAGAACCTGGTCGAACTGATTTTCCATGAGCTTGTTCATACTGTTTTCTTTGTTAAGGATAATGTGAAATTCAATGAAAACATCGCTCAATTTATTAGCGAGAAATTGAGCCTAGAGTACTTTAAACTTTCAAATGATCAAATCGTTGAAAATGAAAGCAAAAAGAATAAGATTAAAGAACTGATTATGTTGATAAATACTCTTACAACAGAGCTAAAAGAGCTGTATATGAAAACAGATAATCCTCAGAGCACTTTAGTGGTCTTTAATCAAAAGACCTTTAAGCCGGCGATTAAAGCTTTCTGTAAGGATAATCAGGTTCGACATTGTTGGCCGTTAAGACAAGTATGGAATAATGCAAGATACGCGGCGATAGGAACATATGAAGGCAGCCAAAACCAGATTGAAGAAATTTATTCTTCTCGGGGCCACACACTTAAAGTATTTTTTAACAAACTGATCACGACATTTGAAAACTATAATGGTGAAGATAAAATTCTCACTTTTTTGGCAAAGGAAATCTAAGCATGGCACATATATTTTTTATCGATCCCTTAGAAAAATTAAATATCAAGAAAGACTCTACTCTAATGATGGCACTCACTTTTTTGAGACAAGGAATGGATTGTTACCTTATGTTTGAAAAAGACTTCTATGTCACCAATGAAAGTCATTGTAACTTAAAAGTTTATAAGTTCGATGGTGTTTTTACGCCTGAAGGATTTTATCTCGGTGATATTATGCTTGGAGATGAAGTAAGTTATGAGGTTTCAAAATCTGATGTGATTCATATGCGTATTGATCCACCATACGACTCTCGCTATCAAAGATATCTTTGGATGCTAGACTTCTTACAGCAAAAAGCTCACTGTGAAGTTCTAAATAGTCCTCTTAAAATTATGAAATATAATGAAAAATTAGTCGCCTATAGAGATTTAAGCTATAGCCATTTAAGTTATATTGGAAGTTCTGAAGAGGGCTTTTTGAAGTTTATAGAAACGCTAAAGACTAAGAAGTATAAAGGGATTATTCTTAAGCCCTTAGATCTCTATTCTGGCATTGGGGTGGAGAAGGTGGAGATTACAGATAGTAAACTGATTGAGAAGTTTAATCAAAAAGTAACCGACTTTCATGGCGCCATAGTTTGTCAGCCATTTATTGAAGAGGTCTATGACGGAGAGTATCGCTCAATTTACTTTGACGGAGAAGAGATTGGAACAATCATTAAGCGTCCAAAGGAAGGAGAGTACTTAGCAAATATTGCCCAAGGAGCAAAATTTGAAAAAGTTGAACTTCCGGTTAAACTTAAAAGTACGTGTGATAAAATTGCCCAGGAGCTTTATCAAGATAATGTTCGCTTTATTGCTTTTGACCTCTTAGGAGGTGCAGTAAATGAAATAAACGTAACCTGTCCTGGCTTATTAGTAGAGGTCTCATATGCATGTAAAGAAAATCTTTGTAACGTTATTGCTAGCAAGTTTTAGTTTAAGCTCTTTCGCAGAAAAATTTGAAGCAGATGATATTACTGGTTATTGGCTAACGAAAGAAGAAAAAGCTGTCATTCAAGTTTACAAAAATGGGGATAGTTTTGAAGGGAAACTTGTTTGGTTAGTTGATCTTCATACTGGAAAAAAGAAAGAAGTTCTCGATGATAAAAACCCTGAGGAAGAATTACAAACTCGCTCATTGTTAAATCTAAAAAACTTGAGTGGATTTAAGTATGATGATGGTGAGTGGACTGGTGGAAATATCTATGACCCTAAGTCTGGTAAAACTTATTCAGCAAAAATGAAACTTGAGGGTAAGGATGACTTGAGCTTAAGAGGTTATGTAGGGATTCCGCTTTTTGGTAGAACGTCTGAATGGAAACGTCAGTCCAGCATTATCCCTGATAAGTATTCAAAGTAATTAAAAAGATTGCGTATAATCTGTAGATATTTGCATTGTCATATGCCAGCAACTTCCAGTTCTTACTATCTTCTCTGCAGGACAGTAGCTACCATTTGCCTGACATGTACTATCTGCTTTAACATCTTCAACTTCCACAACTGTTCCCCATTGTGTTTGGTTTCTCATTGAGCCAACATCAATGATATTTGAACATGAGTTTACAGATACAGGCTCAATATATTGAGTACGATATCTATTTCCTAAATAGAAAGCAGAATCACAATTATTTGGGTTTGATGAGTTAGGGTTGTCACACTTGATATCTCTTAAGTGAACCCTAAAACGTAGCTTTGTGTATGGATACGGGTCGCTGGCCAAGTTTGTATTTCGGCCATAGCAGTATGTCTCACCGGTAGTAGGATAAGGTTGTGAGTTAACTTTTAATCTTACTTGTAACTTAGAGTCTGATTTAAATATTAAGCTTGATTCTTGGATCGTTGGCATTGTTTCCTGTGCCATTGAATTGCCGTATGTGCCTGGAAGCCAAGACTGGTGACCTGCAAGAACAAGACTAAATTGATGAATGGCATAACCATCACCGACACCATCTGATGTTGTACCTGTACAACCACCACCACCATAGCCACCACCACCACCACCAATTGGTATTGGATCTGGATTTACTGGTTCTGTTCCTGTATCACCACCCGAGTTATTCGCGCCACTGTCATTCTTTGTCTCAGAAGATTCAGAACAACTTATAAATGTACAAAGCAGTAGTAGTAATAAAAAATAGTTCGTCATAAATTTTCTCATAGGCATACCCTAGTATTCTAATGTTCTTAATATCTTATCGGAGGATAAAGCAGCTTACTTTAGTCTGAACTCGCTCATTCTGTATCTCATAAACGCTGTAACTGTTTGAAATTGCGTTTATTTTTTTGTTTGTTTGCTTAATTAACTCAAGTTCCCTAGAATTTAAGTATGAAAAAGAGTGAAGTTACTATTCTTATTGACTCATTACTACCTAGACTTTATGGCTATGCTTACGCACTTGTTGGTAGTGATCTACATGCTGAACAGCTTATAGTTGATGCTTATACTGTTTATATTGTGAACGACAAGCACTTCTTGTCTTCTGCACATTATGATTTTCAAGACAAACATGAGCGAGCAGAAATCAAGAAATACTTACTTAAAGAAATGCTTTCATGTATTTATGAGTTAGCGGTTAAACGTGCACCTCAAATCTTGGGACATGCTAAGGAATGTTTAGAGCATGAGAAGTTCTATGAACTTGACGTGCAAAAAAGAGCTGTTGTTTATCTTAAGGAAGCTGCAGGTTATCCAGTTGAAGATCTCCAAGAGATCTTTGCAATGCAGAGATATCAAATCTTAGAGCTACTTCATAATAGTAAAAGTATATTATTGAATGAAGTGAATCAATATCAGGCGAGTATTTAATTATGAATAATCAATTTGATAAATCAATTATTGCTAGCTACGTTTATAGAACTCTTCGCACTAAGGATCTTGAACTTGCTGAGGAACTGATTGGAACTCATGGTAAGTTACAGGACTATTACTCGGCAAAAGTTGAAGAAAGAGACTTCTTATTACAATTAGTTCCAGATAAGCAAATATCCGTGGGAACTCTTAGGGCATTAAAGAACGAAATTAGTGAAACAATGGATGAAATCTACCCAAAAGAGAAAAAGAGTCTCACTAAGTCGGTTGCAGAAATTCTGGATAAGCCCATTTTTACAATTAAAATTTAGTCTACTGATTCAAAGTTAAGACAAAGTTAACAGCAAATTGCTCATTATCAACAATCTCTTTAGGGGGATTAGGAAGCTTATTTAAATTCTTTAAAAGCTCTTCAAAGAAAACATTCAGCTTTTTTATATTTGTCCATTGGAGTGTTTGGATGCGAACAATATTTCCATCTTTATCATAAATGATTTTTCCCGATAGTTTTTTTCTTTGGGCGGTTAAAGGAAAACGAAGGTGAGGGTTTTGTCTTTCAAACTGATTAAGTTCTTTATAAAAAGCGTTAACATATGCGAGCGCTGTTCGTCTTTGAAAGCTGTAAAATACTAATTCATGCTTGTTAAGTTCATCTTCAAGAATTCCCTTTGGAACTTCAAGTTTTATATCAATATCTGTATCAGCAAGTGCATGTAAAGCTTGCGCTGGGCTTAGTTGACCTGGAGATGGAGTCTTTAAAAAATTCCTAATATCATTTCTATTTATCTTTACCGCTTTAACAATTTTTTTGGTTTTCTTTTTGACTGCCTTTTTGACATATGGTCCCTGGGCAGGTTTTTGTTTTTGCGTTACTGGAGCTTGCTTGAACGCAAGATCTTTTAGCTTTGCTTTTTGCTTAGTTTTAATAAAAGCGAGGTGTTCCTTTTTAGATTTTCTATTACCAACGGTCCGAATCGAATTCAGATTAAACTTATGAGGATCATTAAAAGTAATGTCATGAGAATCCAAGTAGTAAGAGTTGAAGCTCAACACGGTAGTATGTACAACTAGGCTAACTAGTAAAAAACATAAGAAATGGAGTCTTTTTCTATACTTTAACATCTGTGAAAATATACCTTGAATACTCTAGAATTGAAAAAGGTGAAAAAAATTCGAGAGCTTTTTACAGCACCTAGTGCAACCGGTTGATATTACATGGGTGACTTGTGGCAGCATAGTGTGTTGTCTTGACGAAACTTGTTAACAATTGAGAGAATAACTGCTGAGATTCACAGGCATTTTACGCCTTAATTATGGAAAATATTTATATGAGAGATCTAATTTTGAAGCCCCGATTCTACTATGGCCTTTTAGGTTTATCTGTTGGGATGATTTTAGTTTCTAGTTTATCAAACTATAAGTTAAACGGTGACCTCCAAAAGGTTCAAAAGGCAAATGCTGGCCTTGGAATTTGTTTTCAAAGAGTAACTCAAACGTTCACATCACTAATGATTAAAGACTTTAGCTCTGGCTATTTAAATAATGATTTTCGCTCAAATTCTGCCGACTGTATTGATGAAGTAGGAAGAATAGCTACTGAGATGGGGATGACTGCTGGGACAACAAAATCTTTAAATAATTTAAAGAGTGATCTTCATTGGTTTGATCAAAAAGTAACAAAAGTTTTAAGTATGGCAAAAGCAGAAGATATGAATCTTCAGCAGTCTAATATTACAGATAAGTATTCCGAGCTTGAAGGTCTTAAAGCTGAAGTTGAGGATAGCTTCTCAAAGCAAACAGATGGACTCTCTCAATTTAGAACGCTTGGACTTGCAGGTATTATCTTTTCTCTAATAACTCTTATGATTTCTATGCTTTCATTTCTATTTGTTGGAAGAGTAAAGGCTAAAGAATTAAAGGCTATTGATAAGGCGGCAGAGTTAATTGACTCTAATTCAAGCTCAGAGCTTTCAACCTTACTGGCCAGATTTTTTCAAAGCCTGGGAGTTCCAAGTCTTGAGGCCAAGGTCTTAACTGCTTTTGATGGTAAAATTGAGGCTGTTAATAATTTAGAAGATCAACTGATTAAAATGAACACTATCGAAACTGAAAGGTATGAAATCGAGGTTCCAGAAGACCTTTTGAATATCGAAGTCGAAGAGACTAGTGATTTCCATATCGCCTTAACAACAGCATTAGATCGTGTTCAACAAAAAGCTTTTCAGCATGGCATTGTGATGGATACAGACCTTCAGGATGATTTTCAGATCCTTGCAAATCGTGAAGCTCTAGATCAATTACTATACTATTCACTTTCATTTGGTCTTGATGCTTCTCTAACTAGTGAAGAGAGTAGAAGAGTTATACTGAGATCAAACCCGCTCGGTGGCATCGCTTACTTGAAGATGAAGGTTGTAGGGCATGCATTCTCTGAAGATGAAATGAAAATCTTAAATGGTGGTGAACCCACTTCTGAAACAAATGTGAACTTATTACTTTTAAGGGAGCTGATCTCGGATGCGAATGCAACTCTGGCAGTTCGAAATATTCATAACTCAACTTCATCTAGAATTGAAAGTGAAATCGAAATTGTTTTTGCAAGATCAAAGGATATTGTTGAGAGTCAGAGTAATGTTAAAGTCGTTAAGGGTAATAAAGCTGAAATTAAAGCATATTTTGAAAGAGAAACTACTCTCTAATTACCTTTATCTTATTCTTTTTATGTTTAATCAGTGCCTCTGAAACTTTTGCTATAAATTCTTCAGCTGTGCAAGGTTTTGTTACTACGTATTTAACTCCATAACCAATAGCTCGTTTTACCTCATCACCAGTGACATTGGCCGATAAAATAATGATTGGTGTTTTACTATCGTCTGGATGATTTCTTGTTTCCAAGGCTTGATAGTTTTGTATAAAATCAATTCCTTTTACTATGGGCATCATTAAGTCAGTTATAATGAGGTCGAACCTTTGAACTTGACATTTTCTGTATGCATCTGCGCCGTCTTTTGCCTCTATGACAAAGGTAAAGCAAGTCATCATCTCAAGGAACATTTTTAGTGTATCGCGAATATCCTCTTGATCATCTACGACAAGTACATTTAATTTCTCATTGGGTTTTAATTGGATTTCCAAAACTTATACTCCTTAATTAGCATATCTATACTAGTCTAATCCATATGGAATATCTTTAAGGAAGAATTTTCTTGAGTAGAATACTTCTTTCCATCTCTTGCTGCAAATCGCGTTTATATGTAAGATGAAATATAAACTGAGGACATAGATTGCATAAGAATAAAAATAGGTTAGATATAAGTATTATTGGCATCGGAAGAATATTTCGACTTTACGGCTTCTTTACTCTGCTTATGATGCTATTTAGGACTTTCTTCGTTTTGTATTTCGATGATAAAAATGTATTTCTTAGTAAGACATTTGACGTCTTTACTGCTTACTATTATGGTTGGTTATATGACAGTATGGTCTTGTCATACTTCATTGTTCCAATTTTTCTCTTATTTCTTTTTGTTGTGCTCTTTAATAGCACAACACTACTTAATATACTCCAGATCTTTATGCGAATATTATTTGTGATTATCGGAGTATTCATTCCTGTAATATTAATATCAGACTATGGCTTTTATTCTTACTTTCAAGACCACATTAACATTCTTTTCTTTGGTGTGTTGGAGGATGATACGACAGCACTAGTGGAAACAATTCAAAAAAGTTATCCATTAGAAATCCTCATGTTTGGCTTCCTCGTCTATGTTATTGCTCTCTACTTTCTTGCACAAAAATTCTTTATAAAGATTAGAAAGCAAAAATCTAGGTATAGAAGTAGTGCTGTAAAAGTTCTCTTAAGTTTACTTGGTGTTTTTGTTCTTCTCATGGGGGGAGTCCGAGGTGGATATGGAAAATTTGTATTAGCTCCAAAATATGCTGATTTTTCGGACGATGCATTTATTAATCAAATTGCATTGAATGGTGTTATTGCTTTAGATAAGGCGATTAAAATAAGACTTGAGCGAAACAGCATCGGATTTAATATGGCAAAGTCTATGGGGTACGGAGACGACATCCATCAAGCCTTTAGTGATTACTTAGGAATTGATACAAGTCCCACGCCTAAAGAGAATTTACTGCGCTTGATTTCTAGGACAACGCCACTTAATGAAAGTTTAAATAAGAGTAAACCAAATGTGGTTGTTATTCTAATGGAAAGCTTTGGAGCTTCATGGAATAAATATAATAGTGAAACTTTTAATTTTCTAGCCGGTTTGGATCAGCATCTTAGAGAGGATTATTACTTTGAAAATATTATCTCTTCCGACAATGGCACTATTGGATCATTACTCGCTCTCGCAACAAATATTCCAAATAGGCCAGGAGCGAGATACTTATCTGAGAGTAAGTACTTGCAAGTTCCATTAGACAGTAGCTCCCATATTCCTTACAAAAATAAAGGCTATGAGACGAATTTTATTTATGGTGGAAAACTAGGATGGAGAGATATTGGTAAGTATTTTAAGTATCAAAAATATCATAAACTGATCGGTGAAAACTTGATTCGAACTGAGTTAGAATTAAATGGTAGTCAGGGGACAGAGTGGGGACTATATGATGAACACTTTTTTAATTATATTTATAAACAGCTAAGTGAGAGCACAAAACCTCAGTTTTTTCTCGGCCTATCAACATCTAATCACCCTCCTTTTGAAACTCCTAAGGAGTATAAGCCGCTTGCTCTTGAGGTTCCATTAGAGCTTAATGAAAGAATATCACGTGAGAAAAATTTATTTATTCAACGTTTTAAAGCTTTTCAATATGCAAACGCAAAGCTTAGTGAATTTATACAAAAGATTAAAGATTCACCGCTAGGAAAAAACACGATCATTGCGGTCACTGGAGATCATAATTTCTGGGGGTTCATGAACTATACAAGACAGGAAACTTTTCTTAAGTATACTGTACCTTTCTATCTTTATGTTCCAAAAGAGATTTATGCAGAAGAGGCCGATCTTAGTAAAATCGGGTCTCATAAAGATATTATGACAACGATATATAATATTTCACTTTCTAATACTGATTATATTAGCTTTGGTGAAGACCTTTTTCAGTCTGAAGAAACTTTTGCTATTAACGGTTCCATATATGCTAATGAGTCCGGAGTTATTTATAAAGATAAAGACTATACTTGGGATACTATCCCATTAATTAAAACTCAAAAATCGGAAGTCCAAAATCTCATTTTAAGAAAACGCTATCGATCAACACTTACAATTGCAGATTTTTTCTTACAAGAGCAATTAAAAAAATCTAGAGAGTAAAAGCTTTTTGCTTAAGATACATATCGGCCATAACGATTTTTGCCATACTTTCTACAACTGGCAGTACTCGCGGAAGAATACACGGATCATGTCTTCCTTTTTTGGCATTTTCACCAATAGTGGATGGCGCTTTAAATACCAATTGAAGATAGATTTCCTGTCCATTTGATATCCCCCCCTCTATACCTGAAAAGTTATGAGAGTTATTTGAAATCTCTGAGCCTAGAAGAGTCGCGAATTCTCTACCCCTACCAAACTGAATCCCCATACAACTGCCAATGCTAAGCATAGCATGTGAGAGTTTTGCTTTTAGCTTATCAAAGACAGGATCTCCAAGACCAGCAGGGCAGTTTGTAATGGAAAGGTAAACCGAACCACCAATAGACTCACCATTTTCTTTTAAGTCTAATAAGAACTTTTCAATTTCCTCATCTCTACCTGGTTGGGCAAAACCAACTGTTGAATTCGAGTTAAGGTTAATCTCGTTTGCTTTATACGGACCAACTTCATCGATGAGTGCCTTGAATTTAATTTCAGGAATAATTAGTGATGCAAAGTAGCCCGCGATAACTCTAGCGGCCGTTTCCCGTCCACTGGCCCTTCCACCACCGCGGTAATCTCTGACTCCAAACTTTTGCATAGTTGTTTTGTCGGCATGTCCAGGTCTGTAATTATCTTTTAAATTTTTATAGTCATTACTACGCTGATTTGTATTTTGAATCATAACACTTATAGGAGTTCCTAATGTAGTTGATTCAAAAACTCCTGATAAAATCTGTGCTTGATCGAGTTCATTTCTTGAGGTCGAGACTTTTAATCTTCCAGGCCTGCGCTTATCTAATTCACTTTGTAGATCCGCTGGTAAGACTTTTAGTCCACTTGGCATTCCGTCAATAACGACACCAATCGCCTCACCATGTGATTCACCAAAAGTTGTTATTGTAAAAAGGTCTCCAAATTGATTTCCGCGCATGAGTATTGATACAAGTAATGCCGCGCATTGTCTACTTATATTATAGTTCACTTAGGCAATAAATATATGCACTATTTATCGAGAATGGAATTCTCTCTTTCGTAGGAATGTCACTGGATGAAACACTTATTGTTAGTTCTTGTCCTTGATAGTTTACTACTAATAAAGTTCGCTCACCTTTGAAAATACGCTTTTCAATAGTTGCACTATCTTTTGATTCAGAGTCGATAACAATATACTCCGGACGAATGATAGCAAGAATATCATTATGCTCTTTTGAGATAAAGTCCTTAGGTCTAGGAACAATATACTCTTTACCTAAAATACTAATATTAAGCTCATTAGTCGATTCATCCGCAGCTACGACGAGCTTCCCTGGTATTAAGTTTGCTTCAGACAGAAAAGTTGCAGTAAAAGAGTTCTGTGGTTTGAAGTATAAATCTTGAGGGGGGCCAAACTGTTGAAGTTCACCAAAATTTAATAAGGCCAAATAATCACTATAGGCCAAGGCTTCATCTGTATTATGAGTAACCCAAACGACAGTAATTCCTTTTTCTTTGAATATATCAAAAAGCTCTTCTAATAAATTTAAGCGTAGTGTCCTATCAAGATTTGCAAAAGGTTCATCAAGTAATAGTAAGGTTGGGTTTTTCACTAATGCCATGGCAATAACAACTCTTTGTCTTTGTCCGCCAGATATATTTTTCATCAGAGAATGGATTTCGTTTGTAATTTCAAGAAATGCTAGAGTCGTACGAACTTGATTGGAACGCTTTTCAGCATCTTCAATATTTACAATTTCATTTTCTAAAACGTCATATACAGATAGTTCTTCATCAAACTTGGGGGTTTGATCTACATAAGCGATAGTTAAGTCACCTTTGTATTCTATAGTTCCAGACTGAGGGGACTCAAGGTTGGCAAGGCACTTTAGTGTTGTGGTCTTACCTGACCCAGACGGACCAATGAGAGCGAGTACCTTGGCCTGAGGTATATTGAGATTTAGTTTATAGACCCCATCTGTCTTTCTTGGGTCATAACGTAAATTTAAATTTTTAATCTGTACTAGCATTCTGTTTACTTCCAATGTAACGATTCATTTTTAATACAAAATATATTGCGATTAATCCAATGAAAATTGAGAGATAACCCGAGTAATTAAAATTTTCTAAAGATTCTGATGTTTCTGTGATTATAAGTCCCGCTACCAGAGGGCCTGCTCCAGAAGCTAGATTCCTTACAGACATTAAGAATCCCATAAAGCTTCCTCTATCCTCGGCATTTGGACATTCAGTGATAAGTTTCATTACGGGTATAAACCTAGCGTTTATTAAAACCATGAAACTAGTGGAGATAATAAGAAGTGTTGAGAGGCTAATGTTTTCAATTGTTGTATAGAGGTGAATTGAAATGAAAGAGAGAAATAAGGTCGGAAAAAATAATCTTAAGGAGCCAAACTTGTCTGTTAAAATCCCGGTAAACTTACTAGCAAAAATAGTAAAAATTCCTCCCACGAGATAAATAAACTTTAATTCACTTTCTTGTATCCCTACATTCTTAACAGCGTATGGTGCAATAAATGGGAAGAGAAGAAAACCGGAGAACGCCATTAAAAAGATACTTATGAAAGCCGATCTATAGTCTTTATTAATAGCTATTTTTATAATCCGTGTAAGGATTTCTCTTGATTTAAGATTAAAGGGGGCCTGTGGGATAAGCGGAAGAAAATAGATATTAAAAAAGAAAACCACGGTAGCACCAGCACCTATAAAGTGAAAGGCATGACGCCAGCCATAAGTGTCAGCAATCCATAGTCCTGTTGGTATTCCGAGAACACTGGTCAAAGAGAAGCTGGCCATAACTGTCCCTAGGGCCTTTCCTCTTCTTTCAAAGGGAATGAGCTCAGCGATAATAGCGTAAACACATGGAGTAAGAACACCACCGAAAATTCCTGCAATCACTCGAGCACCTAGAAATGATATATAGGTCGGAGCTATAGCACAGATAAAGGTCGCAAGAATAAAACCGGCCAAACATGTTAGTAGTAATTTTTTACGATCATACTTATCTGCAAAACTTGAGTACAGAAATGATACGATAGCAGAACTAAAACTATATGATGATGCCAGCGCTGCAAATTCAAAGGGACTTATACTAAAGTACCGCATGAGCATAGGGCCCATGGGAAGAATTATGACGAAGTCTAAAATATTAAATATCTGAACACCGGTAAGCAGAGATATATAGACTTTTTCTTTGAATAGTTGGTCTTTACTTGAGCCCTTTAACATCCTCTAACTTTGAACTATTATCCATAGTTTCTAAACTGGAGATCATATGTGCTGTATGATCAATCATGCTAACTGCAGCGGGATGAAAATTTCCCGAATTTTTAACACCACCAAAAGGTAGTCTTGAACTCGCTCCAACTGTAGAGCGATTTAAATTGATAATACCGGCATCAATATCTTGCAGACATTGATGGTAGATACTTTTATCCTGAGTGAAGATAGATGCGGCCAAACCATAATCGGAAATATTAGCGATCTCGATAGCTTCTTCTATTTCATCATAAGGAATAAATGTACAATTAGGTCCAAAGATTTCTTCTTGGGTAAAAGGATTGCTTTTCACAGCTTTTTTTAAAAAGTGAATTGATGGTGATCTATAGTATCCATCGAATGAACCTTTGAAATGAGTGTTTGGCAGGATTATTTCTGCCCCATTATCCTCACCGAGCTTAAGACTTTGGTCATATTTATCTACCGCTAATTGATCAATTAGTGGCCCCATAAAAGGATCGACTTTAAATTTTGTGGGGTGATCAATAATAATTTTTTGGGCAGCTTCTTTAAATTTTTGAATAAGCTCTTCTTGTATTGTTCGATGAGCAATAACAACTGAAGTTGATGTACATCTTTGACCAGCAGACAAAAAACATGCTCTTAAAAGTTCTGGGAGAGCGTGGTTTATATCAGTATCACTGTGCATGATTGAAGAGTTTTTTCCACCAAGCTCTAGAGCAATTAGTTTTGATACATCAGTTCCCACAGCTTCAAGTATCTTTTTTCCAACAGCATGAGAGCCTGTAAAGAAGATTGCCTTGATTGTAGGGTGTCTTAGAATATCTTGAGTGGTTTTTACTGTCCCATTTATAAAGTTGATGACCCCTTTAGGAAAACCAGCAGCATGAAAACATTCAATAAGTAATTGCGAAGAAACCATCGTTTTCTCTGAAGGTTTAAAGATTATTGTATTTCCAGTCAGTAGCGCTGAGAGAATTTGTCCGTTAGCAAGGTGACATGGAAAATTAAACGGGCCAATGACAAGAGTTGGACCGATTGGCTTAAAAATAATATGGCCATCAATATCAGGGAGAACACTTTCAATTTTAATATTTCTTACTCTTTCAAGTGAGTCAGCAATCGTGACATTCACTTTCCCTGCAATCGCAGCAGCTTCCGTTAATGATTCCCAGAGAGGCTTTCCAGTTTCTAGGGCTATTGCATTCGCAATATCTTCTTTTCTTTTAACTGCTTCTTCTTGAAACCTTTTTAGAAAGTTGATTCTCTCTTCAAGGGGGACTTTTCTCCAAGTCTTATAGCCGTAATTAGCGGATTCAATGACCTTATCAATATTTTGATAATTAACTTGAGCCTCCCACAAAAGGTGAGATGTATCTCCAGGACATAATTTTTGAATCTGTTCATCAGATTTGGAAATATCACTTTCGGATATTCCTGAAGGAGAAGAGAATTGAGCGTTAAAATAATCACCGCGTAGTGTTAGCTTCATATATGATCCTTTATTTTAGGATCACTATACAACTTTTGATAGCAATAATCACCCTTATTAGCTTATATTTCTATGCTATAATTTCCATTCTAGGAGAATAATATGAGTAAGATAAATGATTTGTTAGGTAGAATGTGGGCGGACTATATTATACTTAATCCCCATGCCCAAAAAATAGTAAATTTGCTAGAGTCAGAGGGAGAAGCGGTATTAAATGACCATATAGCTCTTAGAACATTTAACGACCCTAGAGTTTCAATCGATATTATTGCGAAGCCGTTTCTTGAGTCTGGCTATGTGGAAGCAGGCGACTACCACTTTGAAGCAAAAAAATTATATGCAAAACATTTTCAACACGAAGACCCAAAACTACCAAAGGTTTTTATAAGTGAACTCTTATTAGAAAAATTTTCAGACGAGTTTAATCAAATCGTTCAGTTAAAACTCAACTATTTATCTGATGAGCAAATTGGTGATTTCACCTTTACAACCAGTGGTAAGTCTTGGGATATTTCTCAAGTTGAGTATAACAAATTAAAAAATGAGAGTGACTACGGAGCATGGCTTTCTGCAATTGGATATAGGCCTAATCATTTTACTGTCTCTTTAAATGATTTAAAAAAATATTCAGATATACTGACTCTAAATGCATTCCTCAAGAAAAATGATTATAAGCTTAATGATTCAGGTGGAGAGGTTAAGGGGAGTGTTGATGTCTTTTTAGAGCAATCATCAACTCTTGCTGCCAGTGTCGAAGTACAATTTACTGATGGTGCCTTAAGCATACCCAGTTGTTATTTTGAATTTGCTAAAAGATATATTGATGAGTCAGGTAAACTCTATCAAGGATTTGTAGCAAAATCTGCGGATAAAATTTTTGAATCTACAGATAAGTCACAATAACTAAGCTATAAGCTCATAAAAAATTTTAGGTGATTTTTGGACTTTCAACTTCTTGCATATCTTCTATGATCTCTTTAACGGTACTTCTGTCGAGAATACAGACCTTTGATCCCGGTAGTATGCGAACTGTAAATTTTCGAGGGATATTTGCCATTAATTCAGCAATACCAAAAAGAACTCCAGCAAGAACTTTTTGAATGACTCTTCTTAATGAAATGAATCTCTCCTTCAATTAGAAGGTAGCCTGCATGGGGAATCTGCCCTTCATAAAAAATCTCAGTCGCCGTGTTATAAATTCTTGGCTCATTGAAACCTTGAAGGGTATCAATATGGAAGCTTGTAATTTCATCAATGTTTAGTCTTGTTTTCATATTATAGATAATACGAGACATAGGATAATCAGACTCTAAGCTATATCAGAAAATAAAAGAATAATTAATAGCCAATATTAGCAAAATCAATAAGGCCTTCTTCATCAAGAATATAAATCGCCTTACCTTCTTGAGAAATGAGTCCTTCTTGTTTTAGTTCAGACATGAAACGAATAAGGTTTTCCGAAGCAGGTCCAATAATTGAAGCCACCTCCTCTCGGGTTCGTTTTATATCTAGGCGAATTCTAGCATCTTCTTTTACACCATGAGACTCTTTAAGTAGCAGTAATAATTTGGCCAAACGCTCTCGAACATTTTTTGATAGAATGAAGAGATTCTTTTTTCTGCTGATCTAAGATCGTGCCCAAGTTTGGCAATAAGATTACAGGCAACACTAGGCTGCTCTTTAACGAGTTTTAATATATATTTTTTATCAATAAAACAGACCGTACATTCTTCAACCGCCGTAGTAGTGGCATTATAGTACTGATCAGTAAATATACTCCTATGGCCCAGAACATCACCAGCAGAGGCGATTCTAACAATTGACTCTTTTCCATCTTCACCAATTTGTGAGATTTTTATATTTTCAGTAGAGGCACAGTACATGCCGTAGGGTGGGTTCCCTTGAACGAATAAAGTTTGTCCTTTTTTATATGAATTTACGACTTTGTGGTCACTAACATCATCTAAAGCAAGGTGCTCAAGTTCACAAAAAATTCCATCGTCTTTTGAAGGGCAGTTGTCGCAGTGAAGTTGGTTACGTCTGCCATTCATGGTCGTATCCTTAAAATATTCTTTATTATAAATACATTACTTTATAGTCTCCATAAATAGCATGATCTGAATCATATTTAGTATATTTGATTAAATCTATATAGATAAGGTCTTCTGCCGTATGCTGCGATGCCGTGCGATGGGCAATTATAAAATCAGCTAATTTTCCTAATAACTTCAAGAATTTAGGTATTAAGGACTTTCTTGTATATAATAATACTATGGAATTAAAAGTTGTATATATTGGTAAGGATAAGCTCTATTGGGAAAAAATAAAAGGTATCCTAAATCGTGACTATAATAGTGAGTTCGAATTAGAATTCATGGATATGGAATTCACTGAAGGCAATACACCCCGTAAGGTTTTTCAAACACTTTATTCCTATGTACCACAGATTGTTTATATTGATTTTAGTACAGAGTCTAGGGAAGCCTTATACTTGGCCAAACTAATGAATCGAAATAATGAAATGAGACTTTTCTCAGTAGTCGGATTATTTGACCTTTTGGTAAAGAAAGAATTTTTGAGTAGATCAATTTTGGCTTCAGTCAGAATCAATCATATTAAATCATTAGAAATGCACGATGTAATTTTTGATCCTATCTCCTTATTAGATGTTGATTTAGCGCACACACCTCCATTTGTAAGAAGTAAGGAGCTTGAAGCGCTTGAGATTAGTCAGCTTTTAAGAGTCGGCTATGTCCAAGATAACTTCTTCCATATTGAAACCAATTCATATTTGGATGTTGGTGAAATTATAGACCTTGGTGGACACCCACTTGAAAGTATTATGCCTTCAAAAAAAGTCGTCGTTAGTAAGTTTTATGACAATGATCTTTATTATAATAAAAGATTTGCCTATGATCTTGAATTTCTCTATGTCGATGACGATTATTTTGTAAAATCAAAAGAGCGGTGGAAACTGTATAAAGAATTAAAGGAAGACCCAACCAAAATAGAGCAGGTTGATAGGTTTGAGCAACACGATGTCTTAGATGCCTTGGAAAGAAGAAAGAAAAAATATAGTCCCATAAAAAAAGAAATTGATTGCTGGTTAGATGATCGTAAAAATCAAATGATTCCAGCGAAGTTAAAGGTTATGGTGATAGATGAAACTTTAAAGATATTTTCAGAGCTTGATTGCTATCAGGACTCTTTTCCTTATAGTCTAAATATTCAAACAAATGTCACAGATACCTTTTATCAAGTAAAAAGAACATCTCCGCATTTATTAGTCTTCAATGCGACAGAAGGCAAAAATACTATTGAAGATTTTATTAAAATGTATGATGATTTAGTCCAAAATCAAACGATATTACCATATTTTTTAGTTTTTAATACGAATCTGAGTTCGGAAGAGCTGCAAGAAAAAATTAATTATGAAAACGTTCTGTGTATTAAAAATGAGCTCTCTTTATCAGACATGGAAAAGCTCGCTAGTGCTCTAGATAATAAAAAGCATTTAACAAATGCAGAGTCAAAAGTTTTTATAGCATCAACGGATCCAGCTTCAATCATTTGGATGAAAAGAGAAGTTAAAGTAGTCAGAGCAACAGAGTCCGTACTGTACCTTAAATCTAATGTTGAGATTCCTATGTGGACAGTATTCAAAGTAGAGGGACCTGTTCAGATGCTGTTAACAGTTGTACCTCACCGAGAAAGCGGAGATTTCAAGTCAGACGAGGACTGCTATCGTTGTCTTATTAACGGTGTTGGTGAAAAAGAAAAAAGTGAGATTCGCCGTCTGGTAAATTCCTCTTTAGCAGAAGATGAAGAAGAGGAAGAAGACGACAGTAATTAAAGCTCTAATTGACGAGCTACTTTAGAGGGAATAAGGGAACTTATTCTTACTTTGTCACCTTCGGAGACGCCAATACTTAATGCTGTCTGTTTATTCAGAGTAACCTGTGAATCTTTAATCTTAATTCTTGAAAGTCCCATGATAAACCTCTCATTCTTTTTAGTATTCGCCACTAAAAAGAGCTCTTCAGAAAAGTCTTGATCGTCTAATTGGATTTCTGAAACCGAAAGAATCTTAGATTCTTTAAAAACTCTAATTTCTTTTGTATTAGCTTCTAGTAGGGGACCTGGTTCTAAAATTCCGACACGATTCTTATAACTAAAACCTTCTTTTTCAAGTATTCTTCTTGCTCCTATTGTATTTGGATGAACTTCACCAATGACATCTTTTGCCTCATTTGGAAGTAGATCTATAAGTATAGGGTGCTTAGGGAAGAGATCCTCAATAAAGCTTTTAGATTTTAAGGTTAAAAAATCAGCCTCTAAGAATGTTAGATTTATAAACTTACTACCAACAGCATTCCAAAAGGGAGATTCACCGTTATCATCAACCTTACCTCTCATCTCAGCAATAACTTCATCTTCAAAATACTCAGGATGTTCTGCCATAAATAGGAAACGAGAGAGAGATAGGAAACGACCAGCATGGGAACTTCTGTGTTTAGGAGATAAAAATAATGAACAGATTTCAGCAGGACCGGAGTGAATCTTTTCAAGGTTCATTGTCGAAATAGTGTTTTCACTATCAATTAATTTTGAATAATTTTTCTCTGAATGGATACTATAGAAGTAGTAAGGCTCAAAGCCACCAATCTTTGAGATAATTCCACATACTCCAATGATCTTTTTAAGGTGTGTAGCTTCCAGACCAAATAGGTAGAGCTCACCTTGAGGTTTTTTATTTGTTTGGGCAAAGCTCTCAGTACTGGTTGCAATCTTTTCAGTAAGGACCTTTCTATCTTTTGGAAGGTTCGTTAGTCCATGCCCCGAGTCTTGTAGGAGTTCAAAGAGATTCTCTAAGTCTGCTTGATTTAGAGGGCGAATAATTAGCATATTACATCTCGCTTAGTGTCTTCTCGACAAGTGCACATACTTCATCAATATGCTTATCTTCAACGGCACCAGCTGGTACTAAAAATCTTACTCTTGTGGGGCTTGATCCTGCGATGAAACTTAAAACACCATTATCAAATAGCTTGAAAGTAAACTCTTTTGACTTAGCAGTATCACCACCAAATAGAGTCATTCCAATCATGGCGCCAATTCCAAAAGGGCCTTGTAGTTTTTCGGGATACTTCTCTGAAATAGCTTGGAGTTTCGATGAGAAATGTTTGTGTATTTTTTCAATTTTTCCATTCTCACCAAGGTATCCATTATTTGCGACCTCATTTATAATATAATAAGCGGCATTAATAGCACTTCCAGAACTTGTAAATGTTTGAGAAATTAAGCCTGGTCTTGGTTTATGATCATTTCTGTAGATTGTTGCACATATCTGAGAGTTCTTTCCAATGTTGACTAGATCAACATCTTTATCCAACTCAAAGTATTGAAAAGCGAACATATTTTTTGTTCTCATAAAAGTTTGAACTTCATCAATAATCACTGAGACATTATTTTTTTTACATTCAGCAATGATCGCTTTAAAGAAATCTTTATGTCCAACCCAGTATCCACCTTCACCTTGAATTAGCTCCATACAGATAGCAGCATATTGTCCAGGGTGACGATTAAAGTATTGTTTTAGCATGCCAACAGCTCTATCAATTGAACCTTGGTGATCTCCTGCGCAGTAGAAAGGAATGTAATCAACACTTAGAGTTTCAGGTAGTCCATCTCTGTACACATGCTTGTCTGTAATCTGTGACACAGCTAAAGTTCTACCCATAAAACATCTTTCAAAAGCAAGCACTCTGTGTGCTGGACTCTTCTTTTGAAATGCCATTTTTAGTGAGTTTTCAGCCGCCATAACTCCCGAAGAAGTCATAAACATATGATCAAAACCACCTCCATTAAGATTTGCTTGATCTAAAAGAAGTTTAAAAAGTTTTGGAGAGTCAATATTCTGTTGTAGGTTTCCACTCATTGTTGTATTTGTAACAGCACCTTCAACTTGTGCACGCACAACTCCGGGATGTGAATGACCAAAAAAGTGAACACCAATTCCAGTAATAAAGTCATATTTAACTGAACCGTCAGCAAGTTCAACTAGAGGACCCTGTCCAATACCAGAACCAATATAGTCATAAAATAATTTGCCACCACGATCTTCAGAAAAGTCTGCAATCATTTTTGCATATTCTTCCTTCAAATCAGGATCACCGGCTTTAACTCCTGTAATTTTTTTTGAGTGATCACTTAAGGCTGCATCGATAAGTTTTTTTGCTTCCTCAAGTCTTGAATCTGAAAAATATGCACTTGCTATTGTTTTTGACATGCCGTTTCCTTATTTAAATTAAATACCAGAGTAAACTACCCAAAAAAGTAGAAGAATTGTAGTAAAAATAGATAAAAATTGATTTTTTTTAACTAATGTTAACCAATAATGATCTGAGGCCGTCTATTCACTGACAAATTTACATTTATGCCTACCTATGCTAATTTTTCTAGCTAATTTATAATGATTATTAATACTTAGATATACATAAAGGCCAATTATGAAAGTTGCTAAAGTGCACTCAATTGAGAAAACCCCAAAGAAAAAACTTCTTGAGTGGTATAAGTTATTAGTCCTTGGAAGGATGATTGATGAACGTGCTCCAAATTATTTAAAACAAGCATTGGGTTGGTCATATCATGCACCATACGCGGGACACGATGGTATTCAATTAGCTATTGGGCAGATCTTTGATAAAAAGTTAGATCATTTATTTCCTTACTATAGAGATATGCAAACAGCGCTTAGTGCTGGATGTTCAGCGGAAGAGTTAATCTTGAACGGTATTTCTAAGTCTACAGATCTAGCTTCTGGTGGAAGACATATGTCTAATCACTTTGCGAAGCCTGAGTGGAATATTCATAACGTATCTTCTTGTACAGGAAATCATACTTTGCATGCAGTTGGTGTTGCGAGAGGAATGAAAAGGTATAAACACAAAGGTGTCGCTATTTCGTCTCAAGGAGAATCTTCAACAAGTGAAGGTTATTGTTATGAAGCAATAAATGGAGCCTCGACTGAGAAGCTTCCAGTTATATTTGTCTTCCAAGATAATGGCTATGGAATCTCTGTTCCAAAGAGAGATCAGACGGCCAATGAATTTGCAGCTGATAACTTTACAGGATTTAAAAATTTAAAAATAATTCACTGTGATGGAAAAGATGTTTTTGATTCTATGAATGCAATGATTGCGGCTAAAGATCACGCTCTTAAACACTCAGAACCAGTTATCGTACATGCTCATTGTATTAGAATTGGTAATCATTCAAACTCAGATAAGCATGAACTGTATCGTGACGAAAAAGAAATTGCAGACGCACTTAAACAAGATCCACTTCCTAAATATAAAAAATTAATTCTAAAAGCTGGCCTTAAGGCGAGCGATCTTGAAAAAATTGAAAAAGAATCTAAAGATGAATTAATGGCAGCGCATAAAGCAGCCGTTAAAGCACCTCAACCAACTCCAGAATCGATATGGGATTTTATTATTCCAGAGTCTTATGCTGGAGACAAATACGATAACGGTACTCACTCTGAAGAAGGTGAGCCAATTAAATTTATTACAGCGCTTAATGAAACCTTGAAAGCAGAATTTAGGCACAATAAAGATACGTTTATTTGGGGCCAAGATATGGCCAACAAAGAGAAGGGTGGGATTTTTAATGTTTCAAAAGGTATGCAACAAGAATTTGGAATTGAAAGAGTCTTTAATGGACCGATCGCTGAGGACTATATCCTAGGTACGGCCAATGGAATGTCTCGTTTCCGTGATGATATTAGAATCGTTGTGGAAGGGGCTGAGTTTGCAGATTACTTCTGGCCTGCAATGGAGCAGTATATTGAATGTTCACATGATTATTGGAGAAGTAACGGAGCATTTTCACCAAACGTAACAATTAGACTTGCTTCTGGTGGTTATATCGGTGGAGGACTTTATCACTCTCAAAACCTTGAAGGAAACCTTGCTGGAATACCTGGTGTGAGAATCGTCTGTCCTTCATTTGCTGACGATGCGGCCGGTTTATTAAGAACATCAATGAGATCAAAAGGACCAACTTTATACCTAGAGCCGAAATCACTATATAACTCAAAAGAAGCTATGACTGTTGTTCCAGATGATTTTGAAGTTCCATTTGGTGTGGCAAGAACAAGAAGAAAAGGAACGGACTTATCTATTATTACTTATGGTAATACAACTCACTTTTCTTTAGCGGTAGCAGAAAAATTAGCAGAAGAGGGAATCAATATTGAAGTTGTGGATCTTCGTAGTATCGTTCCAATGGATGAACAAGCTATCATTAAAACAGTATCGAAAACGAATAGGTGTTTAGTTGTTCACGAAGATAAGGTCTTTGGTGGATTTGGGGGCGAGATTGTAGCCTTTATTAACGATAATTGCTTTGAAGAATTAGATGCACCAGTTAAGCGTGTGGGATCAACATTCACACCTGTTGGTTTCAATAGAATCCTTGAGAAAGCGACTCTACCTAATGCTGATAAAATTGAAGAAGCTGTTAGAAGCTTATTGGCGTACTAGATTAATATTTTTAAAAAGCTCCCTTTACTATCATTTATAGTGATCCCTTTTGAGGGAGCTGATAACTTTCTAGACCTTCAATACAAAAAATTAAAACCTAATATTGTGACTCTTGAAAAGGTCGTTACTTTAAAAGTGGATAGCACTGCATCACCACTCTTTTATAAGGTCGATCCACCTAAGATTTATAAAACGGCAGACATTGAGGGAATTATTCAAATTGATACTCCCCTTGGCTCAGAAGAGAAGGATTCATATTTTCAATTGGGTGTTGTTTATGAAGGGAGCTATAGACCGGGCTCTTTCGTAAGAAAATTTCTACCAGAGTGGTTACTGAAGATATTAAGTATTAACGATAAGTATGGTGTTGGTTATGTCGATTTTAATCATATAACGAACTCTGACTATAAACTTGATAAAGTCGATTCTATTCGAGATATTGATATGAAATTTAAGACCGTAGGAAAGCTAAATAAAGATGGCTTTTTCAAGACGACTATTAAACTTCGAAATAAAAAAATACTTGGTCTATGGTTGCGTGCAGACGGAGATGATCATAAAGGTAAGTTTACGACTACTGTCAAAAAGTTAAACCTTAATTAGTTCTACATTCCATATAAATAGGTAAGTGGTCACTTATCAGTTGCATGTAAAAATAATAGAAACTATCGTCTTTTAGCTGTGAATCAAGAATTCTTTCTTTAAAGAACTTAGCATAGTCTACTGACTCTTTTTTACTTTTTATAATTCCTCTAGTCGTTATAGAGTGAGTCGTATCTTCGTAAACATGTTTAACATTACCAATCGTGTAGAAAGGATCTGATAAGGAAGCTTTTGGTTCCACATATTTTTTCATCAGGCTTTGGTACTTTTCAGTGTTCATTTGATAAACACCAAGCTCATCAGGTTTGCCTGCTCTGACTCTGTAAACCCTATTAATGTAGCTACCAAAGCGGCTTTTTTGAAAATTAAAGGCACCACCCTTGATTTCCCCATCATCATTAACACATTCATTTGTTGTATTAGGATTAAAGATAAAGTGATCATAGTTACTAGAAACACCATTGGTTTTATTGTCATCACTATCAACTCTTCTTATGCTGGTCGAAGTCGCTTCAGTTATAAACATTTCACTTTCTGGCCATGCCTGTAGAAGAGTATCAACAAATTTATTCTTACGTTCGATATTGAAGTCACCCATATATATAACATCTGCAAAAGGGTACTTTTCAGTATAAGTTTTTATGAAATCAAGAGTTATTTTTGTTTCAACAAAACGAGCATAATTATTCTTAGTAATTCCAGATCGACTCCCAAAATCTTCATAAGAATTGGTATTAAACGCAGCTTGCATATAAATAGGTATAAGCGTTTGATCTTTTGGAGAATCAAAAATTATATGAGAAGAAATAAGTGTAAAGGAGAAGTTCCCAGACATAAAGCTGGCCATAAATGGGCGTCTAGAGAAGACATGCTGTTTATCGCTACCTAGGTCATTTTCATCCATATTAATAATACACGCGTATGGCTTTGCGGCACCATTATCACGAGTTTCTTCGCAATAAGGATTTATAGTAGGCTTTACAACAGTTGTTCTATAATAATATCCAACGAGTTCAAGTGTATGGGATGTTTTTGCACCCTCTCCACGAGGAGCAAGAAGTAGTGCCCAGTCTTTACCATTTTTTAACTTATGTAACTGCTCTAGGATCTTTAAATATCCTGGTGCTCTGTAGACTGAGTTAATTTTCTTGAAATCCTTCTGAAGTCTTTCAAGTTTACTTGTTAGTAAGACAAGTTTTCTACTTTTAATTACAGATGGCTTTTTTCGAATATCTTTTTTTAACTGCTTAATCTCAGCTTTTGTATCTATTATCTCTTGAGGAGCATCTTTCGCGAATTGAACAACAGCTTTATTGTTTTTAAGATCTTCCGCCATAAGAGGAATAAGCTCTGTGATTCCTATTATATCAAAGCGATTCATCATTTGAGCAACTTTTTTATAATCTTTAAACCGAGTCTTTCCCATACCTGGATGTAGAGAATTAAATTCAGAAATTCTGACTTTTCCAAAACTCATTGCATTGGTTTTTGTATAGGACTCGTAGGCACTTGAGTTATAGTGATGGTAATTCTCTTCACATAAAACATTAAATTTTTGTTTAAGGAAATTATTATTATTTTTACATTCTTCAACTAGTAATGATCTCTTTAGACTATCAAATTCCTTATCAGAAAGAGCTTCGAGGCTGCTAGCGTCCTCTGCAAGAACACTAAGTGATAAGAAAATGGGGACTAATAAAAAAAATAATTTCATACTGGCATTAACCCACGGAAAGTGGCCAGGTAGTACTAAATTGTAAGAATTACTCTCTTTTTTAAAATTAGACGGTCGTGATTTCAGATATTTAGGTTCTCAAATGAGTAATCTTTAAACTTCTGTCCTAGGACTTTTAGGATATTTGTATTCGCAGTATTTTTACTCTTATTGAATATATAGATCATAGCATCTGGGTGAAGAAATGAGCTTGCTAGTTCAAAGTGATTATACATAAGCTTTATATCGTCTTTATTTTCAACGAGCACATGTCCAATAAAAAAAGGTTTTCCAAAATTCTCACCCAGAAAGAAGTGTGACTTCTTATCAACTTTTTCTTCATTGGCCAAACTTTTAACAAGCATCCCATCAAGAAGATAGTTGAATTCGTAGGCTCCATGAGAATTATAACTTAGTTTTTCATCTGTAAGCCAAAGGATCCCAGATGTTTCAGGTTTCAAACTTTTCGATAAATGTTGAATTCCAAGACTCAATTATTTCTCATTTTTTGCAATATTATCTAAAACGCCATTTACAAAAGCTGAAGATTCTAGAGTTCCAAATTTCTTTGATATTTCTATCGCTTCATTAATAACGACACTTGTAGGTACTTGTGTATTATAACATAGTTCATTAACAGCAAGAAGTAGGTTGGTGTGATCGACTTTAGATAATCTGCCCAGTTTCCAGTTCTTTAAGTTGCGCTCAATTATCTCTTCAATCTTTGGATAGTTCTCGATCGTCCCCTTAATACTTGCTTCGATATACTTATTAGAGGAGTCACTAAATATTGAATTTGTGCTTTCTTTAAACTGACGAATTGAATCCATAAGCTCAGCATCATCTTGAGTTTCAGTGTATTCAATTCTAAGGCTTTCAAATACTGGTAGCTGAAGGTGAAAAAGGTATTGAAAACAAAACTCTCTAGCAATTCTTATGTCGTTCATAATTTTTCCTGATAACTATTGTTGTAGTGGAGAGTGAAAATTTTCTTCATCGTGTTGAATATCGTGAACAAATTCTTCAATATCTTGAAATTTTCTATATACAGAAGCAAATCGAATATAGGCAACTGGATCCAGATTTCTTAGGTATTGCATTACAATTTGGCCGATATCTTTTGTACTCACTTCTTTTTCTGAAATTTCTCTCATGGCCTTTTCTACATTTTCAACCATGCGTTCAACTTGTTCAGTTGAAATAGGGCGTTTTTGACAAGCCTTTTCAACTCCACCATATATTTTACTTCTATTATAAGCTTCACGTCTGCCATCAAGCTTAACAATATTTGGCATTGAAATCTCTATTGTTTCATAAGTTGTAAATCTCTTGTCGCAGCCATCGCACTTTCTTCGTCTTCTAACAGAGAAACCCTCTTTAAGAAGTCTTGAATCTACGACTTTTGTTTCACTTTCTTGACAGTATGGACACTTCATAAAAACCTCATTTTCGAAAATTTACCCCTAAATATAGTGTATGTAAACTATATTTAGACTGTTTTGACACTAGTTGCGTCGCATTGATTGTGGTGCAGCTTGATAGGTTGATGAGTGGCCGATATTTTTACAATCAACACATACACACCAACAGAATAGAGTAGAGAGAGATAAAAGATGGTTTTATTTAAACATGTATTATTGGCCATGTGCATGGTTGTAATTGTTCAGCAGGTATTCAGCTCAAGTTTCTAATTAATTATTGAAGTCTTTGTTTTTTGTCACTATCAGTATCACTGGTTGACGATATATCTCTTAGAACTTCTTTCTCGTACTCTTCGTCTTCCAAATCAATTTTGTTTTTCTCAGCTTCGAGTTTATGTCCGAATTCCTTTACTATATCTTGTGCCGAAATTTGTTCGTATATAGATTCTTCGGTGAAGCGTTCAGATAGAATATAGGCCACGACATTAGCAATCATAACAGGGAGAATTATATTATAGTCTCTGCTCAGTTCAAATACGATTAGGATCGAGGTGAAGGGGGCTCGGATGACAGTAGCAAAGTATGCACCCATTCCAACCAGAGCGTATGCGCCTACGGCACCAGTCATAATACCTGGAAAAAGCCCATGACAAACAGTACCTACAAAGCTACCTAGTGTCTCTCCAATGAGTAGTGTAGGCATGAATAATCCACCTGAAGGTCCGGCAGAGTAGCATATTGCAGTTGCGAAAAATTTAAAAAGAATAATAAACCTAATACCTTCCAGTCCAGTATCTTAGAGAATAGCTACATTTCAAGAGAGCTATGGCCGCCGCCTAGAACAGATGGATCAATTTGAGACATTCCACCAACGATTAAAAAAGAAATCATAATAAGACTTAAACGATGACTTTTTAAAACATGTCTACATGTCTTTCGTAAGAAGAGAGTGGTCTTCATCCATAATTGGCGAACTACCGCTGCAACAACACCTATTAAAAGATAAAAAAGAAGCTCTTTTGGATCATTAAGTTTGTAGTTTAGTTTATCAAAGAGAAATCGATCACCCATAAGTATCTGTCCTGTGACAGCTGCAACTACAGAGCTAATAATGATTGAGCCCATGGCCTTTGTGTTAAGGTCTCCAACAACCTCTTCCATGGTAAAAACGACAGCAGATATAGTGGTATTAAATGCAGCTGCAATCCCACTAGCTGATCCCACAGCAACTAATGCCTTAACTCGCTTTTTAGAAAGGTGAAAGAAGCGTCCCAAGCTTGATCCAATCCCTGACGAAATTGTAACCACTGGTCCTTCTTTTCCAAGAGATATCCCGGAGCTCAAACTTAGAACTGTTGTGACATATTTAGCAATTGTATTTTTGAGAGGAATATTTCCATGGTAAACAGCAAGCGCCAGTTTTACTCCAGGAACACCTGAGCCCCCAGTCGTTGGAAATTTTCTAGTTGTTAGCCAGCCAGAAATAAAAATCAGGACACCACCCCAAAGGAAAGCTTTGGGCGTGAAGGCCTTATTAGTTCCAATATAGTCTGTAATTGTATGGATAAGATACTCAAAGCTGACGGTCACTATTCCGGCCAGTAACCCTGTTAGAATGGTAAGAGCAAAGTATGTTCTGTCTTCGGTTATTTCATTTTTTAGAAACTTACCGACAAGGGAGAATTTGATCTTATGAAGCTTTTTCATCTACTGTATTAAACACTCATTTCAAATTTAAGGCTATATAGCTCAATAATGAATGGATAGGGGTTATTCTTTTGATAAGTGAATTCTTTACAATCGTAATTCCACTACGTTTTCTTTTTCTTCTTATTCTTCTCAGTATCTTTCGGCTTACCTATATCTAGAAAAAGCTTAGTACCGATAGCAAGTATCACTAGGACAATAGCTATCAGCATGAAGTTTGTTTGTGGATGGTGACTTAGATCACCTTGAAAGTGATTATAATCATTTTGCTAGTGGGTTTTAATTTTAGGGCAAGGACCTTCTGCGGTTACCTTCACTTTATCACATCCGGCCTGACAGCTACTCGGGTACGTCCTTCCGTTTTCGCCGCAAACTGGCTTCCACTCTTTAGTACAAATACACATATCATTTTCTTCAACAAAGCCAGAAGGTGCGGCAGTCTCTGCATTGGCATTATTTAAAGCTTTTGCTTGCTCAATCGCTGCATTTGGATTGATTACTGTTGTCGCTGCTTTCTTGTTGGTTTCAGCATCATTATTACAACCAATGATTATTAGGGATAAAGTTATTAGTATAATCGATTTCATTTTCACCTCATTTATATACTGGATATTCACTACATAATTTTAAAACTTCTGCTTTAACAGATTCTCTTTTTGATTCATCAGTAAGCGCTGTATGGATCCATCCAGCAAGTTGCTTCATATGATCTTCTTTTAGTCCTCGAGTTGTCATCGCTGGAGTTCCAAGTCTAATTCCAGAGGTAACAAAAGGAGAACGAGAGTCTTTAGGGATCATATTCTTATTACAAGTTAAATTTACGGATTCAAGTATCGCTTCTGCATCTTTTCCTGACATATTTACCGAATCAGTCTTAACTAAGACAAGGTGATTATCAGTACCGTTTGATACGAGATCAATACCTTTATCCATAAGTCCTTGAGCTAGTGCTTTTGCATTTTTTATAACTTGTTCTTGATAAGTTTTGAACTCTGGTTGCAGAGCTTCTTTAAATGCTACTGCCTTTGCTGCAATAACATGTTCAAGTGGACCACCTTGAATACCAGGGAAGATATTTGAGTTTAATTTCTTACCCCATTCTTCAGTTGAGAGTATAATTCCACCTCTTGGACCCCTTAGTGTCTTATGAGTTGTACTAGTAACAAAGTCAGCAACTCCAACTGGGCTAGGGTGAACACCAGCAGCAACTAGTCCTGCAATATGTGCCATATCTACCATGAAAAGAGCATCAACAGAGTCTGCGATCTCTTTCATTTTATTAAAGTCAATAACCTTAGAATAGGCGGAAGCTCCACCAACAATAAGCTTTGGCCTATGTTCTTTGGCGAGCTTTGCCATCACTTCATAATCGATTTCTTCAGTTTCTGGATTCAGTCCATATGAGACAAAGTTAAATAGCTTTCCAGAAAAATTAACAGGAGACCCGTGAGTCAAGTGACCACCTTCATCTAATGACATTCCAAGAACAGTGTCACCTGGCTTTAAGCAGGCAAAGTATACGGCCATATTTGCTTGAGAGCCAGAATGGGGTTGAACATTTGCATATTCAGCTCCAAAGAGTTCTTTTAGTCTATCTATCGCAAGCTGCTCGGATTGATCAACAAACTCGCAACCACCATAGTACCTTTTAGTAGGATAACCTTCTGCATATTTATTTGTCAGACAACTTCCTTGAGTTTCCATAACCGCTTTTGAACAATAGTTCTCTGATGCGATAAGTTCCAGACCTTCTTCTTGTCTATTTTGTTCTAAGTTAATAATTTTAAAGACTTGTGGATCGGTAGTTTCAAGCATGGTGTACGCCTTCCTTGCAAAGAGGTTTATAGGGCTATGCTAGTGAATTTTTTACAATATGAGAAGAGTATTTGTGGCCGTTTTCTATTTGTATGTTATCTATGCTGCGAACCGCTATTTAGGAGTTATACATGAAATTATTCACTACTTTATTATTACTGGCCGGGTCATTAAGTGCAGTGGCTTATGATGCTCAAATTATTACTTCTACTACTAACGGGAAAGTGACAATTGGCTTTTCAGATTCGAGTTTTGACTATGCTCAGGATGCCACAAAACACGAAAAGAACTTCTGCTACACTGGAAGAATCACTGAAGTTTGTAAACAACTTGCATTTGATGCAAGTGTGATTACTGAGAGATACCTTCAAGGTGCGCATGACGATATAGAAATTAAAAGCTGTTCTATTACTGAAGATATGGACTCAGATGGTTACCATCCTGTATTTGGATCTGAGAGAGTTGTCACTACATACAGGCTAAGTGATGATTACGGATCAGATTTTGAAGTTACTAGAGAAATTAGAAAGTGTTCAAGCATTTAGTAAATTATAAATTAAACTAATACCAAACTCAGGCTTAACTCTTTCAGTAGTTTAAGCCTTTTTTTGTATCTTTCCACTAGCTGAGATATGTATAGCGAAGTTAGCAGCTGATCCGAAGTAAGAGGAAATTTGCTCAGCGATTTCAGGTTTTGTTTCCTTCAGTTTATTTAGAACAAGATTAACTTGAGCATATGAAATACCTTTCTCAAACTCATCTTCGACTGTAGAGATAATGGCCGCTTTATCTTCCTCAGTAAGGGTTAAGGCAGCAAGTTCAGCCTTACATTCTTTACTTATCGTATCATCAACATCTAACTCAGATTCAAATAGACTAAGCAAGTCCTCAGCAGATTTTTCACCCTCCGGCCAGTCACCGTGATTTCTTTTTTCTTTTTCATTCTTTATGAAATTAGCTGTTTTTTGCTTTAAAGCATTTTTAAACTCTTCTTGGTGAAAATTAGCTTTAAAGTCTTTGTGCACTTCAAGTTTGGTCAGCTCATTAAAATAAATATCAATAAGTTCATCTTTTGAGTTACTCATACCATTCTCCGAAATTTATTTTAACAGTATTATTTACTATATTTTTTAAATATAGTCGTCGAGTTTGTTCCACCAAATCCAAAGGAATTATTTAAGGCATATATCATGTCTTTTTCAACGGCCCTGTTAGCGGTGTAGTTTAGATCACACTCAGGATCTTGATTCTCAAGATTGATTGTAGGAGGTATTACTCCCTCTATTAAAGCCTTAATACAAATAACAGACTCAAGTCCACCTGCAGCACCAAGTAAATGACCATGCATTGATTTAGTCGAAGAGACAGTTAGTTTGTATGCGTGATCCCCAAATACGTTTTTAATCGCATTTGTTTCTGCAATATCTCCAAGAGGAGTTGAAGTTCCATGAGCATTAATATAGTCGATGTCTTCTGGTTTTATTCCAGCATCTCGTAAGGCTTGTTGCATACAAGGAACAGTTCCTTCACCTTCTGGGTGAGGAGATGTTATATGGTAGGCATCTGCTGTGGCACCATGGCCGACAAGTTCGGCAAGGATATTTGCTCCACGAGCTTTAGCTTTTTCTAAATTTTCTAAAATGATTATTCCTGCACCTTCACCCATAACAAAACCATTTCTATCTTTATCGAATGGTCTAGAGGCTTCTGATGGTTTATCGTTCCACTTTGATAATGCTTTCATTGATGAGAAGCCGGCCATCGATAAGTTTGTTAGAACCGCTTCAGACCCACCGGTAATAACAGCGTCTTGTCTACCAAGCATAATCTCATTTGCTGCAGCTCCAATGGCATGAGAAGCCGAAGCACAAGCTGAAGATGTTGCATAGTTCACACCCTTAAAACCATATTTCATTGAAATCATTCCTGGCGCCATATTTGGGATAAACGCAGGAATAAAGAAGGGACTAATTCTTCTTGGACCTTTCTCATGTAAAGTAATTGCTGTCTTTTCTATCTCTGGTAAACCACCAAGACCAGTACCAAAAATAGAGCCAACCATTAATGGGTCATAAGCATTCTCTAGGTTGGCTTGTTTCATGGCCTCATCAGTACAATGAAGAGCAAAGTGAATAAAGCGATCGAATCTTTTTTGTTGTTTCTTGTCGAGAATATCTTCTGAGATTTCAAAATCTTTAACTTGGCCTGCAAACTGAACCGGCCAGTTCGTGAGGTCAACATTTTCCATCGTAGAGATCCCAGATTTTCCAGCGATTAAGTTTTTCCAAACTTCATCCATTGAATTTCCAAGACCACACATTGCACCTATACCGGTGATAGCAACTCTGTTCGTTTCCATTTCTAAACCCTACAAATAACAAAGGCCACCCGTAGGTGGCCTAGTAAAAACAAAAATTATAAATTAGTTAGCGTTATTTTTTAAGTAAACAGTAACATCATTAATAGTTTTAAGATCTTCAGTTTTTTCTTCTGGGATCTCAACTCCAAACTCTTCTTCCATCTTCATCATCATTTCGACCATGTCTAAAGAATCTAAGTTTAAATCGTCTACGAATGAAGTTGTAGCACTGATATTTGCTGCTTCAACATTTGCTGCTTCACTTACTATTGCAATGACTTTATTTTGCATTTCCATTATGTCCTCCGGATAAAAATTAATCGTATTGTATTTAATTCATTAAAGCACCGTCAACCATATTTATCTTAACATTTGTAAAAATTACCGATATTTAGCCCCTTTTATGGTAAATAGTAGCTTTTTGATCTACGCGTAATATTAAATAGTTAACAATAGTTAATAAAAACTCTCAGCTAAGGCTTTTACCCATAATCTCCGATATTAAAACTAGGAGAATTCGTATGAAAAAGTTATCACTAATTTTAGGTCTATTGCTAAGTCTTAACGTCTTCGCTGGAAAATGTATTTTCGATAAAAAAGGAATGGGACAAGACGATCCAAACGGAGATCTAAGTGAAATATCAGACTTATTGGAAGAGAGTAATCCAAGTTGTGATTTTCCGAATAAAGAGCAATGTGAAGCCTATCAAATGACAAATCTTTTTAATATGGAAGTCAGTCCATGCTTATGGAAAGAATCTAAAGTAGGGCAAGCCACTTCTACAGCAAAGTGTGGATCTAGCAACTCTGACCAATCTAAATGTATGTCTTATCCTCTAGAGTGTAGAAGTATCGGTAAAGGTAAAATTTCTTGTAAAAATGGTAATAGATATAAACTGATCAAAGAGCTGAGTGCAAAAGATTTCTCAGGCCTAGTTGACCAGTTAGAAAATCTAAATAGAGGTGAGAGAAGTGATAGACACTATTGGCCTGATCCGTCATTAGGATCAGAGCAAGACTATGAGGACCGCTATCGAGGTCGTATAGATGCTAACGAACCACAATCTACCGATGAAGTTGAAAGTGGCGCTGTTCCTTATAATTAAATATACAATCCACCATCAACTTTGATGGTTTCACCGGTAATATATTTCGAAGCATTACTTAAAAGAAATAAAGTTACATTGGCAACGTCTTCAGTAGAGCCGTAGTCTCCAAGAGGTATAGCTTGCATATATGCTTCTTTGGCTTTTTCTTCTAATCCCTCTGTCATCTCTGTAGCAATAAAGCCAGGACAAACAGCATTAGATCTAAATTTCCTAGAAGCTAATTCTTTTGCATATGATTTAGTATATCCAATCATGCCTGCTTTAGACGCAGCGTAAACTGTTTGTGCAGTATTACCCATAAGTCCTACAACAGAACTCATATTAACTATAGATACATCTTTTGCTTTTAAAAATTGGCGAGTTAAATGATTCGTTAGAACCATTGCCGATTTTAGATTTGTATCAAGAATATTTTGGATATCGTCAGGCTTCACTCTTAAACATAATTGATCTTTCGAGATCCCAGCATTATTTACAAGTCCTGAAATAGGACCATTTTCTTTAACAAAGGCGTCTAGGTTTGATTTCATGGCATCATAGTCATTAATATCAAACTGAACAGCTGAGACTTTACTGGCACCCATGGATGCAAAGTGTTCTTTAAGCTCATTGGCTTTTTGTTCATCACCTCTATAATTGAAGACAACATGTGCTTTTTGTTTTGCTAAGGCTTCACAGATTGCTTTTCCAATTCCGCGACTAGCTCCTGTCACTAAGACTGTTTTATTTTCTAGGTCATTATAGATCATGCTAAGAACTCCTCTAAACCAGCAAATGATAGATCGCTGTCCAGTGTGTATGTTTTAAATGTTTTATTTATTCTTTTGTTTAAACCCGAAAGTACTTTTCCAGGACCGACTTCAATACAGATCGTCTCATCAGGTAGTGTTTGCATACTTTGCGTCCATAAGACTGATCCACAAACTTGATCAATGAGATTCGACTTAATTGTTTCACCATCGGTGATATATTCTGTTGCATCTATATTGGCGATATAAGGAGTTGAGTTCACGGCCATAGGAACGTTCTTTAGAAATGAGGCTAATTTTTCTTCGGCTGGCTTCATTAAGCTTGAATGAAAAGGAGCTGATACAGGTAATTCTTTTGCCATCTGCTTACCTTCAAAATTTTCTTTAAGCCAAGCTATTGCTTTTTCACAAGCAGCTGCATGACCAGAAATTACCACTTGAGTAGGGTCATTAAAGTTTGCACACATAACTTGCTCACTATCATCACTAACTGCACTACAAGCCTGAGCTACGATTTCTCCAGGCACTCTAAGAATTGCATACATGGCACCTTTTCCAGCTGGAACAGCTTCTTGCATATATTTCCCTCGAAGATTGACGGCCTTTACTGCATCCTCAAAGCGAAGAGCACCAGAAGCGACTAGAGCTGAGTATTCACCTACTGAATGGCCAAGCACTCGTTCTACTTCAATCCCTTTTTTATCTAGAATCGTTTTAAGCTTTTCATAAAGAGCGACAGAGTGAGTAACAATTGCAGGCTGAGTAAACTCAGTAAGCTTGAGTTTTTCTTCTGGGCCTTCATGACAAAGGTTTGAAATTGAAAAGTCTAATGCCTGGTCAGCCTGATTAAAGATAGCGCTACACTCTGGGTACTCGAGAACTTTATCTCCCATTCCAACGTATTGCGATCCCTGTCCGGGAAAAATTAAAGTAACTTTCATTATTATCTCCTAGAATTTAAGAAGGGTCGCACCCGAAGTAAGACCAGCGCCGAAGGCTGCAAATAAAACTGTCTGTCCTCTTTTAATTCTTCCATCAGTTACAGCTTCATGAAGAGCTGCAGGAATTGAGGCGGAAGAAGTATTGGCATACAACTCTACATTAATAATAACTTTTTCTTCAGGACACTTTAAAAGTTTTCCTGTGGTTTCTATTATTCTTAAATTTGCTTGATGAGGTATAAACCAATCAACATCATCAATGGTCATATTATTTCTTTCTAATAGTGTGGCACAGTGTGATGACATAGTTTTAACCGCATTTTTGAAAACGACCTGTCCATCCATTGACATCCATTGAGCATCTTCGTCTAGAACATCTTGTCTCACAGGTCTTTTAGAACCACCTGCCGGAAGTATTAGAGAATCCTTTTTTGTGGAATCACTTGTAAGTATAGAATCTAAAATTTGTGATGAGTCTCCATCTTGCGCTCTTTGCAGAACGACTGCTCCCGAGCCATCACCAAAAAGAACACATGTATTTCTGTCGCTCCAATTATTAAACTGTGAAGCCATCTCTGTTCCACATAATAAAATATTTTTATAAATACCAGTTTGAATTAAACTGTTCGCCATTGTTAGACCGTAAACCCAACCAGTACAAGCAGCATTTATATCTAATGCTCCACATTTATTTGTAATGCCAAGCCTTTCTTGCAAGCAACTTGCAGAGTTAGGAAACATCATATCAGGTAGGGTACAAGAAAATAAAATAAGATCTATATCATTTACTTCGATTCCAGCATTCTTAATAGCAATTTTTGCGGCCCTCTCGGCCATACCACTTGGAAATTCTTCTTTTTCAATACTTCCAACTCTTCTCTCTTTTATACCAGTTCTTTGAACTATCCATTCATCACTTGTATCAACCGTCTCTGAAAGTTCAGCGTTAGTCATGATTCTTTCTGGGTGATATTTCCCAGTACCAGCTATTTTAGTTTTGAATAATTCCATCTCAATCCCTTTTAAATAATATAAAAAAAAATGCCTTCAAATCACAGTGTAATTTGAAGGCATTTTTAGATATTCTATTCTTTTGTTTAAGCTTTAGTCAAACCAGAAAAGCTCTTAAGCGTTAGCTTCAGGTGCTTCTTCTTTAACTTTGATATCAAAGACTTGCTTACCTTTGTAAGTTCCACAGCTTGCACAAGCCGTACTAGGCATAGTCAAATCTCCACAATTAGGGCAACTCATAGGATGCTTTCTATATAGTTTGTGATGTTGACCTGCTCTTCTTAAACCTTTTCTCGATACAGATGTTTTCTTCTTAGGAACAGCCATTTTATACTCCAATTATTCATTTAAAATTTATAAATCTCTTATTTAAAGAGTGTAAGTTGTAATATACTTTGACTATGTTGCCAACAGTTATTTTAGTAAAAAATAATTCTTAATGCTTTGTTCCACTATCTGGAAGGGGAGCATCTACATCTTTTATAGGATATTGGTTGATATTTAGAAAGATTTGCTCGTGAATCATCTCATATATATCAGCAGATCCTTTCTGAAAGTAGTAAAGTTCATACATATCTTCAGTATCATATATTTCCATAACATCTCGAAATTCTTCTGTTTTTTCAAGGTGTCCGGCTAAGAATCCAGCCTTTATTTCAACTTCTACCGACTCATCAGTCGCTTCAAGAGTTCGTACACATTGAGCTAAGTAGTTTGCTTTGACTGTTCCCTTAACCAGGAGGTAGTCCCCATATTCTTGCTTGAACTTTTTTGTGATTTCTAAGTCAGAAATTATATCTGTCTTTTCGAGTTTTTGTTCTTCAGTAAGATCATCAACTTTTTCATTTAGCTCAACAAGTAAACCTTTTAGCCAGTCCTGACTCTCGTCTAGCTCATAGAATTTTGTTGTATCCGCTGGAAATTTATTGATATTAATTTGACCAACCAATTGGTTTTCTGCTTTATCCATTGTTCTTACCTCAATAATATTTTTGTGATATATAACGCAAAGTGTATTAAGTGAAAAGGAAAAATGTGAACTACTTTATCTGTGGATTCTCTGGTGCGGGAAAAAGTACCATTTTAAAAGAAATAGCATCTCATTCTGAAGTTAAGTTGAACTGTATTGACTTGGACGACTATATCTTTCTAAATCATGGGCACGGTTACGAGAAACTTGGAGATTTTATTGAGGCAGTGGGCCTTGATCACTTTAGAGCACTAGAATTCTCGACTCTTATGAGTTTGAACATCAATGACAATCAACTCGTGTCTCTAGGTGGAGGGGCCCTCAACGAGCAAACTATAGGTATTCTTTCAGGTTGGAGCGGATTTTGGTTGAATACTGACTTTGATACTTGTTGGGAGAGAATCTCTCAGGATGAATCCAGGCCATTAGCTAGGCTGGGTAAAGAGGGGATGCGTGAGCTTTATAATCAGAGGCTAATCATGTTCAAAGGGTATCCTAAGCTAGTTTCAATCTTGCAACTTACTGAAATCTCAAAAGACAGCTAAGTAATTCTGCTGTGACTTGTCAGATAATATTCTTAAATGACATAATATTGATGGACTAAACTGTCCAAAGGTATTCTAAGGAGAGAATATGAGAAAGACTCAGACAACTAAAGACTTCCAGGTAGCAATTTTGATGGACGACGTTGTGGAAGCAAAAGCCGTATCCGATAGTTTGCGTGAGATTGGAATTTTTGCTCACTACTATCAAGAGCTTGATGATCTTTGGGTTTCTTTAAATACTTATACTCCTGACCTTTGTATTGTTGATGTCACAAAAATGTCTCAGGGTACTCTTCTTTTTAAAAACCATGCAAAAGTAAAAAGCCATTCTTTAAAATTTTGCTTCTATTATAAAGATGAAACAAAGTTTTTGATGAACTCTTGTTTTGGTTTGAATCATTATGGATTCGTTAGAGCGGAGCTTGATCTTCTTGATCAGTTGAAGTGTATTCTTCGTCGCAGAAATGAAGAGCTTAGACTTATCGAGCAAAACGAAACCATGGAAGGACGAATTGAACGACTTAAGTTGAGAGGTCAAAGACTTACTGACTCTCAAGAATTAAATGATACTCAAATTAAGCATAACAATGAAGCGCTGGGGTTAACCCAACGCTTTGGAAGGGTAAACTCCATAGAAGATTTTGAGCAAAGGCTCATTACGGTATTTAGTCAGTGGGTACCTTGTCTTGACTTTGGTGTTTATAAGTTAAACTCAACTCATCAAAAGCTTGTCTCTCCTAAAAAAAGAATTTCAACATATAGAACTCTACCAGACTTATGGCTAACTTCTCCATGTGAGAATGGCATTGAAGACTATGCTGCTGAAATGGCTTTTGATGTTTGCTACGGTCTTATTGATGGAAAATTAGTTGCACTTAGAATTGAAGGTATAAATGATGGCCCGGATATGCTTTTGATCGCACACTTTGATGAGGAACAAACAAAGCATATCGATTGGTCTATTATTGAAAATAAATTAAGTTCCGAGTACAGAAGGGCCTATGCAAATCATTTAAGAAAAGATGAGAGAGCTGGACACAAAGATAGCATCTTCTCAACTTTACAAGCGATGGACGATGTCTCTTTTCATAAAGCAGATTCAAATTATAGATACGCCATGGTTGATTTCTCACACTTAGTTAATATGATTAAGCAAAGAAGTGGAAATCGTTTTTACTGGCAAGCATTCGCAAATGAGTTTGAAAATGAACTTCTAAGCTTCTTAAGTGGAGAGACTCGTATTTCAACTTATGGAGCGGAGTACTTTGTGGTCGCAATTGATAAAACTTATATCGAAGCTGACTATCATAAGTTAAAAGCTTTTGTAGAAGACTTTCAATTCTGGAGATACTTTGAAGATTCAACTTTAGTCGTGGCAAGTGATCTGGCCCCGACAGTTAAATTCTTAGCACCTTCTTCAGTTAATTTGATCAGACAGGCCCACGATGAAACATCTGACTTTATGCAAATGCCTCAAAATCCAATAAGAGAAAGACAAATAGAAGTATAGAATATGAGATATAATTCAGAGCTAGTTGTTAACTTAGGTCTGCTAGCTCATAATTACCAATTATTAAAAAAACTCACTAAAAACAACGAAACAATTTTTATGGTTAAGGCCGATGCTTATGGGCATGGTATTAAGGAAATTGTTTATTATGCATTCAATGAGCTTAAGATAAGTCGCTTTGGTGTTGCCTCTCTTGGCGAGGCGATGAATATTCGAGAATCGCTTCCGACATTAAATTGTGAAATATGGGTTTTTTCAGATACAGAATTAGATAGTGAAAAGTATAAAGAATATTACCTCGACTATAATATTATCCCTGTTATTCATGATCTTAGTGACCTCCAAAATATTTTGGATGATAAGGATTATGCTCGAATGCCAATTGTCATAAAAATTGATACGGGGATGTACCGTTTAGGTATAAGTGAGTCGGATATTGAAAAGATGATTTCTCTTATTAAGGAGAGTGGTCGAAGTTCTATTCATCATCTTTGCACTCACTTCTCCGGCTCATATATAAAATTAAAGAACGGCGACAAGACCTCTAGGCAATACGAAAAATTTCTCAAAATAAAGGAAGTGCTTCATGACTCTGGAATTTCAATAGAGGAAAGCTCTTGTGCTAATTCTGGTGCAATTGAACAAGGTTTCTCTTTAGATGAATCTCATGTGAGACCAGGACTTATGTTGTATGGACCGAGCTCGACGATTTCTAGTTTTAGTCAGTGGCAAGGAAAGACAATTTCTAGCTTTAAGACAAAAATTATGAAAGTGATAGAAGTAAAGAAAGGTATGCCTATTGGTTATGGTGGACATGTTTGTGGAAAGGACGGATATGTTGCCTACGTTCCAGTTGGTTACGGTGACGGAATCTTGACCTATTACTCTGGACTTAAGCATAAATATTTGGGAGAAGATTATCAGATATTGGGGAGAATAAATATGGATCTTACCGCGATATTCTTTGAAAATAGACCTCCTGAATTAAAGCGAGGGAGTGAATTCTTCTTCTGGGATTCAACAAATAACAATATAGCGGAGCTTTCCGCTCAACTTAAGACCATACCTTATCAACTTTTTACTGGCATCACTTCTAGAGTTCCTAGACGATATATAAATTAGCTGATTAAATGACTGTATGATTAATCCTGTCTCAAAGCTGATCTCATCAATTGGTGCAACAGTTCTACATTTTACACCGGCACTTGGGCGGATTTCCATCTATATGTATCATTCATTTTTATGGTTTATAAGGCCTCCTTTTCGCCGCAAACTATTTGTAGATGAAATGGTTTTTATGGGGAATAAAAGTCTTTTTATCGTATCTCTAACAGCATCATTTTCTGGAATGGTTTTTGCCTTCCAAATCTATGCAGGATTTACCGCCTTTAGTGTTGACTCTTTTGTAGGACCTATCGTTGCAATCGCCGTTTGTAAGGAGCTTGCTCCTGTTTTTTGTGGACTTGTAGTTGCTGGAAGATGTGGGGCCGCAATGGCTGCACAAATTGGGACTATGAAAGTCACGGAGCAGGTAGACGCACTAGAAGTTATGGGTGTTAACTCAATACAATACCTCGCTGTTCCGAAAATATTTGCTACAGTTGTGACGATGCCAATGCTAGCGGCTATCTATATGGTTATTGCGAATGCAGGTTCATATATAGTTGGGACAAAAGTTCTTGGAATTGATGAAGTGATGTACTTTGCAAAACTGAGCGATTTTATGAATTTCAATATGGTTTTGGAAGGACTTATTAAGGCCGCAGTCTTTGGATACTTAATTGCTATTGTTGGTACTTATCAAGGTTTCGCTGTTAAGGGTGGAGCAGAAGGTGTTGGTAAAGGCACAAATATGGCGGTTGTTTGGGGAATGATATTAGTACTAGTTGTTGACTTCTTTTTAACAGCACTATTATCAAAGTTATTATGATGGAAAATATGAATCAAGAATATACAATTGAGTTTAATGACGTCACAAAATCATTTGGAGAACATACTGTTCTAGATCATCTAGACTTTAAAATTCATGAAGGTAAAATTACCACTTTGTTGGGATTTTCAGGTGCTGGTAAATCAACTATTCTTAAACATATCCTTGGTATATATCATCCAACTGAGGGGCATATAAAAGTACTTGGAAAAGAACTTATAAATATGACTGATCGAGAAATTCGAGAATTTAGAACCAGTTTTGGAATGAGTTTTCAGTATTCCGCCCTCTTTGATTCAATGACGAACTTTGGAAATGTGGCTTTCCCGCTAAAAGAATTTACTAAACTATCAGATAAAGAAATTAACGAAAAAGTACTCGATCTGATGGAGCAGGTAGGTTTAGAGGAACATGCTCACCAAAAACTTCCCTCTGAAATCTCCGGCGGTATGAGAAAAAGAGTTGGACTTGCAAGAGCACTCGCACTTGAGCCTAAGATTATGCTTTATGATGAGCCCACAACTGGCCTTGATCCAATTACCACACATATGGTTGATAACCTAATTAAGACGACACACAAAAGGAATGCTCATATTCCTATGACTACAGTTATCATTTCCCATGATATTAACGCCACACTTCGAATTTCTGATTATGTTGCATTTCTAGAGAAGGGACGTGTTGTTGAACACTCTTCCGTTGAAGACTTTAAAAAATCAAAGAACCCAGTCATTCAAAAGTTTTTAGAGCTATCCTTGTAGTGGAGTATTCTGGTCAGAGACATAAATAAATCATAGTTATTTCTAGCAATATTGTCTTCTATTGGTACAATATTACTATGTTTTCTGTGTAAAATTGAGGTTATCTTTTGAACGAGTTAAAAGTTGGTTTATTAACATTATTAGCAATAGCCTCCATGGTTGTTGTGACTTTAAAGATCACATCTAATAAGGCCACATTCGGTGAGTTTATTGAGTACAGAACCATCATTAACGATGCAACTGGAATCTATGAAAATTCATCGATCAAAGTTGCTGGAATTGTAGCCGGTAAAATTAAAACAATAGAGCTAAGTGGATCTAAAGCATTAATCAAATTTGATGTTTTAAAAACTATAAAGATGACTGACTTCTCAAGACTCAGAATTAAAAGTGTTGGTTTCCTTGGTGATAAATATATTGATATTTACTTAGGGAATCCGGACTCACCTAGGCTTAAAGAGTTTGCCATGATTAAAGCTGATACGGGAGCTGGCTTTGAACAGCTAGGTAAAGATGCTTCTGAAATCTTAAAAGACGTTAAAGTTATCGCCAAAGTCATTAAAGACTCACTCTATACAGAAGACAAAGAAAATGCAATTAAACTTATAGTCGATCAAATTAATGAATTTAGTCATAATGCTAATGATATCTCTAATTCTCTTAAGCGTGTTTTAAGCGGGAACGAAGGGAAGATTAACGATATTGTAGAAAACTTGAAGAAAGTAAGTGAGCAGATAGCTTATGAAACAGATCGGTATCAAGACGGTTCATTCATGAATGATCTCGATCAAGTAGAGCCAATTCTTGAAAAGGTAGATCTTGCTATGGCCGATCTACAACAAATTATGGCGGATGTTAAGGCAGGTAAGGGAACAGTCGGTAAGCTACTTCGTGATGAGGAAGTTATTGATCAAGTGACTGAAACATTATCAGGAGTAAATAGAATTGTTGGACGCGTGAATAGTTTTAAAACGGACATTGCTATATATAATGGAATAAATGATAAGCAAGGATCGAAGACAGAGGTTGAATTAGATCTTATGCCAAGTCCAGAAAGATTTTTTCGTTTTGGTGTAATTGTTGGTGATGGAACGGCGATGCAAAGAATCACAACCACAAGTCGTACTGTTGATGACGGAACAGCTGTTGTTACAAGAGAAGAAGAAACCGATGAGTCAGCATATAGATTTAACTTACAAGTAGGAAGAAGAATCAACCGTATTGCTTTAAGAGCCGGACTTATCGAGTCCACAGGTGGACTTGGGGTTGATTATATTATTCCTGAATATGGATTTAGAGGAAGTGTTGAGGCTTATGATAACCGTGACGATATCGGCATGAATTTAAGGTTAACTACAGAGCTACGGGTTTGGAATCTCTTATATGCTAAGGCCATGGCCGAAGACTTAGGACGATCAGATGAGTTTCGTATATATACTATTAGTGCAGGGCTAAAATTCAGTGATGAAGATTTAGCTTCATTAATAGGATTGGCACTATAGCGATGGAAAAGAATTGGTTAATTCGTACGAAAAATAACCATATCCTAGGGCCTGTATCTAAGGCAAAAGTTCAAGAACTTATACTTAAAGGTTCAATCAAAGGCGATGATGAAGTTTGCTCTGGCAACGGTTATTGGCTTTATGTGAGAGAACAAGACCTAGTCAAAAAATATATAACAGATAGTAATCCCCAAGACTTTAATCCTGTCACCGAGGCAGAGACACTGGGTGCGATATCACCTATAGAGAGTGACTTAGAATATCCAGATATAGAGAGTATTACAGGGCGAAAAGAGAGCGTCATCGCTCATAGCGCACCCGAAGTTAAAACACCTTCAACTCCAACTCCTAAAGAGGTTGCTGAGGAATTAAACCTTCAACCTGAGGAGACTTTTGGTACGCCACTTGACGACGACTTTGAAGAAAGCCCAGAAGTTTTGCCTGAAGAGGATGATCTTGAGTATCCTGATGAGCCCTCGGTAAACTCAGCTGAAAACGTTGTGCCAATTAAAGCCTCTACACCTGCAAGAAAAAAGAAGGGAAGTGTACCCAAGCTTAAAAAACGAAAAAAGACACCAGTTCCTGTGCCAGAGGTTAAAAGAGATTCGAAGATCTCTGTTAAGCTAATCTACCTTATGGTTGTTCTTTTTTTTATTATGGCCGTGATCGCCGTACTTAAAAGAGAGCAAATAATGAATGAAATTAATAAAAGAGTTTCAATTAGTTTCATCAACTCTGCGATTGCCCAAGATACTCTAAGCGAGAATAAAAAAAAAAGTGGATTAACTTCGAGCTTCTTGAAGTTGAAGGCTTTGAGCTCAAGTACAGTCTAACTCCTTATTCATTTACATTAATAAGTGAATTAAATAACTTTAAGTGTTCTACAATCATTACTGCGAAAAGCTTATTCCTTGGTTTATATCTAAATGATCCAAAGGATAGTGAAGAATTTTTCAATTGCTATAATTCTCAAAATCAAAGTATTAAAAGTCAGCTAATCTATAAAGGCAAAACTCTTAATATTAAAGTTAGTAATAAGCTAAAGCAGGACCTTGAAAGTATTCAGGAACAAGACAAATCCAAAGAATTACTTATATTATTAAATAAAATATTTAGTCAAAAATACAAGCTAGAAGAAGCATATCAAACTTCTAAAAAGCTAGATTCTTATAATAATATTTTGGCCAAGCTTGCTAATGTTTATTTGTATCGAATCCTCGGCAATACATCAAAGTCGGAAAGCTTAATCAAGGAGATTCTAGGTAAAGAGATTTTCTTTCACTCAGTTAATTCCGATATTTTCCTTATGAGTGAAGAACAACAAATGGAGCAAACATTTTTAGTTCTAAATAAAATTAAAGATGAAATGGATACACCTTATTTTAATATTTTACTTTTTTACTTTTATAGCCAAACTAAGGGCGAGTTTCAGGTCCAAATGAACTCTAAGTTTCAAATTAATAGTAGTCTAAACTATGCTCGTAATAACTATAATTCTCAGACTTACGGTTTTAGATATCCATTTGTTTGGGGACCAACTATTTATAATGATGGATCTCACGTTGAGCTTAAAATCTTCTTAGACAAAACAAGCGTTTGGAATTCTCCAAACTTGTCTGGGGACTCTATGCTCTTTTTAAGAAAAAAGAATGGAATCAACAAAAAACTTAGAACTAAAATTATAAAAAAAATTAACAGCATTCATCAAACGAAGAATTTTTATGATCGGATGATATACTTTAGACTCATTGATGATGAAGACTTTTATCAATATATTTCAGCAAATATGAAAATAAAATTAGGGTTAGTAAGTAATGATAAGCGTAAATTTTTAAAAGAGAGAATTAAACAGAATAAAAATATAACATTGAGTGCATTACAGTTGATGCTTCTTGGTGATTACAATATAGAAACGATACTAAAGGCTTTGTCCCATGAGAAAGCAAGACTATAGTCAGCCTGATTTCTATCACTTCTCTGAAGATGTTATTAAATTTAGCGATTTCTTAGTTCAAAAATATAGTCATCGTTCGGACATGACTGTCGTCGATCTATTTGCAGGTAGTGGTGTTCTTGGCATAGAATTTTTTAATAAAACTGATCTTTGTGGAAAGCTAATTGCAATTGAAAAGCAAATTGAATTTACAAAACATCTTAAAGAAAATTTAAAAAGACTTAAATCTGGTATTAAATCAGAGGTTATCCTTAGTGATATTGAAAGAATTTCCTTACCGGAGAATGCAGATCTCTTCGTATTTAATCCCCCTTTTTATGAAATTGGTGAAGGACGAACTCCAAACGATTTACATAAGAAAGCATGTCACTTTATGGAACAAATAACTTGGGACAGATTTGTTCTTCAGCTACATGAAATAGTAGGAGAAACTAGAGAGTGTTTTTTTATTATGAGAGCGAATTCAAAACTCATCAAAAATTCAAATTCAAGAGAATATATAGAAGAAGTGAGTCGCTTGAATGAAAAGGTTTCGGTTTTTAAGATTCAATAAGGAAGTCAGTTAATATTTTTCTAATCTCTTCGTCTTCAATGCCTTCAAATAGTTTTTCTGCTTTTACTTTTCTTTCAATAAACGCTGGTGAGTAGGGATGCAACTTTGCTTTTACTTTTTTTTGTTTAGATTTTTCCTCAGTACTTTTATTTAACTCTGCTGCCGATACTTTAGAATGAACAAACTTTATACCATTAACATGAGACTGAAGTTCAGGGAATCTCGCATGAATCTTTTCAATGATTTTTGGGACTAAAAAGCTTAATTCATTTGCAAAAATGGCGTGCTTAGTCGAGATAACTAGATTCTTCTGGCGGATTTTTAAGGGAGTTGTATTCATCGCCATCATTTTTCCAACAATTTCTTCCCACGCCTTAATAAGATGAATAAATGAAAATATACCCTCTTCGCGAGTAAAACGGCCGTGCTGTGCTCGGTACTGGCGCTTTTTTTGGTCAGATGTATAGACTTCTTCATTATCATCGTCGCGGGATAAAATTTCACCTAAAGACTTTATATTCTTCATATTAAAGAGTTAGCATAGTGAGGGCTTTCTGTATATTGGCAAGGTCTATGGAGAGGAGCGTTATTTGTCTATATCTATTAAATGAAGTAAAAAAACTTATGATAAAACTTTCACTTATATTGGTATTACTTGTAGCGACTTCATGTGCAGGTTACAGAATGCAGAGTCGTACGAACCCATTTTCTCAATATGGAATCCGCTCAATTCATATCCCTATGTTTTATAACCAAAGTAGCCTCGCAAATGTAGGTAGCGTCTTTACTAAAGAAGTGACAAAAGTTTTATCTGGTTTTAAAAATTTAAAACTGAGTCAGGGTTATAATAATAGCGATGCTGTGCTGATCGGGATCGTGACTTCTTCAAAGAAACTTAGAGAAGCTGTTAGAACTAAGAGTTCAAATAGAGTTGTTAATATTTTTGGTGAAGATGCTATCGGAGATAAGAGGGAGGACTTCCAAATCCCAAGCCGTAATAGTATCGACCTTGCTCTTAGGATCATTGTGATTAAGCATCCATCCGAAAGTGAGATCAAGTTCTTACAATCATCTTTAGGTCAAAATGTTAAGAATTCAAAGATAATTTTTAATGAAGTGATTAGCGCCACAGAAGACTATACTTTGAAAGAGTTAGAGCCCGAATCCATTCAAGTTCTTGGTTCTCAAAACATGGGAGTGCAGCGTGAGGCAAAGAAAGCATTAGCTGTAAAAGTATCTCGAAGTTTTAAGGATATGATCTTATATGCATTCTAAGTGGAAAGTATGGGATCTTGTAAAATCAAGACCATCAGTCATCGATTCTAAGTTTAAAGTTATTTGTTTTCAAACCTTCAATCCTTTTGTTTTTTCAATACTTAAAGATAAAGTTGATATGAGTCTTTTTGAAGAGGATAGGCTTTTGCCGTTGATTGGAAAAGAGGTCAGTACTTCATGGGTTGATGATAATCTCAAGAGCCTAAACTTGTTTGGGAATAGTGACTCTTATCTTGTGCATTTTGCAGAAGAATTAAAAGATGATGTTTGCCAAGAATTACTAAATATCGATGAATTAATTCTGGATGGCCGTTATTTGATTCTAAGCTTTAATAAGGATTCTGCACTTCTCAGAAAACTAAAAAAGCTAGACAGCGACTTAGTGGAAGTTATTCACGTTCAACCCCCTGCTTTTTGGGAAGAAGGAGAGTTGCTAAACTTCTTTAGTGATTACTTTAAAGTTTACTTAAGTTATGAAGCAGTTCAAGAAGTCAGAAACAAAGTGAAATTTGATTTTGGAGTTTATTTTCAATTATTTCAAAGTCTACAAATTAATTTCAGTGAGAATAATAAAGAACTAAGTGCTTTAGATCTTGCCGACTTCCTTGCAGACGATAAGATCGATCAGTTTGAATTAGTCGAGCTTTTTGCAACAAAACGTTTTGGACTGTTTTATAAAAAGTTTGTTCGAGCATTTGAGAGTGGAGCAGATCTTGTTTCTTTAATTTACTTTATTGAGTCGCACCTTACAAAGATCTATGATCCAAGTTTTTTATCTGGAAAAACGAAGTTAACTAAGTACGATAAGCAGATTCAGTCTCAACATAATATGTGGAAGCCAGAAGAAATTATACGATCTTTAAACTATTTCGGAGAGTTACTTACCCTGGCAAAAAAGAAAGATCGCATGCTTGAATATAGAATAAAAACAGATTTTTTAAAAACCTTAAGAGTTTAAAACTTCTGCAAGGTCACCGCTTTCATACATTTCTGTAATAATATCATTTCCACCAACAAGCTTTCCGCCAATATAAAGTTGAGGGAATGTCGGCCAGTTTGAATACTCTTTAAGACCTTGGCGAATGTCCATATCTTGCAGAATATCAAAAGTAGAAAAAGATTTACCTAGGTGTCTAAGAATAGCAACAGTATTAGCTGAAAAGCCACATTGTGGAGCATCAGCGTTACCTTTCATAAAAAGAACAACTTTGTCAGAGTTTAATACGCCTTCAATTCGCTCTTTAAGTTCACCTTCCATTAGAGATGGATTAACCTCTTTAACTTCAGGTATGTCTTTGTTTAAAATTTTAAATGGGTTTTCATTTTCATTCATAACTATTCCTTAATCGAATTATATTTTTCTTTTGTCATTGTCTTGATTTGAACCGCATGAACTTGATCAGCTAGGGGGACCTTTAAAACATCCATAACTATTTGATGTTGATCAATTAGCATTTTGCCTTTAAAGGTATCGCTTACAACAAGGATTTCAAGGTGGTCCATAGTACCAGTCATATCCCCGACCATTACCATTGAGTCTTCTATTTTACTTTCAAGTAATGTCTTGATTTCTTCCATTGGAGTCATACTTTTACCTCTATAAGAAAACTAGTTATAAGAGTTAATATCCTTACCGTCAATGTGACAAGGCCTATCGGTTTATGAAATTTACGCGTTGATTCGTCTCCGTTGAGTAATTTTCTTCCACTTAGGTATACAACTAGGTATAGAAGCACTGTGCTAACTGCTAGTGTTACATGGATGTTAAGTATCATGGGATTGGTTGTAACTTTGCTTGCTGTCATTATTGCTTGTCGGGTTAATTCAATTTGCGCTACGAGTAATAGGTCCCATATAATGGCAGTCTTCATGATCTTTACATGTTTGTATCTGTTTTTACGGCTGTAAACACCATAAAGGAGCAAGCCTACAATGATAAACGATTGCACTTGGAATATAACTGAAGACATATTATGATCCTTTTTTTTATAACTTTGGAATATATTTTCAAACTTTACCTTGGAAGGCAAGATGAATAACTTAGGCAGATGGGCAGTCATTGATATTGAGACCACTGGCATGGATCCAAACTATGATCAAATAATTGACCTGGGGTTTTTGCAGTTCGAAGGAACTAAGCTAGTTAAGAAATATTCATCTCTTGTTAAGTCAGAGGTAAAACTTTCGCAATTTATTCAGAAGCTCACCGGTATTAGGCCTGGAGATGTGAAGAATGCTCCAACTTGGTTAAAGGTTGAGCCAGACCTATTGGAGCTTGAGGGTCATAGTCTTATTGCTCATAGTGCAAACTTTGAGGAAATGTACTTGAAGAAGTACTTCGTGGATCTTGGTGAGGATAGAGACCTGGAAACATTTCAGGACTCTATTAATTACTTTACTTTATTGTTCCCAGAGAGAAGTTCACTTAATTTAGAAAGTATTCTCATTGATTTACAGATTGCGGACAAGGAAGAGCACCGAGGACTAAGTGACTCTATTGATTTGTTAAAAGTGATGCTACTTAGTACTTATTTGGTTAAGCGAGATAAAGAGTTTGATGCCTTTCTACAAAATATTTGTCAGGATTTCTCCGCTGAGGAATTTTGGTTTAAGAAGTTCCTAAGACTTGAAATTTCAGATTTACTAGATATCTCTGAACAAATTGATTTCGACCTGACAAAAACTTTTGATAAGTATTTGACCCATGTTAAAGGTGAAGATGTTGAGTATACGGAAAGCAAAAAGTACGGGTTAGAGTTCAGTGGAGCCAATATAAAGACGATCTTGCAGGATGAAGAGTACTTATCTGAAAGACTCTCTGGTTATCAGTTCAGAGAATCACAAGAGCAATTATCTTTAAGAGTAGGGCAAGCATTTCAAAATGGAGTGCATGCTTTAGTTCAGGCCCCAACAGGAACAGGTAAGACATTAGGTTATCTATTACCTTCAGTGCTTTTATCAAAGTCCAAAGGTGAGCAGGTCGTCATCTCAACAGGAACTAAGGCGCTACAAAATCAAGCAATGCTTAAAGACATTCCATTGATTTTTAAAATGCTCGGACTGAAAAAACATGACTTAAACATATTGAGACTGGTTGGATCCGGTAATCACTACTGCGAACTTCAGTATCGCAACGACTTAAGTGAGAACCAGGAGCTGCTTGATATTCGCTCTTTCTCTGAAAGAATTAGTCGAGCCTATTTTGAAACCCTATTCTTTTTCAATGAAAGAGTTTCAGATTATAAGGATATTATTACTCGCGACTCTATTCCTTTTGTTATGAAGAAAAAGCATCAGGAGTTCTCAGACTTAGAAGAAGGCTTGAGAGTCGATTTTAGAGCATGTACAGGAAATAAATGTCCTTATCGTCATAACTGTACATACCTGCAGGGTATAAGAATGGCTAAAGAGGCAGATATTATTGTCGGAAATCATTCACTTTTATTGTCATGGCCAAGAGGAATCGAAAAGCCAAACTATATTGTCATTGATGAGGCACACAAAATTGAAGAAGAAGCTACGAAAGCTTTCACACAAGAAGTTGGGTTTAAAGAGTTTGAAAGTTTCGGAAAAAATATGAATGCAATGGTAGCACCTGTTTTTTATCTCCTAAACGACGATAATAAAGGGGCAGAGCTAACAGCAAGTATTAGAAAAGAAGTTTCATCGAGTGCAAAATTAATAATAGAGAACATTGTTGTTCTAAGTGACAGTATTGAGCGTTATACAAAGAAGCTACCTCGTTATACTGATATTTATTGGAATGAATTTCCCATGATCAAAGAAGGGGGAATGAACTCTAACTTAGAGGCTACAATTTTTAATCATATCGATTCCTTACGCTATATTTTTAGAGGAGTGTATGACCTGACTGCACCTTTATTGGAGAGATGGAATGCAAACTCTTTAAATGATGAAAGTGAAATTACCGCCTTCACTTTGTTTGAATCTTTTATTGCAAATATAGAAGATACTGTAAGTGCTCTGAATAATTTATTAGATAATCAAGAATCTAGAGCAGGTTCGATTAAGTTTCATGAGGAATATGGATTTAATTTAATCTCTGCACCGGTTAATGTGGGTGAAATCTTTTACGATAAGGTTGTTAAAGATACCGAATCAGTTATTTTTACCTCTGCCACACTCTCGAATGCTGATGGCTCTAAAGGAATGGGGCAAGTAGAGTGGATGACTGGCTATAACTTGCTTCCCGAAGAGAAAAGATTTAAATCAGGAATGTTCTTAAAGAATAATTACGACTACCAAAACAATGCCAAGATATACTTATGTACCGATACACCAAGTCTTTACGACAGAACATTTGTTGAGACTGTCCTTGCAGAATTAACTCCTTTAATTAGGGACCTTGGAGGAAGAACTTTATTGCTATTCTCGGCCAGAGTTCGCTTTGAGAAAGCATGTGAACTTCTTTTAAGTTCTTTTGAGGGAGAGATACCTCTTTTTATTCAGGGCCTAGGTCATAATGTCGTTGAGGAGTTTAAGAAGTCTAACCATGGAATTCTTATTGGGATGGAGTCCTTTGGTGAAGGAATTGATATTCCAGGAAATAGTCTCGAATTTGTCTATGTAGATAAGGTTCCAGACTTAAGACAAGATATTGTTATTCAAAAACGCAGAGATTTCTATGAAGCTAATTTTGGCAATGAATTTAATGATTACTTTTTAGGGCACAGAACACGTGCATTACACCAAAAGTTGGGGCGCCTTATTAGGACTGATACTGACAAGGGCTGTGTCATCATAACAGACTCTAGACTAAAGAAGTGGAAAGGCAGAACACTTGAAAGCTTTAAGTCCATGATGAAGCCATACGATATCAATATAACTAATTTAGAGTCAGCATGTGAAAGTACTCGAGACTTCTTAGTTTAATTATCTCTTGGAGAATTGATCTTCAAAAGTTTTTAAGCTTTCAATCTCAATGGAGACATTATTTTGAAAGTTAGCTTTGTAGGGGATGTAGAAGTGTTTACTAAGGTAAATGTCATCTCCCTGAACTAAGTTGGTATCCTTGCTGGCAACATGAAACATTTTGCAGTGAGTTGCATTGAGTTTATTCCCTGCAAGCTCAATCTCCACTTGATCCAGGCTTTGCAATTCTAGAAACATCTCATTTTCATAAAAAGGCCCCTCGTAATCCCACAGATTGGAAGAAGAGATAACTTGATATGGTGTTTTATGAACAGGGTCCATTTTTCTGTGGTTAACCATGATCATTGATGTTAGGAACGCAGGAGTTGAAATTGCCGTTTTACTATTTATAACTTGCTCATGAAAATGACGCTTTCCGTTGGTGTCCTCAAACTCGTAGCTCAAATTTTTAGATTTAATATCCCAAGTGTAGGTCTCGGTGGAAGATTTATCTCCAAGACGCCTTTTAATACAGACCCTGAGAGGAATGAATTGATGAGTGAGTTCATAATCTACGTATATTTTTAAAAATTCTCCTGTCCTTAATCTGCTTAGGATCTCCGAATGAAAAGTATAATTCCCTTGGGACTTATCCTCTTTTTCTACATGAAACTCCTCTTCCGAATAAACTGCACCATCTTTTAGGTAATTATATTTACCCTCTAGAAGTTTTTCTGCATAACTCATAAAATCCTTATAACAAGTACGAATGATAAATTATTAAAAATACTTAATTTTTTTACTTTTGTCTGACCACGTTTCGTTGTCAACTGTATTAATAATATGATATTCATAACGCATATCCAATTAAATTTTATTGTTTTAAAAAGGATTTTACATCTATGATTAAGTTAAAAAAAGGGCTTGATTTGCCTATTACGGGGCAACCCATTCAGGAAATCGCTAACGGTCCGTCTGTTACACGTGTGGCGTTACTTGGTGATGATGTTGCTGGTATGAAACCAACAATGCATGTCAACATCGGTGATAAGGTAAAAACTGGGCAGCTGCTTTACTCTGACAAAAAAACAGTTGGTGTTGATTATACATCTCCTGCCAGTGGTGAAGTTATCGAAATCAATCGAGGCGCTAAAAGAGCATTTCAATCTATCGTAATTAAGGTAGAGGGTGATGAGCACAAAAGCTTTGATTCATATAAAGGAGCTGATGTTTCTCAATATAATGAAGAAGCTATGAAAGCACTTTTGATTGAATCGGGAATGTGGCCATCTCTACGAAGAAGACCATTTTCTAAGGTTGCAGATCCTGCTGAAAAACCATCAGCAATTTTTGTGACAGCGATTGATACTCATCCACTTGCAGCAAATCCAGAGGTCATTATAAAATCTAATGAAGCTGCTTTTGCTATGGGCATGAAGGCAATAAAGCTCTTATCTGATAAAACATTTTTGACAACGGCAGCTGGTTCATCTGTTCAAGCAGTTGAGGGCGTTACGAAAGAGGAATTTTCTGGTCCACACCCTGCTGGACTCGTTGGAACACATATTCATTTCTTAAGACCCGTTGGGGAAAAGAAGTTTGTCTGGCATACAAATTACCAAGAAGTTATTGCTATCGGTAAATTGATCCAGTCTGGTCAGGTCTCAACAGAGAGAGTTATCTCGGTTGCTGGTCCTGCTGCAAAGAACCCAAGACTTGTGAAAACAAGAGTTGGTGCTTGTGTAACAGAACTGATTAAAGATGAAAAAAATACTGACGTCGAAGTTCGAGCAGTTTCAGGTTCTGTTTTTGGTGGAAGAGCTGCCGCTGGTAAAGTTTGTTATCTTGGACGTTTTCATCATCAGATTTCATTACTAAGTGAAGGACGTGATAGAGAGTTTCTAGGTTGGCATAGCCCTGGTTTTAACAGGTTTTCTGTTAAGAATATTTATGTTTCAAAACTTATGCCTAAAAAGTTTAACTTCACTACAAATGGTAATGGCTCACTTCGATCTATTGTTCCCATTGGATCATATGAGAAAGTAATGCCATTGGATATATTGCCAACATTTTTGCTTAAATCTCTTATGACTGGAAATACAGATAATGCAGTAAAGTTAGGAGTTCTCGAGTTAGATGAGGAAGATGTAGCTTTATGTACATTTGTTGATCCTTGTAAAAATGACTTTGCTCCAAGGTTGCGTGCAAGCTTAACGACAATTGAGAAGGAGGGATAATGAAAATTTTACGAGATATCCTTGATAAACAAGAACCTTTATTTCATAAAGGTGGAAAGTTAGAATTCTTTTATCCTCTATACGAAATGCTTGATACATTTGCCTTTACACCTGGTCATGCGGCTGAAGGAAATACACACGTTAGAGATGGAATAGACCTTAAACGAACAATGATTACTGTTGCCTTTGCTTTAGGCCCAGTAGTTCTTTTTGCTCTTTATAATACAGGTTTTCAAGCAAACAACGCTCTTGCCTCAGCTGGCATGGAAGCTGCTGGATGGAGAGCTGATATCATTAGAATGATTGGGTTGGGCTTTGATCCAGCAAATATCATTCATAACTTTTTTCATGGTTTAATGTGGTTTTTACCAATATTTATTGTGACTCAAGTTGCCGGTGGTCTCTGTGAAGTAGTCTTTTCAACAATTAGAAAGCATGAAGTTAATGAAGGCTTTTTAGTTTCAGGGCTTTTATATCCACTAATTTTACCACCCACTATCCCTTTATGGCAGGTTGCTATCGGGATTATTTTTGGTGTTGTTGTTGGAAAAGAAATTTTCGGTGGAACCGGAAGAAATATTTTTAACCCTGCATTAACTGCTAGGGCCTTTCTATTCTTTGCTTATCCAGCACAAATATCTGGAGACGCAGTTTGGACTGCTGTTGATGGATACACTGGAGCTACCGGTCTTGCACAAGCGGCAAGAGGTGGAGTTGAAGCTATTACTCATTCATGGAACGATGCTTTTATTGGCTTTATTCCAGGTTCGATCGGTGAGACATCAACTCTACTTTGTTTCGTCGGAGCTGGTTACCTTATAATGACTGGGATTGGATCTTGGCGAATTATGCTATCAATGCTTTTAGGAATGATAGGAATGTCGCTAGTATTTAATTTAATTGGTTCAGATACAAATCCAATGTTTAGCTTAACACCTGCTTGGCATTTAGTGCTTGGAGGGTTTGCTTTTGCTTGTGTATTTATGGCAACGGATCCTGTTAGTGCTGCGATGACAGATACGGGACGCTGGGTTTACGGTTTTTTAATTGGAGCTTTAGGAGTTTTAATTAGAGTTGTGAATCCTGCTTATCCAGAAGGATGGATGCTTGCAATTCTATTTATGAATTCAGTAGCTCCTCTAATTGACTACTTTGTTGTTGAGAAAAACATTAACAGAAGGATGGCGAGAGATGTCTAAGAAAAATGATACATTAAAAACAGTTACTGTTGCTGGTCTCCTTTGTTTTGTCTGTTCGATTATCGTATCAGTTACTGTTGTGACTCTGAGACCTCAACAAGCAATAAACGCAGAGCTCGATATGAAGAAAAATATTCTTATGAGTGCGGGGATGCTTAAGAAGGGTGATGATATTAACGAAGTCTTTAGTACAATAGAGACAGTAATTGTTGATATAGAAACAGGCGAGAAAGTTGATATGGACGTTGATTCTTTTGATCAAATTGCTGCATCAAAAGATCCAGCTCAAAATATCGACATTCCTGCAGATAAAGACGTTGGACGACTGAACACTAGATCTAAGCTAGCAAAAGTCTACTTAGAGAGGGATGAATCAGGAACAATTAATACTATTATACTTAATCACTGGGGAAAGGGTCTTTGGTCTACAATGTACGGCTTTATTGCTCTTGCTCCTGATGCGAATACTATTAAGGGTTTTGCTTACTACTCTCACGGAGAAACTCCGGGACTAGGTGGAGAAGTAGACAATCCAAAGTGGAAGTCTCAATGGGTTGGAAAGAAGCTTTTTAATGATGCTGGTGCTGCCTCAATGATGGTTGCTAAGGGTCTTGGTAAAGGTGAACATCAAGTCGATGGACTTTCAGGTTCTACTATTACCTCAAATGGAGTGACTAGCTCTATGAAGTATTGGTTCGGCCCTAATGGTTATGAAAAAGTATTAGCTAATATTAAGAATGGAGGGCTATAAAATGAAAATTAAAGAATTAATTTTAGACCCTATTATTAAAGATAATCCAATTGCACTCCAGATATTAGGTATCTGTTCTGCTCTTGCGGTTACAGTGCAATTAAAAAACGTTTTCGTTATGTGTGCAGCAGTTACACTTGTTCTTGCTTTTGCGAATATGGGTGTTTCTATTATAAGAAACCATGTACCAAGTTCAATTCGAATCATTGTTCAAATGACGATTATTGCTTCTTTGGTTATTGTCGCTGAGCAATTATTAAAGGCTTATGTGTATGACCAGTGGAAAACAATGGCAGTCTATGTTGGGCTTATTATTACTAACTGTATTGTAATGGGGCGAACTGAAGCCTTTGGTATGAAGAATGGCCCGATTGAATCTTTCTTTGATGGAATTGGAAACGGTTTGGGGTATTCGTTTATATTAATTGTTGTTGGTTTTTTTAGAGAGCTTTTCGGTTCAGGAAAGTTATTTGGAATTGAAGTTTTTCAACTTGTACAAGACGGTGGATGGTATCAGCCAAACGGCTTAATGTTACTACCACCAAGTGCATTCATTATAATTGGATTCATCACTTGGCTCATCAGGATGAAAGATCCAAGTCAAATTGAAGAAAGTAATTAGGAGAAGATATGTTAGAGCATTACGCTAGTTTAATTATTAAAGCGATATTTATTGAAAATTTGGCACTATCTTTCTTTCTAGGAATGTGTACGTTTTTAGCAGTATCACAAAAAGTAAAAACATCATTAGGTTTAGGTGTGGCCGTAATTGTTGTTCAAACTATTACAATACCAGTCAATAATTTACTGTATACTTACTTTCTGAAAGCCGGAGCGCTTGAGTGGGCAGGGTATGGACATGTAGATTTATCTTTCTTAGGATTAATTTCTTATATTGGTGTTATTGCAGCAATGGTTCAGATCTTAGAGATGGCCTTAGATAAATTTTTTCCAGTTCTCTATAACTCGTTAGGTATTTTCCTTCCATTAATCACAGTTAACTGTGCCATTCTTGGTGGATCATTATTTATGGTTGAAAGAGATTATAACTTTGGTGAGTCAGTTGCTTATGGTCTTGGATCAAGTATTGGGTGGGCATTAGCTATCGCAATCCTTGCTGGGATTAGAGAGAAAATGGATTATTCAGATTCACCCGAAGGTATTAGAGGTCTAGGAATGACTTTTATGGTGTGTGGCCTTTTAGCAATTGTCTTTATGTCATTTGCGGGTATTTCACTCTAAGAAAATTAATTAAAGGAATATACTATGAATGTAATTATTTTAGGTGTTGTGATGTTTACAGGAGTCATTCTACTTTTAGTGACTTTGATTCTTGTAGCTCGTAGAAAATTAGTTCCTCAAGGGGATATTAAAATTAATATAAACGGAGAGAAGAATATTGTCGTTTCTCCAGGAGATAAACTCTTAGGTGCTTTGGCAGCTGAGAAATTATTCTTGTCTTCTGCCTGTGGTGGCGGTGGAACTTGTGGCCAGTGTTTGGCACAAATTACTGAAGGTGGAGGAGATATTCTTCCAACTGAGTTATCACATATTTCGAAAAAAGATGCCAAAGATGGCTGGAGACTTGCGTGTCAGGTTACTTGTAAGCAAGACATGAAGGTCCATGTTCATGATGAAGTTTTTGGTGTTAAAAAGTGGATGTGTAAAGTTAGATCTAATGATTCAGTAGCAACCTTTATTAAAGAGTTGGTTCTTGATTTACCTGCTGGAGAGTCAGTACCATTTAAAGCTGGTGGATTTATTCAAATTGAGAGACCTGGTGGGTTAAATATCGACTTTAAAGATTTTGATATTGAAGATGAGTATCGTGGAGATTGGGATAAATTTGATCTATGGCAATTTAAATCAAATGAGCCAGAAGAAACAATTAGAGCTTACTCAATGGCAAATTACCCGGAAGAAGAAGGTATGATCATGCTTAATGTTCGTATCGCGACTCCTCCTCCAGGTATGAATCACGTACCTCCAGGAAAGATGTCATCATATATCTATGGCCTTAAAACTGGTGATGATTGTATGATTTCAGGACCATTTGGTGAATTTTTTGCAAGAGATACTGAGAAAGAAATGGTCTTTGTTGGTGGTGGTGCAGGAATGGCGCCGATGAGATCGCATATCTTTGATCAGTTCAAAAGATTAAACTCAAAAAGAAAGACAACTTTTTGGTACGGGGCAAGATCAAAAAGAGAAATGTTCTATGTTGAAGATTTCGATATGATTCAAAGAGAGAATGAAAACTTTAAATGGCATTGTGCTCTTTCTGATGCTCTTCCTGAAGACAACTGGGAAGGTCAAACTGGATTTATTCATAATGTTTTATATGAGCAATACTTGAAAGATCACCCAGCGCCAGAGGATTGTGAGTATTACTTATGTGGACCTCCTATTATGAATCAATGTGTAATTGATATGCTTCTAGACTTAGGTGTCGAGGCAGATGATATTATGCTTGATGACTTTGGTGGTTAATAGTCAAAAGATAATTTGTGTAATATAAAGGGACTTTAGGGTCCCTTTTTTTATGGAGAAAGATTTGAATAAATTAATCTTTATCATTTTAACATTACTTTTAATTTCATGTAACTCTGAGACAAAGCTCGTTATTGTTGAAGGCGAGACTATGGGAACTTATTATCGAGTTACCACGTACTCAGCAGGTGATAAAGCTGGCTTAAAGGTGGATATCGATAAGTTCCTTATGCTTTTTAATAATATTTTTTCCACATATATTCCGACTTCAGAAATTTCAGAAATAAATAACAATAAATATGCCGAAGTCGGTGTTACAGATACGATGAAAAAGCTATTGGAGCTATCACAAGATATTTCAAGAAAATCAAAAGGCTACTTTGATATAACAGTCGCTCCAATAGTTAATGCTTGGGGCTTTGGTCCCGCTGGCAAGGTGCTTAAGCGACCAAGTGAAGAGGTCTTAACCGAACTGAAAAAAAATATTGGTTATTATAAACTGAAATTTAAAGAAAAAATTCTTTATAGAGAATCCAAAGCTGTGCAGCTCGACATGTCTGGGATCGCAAAGGGGTTTGGAGTAGATGAATTAGTTAAGTTTTTAGAATATCAAGGTTATGGAGACTTATTAGTTGATATCGGGGGAGAGGTTAGATCTCGCGGTAAGAAGACTGATGGAAGTCTGTGGAGAATTGGTATCGAAGGTCCCACTGAAACCTTAGGGAGTTCGATTTCGAAGGTCGTAGAGTTAGATAATATGGCACTTGCCACCTCTGGGAACTATAGGAATTATGTGAAATTTGGTGATACGGTTTTTGGACATACCATCGACCCCTTAACAGGAAAGCCGGCTAAACATAGAACAGTATCAGTTTCAGTTCTGTCAGAGTTCTGCGCAGATGCTGATGCCTGGGCAACCGCTTTAATGGCAATGGGTTCAGACAAGGGACTTGATCTGGCCAATAAATATAATTTATTGGTTTATTTTCAAGTCCAAAAGAATGCTAAGTTAGAGGTATTGACGAGTAGGGCATTTGATAAGTATATAAATAAGAAGAAAGGACTATAATATGGATACTTTACTTATTACTTGTGGCGTTTTTCTTATCGCATTTGCTGGTATGTCCGTTGGCGTGATCGTTGCTGACAAAACTATTAAGGGCTCTTGCGGCGGAATCAGTGCTTTATTTGGAAAATCGGCGTGCGACTTGTGTGCTTTGAAAGATAAGTGTGACTCTTCAGGCAGAGAAATCTGTGAAGAGGGCGAGGAAGAAACAAACTGTTAGTACAGTGAAATTCTAAAGTCTAATCCAATGGCAGATTTCTTTAATGATGCTTCTTCAATACCAACCTGTAAAAAGGTACCTGCGTACATTCCATAATCAATATTAAAGTCCAGCGCTATTTCTGCAACATCATCCATGTTTTTATTAAAGACTTCAGTATCATTTATTTCATCACCTTTCTGATCCCAGTCAAATATCAGTGACGATTTCAAGGTAGTGTAGTCATTTAATGAGTAGTTTGCATATGGACTTACAGATACCAGTAGAGTTTGGTATCTGTTTGGAACATTACATGGAACGCCTCCACAATCAGGAAACTCCACATTATTCTTAAAATAATTACGTTGGATAGAGGCTTGTAAACCTGTACTTAGTGCAGGGTTAGTATGGCGAAAACTAATTGTAGGCTCTATTCCAAGTCCATAAAGCCTTTCTTCATTAAGAGAAGAATTTGTAGAAGCAAATTCGTAGAAGTAATTGGAACTGATAGAGAAATTTTTATGAGTATAAATATTTGATACAAATAAATTAATTCTTTTATTGTTGTCTGAGATATCTCTTTCTCTCTTACTTGTGAACTTTGAGCCATCCCATTTGTTTTGATAAAACTCTATGTCTTTATTTATGTCCTCTTGAAAGGTGTATGTGTAGGACAAGGTGTAATCCTTAGCGATACCGTACCCCAGCTTTAAAGAGTGATAATATTGATTGGATGCCGTAGAGTCTTGATCGAGTCCAAAGATATCTTGGCCTGTTTTAAATCTATTATAAGTAGCACCATCTTGATAATCATTAGATAGAGAAGGGCCCAAGTATCTTACGCCATAGTTAAAACTAAGTTTCTCTGTATAGTTTCTAAAGAGAGGTTTCTCTTGCTTCTTTGTCAGTGTATTTGTCACTGCAAATGAAGAAGTTGAAACAAGAACTGTAAGCAGCAGAGTAAGTTTTTTCATTATATTGTGCTGCCTTTTTGTTGCTCTGCTTGTGCGTAAACACCAGAGTTGAATAGTTTATCTCTTTCAATTAAATATTGCTTAATGTTGTTTATAACATTTTCACGAAGCTTAGCTTCATTATCGTACTTAAGATCATTAACAAGCTCTTTCTTAATGGAAACGTATTCCATGGTAAGATTATGAAACATATTTTCCATATACTGATTCATAGAAGATTTTGCTGTTGTACTTTCTGCCCCAACATTGTCTAGGTTGTATCTATAAGTCATAGCGCCAATCTCACTTCTTTTTGCCGAGTAGATTGTTTGCATTAACCAGATGGCATTTCTTACTGACCATGTATAGGCCTGGAGAGCAAATGATGAAGCTTCCTGCTTTTTATTTTGTTGCATGAAGAGAACTTCCCACTGTCTTTTCATATACTTTCTATGCTCATCAGAGCTTAAGAAATCTTTTTGTCTAAACAGTTTTGAATTTTTCTTCAGCGTATCTAGCACACTAGATCCCTCAATACGCATTTTTGCAAACTTCTTACCAAGAAGCTCTACGTTCTGATGTGTTTTTGGAGAGTTTGCTATACCGATTTGGCTTAGCTTCTCTGCCATTCTTTTAAAGAAAACAAATTGTCTACCAACGTAATAATTTCTTTCAGTTTGCTCACCCTCTTCATCTACAACGATATATGGGTGATCAATAAAAAATTGTCCAACTTTCTGCCAAATATAGAATTGAAGTTCTAGAGTTCGTTCTTTTTCATTATTTAAAAAGGCTAAAAACCTTGCATCAAGATTATTGTTAAACTTTATTTTTCCTTCAATATCTTCTAGGTATAGCTCCATCTCCATCCAAGCAGCCTCAGCAGTAAGAGGAAAGTTAAACTGAGTTTCAAATTGCTCAATACGTCCCATTCTTTCAGAGAAAACCATATCTTCCTCATAAGATATTTGCATAGCTTTGAAGTTACTCATACGCTCATCCCAAGACACTCGTTTGCCTAGTGGCATGGGTGCATTTGCGCTTGATTGCTTTGTTGAGACTTTATCAACCATATTTATGGACTCTTCATTCTTCGCCATTTCAGACTGTGGTAACTCTTTACCTTCCATCACTTTTGTAATCGCGATATATGAATTTCTAACCTTTCCAACCGCCCACATGGCATGTGGATTCATAGGTTGAGTTATAAAGTAAAAAGTAAAGGGGCCGTATATCGCTAGGGCGACAGAGTATCCAAGGTTACTTTTAACGGTATTAGCAAACCAAAAGAGGTTTCCAAGAGTATATTTATACATGGATCCAAAAAAATTATTCACAGGTCTTGCTTTAAATAACTGAAACTTTACTTTTAAGTTTAGAACCATAACCACAAAGTCATATAGCATAAATTGGAAAGCATGAGCTCTCCTTTTAGTTGCTAGAACTTGATTTCGTAACTGTTTAAGTTGATCAAATATTATTTGACGCTCAGTCCATTTTAAAACAGCGTCTCGCTCGACTTTAAAAATTTCGATATTGATGTTCTTAAGAGCAGAATCTTTAATCCCATCATTTGCTGAGAGGTGAATTTTTTGTTCATTATAGAATACTTTTAGTAATTCTTCATAGAACTTAATTCTTCCTGTGTTTCCGTAATTAACAGTTGCACCTTGATACTCTACATGCAGGATATTGTAGATATGATTAATGAATGGACTCGTTGGGTCCATAGCAATGGAAGTATAGTATAGACATTGACCATCAAGTGAACTCGATTTGTAGAAGAAGTTACCTTCTTGGTCATAATAGTCATATTCTTCATTTAAGTAATTGTTGATAAATGTTTTCTTATAGACAACATATGTACCACTTACAAGTGTTCCTAGATAAAGCTGTGCGATGAGCTCATCCTTTACCCAGTAGTTATAACCACTCATACCGTTGTAACCGTGAACATCATCAATTCTAATGGAATCAGGCAGTTTTGTATGACTACCATCATCCTTTAAAATACAGGCCAGTCGTTCTTCCAGAGTCTTGGTCTGTGACATCACTAAATCGGTAAGTTGAGTATATGCGTTTGCACTTCCCATTTGTTATCCTCTTTTACTATTGCTGAGTTTGGTTATAGCTACTTCCTACTGTCACCGGAGTGATAATTGGAACTAGTTTTAGGTTCTCTTCTTCACTATCAGCTCTATCAAAACTTACACCGTGATATTGGTGAGAAGCAATAATTCTTAATGCTTCCCAGTTTGCTATAGGCATTCTGGCAGCTTCTAGAATTTCATCTGCATAGTAGTTAATTTGGTTTTCATTTGCTGCTGGCATTGCCGCTGCTATGGCATCAATATTTATATTTAAGCCAAGCTCTTGAGCAAATAATATGTTCTTTGTATTCTCAAGTGCAGGTAGTACTTCTTGTAACGCCTTAACCTTTGTCCCTGAACTCTTTGGCATTGTGTAGCCAAGTAGTGATCCATATTCATTAAGCATTGATTCCCAAGCACTATCACTAGTACGAATGGCCTTATCAAGGTCTTTCATAATATGCTTCTTAGAGTCACTTTCAATTCTATCAGCATAACCGTAAAGAGGTTTTCTATCACTTGAGATATCAGCATCAACTTTTTCTAGTGTTCTCTGGTTAGATCCTAAAAAGTTTCCATAGTAATTTAAAAACTTTGATATTGATAAACCACCATCTTTCAGTGCTCTTTTCTCAGCATTCATTGAGTGCTTAATTTGTTGATAGTGAATGAGCTCATGTCCTGCAGTATAGATCATTACAAAAGGGTTGATCTGATCTCTTATCCATACATATACGTCACTGTCTGAGTAAAGTCCGTGTGATGCACGCTTCTTTGCAAAACATTCACCAGCAAATTCTCTTTTATCTAATTTATGCTTTTTCAGAGCACTCTCTTTTAGAATAGAAATTCTATTTGGAGTTAACTCTGAAGTAAAAATAGAATCTAATGTTAACCCTTGCTCTTTAGCAAAGTGCTCTATATTAAATTTTGCGTAAGGTGCAATATCTAGTAGAGATATTAGCGATTCCTTGTCTGTCTTATTTTGATCAATAATCTCCTGGTACTTTGCTAGGATTGGAAACTTGCCAAAATGAACTTCTCTTTTCGAGCGAATAAAAGCTTCTCGTTTCTCTGGCGAAAGCGTGTTCGAAAGAGAAATTGTCTTTTTCCATTCATTTCTTGCTCTAAGTAGTTCTTTATCAATGTGTCCACTTTCAATTAAAGATTGCTTTGATCGCATCTCTAGTTGTGAAGCAACTTTTATTTCTTTATCAGTGTCTCGTTTTCCGAGATATAAAGTTTCAAATTGTAATTGAGTAACATCAGCATCAAGGTCAAAGAGTTCAGCGAATGATGCTATCTTTGGCGAAGCATTTAGTCTTCCCTTAACTGTGGCACAAAATTCCTTAAGGTATCTCTTTATAATTTTCTTTGAGGACATTGTAATGGTAAAGTCCGGTCTTTCTTTAAGGATAACTCTCTTCAATAGTCGATCTACTCTTGTTAGAGTTGCCTTGAACCCATCGTCTTTTATGTAAGAGGATAGGGCAGACAGCTCTTCTAGCATTACAAGATCAAGTGCTCTATCTTCAGCACTATAGTTTAGTAGTACATGATCTGTGCTTATGACTCTCATATTGTCGATAATATCTCTTATAGCTTTCATCTCTGGCTGAGTATCATGCTCTTTCAGAATTACTACCAACTTTAACTGTGAGTCACCGATGAATTCTTTGTACTCTTTGATATCTGCTTTCGAGATTTTCGTCTCTAATAGGTCAATAATTTTATAAATCGACTCGATTGATCTTGGGTGTACAAAAGATAAGATTTCTTTTAATTGTATTTTAATTGCTTCTGCAAGGTTTAAGAACACTTGTCCCTGACATTGCTCAGTTGCTAGTAGTCTGTTTGCCTCTTTAAGCATTCTTGAAACTTGAACCATTTGAGCCGCTACAAATACTGGAAGACCTGTATCAATTCTTACAGCTTCAAGTTCTTTTACTAATTCTTTTGCTGTTACAGCTTCTTTATTTTGCGTATCATCTATAATGACAAATGGGGCATACCCTCCACCTGCAGATGTATTTACAATCGAACTCATTCTTCCTTTTTCTTGAGGAGCATATCGAACAAGAGCATTGTGAGACATTCTTGGCAATTTTTGCTTTCCTGCACCAAAAAAGATCCATGTTCTAATATCGGCAGCCAAATTTGCAAATTTATACCCCTCTGCTTTTCTTTGTACAGCGACTGGTATTCTTGCAATCTTTACAAGCTGTTGGTAGGCAAAGTCTTCAGGATTCTCTCGAATCATTTCAAGAACTTCTTCTTTTACATTTTTTGGAAGTGTCTTTAAAATATAGACACCTTGGCCACCGGCGAGAGAAGGTGCTTTTACTACCCACTCATCTGGGTTTTGTTCGATGATCTCAACCGACTTTCTAGTTGGTGGTAGAGTTTGTGGAGGGCGTATTTGATTACCTTCCGTACTTAACCCTGCTTTCTCGATCTTATGTCCAAAAAACTTTGGAGCATAATACGTAAGTGTTGCTAGGATAATTTTGTTATCAACTATTCTGTTAAGGCCACCCATGTATATCTTTCTGTTGATTATGGCATCAATGATTCCTGGAATTGCGTAGTCTGATTCCAGTGGAATTGGCTTTCCGCTTGAATCATAAACGATTTGACCTTCGTCTTCTTCGTCTTTGATAAGGTTATCTCTTAGAAATAGTTCTTCAGCTGAATCTGGATCTTTCATAAATAGACCTTTTTCTGGGTCATAAAGAGCTGAATCAGCGTTGATTCTAGAATATACTCCTGTCACTATTGGATTCTCTGTTGATACTGTTCGTAGTCTTATATAACCTTCATCATCTTGATAAAGTTGATCTGCATCTGTATAAATTAAACCAGAGTATGCAGCAAGTTGGTGAATTTCCGGTGCAGCACCATTTTGCCCACCTGGCGGTAATAATATTTGAATCCCATCTTTTCTTTTAGTCCAAGCTTCTCCGAGAGATTTATAAGTTTCACCTAGAATTTTGAAATGATCATTTGGCATCATATTACCAAGGTCATCAAGAATCTCTGGGTTATTATTATATATTCCTTGAAGGACATTTAAATTATTTGAAGCACCTGAAGGAGAACCTGCATTTAATTCTAGTATTCTAAACGGAAGCCCTGGTAACTCATCTTCATTATTTTTAGCTATGAGGTTAGGGAAGCTATTTGATTGTGTAATATAGTCATCAACTAATACAAGGTCTAGTCCGACGTTATCTAGAAATGGATACTTCTTCATATTAGGGTGATGTAACTGTGGAAAGTAGTTTGAAGACGATTCAATTGCCGTAATAAAGACTTCTCTAACTGAGGTTGGAAGACTTTTAACAAACTTTGCTGAAGCAATATCTTTTGATCCATAAATATCTTGAAGTACTGCCCGTAGAGAAATAATTAGTTTTTGGGCCGCAAACTCCACATCATTAAAAAGAGACTTTTGAATTGGAACAATAGTCGTTGTACATGGAACGGTAAAAGTTTTATGTTCGCCACTAAGTGTCTTTTTAGAGAATGTTAAATCCCTTGCTTTTAAGAATTTGGTAAGTTTTTTACTTTCTTGGTAGTGGTTTGACACTTCCATATTCAAGAGCCTATCGGTAATTGGCTTAGCGTGTTTGTAGCCTCTGCGAAGCTTAGCCTTGCTGAAAAGATAGTTAGATACCTGAACTTCAGATTTACCAATAAATCCACGATTCGGGTTGTACAATGAATTTGTTCTAGTGTTGTCTTTCACATATACCTCTGTTTTTAGCGATTTCAGTAGGTTACGGTCCGTGTAAAATACTTGATTGTTATATACAGTTAATATACACAATTATTTGATTCGGTGCAATAACTTTTTACACATTGCAATATTCTTGTTGATTTTTTCTACATTCTTGAGATATAAAAGTTGATTTTATTAAAAAGCGACCAATATATGGACAGTTTCAATCATTTATCGAAAATATTACTCCTGTGAATTATTTTTAGTCAGTCATGATGTGGCAAGAATATATTTGTTCTTCGGATTTATTAGTATAAAGTGTCCTCATGAATAATTCCGAAGCCATTGTGCTTGAAGATATTAAGCCGCAAATATGTATCATTGAAGATGAAGCTGATATCGCTAATCTCCTTAAGGATCACCTTGTTCCTCAAGGTTACGATGTTAAAATATACCTTAGTGCTGAAGAATTTTTTGCAAATATTGAACCAAACTTTAAGGGACTGTATCTTATAGACTGGAACCTTCCTGGTGAATTAGGAATATCTATCGTTAGTAAAATCAGACAAAAAGATCATTTCTCTCCAATTTTTATGGTGTCTGGTTATGCACGTAATGAAGATATAGTTACAGGTTTAAATGCTGGAGCTGATGATTATATTACGAAGCCATTCTCATTGGATGAGCTATCTGTAAAGATCAAAAATGCTAGTCGAAAATTCAAGAGACTTCTATCTGAAGTTAACACTGATGAAATAAAATTACTCTCTGAAGCAAATTCATATATCAAGGACAATACGACAGTAAGTTTAACTAAGAGAGAATTTCTCATTTTTGAATGTCTTTATAAGCATGTCTTAGAACCTGTTAATAGAGAGAGTCTTTTAAAGTGCTTTGCTCAGGAGGAAGACATGACTATTCGAAATATTGATGTTCATATTTTTTCTTTGAGAAAGAAAATAAAAGCTACGAATCTACTTATCGAAACACTATGGGGAAAAGGCTATAAATTAGTCGTTTGCTAAAAGTAAAATCTAAACTCAATTTCGGCTAAATCTGTCTTTGGAACATTTTTACCATCCATCATTTTTTGTAATGATAAATTTATTTGAGCCGGAAGGACAAACTTTTTTTTCTGGAATAATTTTAATGATGAAAACTGCGCTAACATTTTAATATTTTGAGAGTAGGACTCTGTGTCCTTAGCTAGTCTTCTATTCGCTTGTGCATCTGATGAGCTATACTCGGCCTCAGATATGAAGTCAAATACTAGGCCTGATTGAAGCTTAAACCAATCATTAATATAGTAATCAACGTTAGTACCAAATAAGATTTTGTTACCTAGTTTTTCCTCAAAACTTGCATTTTCGGCACCTAAGTTTGTGTCACTCGCTAGTGGAACACGAAGTTTTTTTGTGGATGCAAATTGATATGTATATCTTGTCCATGCATTGATGGTGATATCGTCTCTTAATTCGTACCCACCTCCAAATTCAGCAAAGACATCCCATTGTCCGTCTCCAAAGCCTATATCCTGTAGAAGATCAGGGTCATCAACATATCCCGTAGGTGCGACAAGACCAAATGTTGCCATCATCCCATATTTTTTTTCACGAAGAAAATTGTACATAATTCCAAGTTCAGTATCTCCGAGGCCTTCACCCTGCCAATCACCAAGCTCGTCGTATTCTAGTGCATTAACAATTCCGCTTTGAATAAGAGACTCATCAACTTCATAAAGATTTTCTACAATATTACCAATAGTCTGCGCTAGGTCATCGCCATTAGTATCTTGTAAAATATCTGATACTTCATCAAGAGAATCATTCTTTATTCTAGTATAATTAATATTTACATTTGCTTTGTAAATAGGAACGCCAACATACGCGGTTATTCTATCCGTGATTCCGTAGGCCAAGGCGTATACATCAACATTTACATCAGCTTTTGCATCAAATTTATGTGTTCCAAGTGATATAGCGCTGTAGGCATCAGGATAGGAATTAAAAACATCAAGGATGTCGTTAAGAGTTGGGTCGTTAATATCTTCTAGCATTTTAATGTCAGCATTAACTTCAAAAGTAAAAGGAGAGAGAGTCTTACTTTGATTATAGCTGGAATTGATATCAGATTTAATATATCTGGAGACGAAGGAATTTACACCTTTTGGAAGGGTGTCATAGTAGTGAGCATAACTGTCCACAGATATATAACTTAAAATAAGTAAAACTAATAACTTATGCAATGTTCCTCCAAGAAACCATGTCGCTAAGCATAAATCATATATTAGTTTAATCATCCATACATAAAAATCATCTAAACTATGTAAAAATGACACGACGCAATAAAAACCGTGAAGTAAATCTGAATATAAACTAAGATTAGGACCAATTGGAGGTTTTTTTGCGTACATTACTATTATTTGTATTTATATTCTCGCTTTCTAGTTGTTCTCTTAAAGAGGCAGTCGATAATGATTTTAAAACAAAAACTGAAGTGAAACCTTTCGCATCCTCTAAATCAACTGCTGATATATATGGTGACGGTAAGACATCTAAAGTCTCAATAAAAATTCCCTTAACAGAAGATTCCGTTGGTTATTATGATGTAGATGATGTCCTCGGAAATGGAACAATTAGTGTGAAGGAAAAAAACTATATAGAACGCTTCAAGGATACAATTAAACTTAACCTTTATAAGCTAGGGGTAGGTCTTGGTTTTTCAAATAAAGTTAAATTTACATCAAGTTTTAATTTCGATTATATCAATCCTAAATTTATTAAATCAGCTAAGGTTATAAAAGTATTCTTTACGACAGATGATTGTCGGCCTGAAGATAAAACTTGTGATTCAAATGGAAGAGAAGCAAATAACTTCAGCATTGTAGATAAATTCTTTGTAAATATTAAGCCTTCTCGAATTACTGAGACGGCGGATCCTTTTCAAAATCTTGATAATAAAACTTTTAAGGAAGCAGAGAAGTCATCATTTTCAGAAAGTAATCTCTCTGACAATAAGGCCAAGGTAAGTCGTTTCACAGGAGACGAGGACTCTGATATCCAGGATGACTTTGAAATCAACCTTGTTAAGTTTAATAATAATGTGCCTTATCTTAACCTAAATACTTTAAATGTTTCAGATGATGAAGACTACTTATTTTTAAAGATCAAGAAAAATAAGACGGAGATCTATCGATATCTTCGTAGTCTTAAATTTAGAAAATATATTAGAAAGATATCTAATACGAATGAAGGAATAGAAATAGAATTAAAGAGAAGAGCAAAGCCTTCCGATTTATTTAATGCTGTCGGTGCAGATCAGAATCCAACATTAAAACGAATGTTCATATATAGATTAAATACTGGAATGATCGAAGCTAAATCTTTATTCGAGTCTGAAAAATTTAGCGGCATAGTTAAAGAGACGAATCTTATAGGACGGTCTTTATTTGTAGAAGTTAAAGATGATGAGTCATTAGATGAATTTGTATTAAAAACGAGTGGAGATAAATCACTTATTAAAGACTTTGATCTCTTTCGTGTTGAGCGATGTGTTTATAATAATTGTATTGATATAAAGGCAAGAGATCTGAATCTTGTTCCTATAATTGAAAAGAGCCCAAGGGTAGATATTGATACTTACTTATCTATAGATGCACTTCAGTCGAGAGACTTTAAGTATAATGGTTATATTGAGGTTGAGTTAGAGATAAGCTTGCCGCTATAAAATTTATTCAAGATCAATTTTTAAGGAATATTTTATACCCATTTTCTCTAGAGATGCCTTGAGCTCATCCTTAGAGAAAAGTAGCCCTATAACATCAACTCTATGTGAAACATTAATGACACATTTATTACTACAAATAAAGTCAATAGAATGAGCTTCTACCGCCTTTATGGGATCTTTATTTTGGAATCCTGAATAATAAACAAAGTAGTCCTTGATCACCTTATCTAGTTTTTCAAGAAGGTCAGCTTCGTTATCTTGTGCTAAATTATAGAAGAATTGACTCGTTGATTTGGATTTACCATTAAAAGTAAACTTTACAACTCCACTGGAGCCTATTTTTAAGGTATCATATAAACACATTGGACAGTACATAGTTAGATACTAAGTGATCTTAAAAGATATGGAAACAGAGAAAGTTTTACAAAGGATTTTAGAATGATTAGTGAGCTTAAAGCAATCGAAATGAGAGATGGCGTTAAAATCCAAGCAGATATAGTTGAGAATGGAAGTCCAGTTTGGCTTGTAGTTACCCATGGACTTGGTGAACATGCCGGAAGACATAAGTATATGAACACTTTATTCTCTCACTACTTTAATATTTGTATTTACGATTTACGTGGCCATGGAAGGTCTGATGGTAAGAGAGCACATGTAGAGAATTTTAAAGACTACAGAGAAGATCTAACGGAAATTATCGATTATTTAGCAGATCAATATACGATGGAAAAGTTTGTCTTATTCGGACACTCCATGGGTGGGCTTATAACGGCTTCTTTTATGCAAAATGATGTACAAGAAGACTTTTACCCTGAGAAAGTGTTTTTGAGTGGCCCTGCAATTGCTGGGACAGGCCTTATGGGAAAGGCTTTTAAGCTGGCTCCAATGTCTGTTATGAGCACTTTAAAGTCACTTCCAGTTTCTATCCCACTTGAGGGCCTACTTGATCTTACAAAGCTTTCTCATGATCAACGAGTCTATGAGAATTATATTACAGACGAACTAAATTGCTTAAAAGTTCATACAAAGCTATTTATGGAAATTCTAAATGAAGGAAGAAACGTATTTTCTAGACCTCTGAGAATAAAGTCTGAGCTTTACTGTGCTACGGGGACGAGTGACGGCCTTGTTGATAGTCCTAGCATTGTTGAATACTTCTCTACAGTTGAGAAAAACTGTAACCTAGAAACTATTGAAGGTGGCTACCATGAACTTCATAATGAAATTGAAAAATATAGAGAGAAATATTTTAGTTTTCTAAAGAAGTCACTTCTTAGTTCACTCTTTGATCAATCCCTCTAGAAAAGTCACTCTCTCATTTGCTGGCGGATGAGAAAAATAGAATTTCGAGTATATAGGGTGTGGAGTAAGAGTGCTTGAGTTATCCTTGTACATTTTAATTAGTGCCGTTATTAAATCATCAGCATTCGCGTGTTGAGCGGCAAAGTAATCAGCCTCAAATTCATTTTTTCTAGATAGCAAAGAACTTAAAGGTGTAAGAAAATACAAATAGTAAGGAATGATCATCGTGAAGATAAGCATTGCCATATACGGCTCTGAAGTATTCATTTTAAAAGCATTAAAAAGAGCTTGTTCCTGATAAATCTGTCCTAGAAAATAAAGACCAAGAAGCATTAATAGAGAACTAATACAAATACTTTTCATAATATGTTTTTTCTTTAAATGGCCTAACTCATGAGCTAGTACGGCCACAACTTCATTAGCATTAAGAGTCTTAAGTAAGGTGTCAAAAAAGACAATTCTTTTATTTTTACCAAAGCCAGTAAAGTAAGCATTACCATGAGAACTCCTTAAAGAAGCATTCATAACAAAGTAGTCTTTAAATGGAATTTTTGTTGAATCTGTTAATGTTTTAATTTTAACTTCTAGCTCTTCGTCAGATAATGGAGAGAACTTATTAAATAGTGGAGCAATAAATTTAGGATAGGCCCAAATTAACACAAATTGAAAAACGATAATACTCGCCCAAGTATATAACCACCAGAGTGTTCCGGCAGAGTAAAGTAAGTAGAAAACTCCATATAGAAGAGGAATCATTATTACTAGTGAGAGTATGAGCTGCTTGAGAAAGTCTACAATGAATATTTTTGCAGTGACTTTGTTAAAGCCAAATTTTTCTTCAATGACAAAAGTTGAGTATAGACTCTCTGGAATAGACAGTAGCGTATTAACCAAATTGAATACAATAAATAGCGCAACTCCAATTGAGACGGGAGAATAATCTGATAAATAACCAGCAATGAAACTATTTAGTGAGCCAAGTGCACCGGCCTCTAGCCAGAAAAGTAAAATGACAGTGTTGAGTAAGATTGTGAATAAGTTAAAGTAATTCTTGGTAATCGTATACTTGCCAGCTTTTTGGTGGGATTCCAAGTCAATCTTTTCACGAAATTTTAAAGGAACTGAGGCCAAGTTTAACTTAACATGTTTAATATTCAGCAATAATAGGGTAATTTTAGTAATAATTGTAAGCGCAAGAAATAGTATAAATGAGTTGTGGATTATTTGATCTAAATTCATATTCAACCTTAGGGTGTATTGATGATAGTTATTCAAAAGTATTTGGCAAATAGCCTTCGTAATTTTAACTATATAATATATAGTGAACAAACTAAAGAAGCAATATTCATCGATCCCCTAGACTTGTCTCAAACATTACCCTTAGCACAAAAAGAGGGAGTCATACCAAAGTACCTTCTAAACACTCACCACCATCCAGATCATATCAAAGATAATCATAACTTTTTAAATATTGATGGAACCAAAGAGCTAAAGCTAAAGGATGGCGAGGAATTTTATTTGTCTGAGAGTGAAAAAATTATCTGTAGAGACACTCCTGGTCATGTTATGGATCATCAATGCTTTTTTCTCTATGAGTCAGATCAATTAAAATCAGTCATTACGGGAGATACCATTTTCAACTCAGGAGTTGGGAATACCAGGCTTGGAGGAGACGTTAAGACGCTCTATGTAACAATTAAAGAGATTTTTGCCACCCTTGAGGATCATATAATAATCTATCCATCTCATGATTATTTTATGACAAATTTGAAATTTGCGCAGTCAATCGATGGCTCAAATACTGAGGTCGATAAATATATGAAGAAGTACGCTGAGACAGTGAATGACGATTACTATCTCAACACGACAATCGGCGAGGAAAAACTTTATAATCCATTCTTTAGAGTTTTAAATGAAGAAAATAGCTTAGATAAATTTATAGAAATTAGATCACTGAGGGATCAGTGGTAAATAAGGAGATTAAAATGGCACTACCTAAGATTGGGAATTTAGCACCAGCGTTCACATTATTAGATCAAAAAGGAAAAAAAGTTTCACTTAAGGACTTTAGAGATAAGTATAATGTGGTGGTTTATTTCTACCCAAAGGCGATGACTCCTGGATGCACGGTACAAGCTGGTGGCATCAGAGATTATAAGAAACAATTTGCTAAAATTAAGACTGTCGTACTTGCCCTTAGCCCAGATTCACCTGAACGACTTCAACGTTTTGCCGATAGAGATAGTTTAAATTTCACGCTTTTATCTGATGAAGACCACAAAGTGGCGGATAAGTATGGATCTTGGGGACCGAAAAAATTTATGGGAAAAGAGTATGATGGTATATTAAGGCAGACTTTTATTGTCGGGAAAGACGGCAAGTTAAAACAAATAATGCCAAAAGTTAAAACAAAGACTCATCATGAGGATGTTTATAATTACATCAAAGAAAATTTATAGATCATCAATTAGGGCTTCTTCTTCAAGCACATCAAAAGAGATGAGGCCCTTAAGTCCCTTGCAGATAGTATCAAAGTAGGATTTTAATTCTGGAGTATAATAAACAACTACACTTCGACTGCTGATTCCTTTTTCAAAAGGAAGGGTGGAGTAAAAGCAAATATTGTCATTCGCTTCCAAGGTAAAATAGAATAAACTTGTGGCATCTTTACTCATGGTAAAGACCTGTCTATATAATTTCTTATCCTGATTATGCGTATACATGACTGTTATCCTCGGTAAATATTTAATATCATTGACTTAGCATTAGGACAAGCCTTAAAATAATAATGTAGTGCATTCACTTGCAAATTTCGCTCAGTCACGGAGGACTAATGCGCGTTAAAAATTTCCTAGTTACGGTCTTAGTAGTTACCACCTTATATGGGTGCTCCAGTTTTGTTGAGAGCACAAGAAAATCTCTGCTTGGTGACGATAAGTCTCCTCGAAATAAAGTAAAGCAAGAACCTAAGTGGGTTTCAAAAAATCAATATGATGAACTCCTTACTAAGTATAAAAATCTCAATGATCGTTATCAAAATTTAAAAGAAGAAAAGTTAACGAGCAAGAAAACATTTAATCAACTAGATGAAATGGCAGCAAATAAAAGTGGTTCAGAATCAATCGATGTTTTTGGAGATAAGGGCCTTGCCGCGGCCGCAGCGGTTAAGTCTGCAAAAATACCTTCTAGTCCTGCTGTTAAGATAGATAAATCTCAATTCGATGAAGACCTCGATTACTATTCTAAAGGTGTTGCCTTGTATGATAATGGTAAAACAGACGAGGCCTTTAAAATCTTCCAATTCTTAGAGAACTCGAAAACAAGACAATTAAGAGTAAGAGCAAAGCTTAGAGTCGGTGAGCATTATTTGGCCAACGGACAATATGATCTAGGACTGCAAGTATTTGAATCAATAATAAGAGAGCATGCCTTTTCTGGAGCTGTAATACCTTCATTAAAGCATGCTGTCGTTTGTACAGAGAAACTAGGATTAACAGATAAAAAACTAAAATACGAATCAATCTTAAGAGATTTTTTCGAAGTACAGGTGTAGAAAAATTTGAAAAATTTTAATAAATTTTTAAGTTTATATCTATTGGCATCAGTAAGCCTTTCGTACGGGCAGGATTTAAACGACCTTGAGTTGGAAGATCCTGAAGATATGGAATTACTGATGGACGAGTTTGAAAAAGATGATGTTCTTTCCGAAGATATGTCCAAAGAGCCTACCTTAAAGCCAAGTGAAATTGCAGAAATGGACGATCCAGATGAAACGGGTCTTGAAGATGATATTGCAGAAGTAGATTTTGATGAAGCTGTCACGATCGAGGACGATGATGACCTTGATTCATTAAAAGCTGACTTAGGTGAAATTGAATTTACACTTCCAGATGACATCGAAGGTGAGGTCAAGAACGCTGAAACACTTGAAAGAGCACGGTCAGGAAAAGTTAAAATTCTTAAAAATACAGATATGACGAGTAAAGAAGCTGCTATGGTTTTTGATGTGGGTAAGACTGAGAAGGACTTACTTGAAATGGCCAAGTCAATGCAGGGGAAGATTCCAAACAGTGAATGGAATGATATTGCCGGTAAATCTACAAGTGGTACTTATGAAGTACAAAGTGGAGACTGGCTATGGAAAATATCTAAAAGTGTTTTTGGATCTGGTTTTTATTATTCGAAAATTTGGGCCTTAAATTCATATATTACAAATCCACATGAGATTGAACCTGGAATGATCCTTTCTTTCTCAACAGGCTCAGATAAAAACCTCCCTACAATTAGTATGGGAAAAGTAAGCAAGAAGAAGATAGCTCAAATAAAAGACGTAGGAGAGTTTGATAAGTGGGGAGATGATGCAAAACCAGCTTGGATAGATGACCGTGAGAAACTTCTAGAAGACGGTATTTATCTTCAGTACTCATCAGGTGATACTCAAGAAGATCTAAAGCTTATTGGTAATGATTCATTAGTTAAAGAATATGAAGTTTATGAACCACCAAAGTTAGACTTTGCTATTGGTGTACCAGAAGATGAATTCGACGAGTTTGGTTTTGATAAAAATGCTAAAGTTGTTTTTAACTTCAAGGAAGGATTTTATCTCAACACATTTCTTTCAACAAACGTGGTACAAGATTTTGGTAAAATCGAATCTGCAATTGAGGAGAGAGGTCTTTTTACGAAGCATGATCACTTCTACGTAAGATTTGATGATACATTAGATATTGTAGCCGGTGATAAATTTTCAGTGTATGTTGCCGAAGGTGAGAAAAGTAACGAAAACTCAGACCGAAAAGGTTTTAAGTACACAATTACTGGAAGTTTTAAAACTATTCAAAAGTTAGAAGGTCTTTGGCAATCAGAAGTCATCGAATCCAGTGGAGTTATGAGCCGTGGAGATAGAGTTACTGTTTATACTCCAAAGATTGAAAGGATAACCAAAACTTATAATTCACGTCTAATAGAATCAGTTATCCTTGCCTCTAATAAAAGTTTACAACAAAATGTTTCATTTGGTGATGTCGTCTACCTTGACCGTGGTAGAGCTGATGGCGTTGAGCTTGGAAATGTATTTGAAGCCTACGGTTTTAAAGATAGAGGAACAAAGCTAAATATTGCCGCAAACCCAACTTATAAAAATGGAGAGTTAACTGTTATTACTGTGACTGATAACTTTGCAACTGCACTTATAACAAACTCAAGAAGAGATTTTGTCATTGGTGATATTGCTGTCACAAAAACGAAAGCAGCAGCAGCTAGAATTACAAGGCTTAAATCGACAGCACTATCTAGTGATGCGGCCAGAATGTCTAATAAGGCACTCGATGAACTTGATGTCGTACTAAATCTAGATGATTTAAATGATGCTCTTCTTGATAAAGCAGATAAGATTCAATTTACTGAAGACGAGTTAGCTGAATTAGAGCGACAAGAAAGAGAGAAGTCTATCATAACGGATAATGAAAAAGATCTAAGGTCTCTTGAACGTCTAGAATCTGAGCTTGAGACAGCTGAAAAAATGTTAAATGAAGCAAGACTTGATGAAGATAAACTTCTTGAAAGTGAAGATTTAAATAAAGTTGAAAATAATTTTGGTGTAGAACAACAAGAATCACTTGATGAGATAGAAGAAAATTTCGGTCAAAGATTTTTAGATGAAGACCTTAATGACAAAGAGAATCCATACGGTTTAACAGAGTTTGATATCGAAGAAATCGACGAACTCTTAAATGCCGATAAGGAAAAATAATCGTGAAATTATCTAAAGAACAGCTAGGTCTTGGACTGAGAGGCTTTGCTATGGGGATGGCCGACATTGTTCCTGGAGTATCTGGGGGAACAGTCGCTCTTATAACTGGAGTCTATGATCGCTTAATAACTTCCATCAGCTCAGTAAATAAAGAATTCATCAAAAAAGTTTTAAACTTAGACGTGAAAGGTGCTTTGCTTCACCTAAATGCTCCTTTCTTAATCCCACTTGTTTGTGGAATCTTTCTAGCGATTTTATCAATGTCTAGAGTTATGCATTTTATGATGGGGAATTACTCCATCCAAACGTGGTCACTCTTTTTTGGATTGATTCTGGCATCAATTGTTTTTGTAGGTAAGACAGTTGAAAATATTTTCACATCTAAGCATTTAGCTTTAGTGGCAGTGGGGACGGCTGTTGGTTATGCCATTGTTTCATTGATCCCAGTTGAAACACCTGAGTCATTACCGTTTCTTTTCTTTTCAGGATGTATAGCTATATGTGCCATGATCTTGCCTGGAATCAGCGGTTCATTTATCTTGTTGATTCTCGGGAAGTATTTGTATGTAACCAGCGCACTTAAGAATCCTTTTAGCACTGACTCAATAACAATCATTATTATATTCGCGTCAGGCTGTCTCGTTGGATTACTTAGCTTCTCAAAGCTTTTAAATTATCTTCTAAAGAACTTTCATAACTATACTATGTGCGTACTTACCGGCTTTATGATCGGTTCTATGAAGAAAATCTGGCCATGGAAAGAAGTCATTGAGTCGAAGGTTATCCGAGGAAAGACCCATGTTTTACGCGAAGCTAATATATTGCCAGTAGAATTTAACTCAGAAGTATTCTTTGCTTTATCATTAATGATTATTGGGATAATATTAGTGCTTCTCTTAGAGAAAATTAGTACAAAAAAATAGTCCACACCGGGTTAGCTCAGCTGGATAGAGCTCTAGGCTTCGAAAAATGAAGCACCTTGTTGGAGAAGTGAATAAAAACAGTAGATTATGTAATTTACTGGATACAAAAAGTAAATTAATCTGGATAGTTAGTTCCAGTATATCAATCAAATTGTGGGCTGTTAGCTCAGCTGGATAGAGTAGGAGACTTCGAATCTCTTGGTCGGGGGTTCGAATCCCTCACAGCCCGCCATTTTTTCCTATCACGAACTCAAGGTATAAATTAATCAAGCTCTTTAGTCTTTAAATCGAAAAGGACTAGAGAGGAATTATGTCAAAAACGAAAACTGTAAAAGAAACAAAAATGTGGAATGCTACTTGGGATAGTAGTGTAAATCGATTTCGTGTAAGAAGATTAATCTATTTTAGAGATGGAACAAGGAAATTAGAGAACAAGCCTCATTTGGAATATGGGACATTTGATAAGGACGCTGAGAAGATTCAAGAGTATATAGAACGTGAGAACTACAGAAAGAAGCAGAAAGAGCTTGCTAGGCGTGAATACAATATTAGAACTTCATTCATTAAGGGAAATGACTACAACGAAGAGTTTGGAAATTGGATGCTCGATAGAACGAGTAATGAGGTTTATTCCAAGAATGTGGCAAGTTCTGTAAGGCAATACTTAATAGGTTATCATCATACAAAACTTCAAAATTACGACTATAAAACTTGGATCTCAATTGAGTCACAATCAATTTTTGTAAAGTTTTTAAAGGGCAAAAACTTAGCCCATAAAACGATTATGACAATTAAAAATAACTCTAATATGTTTTTTCAGTTTTTACACGAAAAGAGTAAAGGTGAAATTGAACTAATGAGGTTCAGCTTCCCATCGCTTACGAGGTCAGGAACAAGAAGATATGAAAAAGTAAGAAAAGCAAAAGCAAGAAATACCGACAAAAGTTTGAGCGGAGAAGATTATATTAACGTAAAAGACTTTAAGAAAATATATAATTTTTGCTTAAGAACTACTAAGAATGGAGACGAGAAAAGATATAGGAGTCTCTTACCAATGATTTGGCTTTCTTATCATTATAGATTAAGGCGATCTGAGTCAATGGCCGTAGATGCAGGTTGCTTACGTGGAGATTATTTAGAGATAACTAAGCGTGTGTCTTCAGCATTAATTGGATAAACTGGGCGTAATAAATCAGACATCCCGAGTGCTGAACTCGGAATTTTTTTCACCCTCCAGACTTCATTAGTTTTGACGTTTAAAATAAAACTAAGGAGTATTAGTTATGAGTGCAAAAAATACAATTAAAGAAATTAAGAGGACGACCAAGAAAAGATTTACGGCCGAACAAAAGATTCAAATAGTTCTCGAAGGTCTTCGAGGAGAAATCCCTATAACAGATTTATGTAGAAGAGAAAATCTCGCTAAGCCAACTTACTATACCTGGTCCAAGGCTTTCCTCGAGGGTGGCAAATCCAGCTTGCAAATGGACTCTAAAAGAAATACTACCAGCGATGAAGTTAAGAGTCTCAAAGATCAGAACGCAGATCTAAGGCGAGCAGCAGCTGAGCAAATGCTTGAGAACATCCGACTTTACTACTAGCAGTGGAGAACTGTGGGTTTAAGATTAAAGATGATTTGAAGCTTCTGGGTATGAGCTCTAGTACTTATTATCATTGGAAGGCGAACTATAAAAAACATGGACGCGAAGGTCTTTGTGATAAAAAATCAGGTCCTAAGATTCAGTGTAATGCACTTCTTAAAGATGAGAGAAAAAAATCTTGGAGCTTGCGAGAGATAGGCCGGAACTAACTTCTAGAGAAATCAGTTATACGATTACGGATACTGCGGAGTTCAGCGTCTCTGAGTCTAGCGTTTATAGAGTTCTTAAAAAAGAAGGGTTGATTAGAGAGCATGATATTGTAAGCTTCCCAGCGAAAAAAGAATACGAATACAAACCAAGTAAAGTGAATGAGCATTGGCAAACAGATGCCACTTATCTTTTTGTTGAAGGTTATGGTTGGTTCTATTTGATAAGTGTTCTTGATGACTTCTCAAGAAAGATTCTTGCTTGGGAGATTTGTTCTACCAATGAAGGAGAGGACTTTGTAAGAGTCATTGAGCTTGCATGTGTGAATGCAAAAGTGAATCCAGCTGACATGCCAAAGCTTGTCTCCGACAGAGGACCTGAACGAGGATTTAGATGAGGTTGGAATTTATCATATCTACGCAGCTCCTTATCACCCTCAGACAAATGGAAAGATTGAAAGATGGCACAAGAGTCTCAAGATGAATGTCTATGTTCACAACTATAATCGACTGGATGAGCTGAAGAAAAACGTAGGAATTTTTATAAGTTATTATAATAAAAAGCGATATCATGAATCTCTGGGGAACGTGACACCAGATGATGTTTTTTATGGAAGACGAGCTGAAATTGTATCAAGAAGAAGTAGTAAGAAAATATTTACAATGATGAATAGAAAGGAGGTGAATCAGATGAGAAATTATGCTATCAAGAGTTAGGTAAGAAAATGGAGCTGGATTCCAAAAGATGCTGAAGACTTACAGTCGCAATGTACTCAATATTTTCATCGTTTAGAAGAGGAAGAATTCTATCCATATATTTATTCTTCCTACTGCCATTCATAAACTCGTTTAGTGTGAAGTCGAGGTATTCTTTCTTTTGACCAATTCGTCTTGGTTCCGCGTGGTGGAAACTAGCATGACAATGATACAGTTATTATTGTTAACTAGCTCTCTGCCTGCTTTATATTTCTCAATAAATCCTTCTGCTTTAGGATAAATGGGCATTTTAACGACACAAGGATCAATTCCGGCAACATATGCAGCAACTTCTTAATTAAGAAGAACCGCATTTCAAGGCAAGTAAACTGGCTCCAAACTCAAATGTTCGGTGTCATTTCACACTTTTCCTCCTAAAACTAATTATAATAGGGAAGATAATACTTTAGTATTTTCCAAAAAGGTGTCTAATTGTTCCTATCCTTATTAGAAGTTGGAGTGGTGGGAGAGTGGTACTTTTTGGGTTATGTGAATAGGGTGCTAATTCGTCTTTCTGTGTGTATCGTCAATTAATTTAATTAACACTTTATAATATTTACAGCTTCTAACAAGGGCTTTAGCCGTTTTGTTGCTTTTATTTACCTTCCAAAAAGAGCACAAGTGTTCATCAACCAAGTATATTGATCAAAAAAATAAACCATGAACATCCTTCTATTCGTAGCCAAAAAAAAGTAATCTTTCCTTGCACAATTTGCTTTTACGTTCGATTATAAAAAAGCTATGACAAATCCTATACTACGTATTTATACGCTTGTTAGAATCACAGGCGAATTATCGTGGTCACAGCTAATCAAATCCCCATCCTATGTCTTTTAAGTTTTTTCTACTCTATTTCACCAATTACATAACATTGGTTATTTACAACAATTGAATGCATTCTATTTATTAACTTTCTTGCCATTGCAATAATTACTTTTTTACAATTGCCAGAGTTTGTTTTGATTCTGTTGTATTATTCTTTCATAACAGGATCTTTCCCAATTAAAATCCACGAGGCATCAACTAGATAAGACCTTAGTAGTTTATTTCCTTGTCCCGTAATCCTGCCTTTATAAACATTATCTCCTGAAGAAAATTCTCTTGGGGTTAAACCAATATATGCAGCTAGTTTCTTTACGGGTGAGAATCTATTAAAATCCACAATTTCAAAGCACAACATACTTGCAGTAACTTCGCCAAGGCCTGGGATGGTATTTATACTTTTATAAGTATTAACATATTGTGAATTCATAACAGCAGAGTAGGCCTAGACTAGAGTTGTGTTCTTTGTTTGTTAAAAAGTTCAAGCTGATCAATGTATTGATTGATCGAGTGCAAACTTAGTATGCTCAGGTAACTCTAGATTTCTTAGCTCTTTCATTTTGGCTTCTGCAAGACCGACTTGAGTCATTTTGATTTCTTGTTTTAGAAGTAGCATTTTTATTCTGTTAGCAGTTTGAGCTCTTACTTTCGTTACTTTGCTTCTTAAACGAAGAATATTTCTAAAGTCACAAAGTTCAATTGATTGAATATATATTCCAACAATAAGGTTTTTTGATAATGAGAAGGCAATTTTTTTTGCAACTCTCTTATCAGTTTTACATAATTTCTAACTTCAGTAGGAATTTTATTAGGGGAGACGATAATATTTTTAATATTGTCTTGCTCTAGGTGTCGATGAAGATAAAAACCAAGAAATCCAGCTTCGTATGCTGATAAAATGATAAACTTTTCATATCTTTTAAATAATGATTTGAGAGGTTGATAGTCACCGGGAATAGTATGACTTTCAATAACTTCGTCTTAATAAATGATATAAACAGACCACTTTTTTTTGAACATCTAATCCTATGTAAACTTGTTGAGTTGAGCCGAGTTTATTGATAAGCTTATTTCTGGCCATAAAGTTCTCCATTTTTTAATTAAATTAGTTCGGATTAATTTAATTTTCGGAGGTTTAATGGCTTTTTAATATTAGGTAATTACCTCCGCTTGAGATACTTCATAACAATTATACTTTAAAGACAACAGGTGCTCCAGTTATATAAACTCTATTTTAATAGAAATGGAATCTTTCAGCTCAATTTAACCGAGCTATACTCGTTTAAATTGAGTATCCATGGCAGTAAAAAGTAAGCAGGATTGTGCTTTACTATCTGATTAATAGCCTCGACTTCCCAAAGCGAATAAGGATCGCGTGAGGTAATGACAAAGAAGATAGGACAATAATAATATACTGAAAAATCCTCTCACTGAGAATGTCCTGATTTACAGAGTGCAGATAAAATAAAACAGGCAGACCTGATAAGGGGATTAACCAGTAAGGCAAAATGGTTAGTGGAGAAGGAATTTTTATTGAAAGTAAGACATTTACCACATGTTTTATAGAATGAATAAAACAAAAATATATCCCAAAGGCAAATAGAGGATTAACTGAAATAAAGAGAACAGATATCACTAATGGCTCGAGAAATGTTATATCAGCTTCTTTTAAATTTTTAAAAAACTTCAGAAGACCTAAGATTGTGTGGACCACAACAAACACTAAAGAAATATAACCTAAAACTAAAAAGATACTTTTGACTTGCGTAAGATTAACCTCTGGATGTATCCATTTCACAATTTGAAGGGTCTCCTTTTCGTGAAATATAAAGGGAAGACAAAAAGGTAAACTGACTCTTGCCAGAAATTCGATGGCCCTTTTTTTCACTGAAGAGGCGGAATCCTGCATGTCACTATCGGCAAAGTGAATCAAAGAATAGCTCATAAAAAAAAGAAAACAGACAGTTGGGTAAATAGGCCAGACAAAAAGAATAGGTATCGAAAATCCAATGTAGATCAATAGACCAATTAAAAATTGTTGTTTTGTTAGTAGTATTTTTCTAAGGATATAAACATCAAGTGCTCCATGAGGCATTCCTAGAAAAATGAGACCAGTAATAAGAAGATTCAGTCTAGAATCTAGACTTGGAAAATAATAACTAAGACTTAGAGTTAAAACAAACACTAAAATCGCAACCGTAGTTGCGATCTTAGTCCAAAGTGCTATTTTGAAATTATAGAAAGGTGGCTTAAACGGCAAGCTGCTTTTCTTCAATCTGTGATGGAAGTGTTCCATCTTCACTTGATTTTTGGTAAGCAATTGCAAAAATCATCACACCGTAGAGACATTTTGCAGTGATATCAGCAATAGTGTAACCAACTTGTACCCCAACGATTGCTCCTGAAGTCTGAAGACCACCCCAAGTTCCGATGGCGTAAGCTATAGGGTAGAAGCCCCATGTTGCGATTAGTAGGTAACGTGTATTAGTGAAGAGTCTTCTAACACTGTCACTTGCATCTGTAAGTTGAGCGCCAAGCTGTCCCCACAATACTATAAGTATGTAGATGAATGGGATTGTAGAGAGTACGCCCCATAAGTTTCTTGTGGCAAGGTCAGTTGAAACTTCACCTGGATAACCTAAACCTATCATAAGAACTGCGGCGACAATAAGTTTTTTGAGCATAGGACCGGTTGAACCTTTGCTGATGTTAAGAACTAGAACTAACTCAACAAGTAAAAGAGGCACTGTAAGTAACCAGTCTACATAGCGGTAAGCATCGTTGAATGGTTTGCCACTTGGCTCATAAGAACCATTTACTAGAGTGAATGCATTTTCCCAACTACCCATTATTCTGTAGTAGTGGTAGCCAGCGATGAGTACAACAAGTGAAGAAACGATCATCGATATTCTGTATTTGGCACCGATAATTTTTTGAGACATGACGAAAAAAGCGAATGATCCAAACATAGCCGCAACTGCTAAAGATAGCATGTTGAAGACAAGTGAATATTCACCGACTGTTAAAATAGGCATAAGATCTCCTCATTAATTCTATTTAATTGATATTGATTATATCATTATATATATTTATCATTCTAACAAGCAAGGTTAATCAGTATAGGTTTTGTCTTAGTTCTTCCTGTCCTGGCAAAAAATAGAAAATTAAGCATATGTATTTTCAAAAGTACTAAATAACCCATTCAAATGAGATTTTAAATCGAAATACAACGTTTTATTTTTATAGGTTTCATTGGCCAAGGAGGGAATCTCTTCATTTATCTCTTGATGGGTTCTTTTTTTTGTAATAAGATCTGTACTCTTTACAGACTCCTTGAATTTGATTTAAATTTATTGGAGCAACAGAGTCAAAAACTTCGTATTTAAGGACAGGTTAAACCTTTCATTGACCCATTGTGCCATGGCGATTTATAAGCCGTTTTCTTTATATTTATTTTAAAATAATCTTTCATCATAAAACTAAACCAATTCGAAAAGATTTGACTTCGGTTACAAATACATAACGTTGGATATTGTTCTAAATCGAAGAACACATTTTTGAACTGTTGTGTAGTCCAAAAATTGATGGCCTAGGGGTGTAATCTAGCAAGTGAAATCGATTGAGATTTTGAACTTGTGATTCGCCAGAAATTGAGACTATGTTAAGTTACCTGATTTTGGTGGTGACATCAGTCAATTAATCTCAAGGTATTTTAAAACCGTTGGTTTGCTAACTTGGGTTCCTACCTGTCTCAGTTCAAGTGAAATTCTTAGAACTCCCCATTTTGGATTAAGTTATTTCAATTGAATAATCAAATCAACGACCTTTTGAGCTAGAAGTTGCCTTCATGGTGAAATCGGTGCCCACATAATTCTTATTTTTCTGTTGGCCAGAGCAAACATTTTTTAAAATTATAAGGGTAATATATAATAAGAAGTAATCTCATCTATGGCTTGTTTGAAATAATAGAAATAGGTAAGAATCGTTTGAATCAACTTATTAAATTTGTTTCTCATGTGAAAAACATGTCATAAAGTTGATGAATTGTCTAAACCGATTCTCCTTGAATCTCCTGGAATTAAATAGTTTAGAATTAGTTACCAGTACAGCAACGTAAACTTGTCCTATTTACAAACTCAAAACAATTCAAAAAGTTTTCTACTGTTAGTTTAATGTATTATTGTAAAAGAAAGAACTTAGTAAATTGCTCTTTGGAATCTTGGTATAAATATTAAAGGTTATATGGGATTGATAGAGGAAATAAAAAGTTAAAAAATTACAAATCAAAATGGTTTAAGGGCTAAGGGAGTAGATGAGTATTGGCATAAAGAGATCAAAGTAATTAAATATGAAATTAATTTCAAAACTTCATTGCAAGTAGTAATCGACAATTACTCAAGAATGATTGTCGTTTGGTAATTAAGCTTGAATAAAAAAATGGAGCTAATTTATAAATCTCTAATGAAATCATTCAAAGTATCTCCAAAACTTTTAGACAAAATTATCACTGATGCAAGTAATCTAGAGATGATTCATAGCTTACGGTTATCTAAACTTGTAACTAGTCAGCGTGATTCTTATTTTCTGACATCGATGTAGGGCCATGTTAGATTATTTTTATAAGCCATGAGTATTTTTTTTTTTCATAATACTTCAATGACTATTGGAGATGAAATGTATTAGAGACAATTGAAGATATTAATCGTGAACTTACTTAAGATAAGTCCATCTCACCAACTCTCATTAAGTCGATTCAACTTCTGATCCTTGTAATCCAAACTTTATTGGACATACAAAAAATGAACAGCACAAACAGCTCTCTTTCTCCTTCGAAAGATAAACTCAGACTCACTCGTCCAAAGAAGAAAAAGAAAGAACATAAAAAAAATAAGCCATTTGGAGGACAACCAGAGCATCCAGGTTCCACTCTCAATCAAGCTGACCTTTATGTATCCTCAAGAAAAAAAAGGAAAGGAAGCGATTATGGATCTTGAATTATTCCAAAATATGACGGAGTTCTAGTTAATGACCATTGGAAGCCCTATTTAAGTTATGGGTGCCAACATGGACTGTGTAATGCTCATTACCTGATAGAACTTCAATGGGAAATTGATTTTTAGAAGCAGAAATGGGCAAAGTCCATGAGACTATTCTTAGAAAAACTCAACAAAGAAGTCACCCAATCTGGTGGGATTTTGTCTGCAGATATTCAAGCTCGAAGATCAAAGAGATTTGATGAGATCATTAAACTTGCTAAGGACGAAGCTGCTAAGATTATGCCTAGAGCTTGAAGCGGGAAGAAAAGAGTTGCTCAAACAAAAGAAAGAAATCTGCTGGATCGATTAGATCAATATAAAGATCAAACTCTATTATTTATGACAGCTAAAGATGTGCCTTTCACAAATAATCAAGCTGAAAGGGATATTAGAATGGTATAAGTTTATCAAAAAATATCAAGTCAATTTAACAGTATGAATCGTGCTCGCTGCTTTTGTAGAATCGGAAGTTAACTGATGACTTCAAAGAAACAAGGACTTTCTCCGCTCGATCAAATGAGCCATGTTTTTGACGATCTAAACTAAAGCTCGCTGAAAAGTTACAACAAAGAATGCTTTTAGATGTGAGATGATAAATAGTATGTAATTTCTACATCATTAATCTTATTTCATCTAAGCTTTGGTAAAAGAACATTAAATACAACTTAAACCAAGGCCCAAATGAAAATAGAGACTTTTAAAGAATTAAAACTACAAGAATCAATACTCAAGGTTTTAGTAGAGATGGGCTTTGATAAGCCCACAGAGATCCAAGCTAGCGCTATTCCAGTACTATTAAATACGAAAAAAGACTTCGTTGGACAAGCTCAAACGGGGACAGGGAAAACAGCAGCCTTTGCAATACCTCTTTTAGAAAAAATTGACATGAGCAGTAATGCAGTTCAAGCACTGATCCTTGCTCCTACAAGAGAACTTGCCAATCAGGTTGAGAAAGAAATCAAGAAGTTTGGAAAATATATTGGCGTAAGGACAACATGTGTTTACGGTGGAACTAGCTATGAACCTCAAATCAGAGCATTAAGAAATGATAAACCACAAATTGTTGTTGGAACTCCTGGTAGAGTTATCGATATGATTGAGAAGCGTTTATTAAAACTTGAAGATGCAAAGTTTTGTATTTTAGATGAAGCTGATGAAATGTTGAACATGGGATTTTTTGAAGATGTTCAGACAATACTTAGTAAGTTTGATGTTGAAAGACAATTAATGATGTTTTCGGCCACAATGCCAAAGCAAATTGTACGCTTAATTAATAACTCATTTAACGAGCCAGAGATGGTTAAGATAGACAAAAAATCATTAAGTAATGATGATATTGAACAAAAGTACTTTGTTGTTAGAGAGAAGCATTTTAAAGAAGCGTTAGCAAGATTGATTGATGATGCTCCAGATATGTACGGAATTATTTTTTGCCGTACAAAGATTGAAACAAAAACAGTCGCTGACGATCTTAAGAAGAGAGGTCATACAGCTGAAGTTTTAAATGGTGATATGGGACAAGCAGAAAGAGACCTTGCTATGGATAACTTTAAGACTAAGAAGGTTAGTCTTATGGTTTGTACTGATGTCGCTGCTAGAGGGATTGATGTGGATAACCTTACACATGTTTTTAATTACGGAATACCTAGAGATAACGAAAGCTATGTACATAGAATCGGAAGAACGGGGCGTGCTGGAACCAAGGGGAAAGCATTTACTATAACTGGTCCTAAGTCAGCATTTTTAATAAGAGGAATCGAAAAACATGTAAACAAAAGAATTCCTCAAGAGCAGCTTCCAACAGTTGCAAAATTAAAGCAAAACTTAGTTGAAACTGAATTAGAAGCAGCAGCTTTTATTTATGAGGCGATAAAACTAAAAGGTGAAGACTTTAAGACAGAAGAATCATTCTCTTTGGTTGAAGAAAGCTTCAAAGATCTTTCAAAAGAAGAATTATTAAAATTAATGTTCGTGTGGAAGTTTAATAAAGATATGCGAAGATATAATAATCTTTCTGATATCGAGTCTGTAATGGATTCTGGCGGAAAGCCGGTACAGAGGAGTCGTGGACGTTCAGGCGGACGTTCTGGTGGTGGTCACCGTGGTAGTGGTGGTGGACGTAGTTCTGACAGAAGCTCTGATCGAGGTGGAAGTCGAGGCGGTAGCCGTGATGGAAATCGTATGAGAACTAGAAGTGTAAGCGGTGGATCTTCTTCTGAAGACAGTGGTGAAAGAAAAAGCGGTGGCTTTAAGAAGAAAAGAGATTTTAAGAAGAGTAGTGGATCATTTAAAAGATAAGGGAACTAATTAAAATGAGTAAAATATCAGCACAGCATATATTAGTTGATCAGAAGTTTGAGGCAGAAGATCTATTAAAAAAACTCGAATCTGGCGAGGACTTTGGCCAGCTAGCAAAAGACTATTCATCTTGTGGCTCAGCCTCAGATGGAGGAAATCTAGGCGAGTTTGGTAAGGGGATGATGGTTAAAAGCTTTGAAGATGCTGCATTTGCTCTTGAGGTTGGGCAGATTTCAAATATCGTTCAAACTCAGTTTGGACTTCACTTAATAAAACGTACTAACTAACAAAATTCCGATATATCCATTGAAGCATTAGTACTTAATTTGATTACTCCTGAAAAAGTAATCAAATAAGCTTTTTCGCTACCAAGTGAAGTTATAGTTTTTCTCTGAATCAAAACACCTGCAGGCTCGGGGAGGCTTATAACTGGGCTCCCTTTTTCGTATAGAAAGTCCTGTAGTTGTTCTTGCTCTTCTAAATCGTAATGAGCATGTACTGACCAATGGTCTAATATGTCTAGGCCTCGGTAATCTTGAAGTTTATTATGATCTTCATCACCATCATCTCCTAAGAAAGCTGTTTGTACGCTATTTCCCAAGAGGATTGCTCCAGCGCTGTCGGCATAGATAATTTTATTATCATTTTTAAACTGACTGAGTAACTTAAAAAATGAGCTTGCACGAATGCTTTTAATTAGTTGAAAGGTATTTCCCCCTTCAATCATAATGGCGTCAAATGAACTCAACTCATCCCAAGTGATTTTGTTTGGATCTTTGAGTAATGAGAAGGAAGATATTTTTTTATGGTTAAAGGCGTCTTCAATTCTCTCAAGCACTTCATCATAATCATCACATGCTTGAGGAACAACAAGAATGTTCGAATTATTGGGAAGTAGCTCTAAGAATTTTTTATCTAATAGGGCGAAGTCTTCTTGGTCTCCACCTCCGGTTAAAAAGATGGACATGACTTACTCTTTTCTCGTAACTTTCTTTGTAGTCTTCTTAGTTGTTTTCTTTGTCGTCTTTTTATTTGCATGACTTTGATTTTGACTCTTATTTTTTGAATTATTATAAGTGAAGATATCACTTCTCACTATAGGATGAAAAAATTCAGCTTCATCAATTAGTGCTCTTGAAGTGTTCTCTTCTACGGCACAGATCTCAACTCGGACACCCTCATTCTTTAGGTGCTTTACGAGGTCAATATAGTCGGAATCACCTGATAAAATCATCAGACAGTCGACCTTGTTGGCAAGCTGTGTCGCCTTAATTGTAAGGGGGATATCTGCTGATTTATGGCAAGGCTGAACCGAACCATGATAGTTTTGGTGTAATCTTTCAGCTAGTTTTGAAGAAATATTTTTTCCTTCTCGAAAATAGATAAGTCTATTTAATGCTCTTGAGCCTAAAAGTTTAGGGATAATTGTGTCAAAGTTAAGCATTCCATCGACTTTAAAAACGCCATCGATACTTCTTTCGATATTGTTCCCATCCACTAAGATTGCTACGTTTTGACTAATAAATACATCTGATTGTTCTTCCATTACATAAGGATACACCTTTAATTTAGTAAAGACGAGAGATTATGCATCTAAGTATCTGAAATATAGTCGACAGATCTATGAAGATATTTCAATATCTTTTGACTAAAATCAAATACTTAGCTATAAGTGAACTTCATATCTTAAAGGGTCTAACATGAAGAAAATCATTATAATCGCAGCAGTACTTATGAGCGTTCAAGCTTTTGCTAATAATCCTCAAATTAGAACATGTCGTATTAATAAGGCTTACTTTTGGTCTGTTAAGATTGAACAACCAGCAAAAGATTCAATTGGATTTTGTCGATACGATGAATCTCTTATTGGATCTATAACGTTGATGAAACTTCTTTATGATAAAGTTAATACAGCAGCTCTTGATGCTTTTTATGGGACGATTAATAGTAAAGTTAAAGACTGTCAGGCAGCAGGTGCTCAAAGAATATCTTCTATTGATTCGGAAGGGGATAAGAGAAATTTATGTTACTTCAGTTCAGACTATTCTTTTATTCTGGAGAAAACATTAACTGAAGGTTGGTATTCAAATTTAAATGCGAAACTTATTGATATATTAAAATAACCTTTTTAAATTACGAACTAAATTCCTTAGATATTTGAATTGATCTTTCAATAGCAGCATCAACGGCTTGAGATGTAATTTTATTTAAATCCTTTTCTTTATAGATATTCACTGCCTCGATAGTGACTCCTCCTTTTGAGGTAACTTCTGAAATTAATGTGTCTAAATTTTTCTCGCCAGCGCTCTCAATAAGCTTAGTGGAACCTTGAATTAGCTCTACTACCATTTTCTTTGCAGCGCTCTCTGGAAGACCTAGTTGTTTTGCCTTCTCGACTAAGCCTTGTGCAAATAAAAATAGGTAAGCTGGCCCTGATCCCGATATGGCAGTAAGCTCATTAAATTCTTTTTCAGAGTTGAGTACATAAACTTCAGAGCAAGATTTAAAGTACATCTCGGAGAGGTTTTTTAACTCTTTTTTAAGATCATGCTGATGGTAAATTAGGCTTATTCCATTTCCCACAAGTGCAGGAGTGTTGGGCATGACTCTGGTTATATTTTTTGTCTCTAGTTTTCTCTCCAGCGTCTCAATACTAATAGCTGCCATTATCGAAATGACATATTTTTCTTTGAGTGAGAAGGCATGGTTGAAGTCTTTGACGAGTTGATCAAATTGTTGAGGCTTACAGGCTATGATGAGAGTATGGGCCTCTTTCAAATCACTTAGTTTGCTCACTGCCTTTCCATTTACAGCTTTAGCTAGATTTTTCGCTCGAGTGTGAGAGGGGGTATAAGTTAAAAATTTTTCATCAGGATACTTATTGTAAATACCCTTGATGATAGCATTGGACATATTCCCACACCCGATTACGGCAATCATACTCTTCCTTTATTTAGCGACCAATTGAACCCATGACTCTTTTCATGAATCCATTTAGAGCATCTTTTTGACTCTCTCCAGCTTTTACAGACTTCACAACTTCTAATGATCCGTACATATTCGAGATAAGTTCTCCTATGACTTCAAGTTCTTCATCCTTCAAGCCTTTGGCCTGGCCAAGATGCTCAAGAACTTCAACGGCTTCAATAATATAGTCTTCATCATTTTCATGTGCAAATTCTACTAGGCTTTTAATTACTGGTAACTTCATTGATTATCTCCTGTATTGCCTCTTCTTTTGAACCTACTTTTTGTATTATTAACTTTGAGTTCACGTAACCGACAGTTGTCGGTAGGTTTTGAATATCTGCCAACTCTCTTGATTGTGGTGATTTCTCAGCATCAACATAAAGAAAAGTGACATCCGTCTGCTCTTTGGCGATATTACTGAGCTTTGGCTTTAAAAGTCTACATGCTCCACACCAACCTGCACCAAAGAGCACGATCGCTTTTGGGTTATCTTTTAGTACTTCTGCTAAATTATCCGATTGTACTTCTTGCATAAAAATCTCCTTGTTTAGTTTACACTTTACTCTACGGCCATATGAGAATAATAAACAATTGTATAAATCGATGATGTAATAGAAGAAATCGATGGTTTTAGGCAGTGCAACAAGAGATTTTATTTAGATTTTTATGATTCCTATATTGAAAAGAAAGTGAAATAAAACTAATATAATGTCAGTTAATTTATCAAAAGGATCGAAAATGTCTTCTATGAAAGATGCATTAAAGAAAGCTGGCTTCGCTACTGCTAAGGCAGAGAATGAAAGACAGAAGAAATTTGTTAAAGAAAAGACAAAAACTGAGAAGCAGCAAGAGCATAGAAACTACTGCGAGGTGTGTGATACAACTCAGCCAGATGTAGAGAGATTTAATCATAGAAACGCTCGTATTGATGCTGAATGGATTTGCTCAAATTGTGCTGATAAAAACGAAATCCTCGACCAATTTCGATTCACTAATCAAAGTGACTCTGCAAGATCGGGAAGATATAGAAGATACTATGGGCCGATAAAGGACTTTTCTAAGGAGCCAACACCTCCTAGAAGAAATTTAGTTTCTGGAAATGGTAATAGGATGCCAGCTCAAAGTAAGAAAAAATCAAAACCTATGAGTATTGAAGACGAGGATAAAAACTTTAATCGTTAATATTTGAAATCATTACGACTCTATGTAGCTGTAATTATATAAAAAGATACCTGCCACACCTGTTTTATCCTGTGGCAACTCAAATGAAACAGAACACTCTGCTATTATTTAAATAAATCTTAAGCAAACTAGGCTTTTATCCGATAAATCTTCTAAGCGTAGGAGAATTACTTGGCTAAAAGTAGCTCATTAAAAACATTTTCTAAGGGTGATATTATCTTTAAACAAGGTCAAGAGGGCAGTTGCGCTTACCTTCTAGAAGTTGGCTCAGTTGAGATAAGAGTCGAAAATAAAGGCATCGTTACAGCTGTTGCTTCGCTTGCTGAAGGTGATATTTTTGGTGAAATGGCAATTGTCGATGACAAGATTCGTTCCGCTACAGCATACGCAACAACAGAGTGTGAATTACTTGAAGTTTCAAAAGACCAACTAAATGAAAGAGTAGATGAAGCTGATCCCATCGTTAGGTTCTTAATTACGATTCTCATGGACAGGCTCCGTGGACAATTAGGGGTTATGACTCAGAAAGAAAGAGACGCCACTCATAGTAGAGTTGTAAACTTAAATGAATTTAAGAAAAAAGCAGAAGTTATAGAGAAAATAAAATTTGAAAAAAGTATGGAAGCAGCACTTGATAATGATGAATTTGAGATGCACTACCAACCTATACTAGACTTTCAAACAAAGAGAGTTGCTGGTTTTGAAGCTTTAATGAGGTGGGATAGTCCTGAAAGAGGAATGGTTAGACCAGACATCTTCATGGGAGTCGCAGAAGAGACATCGCTCATAATTCCGTTAGGCCAATGGCTTGTGAAGAGAGTTGTTAGAGATTTTGCAAGACTTAAAGCTGAGATCCATGATGCGGGAGTTGATACTGGAAAGCTTTTTATGAGTATTAATATTGCGGCCAAGCAGTTTAATGACCCTCAACTCTTTGCGATTCTTGTAAATGAAATTCATAAACATAAAATATCACCCAATGAAATAAAACTTGAGATTACAGAGAGAGTTTTAATCGGTGGAGCGACAGTTTTTGATTGGATAAAGAAAGCACGTAGCTTTGGTTTTTCAGTTGCACTTGATGACTTTGGAACTGGATTTTCAAGTTTAAGTTATCTTGCTAATTTAGAAGTAAATAGTTTGAAAATTGATAAATCTTTTGTTGAGAAAATACATACCGATACTAAAACGAGAAATATCGTGAAATTTCTTGTGAACCTATCTAAGTCCTTAGACCTTACCGTTATTGCCGAAGGTGTTGAGACAGAGCAAGAGTGGGATACCTTGAAAGAATTTGGTTGTGATTATATGCAAGGCTATTACTTTAGTAAGGCACAACCCATGAGAAAGATTGTAGGGATGATGATTCCTAATCGTAGAAAAAAAGTCGCTTAATCAATTCTATAGACAATTCAGAACTTCATTTAATAATTTACTAAAACCTATTTTATAGTAGAATAAAGCCATCACTATTTAAGAAAGGAATATCGAGATGAATGAAAATCATTGGCGTAATTGCATTGTTTGCAAAAAAGGAATCAATTATTCTACCAAGTATTATAAGTGTTCAGTTAGCTCGTGTGATAAGAAGAGAGCTCCAGCTCAATTTTGTTCTGTCGATTGCTGGGATGTTCATAGATCCATTATGAGTCATCGCTCAGCTGGGGCTGAGGAATATCAAAGCCCGACTAAAGAGGCTTGGCTTGCAGTGCAGGCAAATGAACCTAAGGTACGACATGTATCTGCTAATAGTAACTCTCAAGAGAGGACTCAACTCTCGGAAGCGAATAATGAAGAGATCTTAGTTGTGGTCTCAAAATTAAAAAATTATGTAAAAGAAAGATCGGGATTAAATACCTCATCGGATGTTATGCCAGAGCTTTCGCGAATTATTCGGGAGACTTGTGATAAGGCAATTGAGAATGCAAATAAGAGTGAGCGGAAAACACTTATGGCAAGAGATTTTTAAAGGAAACTTAAGATGTATAAAATACTAAGTATCATTCTTATAACACTTTCATTGAATGTATTTGCAGAAAGAGTGCAACTTGATAATCAAGCAAAATCGGAAATCTTAAAGCTTTACCAAGGTAACGAGCGACTCCATAGGGCCTTCTTTGAGTATGATATAAAAAAAATTGAGACAGAAACAAAGAATGTGATGAAACTAATGAAGGCGATAAAGAATGAAGAACTTCGGACGAAGTTTTCGCTTGCGTTAAAAATGATTAAAAGAATAAAAGCGAGTGAAAAAAAGGAAGTGAATAACAAGGCATATCATGTGGTCTCTATGGCGCTTGTTAATGTCCTTGATAAGTACGATCTAGGTAAAACTTATAATGTATACTACTGTCCAATGTTAAAGATGAAGTGGGTACAAAACTCATTAAAGCACAAAGGCGTTGAGAACCCGTATGCTGACTATATGCCACACTGTGGAAGACAGTTCTCAAAGTACTAATCGATATAGTTTATTTTGTGTTTTGCAATAGTATGAGTAAAAGTAATACTCATATAGAAAAGCATAATAATAGAATAAATCCAGATCGCAAATATCATAAATGAATAGAGAGACCCATAATTAGTCATAAAGTTCTCTTTTACTAATAAGATATAATTGAAAAAGAAAATCTTCATGGCAACTACTGACATTGTAAAGAAAGCAGAGCCAACCATTGTTTGTTTAAGATTAGCTTTTCCCATTAGTAAGAACTTAAAAAAGAAAATAAAGAATAATAAAGAGTAAAACTGCGCTTAAGGAATTTACACCAAGTATTTGAAATTGGCTTACACTATCAATAACGCCATCTTTAAATTTCATATTACCTAAGAAACGAACATCTTTTAGGTGAGAGAGAGTGTTATATATTAAAGGGGCCGCCACAATAATCATGATGAAAATAAAAGAAATGGCAATTGAGATAAAACTCTTTAAGGTTCTAAGTAATGTTCCATGATCTGTTCTATTAGAAATGATCTCAACCGCCTTCCAGATTGATCCGAAAAAGCCAAGAGAAGAAATACCAAGAATACAGTAGTGAAGAGTTTTAAAGTCTTTACTGTGTACGAGGACTTCCTTGGAGTGTTTAAAGAGAAGCTGAAATGTAGGCATTATATCATCAGGTACTATTTGCTCAAGATAGCTTAAAATTGAAAATGTATTCTTTGGGGCCACGGTCTCAAAGATAAAGCTAGTAAAGCTAAGTAGTAAAAGAGTTAAAGGTACCAAGCATAAGAGAAAGAAAAAACTCGAACTTGCTGCGAGTAAGAAAATATGCTTCTCTTTACATTCTTTGATGAAATCTTTAAAAAACTCTAACATGATCACATTATAGCATTAAAGTATTACTTTTGTGGGGCAACGCATTGATGACCCTTAACTTTGACTCCTGAAAATTGATCCGTGACGACTCCAATCTCAAAAAGCTCAGGCATAGCATTTGTTAACTCTTCTTTTTTGTCTGTGACAAAGACGAAGCCAATCCCCATATTGAACGTCGTATAATATTCTTTTTGGGTGAGTCTTGCCGAATTGAGAACATGTTCATAATAGTTAGGTAAGCTTGGTAGGGTTTGTATTTCATAGCCAAAATCCTTATTCATTCGCTCAATATTGTTTAGTCCTCCTCCTGTTATATGGGCCATGCCGTATACAGAATTTGTTGATAGAAGAGTTTGAGCTTCTTTGGAATAGATTCTTGTCGGAGTTAAGCATAATTCTTTGAGCTCTTTATTCTCATTCTTAATTAAATTTCGAATTAAAGAAAATCCATTTGAATGAAAACCGCTCGAAGAAAGGGCAAGTATACTCATACCGGCCTTAATTTTTTTTCCATCAATATATTTCGTTTTGTCTACTCTTCCAACGACGAATCCTGCCATATCAAAGTCATCATTGTGATACATGCCAGGCATCTCTGCCGTTTCGCCGCCTATCAGTGCGCAGCTAGACTGTTGGCACCCTTTTACAATTCCTTGAACAACCTTTTCATGGGTATCAAGGTTTAAGCTAGAGGAGGCAAGGTAGTCCAGAAAAAACATAGGACTTGCTCCTGTACAGAGAATATCATTCACACACATGGCCACAAGATCAATTCCAATAGTATCAAAAACTCCAAGCTCTATAGCGAGTTTTATTTTAGTTCCTACACCATCTGTCCCTGTGGCGAGATAATGATCCCCTTGATCATAAAGAGCAGCAAAGCCACCAACACCACTGACAACATGTTTATTATACGTTTGTCTTATAAAGGGTTTTATACGATCAATAAACTGATCTCCTTTGATAATATCAACTCCAGCCTCTTGATAGTTCATACTTACTCCTAATGTCTAAAGTGTCTTATATTAGAAAATTCCATTGCAATTTTATTTTGGTTACAGGCCAGGATAACTTCTTCATCTCTTATACTTCCACCTGGTTGAATAATGTTTTTAATCCCAAGTTTATTAGCCTCATCAATAGAATCTCTGAATGGGAAGAAGGCATCTGAGATAAGTAGCATGTCACTCATTTTATAACCTAACTCCTTTGCTCTTGGAGCTGCAAGGAACTTGAGTGAATCAAGTCTATTGGGTTGGCCCATTCCTGAACCAGCAAGGACAAATGCATTATCTTTCTTTGCCACTAATGTTATGCCATTACTTTTAGTGTACTTATTTACAAGCATTCCAAAGTCTCTGAGCTCTCTCAGACTTGGAGTTAAAGATTTTTGAGTTTGTAATAAGTATTCATAGTTTTGATATTCGTCTTCATCTTGAATGAGAATGGCGCCATTGATACTTTTAATCATTTTTTCTTGGGATAATTTATTTTTACAAGGAGTCTTCAAGATCCTCATGTTTTTCTTTTTGGAGAATAGCTCTAATGCTTCATTTGTGAAGTCAGGAGCAATGAGTATTTCAACAAATTTATCCTGCAGCCAAGTAGCAATATCAGCATTAACCGTATTGTTGAAAGCGATAATACTACCAAAGGAGCTAATAGGGTCACAGGCCCAAGCCTTCTTAAGAGAGTCAAGTTGATTATTGTCTGCAGCAACTCCACATGGAGTTGAATGCTTAATAATAGTTGTTATGTCTAGTCCCGTGTATTTATGATTTAAATCACTTGTACATTTCCATGCGGCATCTGCATCAATAAGATTATTGTAGGAAAGCTCCTTTCCTTGGATTTTTTTAGCATCAGCTAAGTGGACCTCATTCTTTGAGTTTTTCCAAGGAATGAGCCAAGACCTTTGATGAGGATTCTCTCCGTAACGAAGTTCTTGAGTTTCAGTAAAAGCAAGTGGGAGGTTATTATTTGGAGTTAAATAGTTGAGATGATTAAAAATATATTGGTCATATTCAGCAGTCATTTTAAAAGCTTCCAAAGCATATTCGTACCTTTGAGCTTCATAAAGATGTGAGAACCTCTTCATAAACTCAGGATACTGGTTTGGATTTGTGAGTATCGTTACACTTTTGAAATTTTTAGCAGCTGCCCTAATCATATTTGGGCCACCAATATCTATGTTTTCAATCAACGTTCCTTGGTCTTTGGTTTTGCGAGATACTTCTTTGAAGGGATAAAGATTACAAATCACAAGGTCGATAGGTTTGATATCAAGCTCTTTAGCTTGGGCACAATCGTCTTCATTCTCCCTTCTAAACAAAAGTGCGCTTAAGACACTGAAGCTGATTGTCTTCATTCTTCCACCAAACGCTTCGGGGTTACCAGTAACCTCAGATATTGGAGTGTAGGGAATGTGATTGTCTGCTAGAACTCTCGCCGTTCCCCCCGTCGAAATTAATTCATAACCATTCTTTATTAAAAATGTTGCAAGCTCAGCGATATTTTCTTTATTACTGACACTTAAGAGGGCCCTTTTCATTGAAAATTCCTTTTGCAGTAGTTAACTGCATTCTTAAAAATAGTGAGATTTTTTGATGCATATTCTTGATGTTCTGGTAACTGCTGTGGATAGATGCCGACTTCTGGGTGAGGCATCAATCCAAGAATATTACCTTTTGCGTTTGTCACCGCCGCCGTTTGGTCAGTTGATCCGTTAATATTACTTTGATAGGTTAGGGCCTTTACTAGTTGAGAGTCACCGGACATCATACGTCCTTCTTTATGTCGTATTGGCATAAAGCTGTCTCTTATACACATCTCCGAGCCCACGAGACGCTACGCT
>OJEJ01000010.1_pt1 | contig 190446 bp, 172 predicted proteins | sample 1593271 | NCBI WGS metagenome assembly OJEJ01 (sample SAMN05416877, study PRJEB24817) | seawater metagenome | isolation source: Sea water | place: Canada:Atlantic | collected 2013-11
TTTTTGGTGTCTTTCTTGCTGCATATAAATGAATTTATTAGTCATGGGACAATTAGTCGGCAATAAGTGAACGAAGAACCTATTTTGATAAAATTGGAACCATACTGCTAGCTATAAACATCATTATTAGCTTCGATAAATAGGTCGAGTTAAACAAGTGGGGCCACCTTCGCAACCAATACATAGAGCATCACCCTTAAATACTTTTAAATTGATACCTGCGGCTTCAAGGACATTACGAGTGTCAAGAAAACCGTCAATCATAATGCATTCGCCCGGCGCTATAGTAAGAATATTACCACTGAGTGTTCCACTCGCTTTATACTCTTCAAAAGGTAAGCGAATGAAGTTAAAGCCCATGTCATGCATTAATTGATAAAGGCCTACGGGCAAAAGCATGTCACAAATTGCGGCAGTTTTTGTGTCGACCAAGCTGACCAATGACATCAAATGCAAACAGGCTGCTGAGCCTTGATAAAAAGGCACATCAAAAGCATGGACTGTAATGCCCTGACGAGCCAGAATCTCAATCATTTGGTCAATGCCTAACTGGTTGGTGCGAAAACTACGACCCATTGCCAATGTCTTGCTATCCAGCCAAAGCGTGTCACCCGCCTCTGCCCTTGCATTACCATTAATTTGACCTATCACGGGAATTTTAAAGTGTTCATAAAACGCCTGGTGTAAGAATTGCTCACCCTGCCTAAGTGGCTTACCAGGGTTCATTAGAATCGCACCAGCAGGGGTGACGAGTGATGCATCGTAGGTGAAGACCGCATCTGCAATATTTGGGTTATCTTCTTCCATCCATAAGATATCAACACCATAATCGGTTAACAGATCAGTAAAAGCTTCGTGTTGAGAGAGCACCTTATGTCGATCAAAGTTTGATCCATAATGCCACATGGCTGCATCTGCTTCTAATAGTGCAACGCCTGGTTTGCTTAGTGCAACACGACGTAAAGTACAAGTCATTGAGGATACGCCAAACATTACTCGTTCCCTTGTTGGCGTATCAAATCGGGTTTGTCTTCAGAGCAGAGTGACAGGGCATTTTCAGTCGAAATAGCGGTACAAAATTCACCATGCATAGAAGCAACGGCCATCTGATGAACGATTTCAGGCTCATGATCCATACCGTCAAGATCAACACGATTCGTTGTGGCACAAGCGTCTTCAATCAAATAAGTGTCAAAGCCTAAGTTTCCAGCCATACGAACCGTAGTCTCGACACAAAAGTTGGTAAAAAAACCGGCCACTAATAGTCGGCTAATACCCGCACGCCGTAATTCAACTTCTAGGGGTGTCCCAATAAATCCACTATTAACATCTTTGGTAACAACAATATCATTGGGTTTAATTTCTAGACCATCTATCTGTTGGCCTGTTTGAAGTGATAATTTTAACGGTGACGAAGCCTCACGCGAGTCGTGACGAGTAAAGGCAACCTGATTACCCAAGTCGCGAAATCTTTTCAAAAGGCTTCGAATTTTATTTTCTGCTTCTGGATTATTACGCCGACCATTGCCCCCACCCCAGTGTTGAAGCATATTAACGCCAACCTGAACGTCAATGAGTAATAGGCAACTATTACGTCCAAATCTTGTAATCATTGTTTATTTCCCACTTAACTTGACTTAGGTATAGAATAATCTGACCGTCATCGCTATACAATAGGTTAGGGAATTTACTCTGAATAGGATATTGATGCGGAGTTTAAAGGGAAAACTACTTCTATATTGTCAGGATAAATTATAAAAAGCGAAGTTTGAAATCTTGTGAAGAGTTTAAAAAAAATGCTAGTATAAATAATGACTAAATTAAATCCAACGGATGAAACTGAAGGTATAGTTGTATGCAAATAAATAATCAAATTAAAATGAGCAAGGGATTTTTGCCTAGTACTCTGATTCCAATTTTAATTGTGACAGCATTTGGTGGTTTGGGTTGGTACTCATATTATGACAAACAAAAAAGTCATGAGACCGTTGTTCTTATAAATCAGAAAGAAAAAAAAGGTTTGGAAGATGATCTCAAACAAAGTCAGTCCAGTATTAACGCGCTTGAATCTCGCCAGCTAAAGTTAAACGGACAGAATAAAAGGCTCCTAGACCAAGTGAATAATCATCGGCAGCAAACTAACAGTCTAAATCAAAGAATTGTCCAGTTTAAAAATAATTTGATTAGACTCCGAAGTGAACTGGCTGTGTCAAATGACCAAACTACAATAGTCAAAACCGCGTTAATAGAAGAGAGGAAAAATCTAAAGCTTGCAGTTGAAAAGACGGCTAGACTTGAAAATAGCATGCAACAAATGAGAGATCAAGTCGCTAAAAATGTTACTAAATTAGAGAAACAGCTCGAACAGCGGCAAACATTAGAAGCCTCTTTAAGTGCTCAAATTGATTCTGTGAGTGATGAAAAAAAAGCACTATTCGTCAAGTTACAGGGTGAGGAGCAACGCCGGTATCAACTTCAAAATCAGATATTATGGGTTAATAACAACGTAGATATTAAAGCTGAAGCACTTTTAGACGCAAAACAGGGTCTCGATAAACTACAAACAAAGTTCAATGAAATACGAATTGAGAAAGATAACGAGGCAGCTGAATTCGTCGCTTTAAGAAAAAAACTCGAACAAGAATTAAACCAAACACAAATACAGTTTACCCAGCTAAAAAATAAAATGCGGATTATTAATTTGACCAGCGAAGTTTTATTTAAGTCAGGTTCAGCAGAAATTAAACCTGAGGGTCAAAAAGTGCTTGTGCTAATCGCAGCTACGTTAAATAATTTTCCTAATAGGCAGGTTTTTATTGAGGGCCATACAGACAATATACCAATGAGTAATAGTTCAGGTTATCGGTCAAACTGGGAGCTATCATCAGCTCGAGCAATATCAGCAGCTTTAATACTGCAAGCGAATAATCAAGTTTCACCTAAAAGGCTTAAAGTGGTTGGTCATAGTGAGTTTAAACCCATCACCAGTAATGAAACTGAGGAAGGCCGTCGACTTAATCGCAGAATCGAAATTAGATTATTACCAGAATCTGAAGATTATCTTTAATTAATTAATACTGTTCGTCTAATAGTGGCCTTCAAATAAAAAACGTATATTTTAATGCTTTTTTTACTTTCTCAAATGTCTGAAGCGTAAATTGGATTTGCTATTGGCTTAAAATATGAATATTTGAGTTCTAACTCTGGCTTTTCCTTTAGGCTCATTCGGAAAGAGAAAGGCTACGACATAAGCCCCTTGATTTAGAAGGGTAACTGCAAACAAGTTAGTGTGTTTAGTGTCATGAAGCATGATTTAAATTATGTGGCGTTCATTTCTTATTGAGTTAAGTGATGAAACCATCCATCAAAAAAACCGCCAGTAGTAATTAGTTTAAATCAAGTACCATACTCCTCTGCTAATTAAAGTTAAGCTTCTAGATCAATCATGTCAGAATTATTATTTCGAAAACGTTTGGCTTTACAAAGACGAACTCCATTGTCAATACTCGCATGATTGAGCTTGTCTGATATAACGGCATTCTGATCATTGAGTACTGTCTCAAATAGCATTGAAACAAGATAAGTACAAGAGGCTGTCTTCCATCAAAGGAACTGATAAAGATTATTCTTTCGTTGTTTATGATTGACCGGTATACCACAAATAAAAGGAACGGATGCCATGCCATAACCCCATTAATCCAAACCAGTTTGAATTGTTGTATTGACTTCAGAGTTGGGGAAAAATGTTAAATTTTATGAACTAAAAGTAGCGCCAAATTCAAGTTTAAAAAGTGCGGTACCTTTTTAGGTTGCTTGTGAATTACTCACTGTCACTCGGGATAGCGTTTGAGTTGATTCAGGTAGTGCGTAATGTTCACTGGGTGTTAGTAACTTGGCTCATTATTAAGCTGATCTGGAACGTCGTATTGAAAAATAAAGGGTACAACGAGTTAGTCTTTTTTAGTAGTGAGCTATCGATAAATAAGGACATTTTTATTGTGAATTGATACTGGCTTATATAAAAGTTTAGTCAATTTAACTGTAACTGTAACTGACCTAGTGTGATTGTCCTGCCCAATGGTCAAGTCTATTACACAGCGCATTGGTTATGGCCCTTAATAACAGTGTAAAAATGCATAAGGTGACGAGTGCTGCGAACATTAAATCAATTTTGACCCGACCATTAGCCAGCAGCATTAAGTAACCCAGCCCCTGTGACGCGCCTACCCATTCTCCAATGATTGCACCGATGGGCGCATAGACAGTCGCAAGACGGATACCTGATGAGAGAGAAGGTAGAGCAGCGGGTAACCTAACGTGAATTAGGGTGTTAAACCTGGTTGCTCGCATACTCTGGGCTAGGTCCAGAAAGCCTTTGGGTGTCGCGCGCAAACCATCCAGAAAGCTAGAGGCAACAGGGAAATAAATTATTAGGATAGTCATCGCAATTTTAGACCCTAGCCCATAGCCAAACCAGAGGGTTAATATCGGGGCAAGAGCAAATACAGGGACAGTTTGACTGATCACAAGTATCGGCATCATATAGCGTGTTGCTGTGGCTGACATGGTAAGGTACATCGCGGTAGTAATACCTAGTAAAGTGCCCAGTATCAAGCCACCAACAACCTCAATCGCAGTCACCCATGCATGCATAGCAAGTAAGTCTGCATACTTCACTAACGCTTCGGCTACCGCTAACGGGCCAGGTAGTATGTAGCGTGGCACCTCTGTAACCCAAACTACTAGTTGCCAACCAATCAGAATAATCAAAACTGAGACAGCGAGATCCCTACCGTTGATTTTTTGCTTGCTGATCGGTATGTCTGATCTCACTGGTTTGCCTGATAAAATAATTCGAATGTATTTATGATTTTAATACCCTCAACAACTCTGCCTGGGCGGCCAATGTTTTTGGGTCTTCCACCTGGCGAGGCGGTAAGTTTTCGGGTGTTTGATGGTTATGGATACCGTCATGTGTCATCACAAACAGGTGATGTGCAAGGCGGATCGCCTCAGCTGGATCATGGGTAACCAGCAGTACGGTTTTGTCTTTTAGCACATCAAAAGCCAGAGACTGCATGTCGTCTCGGGTGCGTGCATCTAATGCTGAAAAAGGTTCATCTAACAGAACGATTGGTTGATCCTCCATAAGGGTGCGAGCCAGTGCAACCCGTTGGCGCATGCCGCCTGATAGTTGGTGAGGTCTTTTATGTTCATGAGCACCAAGGCCGACTTGATCAATAAGACGATCAACGGTTTGCTTGTAATACAGGGTTGAATTTTTTTCGTGCCGAAGGCGATGTCCCAGCATGATGTTTTGACGAACATCTAACCAGGGAAAAAGCAGGTCAGTTTGTGCCATATAGGAAATAACGTCAGCAACATCATTAGTCATCTGAATATCATTTTGATCAGCGGTTATAAATTCTGGGTTAGTCTGAATTCGACCGTTAAATTGACCGCCAGTGGATAACCCTGCTAACAATCTGAGCAGGGTCGATTTACCAACACCGGAAGGGCCTAGAAGGCAAGTCCAGCAGCCTTGCTTTAGTTCGAAGGCGATATCAGAAAATAATAGGCTTGTGTCACGCTGAAAGCTGCCGGTAATGCTTAATCCGACTAACGTTGACTGCCTATTATTGACCAACATACTGAATCACCCCGAGTTGCCAAGCCGAAGGCCCATAGACCAAAAATTGGCTTCGAGTTGAGTCGCTGTCTTAAAGCGATTGCACAGTACGGACCAACGTGGATTTAACTCCGGTTTGTCACCCAGCTTTGAATAAGCCACTTGTTCAATTAGTGATGCTACTGAAACACAGACAGGTTTGTAATCATCCGAATGATAGGTATCGATCCACTCCCGATAGAGCGTGGTGGTGTCGTGACATTCTGACAAACGATAGCCAATATCCGCATAACCAAAAACACAGGGTGCGAGAGTTGCAAGCAGGTCGAGGAGATCTCCAGACAAGCCCGCATCCATCACATATCGAGTGTAAGCGAGGTTTTCAGGTTCTTCTTTAGCCTGTAATAATTGTGCTTCAGTGATTCCTTCACGCGCACAAATTCCAACATGAAGTTGAATCTCATCATTGATTAACGCATTGACCGTCGCTGCTGCACCCCGCATTTGTTCGGGTGTCTCCGACTTAACAATGGCAAGCGCCCAAGCCCGAGAAAAATGAATCAGAAAAATATAATCCTGAATCAGATAAGCCATGAAAGCAGGCCGAGGAAGACTACCATCGCCGAGACCTCGAACGAATTCATGGTCAACATAATCTGACCAGGATTCGCCAGCGGCATGACGCCAACCAGCAAATATTTTAGACCCGAAATTTCCAGTGCTTTTGTTAATTACAGTCATTGAGTAACATCAATTGCGAGACGACTAACAGGTAACGCCTCGCCTTCTAATAACCCCGCTTCTGAAAAGAAGTTTTCCATTTTACGATAACGGCCTGCATCAAAAGCAGCAGGACGAAGTGCAAATCGTGGCAAAGTATCGGCCCAAGCGCGTTTATTGAGTTCGTCCTGAAGTTCTATCGCAGTGCTGGAAAAGATCTCCCAGCTTTGCTTTGGGTGGTTGACAATATATTGGGTGGCTTTTTCTGTTGCAGCCAGAAAACGCGCTATTTTTTCTTTATCCATGTTGTCTTTATGGGCAACGTAAATGAGTTCATCATAAGCAGGTAAACCTTCTTCTTCAACGTAAAAACAGCGGCCGGGTACACCTTCGATATCCATTTGGTTGAGTTCAAAATTACGATAGGCGCCAATGACCGCATCTACTTGCTTTGACATCAACGATGGAGAAAGAGACCAGTTCACATTAACCAGTTCGATGTCACTGAACAGTAACCCGTGCTTTTTAAGAATGGTAGTTAAAAGTGCTTCTTCAACACCAGCAACAGAAAAGCCTACTTTTTTACCTTTTAAATCTGCAATTTTTTTAATCGGACCGTCTTTCAATACCAATAAACAATTTAAGGGTGTGGCAATTAATGTGCCTACCCTGATGAGTGGCAGTCCTTGATGAACTTGCATATGCAATTGAGGCTGATAGGAAACCGCTAGGTCTGCTTTCCCCGCAGCCACTAGTTTTGGTGGATCTGAAGGATCAGCAGGTGGAATTATTTCCATCTCCAAACCCTGTTCAGCAAAAAAACCTTTTTCTTGCGCAATAATAATAGGACCGTGATCAGGATTGATAAACCAGTCAAGAATAATCGTCATTTTGTCAGCCGCAAATGACTGCGACGTAAAGGTTAAGACTAGCGTCAGTAAGATTTTTTTCATAATGGTCTCTTTAGTTAAATGGTGAAGGTTAAGTGGTAAAAGTAAATTTTGTTCTAAATTTAACGATAGGGTTGAGTGAGTTTGATCCATTCCCTAACTTGTTGTTCAGGGTTGGTGTTGAGAGTGATATCGGTGACAAGAGCAACGACATCTGCTCCCGCATCGAACACGCCTTGGGCCCGTAGCAAACTGAGCCCTCCAATACCAACGAGGGGCGTATTGCCTACACGACTCTTCCAATGTGTCACTCGATCTAAACCTTGAGGTGCCCAAGGCATTTTTTTAAGGATAGTGGGATATACAGGCCCTAGAGCGATATATTCTGGATCGAGCTTTAATGCTCTTTCTAACTCAAGTTTACTATGGGTACTAATGCCAATTTTAATTTTGGCTTGTCGAATCGAGTCAATATCTGCAACGTCTAAATCCTCCTGACCGAGGTGAATAAAATCACAGCCAAGTTCAATCGCCAATTCCCAATAATCGTTTAATACCAACTGACAGTTAGCCTTTTCGGTCAAATCTTTAGCCAATAAAATCTGCTTTCGGAGTTCGGTTTCTGGCATGGATTTAATCCGCAATTGAACCAACTTAATACCGAGTGGTAATAAACGACAAAGCCACTCAACGCTGTCAAAAACAGGATAAAAAGGATCTAACGGATTATTTTTAATGATTGTTGACACATTAGGTTTCATGCTAAAAATGCCTTACCAATAACGGGTGTAGAAGGTTGGGCCATGTCACTCATCTCAATGGGCGTTGACAAAAAAGCAGCCCGCCCAGCGCTAATGGCATCTGCAAAAGCTTTAGCCATGGTGACCGGGTCTCCTGATTTAGCAACAGCAGTATTAAGCAACACGGCATCGCAACCTAATTCCATGGCTTGTGCTGCCTGTGAAGGCAGGCCAATTCCCGCGTCAATAATAAGAGGTACATCTGGAAAGTGGGCCCGTAGAGTGCGGATTCCATAGGGGTTGTTAAGGCCTCGCCCCGAACCGATGGGTGAACCCCAAGGCATTAATACTTCACAACCAACCTGTAGCAGTTTGTCAGCTAAAACTAAATCTTCGGTGGTATAGGGAAAAACTTCAAAGCCATCTTCACAGAGAATTCTAGCGGCTTCAACCAGCCCAAAAATATCGGGTTGTAAGGTGTCAGAATTTCCAATCACTTCCAACTTGATCCATCGAGTATCGAAAACTTCACGAGCCATATGAGCCGTCGTGACGGCCTCTTTGACGGAATAGCAGGACGCAGTGTTGGGTAATACTCGAATTCCAAGGCCTTTAATCATATCCCAAAAGTTTTGCCCCGCACCCGATCCTCCGGCTTCACGCCTTAAGGAAGCTGTCACTATTTGAACTTGAGAATGGCGAATTGCGTCAGTTAGAATGGCAGGTGATGGGTACTGCGCGGTGCCAAGTAACAAAGCATTATCAAATTCTACGTTGTAAAAGTTTGGCATTGTTTAACCCCCTCCGATGGGTGCAACTACTTCAAGTCGATCACCTTCATTTAATACGGTTCCAACTCGAGCTTGCTTATGAACGATAGTGTCATTGAGCGCAGTCGCAATGGCTGGATTGATGTAATCACACTCAATTAAAATCTGATCGAGCATTGTGCTTTTAACCTCGCAATATTGGCCGTTTAAGACAATGCGCATGGTTTTACCTCTAAAAATTTTGACTCATCTAAAATAGCTTGAGCAGCAAGTTTGGCGATGGCAGGCCCCAGTAAAAAACCGTGTCTGTAAAGGCCGTTTACATAGAGCGTATTTTTATTACGACGCAACTGAGGCAAATTATTAGAAAAGGCCGGTCTAACATCGACCCCAATTTCTAATATTTCAGCTTCACCAAAAGCGGGGTGTAGTGCATAAGCCGCACTGAGTAATTCGAGCATGGAGCGCGCGCTAATGCGGTGACGCTCATCATTTTCTATCATGGTGGCGCCGAGCATAAACAGGCCCTCTGCTCGTGGCACAATATAAAGTGGGTACCTAGGGTGAACAAGACGCACTGCTCTTGAAAGGCTGATGTCATTACTTTTAAGCAGTAACATTTCACCCTTCACACCACGAAGTTCAGGTAGGTCGTGACGTGCGCCATAACCACGGCAATCGATGACATAATCGCTATTACAATCATTGACTGTAATCGATCGATCAAACTGTACATCAACATTTTTTGAAGATAAATAACCCACCAATTGTTGTAGTGCGAGTCGCGAATCTAAATGTGCTTCATCAGCATAAAACAATCCTCGTTCAAATCGGCCACTTAAGTCAGGTTCCATTTCACTAATTTCAGAGCCATTTAACCATCGATGGTTTTCAGTCAGAGTTGCATAGCGCTGAATGTCTCGTTTATCCCGTTGCATTGATAAAACTAAGCTACCGTTTTTTGTCAGGTTGCTGGTGTGTTGATCCCACCATTCAATGGATTCGATACCATGGTCGAGCACCCATTGTTCAGAACTCTCAGACTCACACCAGGGCGCCAGCATTCCACCGGCATACCATGAGCAGGCATTGCTGCCAATCGCATCTGACTGTTCATATATTTTGACTGAAACACCTTGATCAACCAACACACAAGCGCAGGTTAAACCCGCTACTCCGGCGCCTATTATTGAAACAGTCATAATTTAATTAAGAAATTTGTCATCATTTGATTGCCAAAGGCTATGAAAATGATGAACTGGACCATAGCCTTTTCCAATGTGCAATTGATCGGCACTAGCAATGGCTTGCCTCAGGTAATTATGGGATAGCTGAACCGATTCCATCAAAGGAATGCCTTTTGCAAGGTGTGCGGTAATGGCCGATGACAGCGTGCAGCCAGTACCATGTGTGTTTTTCGTATTGATCCTAGCTGACTGGAAACGCGTAATAGGACCCTCTCGAACAATCAGCAGGTCGACACATTCATCACCTTTGGCATGACCACCTTTCATCAACACCGCCTTTGCACCTAGTTGAATTAATGCTTCACCTTGCGCTTGCATACTGGCTTCATTCTCAGCCACATCACACTGCAGAAGGGTTGCTGCTTCCGGTAGGTTTGGGGTTAATAGAAAGGCAATTGGGAGGAGTTTTGTTTTGAGCGACTCTATGGCACTTTGTTGTAAAAGCGCATCACCTGACTTAGCCACCATAACGGGGTCTAACACGATAGGAATGGTTGATTGGCGGAGTTGTTCACTGACAGCAAGAATGATTTCAGAGGATGACAACATACCTATTTTAATGGCAGAAACATTAATATCATCTAGAACGGCTTGGATTTGTTTAGTAACAATATCCACTGGAATGTCATGAACCGCGGTGACAGCTTGGGTATTTTGAGCGGTGACTGCGGTAATAACGCTAGTGCCATACACACCCAATGCTGAAAAAGCTTTCAGATCGGCTTGAATGCCGGCACCACCACCACTGTCAGATCCTGCAATTGTTAATGCAATGGCAGTATTGCTCTGTTCAGTGAGGGATTGCGTGAAGCTTTCTAAGTTTACCAATGTTTATTCCTCTGAGGCCGAAAAGCGAGGAATTTGGTATTGCCAGTTAAAGAACTAAACTAGCGAGACTCCTTCCCTTCGCCAGAATTACCTGGTGCAGGTTCAATGGGTCGACAGTAGTCTCTCAGCCTTTCGGCTCCCCAAGGTAGTAAGTACATTAACAACAATATTCTTTGGTATCAACCTTAAAAGTTAGGCCCAAGCAGTTAGAAGTAAAAAAATATTGATATCTGAACATTATTTATTTTTTAATAGATCAGATAGACCTGCAAATGGGTTATAAGTTTCTTCACTCGGTGCTTCATCAGTCACCAAGTTGCCATAACTTGAATCTACATATCTAGAATGCTCGTTATCATGGCAATAGACACAAAGTAATTCCCAGTTACTGCCATCCTGAGGATTGTTGTCGTGGTTGTGATCCCTGTGGTGAACGGTTAATTCTTGCAAATTAGCCCGATTAAATTCACGTGCACAGCGGCCACAAACGTGGGGATACATTTTGAGTGATTTTGCTCGATAGCCCTTTTCGCGCTGATCTGATTCTTGCCGAGCTTGGGCCACTATTTTATCGAGCTTACTGGACGATTCTTCAGATGTCATATTGCCACTATCTCAAAGTTAAATTACTAGGTTTGAACTACCAGTCTCGGTCAGCAATGCCAATATATGATAAAACATAATCGACGAACAGGAAGATTAAGAACTAATCCTTTTAGTCAGGTCAATAAACTGATTACAGCGCATCATTAAGCTATGATAACACCAATAAATTTTGTCAACCTGCCGTACTGAAAGACCATTATCGTTTAGTGTTGATTATTTTTTCGTTATATAAACCCGACTTTACAGTAGGAACCAAATGTTAAATGAAGTTTTAATCCTGTTGTTTTTTTCTGTTCTGGGCGTTGCAATATTTCAACGATTGAATTTCCCGTCAGTCTTAGGGTATTTAGTGGTCGGCATGCTGGCGGGTGAACATGCGCTTGGGTTGATACAAGACTCGCATGCTATAGAACAAATTGCCGAAATTGGTGTTGTGTTTCTTTTATTTACAATCGGTCTTGAGGTCTCGATCCCCCGATTAATTTCAATGCGACGTATTGTTTTTGGCATTGGAAGTGCACAGGTTTTTGTCTCGACACTCAGCACGATCGGTATTGGCATGTGGCTAGGCCTATCTTGGCAAGCGGCCTTTGCTGTTGGTGGTGCTTTAACCATGTCGTCTACTGCAATAGCAGTTAAACAGCTCACCGAACAGCGCGAACTGCATTCGCGCCATGGCAATATTGCACTCGGCGTTCTGTTATTTCAGGATTTGGCTGTTGTGCCTTTTCTGGTTTTAATTCCTATTTTTGCGATGCCTGAAGCTGGTTCTACCCTGCTTCCTATTCTTTATGCGTTGGGTAAGGGCGCTCTTGCGTTTATGGTTATCTATTACGCGGGGCAGTATCTGTTAAGGCCCGCCATTCGTGCCGTCGCATCTACCCATTCTAGTGAATTGTTTACCTTGTTTATTTTGCTTGTTGCCTTGCTTGCGGCGTGGTTGACTTGGGAGCTGGGCTTATCACTTGCCATGGGAGCTTTCTTGGCGGGTATCATGCTGGCAGAAACTGAATTTCAGCATCATGTTGAGATGGAGATTCGACCCTTTCGAGATGTGTTAATGGGCTTGTTCTTTATTTCAGTAGGATCACAATTTGATTGGGCTATCATATTCAGTGAACCCTTTGCAGTATTGGTTCTGACCTTAGGGTTAATGTTTGGTAAAGGTATGGCCATTATGCTTATTACCCGCTGGGCTGGTTTTGAAAAAGGCGTTGCAATTCGCGCTGGGCTAGTGCTGGGTCAGGGCAGTGAGTTTGGGTTTGCTTTATTGGCGCTCTCACTGTCGACGGGTTTGTTAGACATAGGGTTAAGTCAGCCAATTATTGCCGCCATCGTAATCAGTATGGGATTGTCGCCCATGCTAATCCGTAAAAATGAAGCTATTGCGAGTCGATTGGCGCCTGATTACGTTTCCCGTCATAAGCAAGCTGAGCAGGATATTGAGCAGGCTTGTGAGAGTCTAAAAGGACATGTCATCATAAGTGGGTTTGGACGGACAGGACAAAATCTGGCTATTTTTTTGAAACGTCTCAATATCCCATTCGTTGCACTGGATCTCAACACCACTTTGATAACAGAGGCATGGGAAGCTGGAGACCCCGTTTATTATGGTGATAGTAGTCGATCTGAAACGCTCATTCAGGCGGGTATTTATAATGCCAAGGCCCTTGTTATTACGTTTCCAGAAGTAAAAACAAGTGAACATATTTCGCGTGAGGTAAAGCGTTTGCGGGCTGATCTGCCACTGATTGTTCGTACCCGAGATGATCGTCATTTAGAACAACTGCTTGACAGTGGTGCCGACGAAGTCATACCCGATACGTTAGAGTCGAGCATGATGCTAGCCCAACACACGCTGAGCAAACTGGGCCTGGCTCAAGGAGCCATTGACGATATGCTAGCGGATGCTCGAGAAGGGCAATATGCTCGTATCAGAGCGTTTTTTCACAGCGCTGAAGATAATTTTGATTTCGATAGTCCTGACCATCACCATTTGCATAGTATTGAAGTGCTTGAAGGCTCCTATATGAACGGTAAAACAATTGATTCGCTTAAATGTTTGCCTAAAATCAACATTGTTGCACTCCGACGTAACGGTATCCGAAGTGAAGGCCCGTTAATGGATACGCCCTTAAAAGTGGGTGACGTGCTCGTAGTTGAAGGTCGTCCAGACGATATCCAATGTGCTGAAATAGAAGTCATGTGTGGACAATAAAAATGCATGTAAATCTATTAACTTACTGTGCCGTTCCATAATTGTGAAACACTACTGGCTTAATTAACTTTTAACGTTATTGTTCGTTTTTTTAATAACTTCACCAGTGTTAACTTAATTTGGTGCTTTTTGATAGACAAATATTGTGCCTCTAAATACATCCATATTATCTTCCACAGTCAAACCTAAACTACCAATGACAAATTTGTGTGCAAGCAATCAGAGAGTCGGTGTTTAATAATATACTAGCCTATAAGGACGAAGTGGTGCCTTGAATGCAATAGCTAACTGACAGTTGTCATGAACATGGTTGTGCTGTAATGATTCAGCTCACTCATCTTGGACGGCGTACCAGTTGGAGCAAGAGTGACTGGCTGCCAGCGGTATCACCTTCCCATCGCCGAGAAATGGCGCATCGGTCATTCCCTAAGAAAATGGAAGATTGGGATATTGAGCGAATCATTACTGACTACGCCGACGCCGCAGAGGGTATGCAGGCAGCGAACCTCGATGGTATCGAGTTACAAGCTTACGGCCATCTAATGGATCAATTTTGGTCACCCCTAACCAATACACTCGACGCTCCCTATGGTGGATCAATGAGAAATCGGTTACGTTTTTCTAATGACGTATTACGAGCCATTCGTAAACGTGTGGGTAACGAGTTTATTGTTGGCATTCGTTATACCGCCGACGAAATGGCCAAAGGTGGGCTGACGGCAAAAGATACTATTAAGATATTGAAGCAGCTAAAGAAAGACGGTTTAGTCGATTTTCTTAATGTTATCTGAGGCCATATTGACACTGATCCCGCATTGTCTAATGTTATTCCTGGGCAGGGTTCAAAATCAGCGCCTTGGTAAGATTTTGCTGGTGAAGTAAGAACAGCCCCTGGAATACCAACATTTTATGCCGCTCGAATCTCTGATGTTGCAACCGCACGACACACAGTCCGAGCGGGACTTATTGATATGGTCGGCATGACGCGAGCTCATTTTGGCAGATCCCCACATTGTCAGAAAGATCATTGCAGGCGAAGAAGATAACATTTGGCCGTGCATTGGTGCTACCTACTGTCTCGATCGCATTTATCAAGGGGGTGAAGCCTTGTGTATGCACAACGCAGCATCAGGCCGAGAACTCACCATGCCTCACGATATTCCACCAGCAAAAGTAAAGAAAAAAGTGGTAATTATTGGTGCAGGACCCGCAGGACTTGAAGCTGCCTGAGTTGCTATGGATCGAGGTCATTCAGTGTTAGTGTTTGAAGCAACAACAGAACCCGATGGGCAGGTCCGTCTCGTTGCACAAAGTCCAAGAAGACGAGAAATGATCTCAATTATTGATTGGCGTATGGAGCAATGTAAAAAAGGTGAGGTTGAATTCCATTTCAATACACTGGCAGAAATGGACGATATATTGGCGCAAAGTCCTGATGTTGTGATTGTCGCCACGGGTGGGCTACCCCATACTGAATTGCTCGACGCAGGGAATGATTTGGTAGAATCAAGTTGGGACATTATTTCTCGTAGTGTTCAGCCGGGGCACGATGTTCTGGTTTATGACGACGCGGGAGACCGTGCTGGACTGCAAGCGGCAGAAATTATTGAAAAAAATGGGGCCAAAGTTAAAATAATGGCACCGCACCGAAGTTTTGCACCAGACGTTATGGCCATGAATCTAGTGCTTTATATGCGAAGTATGCAAGATAAAGAGACGACATTTACCGTGACGTATCGGCTTAAAAGCGTGACAAAAGAAGGCGCTCGTTTGGTGGCAACAATAGGTAGTGATTATAGTGATATAACAAACCACCGCAGCTATGATCAAATTATCGTTAATCATGGCACTATTCCAATGGATGATATTTACTTTGACTTAAAAGCTTTATCTTCAAACTTAGGGGCAGTTGACCAAGCTGATTTAATTACAGGTAATGTACAATCAATCTGCAACAACGAATCAGGCCAATTTCAGTTATTTAGAATTGGTGATGCAGTGTCTGCAAGAAACACCCATGCTGCTATTTATGACGCACTGAGATTAGTAAAGGATATTTAATCAAATATTAAAAGGTGTTCTTGTGCCCGTCAGTAAGTGCGCCGCAAGGATTTTAAAAGGGCTAGAAGATTTTCTTGATAACGAAGCTGGTCTTTGACGCTCTGCATTAGTATTATTCACCACTAATTATTCGAACAACGCTGGAATTCAATCTTATGAGCATTAAAATTTCTGATCAGGCCCTGCTTCGTACACAGGCATATATTAATGGACAGTGGGTTGATGCCGACAGTGGAGAAAAGTTAGCGGTCACCAATCCAGCGAATGGTGAAGTAATTGCACAAGTCGCTAAATGTAGTACGGCAGAAACTAGACGCGCCATCGAGGCTGCTGATAATGCACTGCCCGCATGGCGTCAAAAGACAGCCAAAGAGCGCGCGGGTTACTTGCGAAAATGGTTTAACCTGATGATCGAAGCTCAGGAAGATCTAGCGGTTATACTCACCACTGAGCAAGGCAAGCCTTTAGCTGAGGCCCGAGGTGAAATCGCCTATGGTGCAAGTTATATTGAATGGTTTGCTGAGGAAGGCAAACGCGTTTATGGCGATACAATCCCAACGGCGTCAAACGACAAACGCGTTATTTGCATTCGTCAACCTGTAGGTGTGGTTGCTTGTATTACGCCTTGGAATTTTCCCAATGCAATGCTGACCCGAAAAATTGCACCCGCATTAGCGGCGGGTTGTACGGTTGTTTGTAAGCCAGCCAATGCAACACCTTTATCGGCCTATGCATTCATCGAGCTGGCAGAGCGAGCGGGTATTCCAGCGGGTGTTATCAATGTTATCACGGGTGAAACAAGTGCTATTGGTGCAGAACTAACTTCTAATCCAACCGTGAGAAAGCTCACTTTTACAGGCTCGACACCAGTAGGTAAACAGCTAATGGCTGAATGTGCCCAGACAGTCAAGCGGACATCGATGGAACTTGGCGGCAACGCACCTTTTATTGTATTTGACGATGCCGATATTGAGGCTGCCGTTGCGGGTGCAATGATCAGCAAATATCGCAATGCTGGGCAAACGTGTGTTTGTGCTAATCGATTTTTGGTTCAAGAAGGCTGTTATGACGAATTTTCGAAGAAATTAGCCGAAGCTGTTGGTCAGTTAAAAATGGGTAATGGCATAAGCGATGGCACTACAGTCGGACCACTTATTACTGAGAAAGCAGCCAATGATGTAATCGGATTCATTGACGATGCCATAAGTAAAGGAGCGACTGCTATTGTGGGTGGCAACCGATCAGAACTAGGAGTCAATTTTGTTGAACCGACTATTTTAACAAACGTGTCTGATGACATGCGGGTTTTTCGGGAAGAAATTTTTGGACCAATCGCACCACTATTCAAATTCAAAACTGAAGAAGAAGCCATCAAATTAGCCAATGACACTGAATTTGGACTTGCCTGTTATTTTTACTCTCGAGATATAGGCCGAATTTGGCGTGTTAGTGAAGCCCTTGAATATGGCATGGTCGGTATCAATGAAGGTCTTATTTCTAACGAAGCTGCCCCATTTGGTGGCGTAAAAGAATCTGGGCAAGGCCGTGAAGGTTCTAAATACGGTATGGATGATTATATGGAGTTAAAATACATGTGCATGGGTGGAATCAACAAATAAACTCAGTTAGATAACCTCTGTACTATACCCAAAGCCAGCCAGTCACAACTAATGGCACCTTTCCTGAAACAGGAAAGGTGCACCTTTAGCAGCAAAATTCCCCTTAAGGGCTTATAAAATTAAGATATTTACGTTCAAACAGTGAATAAAACAGGGATGAATCTGTGGGCCATGATTTCATCAATCAATGGTCAGATTGGCATTTACATCACCGTTGATACACAATATGTAGTCTGTTTGTTTGTTTTTATTGCAATATTGCCTAACAATCAATATCACAAGTTAAATAACACCAGAGTGGAGCTTTAAATCCTTTGTGCGTTAATATCAAATATTTCAAAGGAAGGCATTTAGATAGAGCAATCACCAAAGGGTTTTCCCACCTAAGACTATTGGTGAGTGATAGTTATCACAAGGGTAATTTTTTTGTTAACCAGAGTGAATTGGATCAGTCAGGAATACTTGGTTGTGGCCATAGGGTTTATGTTTGAGCTCTCGGATGCTGGCTCAAAAAGGCCAGCAAGGTTCAACTGCCCTATTTGCATTCGAATCTAAATAATTTGGTTTGGAACTAATTGTGCGTAATGAAATGACAAATATCATTCTGACAACAATGAATGCTAGGTACATGCATTCAGCATTTGGATTGCGTTATCTTTATGCCAACCTAGGTGAACTTCAGCCGCAAGCAGAGATAGTTGAATTCACTATTAGTCAGCGTCCGATGGATATTGTGGAAAAACTGCTGAGTTATGAACCTAAAATCATAGGCCTCAGTGTTTATATCTGGAATGTGAAAGAACTTAGTGAAGTCATTGCTCTAATTAAACAGATTGCACCCAATGTGAAGATTGTATTGGGTGGACCTGAAGTCAGCTTTCCAAACGATTTACCACCCCTGGCTGATTTGGCCGACTATATTATCACTGGCCCGGGCGAAAAAAGTTTCACGACTTTATGTTTTCAACTCCTCATAGGGCAAGCGCCTGAACAAAAATTAGTCATTGGTGATGCGCTCAATCTTGGCGATTTAAACTTGCCTTACGAATACTATAACGATGAGGATATTCGTAACCGCCTTATCTATGTTGAGGCATCGCGTGGGTGCCCGTTTAAATGTGAGTTCTGTCTTTCATCGCTTGATAAAACGTCGGTCCCTTTTGAGCTTGATGCCTTTTTAAACGAGATGGATAAGCTGCATATACGAGGCGCACGAAACTTTAAGTTCATTGACCGTACGTTTAATCTAAAGGTCGCCACGAGTGTTGCAATTTTAGAATTTTTTCTGGCACGGATGTCTGACGATCTTTATCTTCACTTTGAGGTGATTCCTGATAATTTACCGCAAAAATTAAAAGCAGCGTTGGTTAAGTTTCCAAAAAACTCATTACAGTTTGAAATTGGTGTGCAGACTTTTGATCCAGTGATTCAACAGCTCATAAGCCGCAAGCAAGATAACCAAAAAACTCACGATAACTTACGTTGGCTGCGCCAAAATACAGGCGCACATATCCACGCAGATTTGATTTTTGGTTTACCGGAAGACAATCTCAATAATTTTGCTAAAAGCTTTGATCAACTCATTGCACTAGAACCGCAAGAGATCCAGCTCGGCATATTAAAACGGTTGCGTGGAGCACCAATTAATCGCCATAGCGACTGGTACCAACTGCGTTACAACCCTAACCCACCCTATAACATATTAAGCACTCGTGACATCAGCTTTGCAACGATGCAACGGGTTAATCGATTTGCACGATTTTGGGATATGATCGGCAATTCGGGTCGATTTAAAGAAACTCTTCCCCTTATTTTAGGTGGTACCCCTTTCCATCGATTTCTAACGCTTAGCGACCACTTATATGAAAAAGCTGGCAGTACTTGGAAAATATCATTGAAACGTATATTTGAATTGCTCTATCAGGTTTTGGTAGAAAGTTTAGCGGAGGACGCTAATTGGGTTAAGCAATCATTGTTAATTGATTATCAGCGTGCTGGGCAAAAATCGGCACTCGACTTGGGTGGGCCATCGTTAGAAATCATACCTAAAAAAGGCAAGGCTAATAAGCGTCAACAGCAGCATTTATAGTTGATGGACCAAATTAATGTAAAAAAGAGACGTGTATAATAATGCCAAACAAAAATCTAGCGTTACCTCCTAAACAAACAAGTGCAAGCGCATGGATTGGGAATGATTTAGCTAAGCGGTGCAACGAGTGGTTAAAGGACTTAACCCCAGCTGATATCAGTGAATTAGAGCGCGCAGCTGAGCCACTAGTCACTGAACAATTCAATATTGGCGCAATGACAAAAGCGCAATTTAAACTGCCAAACTTGAGCCAAAAGTTAACTGCATTAAGAGGTGAGCTCATTTCTGGTCGTGGTTTTTCGGTACTAAGAGGTTTGCCTGTTGGCAATTATAGCGAGCGTGAAGCAGCGACAATTTTTTATGGCGTAGGTACTCACCTCGGTCTAGCGCGATCGCAAAACGCGGCAGGGCATGTTTTAGGGCATGTTCGTAATTTAGGTACTTCTAGTAATGACCCTAATGTGCGTATTTATCAAACAACAGAGCGCCAAACCTTTCATACAGATTCAACTGATGTGGTTGGTCTGATTTGCCTTCAACCAGCAAAATCGGGTGGTCTGTCTCAGTTGGTTAGCGCTCAAACTATTTACAACGAAATGCTTAAAAGTCGACCTGATCTACTCAAACTTTTACTCCAACCGATAGCCACTGACCGCCGTGGTGAGGTGCCTGATGGTATGTTGCCCTACCTAATGATTCCAGTCTTTAGCTGGTTTAAAAATTATTTGACCCCTTTTTATCAACGTCAATACATCGACTCAGCCCAAAGATTTGACGAGGCGCCTCGCCTCACTGAAAACAATTTGGAAGCCTTAAATTATTTTGACAATTTAGCAAACCAACCAGACTTGAATCTGCCGATGCAGTTGGAAACGGGCGATATGCAATTTGTTTACAACCATGCACTATTACATGACAGAACTACATTTGTTGACTGGCCTGAATTTGAAAATAAGCGACACTTGCTTCGACTATGGCTTTCTATACCAGGTGATCGACCGTTACCAGTCGAGTTTGCGACACGATTTGGGTCTGTCGAAGTAGGCAATCGGGGCGGTATCGTGGTGCCTGGTAGCCAGTTTTGTGTGCCGTGGACAAGAGACTTAGCCAAAGCCTAACTGTGCTTGAAGTATAATGAATGGCCATTTTATCTCTTAAAAAAACGATCACGTCCGCTAGGCATTTCAGTGCAATGGAGGGGGAAAGTCGTGCACTTGAATATTTTAAAGCCATTGCATTCTATTTAGATAGATAAACCTATCGTGTTTGATATTGTTCCAACACCCGAAACTGATATGGATAGAACATCTTCTTTCTGCAAATAGCGTTTTGGTGTTCTGCTGCCACCGGTTCCATCTGGCGATCCTGTTGCGATGACGTCACCTGGGTGAAGGCTGAAAAGGGAGGAGGCGTAGGCTATTTGTTGTGCCACATTAAAAATCATTTCTCGACCAAATGCAGATTGTACGGTTTCGCCATTCAAGTTAACAGTTAACGCCATTTCCTCAACGGGTGGGAGTGATTCTGTGGTTGTGATCCACGGCCCCCAGGAACCAGAGTTGGCAAAGTTTTTGCCTGCATAAATTGAATGCTTTTGCCATTCACGCACAGAGCCATCGTTGAAAATTGAATATCCTAAGACGTGATTTAATGCATCTTCTGTCGATAGGTGTCGCGCTAATTTACCAATGACAACAGCGATTTCGCCCTCATAGTCAAAGCTATTAGCGGGTTCACCTTTTGGAATTTCAAGCGAGGCGCGATGACCCAAAAGTGTATCTCGTTCTTTGCCAAACAAAATAATATTGTCTGGATTTGGGGGTGCAACGCCATCAACAGGATATGGCTTAATATAATTTAAGCCGACACAGATTATTTTTCGCGGATTTGGGATAGGAGGTAAAAACGTAATGTCGTCAAGCAAAACAGGAGCGCTCAAATGACTGGGATCTTTCAACAGATCGAGAGCACTGTCGTCTAATAGGTCTCGTAAGTTTTTATACTTAGTGAGAAGGGCCTTACTGACGGGCAAAACACAATCGTGATCAAAGACGCCATAGAGGGACTGCTCTTGAAAAATAAATGACCCAATATTCATAAAATAGTACCTTTAAAAGCTGCCTCACGTTGACGCAAAATAGCAGTCAGCATGTCGTTATAGGGCGTGGCAATATGCAGTTCTCGGCCCATGGCGGGAACAATTCCGTTTATTGCGTCCAGTTCAGATGGCCGGCTTGCCATGTGGTCTAAAAGCATTGAAGGGCGAGCATTTGGCATGTTTGCACCAAACGAAGATACATAAGATTTAGGGTCATCAAAGGATAACGGAACATCTTTGGCCTTTGCAATGGCATAAGCTTCTGACATCGCACCAAGGGCAATTGCCCAATGATCAGGGTGCGCCATTAGTTCACCAACCGTCGCATTAAAAATAGTGCAGGGTGCACTGAAAGTAACATTACAGAGAAATTTCTCCCAGATTAGTTGGGTGATATTTTCAAATGCTTTTGCATTGAATCCGGCCTGCTGCCAAATTTTTTCAACCTCTAACAATCGGTTAGTGAGGCCACCTTTGACTTCACCTATTCGGATTAGCTTCATGCTATTGTGATGTGCATGGCCAGGGCCCTTCATCGAAGCGCCAAAACCGTCAGCCACACCCAGAAGGATATTATTAGATGAAATGTGTTTGGCAATACGCTCGTCCGCGCCCAATCCGTTTTGAATAGTAAGAATAAGGGCATCAGACCCAATAATGGGCGCAGCCGCTTGTGAAGCAGGTCCAACACCTGAGGCTTTGGTTGCAATCAAGCACAGGCCACAATGGCCTACATCAGCAATGTTTGTGGTGGCGCGAACAGAGGTTACAGTTCTATCTCCACTTGCACCTTCGACACGCAGGCCATACTTATTAATGGCGTTGACATGATCAGCCCAAGTATCGACAGCCCAAACTTCATGGCCGGCATCTGCAAGCAAAGCTGCATAGATTGATCCCATAGCACCTACCCCAATTACAACAATCTTCATAGGGTTTGCACCTGTATTGCAATCAGGCAGGTATCAATATTTGGTATAAGGTATTGCTTAACGGTCATAGAAGTATGTGATGCAAAATAATTCACCAATTTGTCTGCGGTTGTTTTTTGTTGACGTGTCTATCGCTATTGCCATTGTTGTAGGTTTTGAAAAGAACAACTGTTGAAAGCGCACTATTACAAACTCTAATAGGTGCAGAGGTGTCAAAAAGGTAACCAAAATATACAAAAAAGAAGTATAAAATGTCTGCCCATTAATATCAATTTTCAGGACATAACATCCTATTATTAATATAAATAAAAATGTTGTATGTGTTGACTTTAAACTGTTCGGATTAAATCGTCTTTTAGAAGTACGACATTTAACGACTATCAGTATATAAAGGCGAGGTAAACCTATTTCATGACTGATTTAGTTTAATTAAATGACGCTGTGATTATGGGTGGTGCAATATTTAGCATTGCTCACTGGTTAAATTTTTATTGAGTCTTTTACCGTGTTTGAACCCTTTCCAGTAGGCAGTTTTGACTTCTTCCTGATATTCCTTTGGGGCGGTTTCGATAAAATTATTGTAATCACGGTTAAATACCTTGTCGCCAGAGCAAGCCTTATGCTTATACGCGAGTTGGCCGGTCAGTTCAGCAACACGAAGGTGACTTAGTTTAGGATCTTCTGGTGGCTTCTCGACCTTGGCGACCCTTTTATTCTTAGTCTTTAACTTATCATCTTCAATAACATTGATTTCATCGACGACTTCAACAAGTTTTCGGGATTGCGTCAGACGCTTACATTCATCTTTTGACAATAGGATTGCATCCTTTGCACTTTTATCAAAGCCCTCCTGAAAAGCACTGCGCATTTTATCTTTGGCCTCTTCCGGCACCAGAGCTACCCGCTGATGAAACTCAGCAAGCACGGCTACCTCATCACATTGCAGGCGAGAATAACTGAGCGAGCCAAGCGTTCGGGACAAACTAACAATGGTACTACTGGCAGCTACTTTGGTGGCAGCTCCAGTTTCTGCGAAATCGGCAGTTGCATCGACTGACTTATTGACTTCAATTATCGCTTTATCAATTATAACCATAATTGAGTTCAATCCTTGATCGAGCAGTTCTGCGCGACTGACAAATGATGAAATTAAGCCGCAACAAGTGCAAAGTATAATTAATAAAATTTTATTGTTCGTCATCAAATTTCCGTTTCTATGCTGTATTCAGATTAAATCATGCCTAAATGATTACATCCAGCTTCAGCCCAAATAGTTTATTGTAATTTTGCGCTAGGTCAGGTTTTCGAGGATAATAGATAGAACTTTTATGTGACACCGCTTCTTTGAAACACCCACACGCTTCCCGATGGTTCGATCATACTCATTTATCAGCTAGGAACCTCGATCCTAAAGTTGTCTCGTGGTTAAATGATCAGGGTTCGTTAACCAAACGACTAATGGACTACTGCCCGGGACAATTTTCTGTTCGGGTGCTCAGTCAGCAGTGGATCAGGCCGCAGACTGAAGAAGCCAAATTGTTAGCCGTGCCACGTCACCAACAGGCCTTATTAAGGCAAGTGCAGTTGTTATGTAGAAACACAGTCTGTGTTTATGCACGATCAATTATTCCGCTGGCGACACTAAACGGTAAGCATCAGCGCCTAAAACGACTCGCGAACAAACCTTTAGGTGGATATTTGTTCGCTCAGCCTAATTTAAAACGGAGTAATCAGCAGATTGCACGTATCATTAGGAAAGACCCACTATTCGAAATCGCTCTGCCAAATGCGAAGCAGAGCTGTGATCAGCTATGGGGCAGACGATCGTTGTTTTCGATGGACAAAAAATCATTATTGGTTAGCGAGTTTTTTTTGCCAGCCTTGTTTGAAAAAAGTTTGAAGCCAAAAACTTAGTAACGAAATAGTTTGAACCAATATAAATTGAGAAAACATGAACACACCACATAAAATTGGCTTTGTTAGCCTTGGCTGCCCAAAAGCAACGGTTGATTCAGAGCAAGTCATCACTCAGCTTAAAGCTGAGGGTTATGAAATTGTTCCAAGCTACGATGAAGCTGATATGGTCATTGTCAATACCTGTGGGTTTATTGACTCTGCGGTAGAAGAGTCGCTTGATACCATAGGCGAAGCTTTGCAAGAAAACGGTAAGGTCGTTGTCACTGGCTGTCTTGGCGCACGATCAGAAATGATCAAAGAAAAATTCCCATCTCTTCTTGCGGTCACTGGCCCACATGCAAAAGACGAAGTAATGCAGGCCGTGCATACACATTTCCCTGCACCACATGATCCATTTTTTGATTTAGTCCCTAAACAAGGGGTTAAACTCACACCAAGACATTATGCTTATTTGAAGATTTCAGAAGGCTGCAATCATCGTTGTAGCTTTTGTATCATTCCGTCATTCAGAGGCGATCTTGTCAGCCGCCCCATTGACAAGGTAATGCAGGAAGCAGTCCATTTGGCCAATGCTGGCGTAAAGGAAATACTGGTTATCTCACAGGACACCAGCGCCTATGGTGTCGATGTTAAATATGCGACCCAGTTCTGGGAAGGGCAACCGCTTAAAACTAAATTTCTTGACCTTGCAAAAGCGCTCGGTCAATTAGGTGTTTGGGTGCGAATGCACTACGTTTATCCTTATCCTCATGTTGATGATGTCATACCATTAATGGCAAAAGGAATAATACTGCCGTATCTCGACATTCCGTTTCAACATGCCAGTCCCAAAATATTAAAGCTAATGAAGCGGCCAGGCAATCGTGAACGCGTTCTCGAAAGGATTCATGCCTGGCGTGAAGTTTGCCCTGAACTTGTCATCCGAAGTACTTTCATCGTTGGTTTTCCTGGTGAAACTGATGACGATTTCCAGCAGCTATTAGATTTCATTGCGGAGGCACAACTCGATCGAGTAGGTTGTTTTATGTACAGCCCAGTTGAAGGTGCGGCGGCAAATGAATTACCTGATCAAGTGGCAGACGGTATCAAACAAGAACGCTACGATATTTTTATGCAGGCGCAACAGGTTATTAGTACTGCTAAATTACAGCAGCGCATAGGTCAAACTATGAAAGTGCTAGTCGAAGAGCAGACGGACGAGGGCTATGTAGCTCGATCCTATGCCGACGCCCCAGAAATAGATGGGCTAGTTTATATCGAGACTGACCAGGCATTAGCTCTAGGTGAATTTCATCAAGTCGAGGTTGTTGATACAGACGAGTATGATTGCTATGCGATATTGTGTTCTGGGTGAGATGAATACCCTGGTTGATATGAGAACTTGACTTTAATAACGCCCTGAAATTTGAAGCATCAGGGTTAACGCCTACTTTTGTTTAATACAGGCTAGCCAACTTCGGTATAACCCTGTTTATAACCCACCCAATTTTCCAGCAGCATTTCAGATGCTTTTGTGTTGTCAGTGTCCAGCATTAACTGCGCTAACTCATCGACGGTGTCGAACCAACGTTGATCCTGTAATAAGTCTGCAATCTTAAAACTGGCTTCGCCTGTTTGGCGGGTACCAAGTACTTCTCCTGCGCCACGAAGTTCTAGATCTTTTTCTGCAATAATAAATCCATCTTGATAGCGGCGAATAATTTCGAGGCGATTAAGTACCTGCACGGATAACCCTTGTTTGACAAGTAGGATACAAAAGCTTTCGCGTCCACCACGACCAACCCGCCCTCTTAACTGATGAATTTGTGACAGGCCTAATCTTTCGGGATTTTCAATAATCATGATGCTGGCATTTGGGACATCGACACCGACCTCAATGACCGTGGTGGCAACTAGTATTTTGGTTTCACCATTTTTAAAAGTGTTTATGATCGCTTCTTTTTCAGCTGATTTCATTCGGCCATGGACAAGTGCGACTGGCAGCTCTGGCAATTGCGCCTGCAAGCTTAAAAATGTGGTTTCGGCCGCTTCACATTGCATCACTTCAGACTCGTCAATCAGGGTGCAAACCCAATACACTTGACCACCTTCAAGACAGGATGCTGCCACTCGATGGATCAGGCTGTCTCGCTTGGTTTCTGGAATAATCGATGTTGTAACGGGTTTTCGACCAGGAGGTAATTCATCGATTTGTGAGTAATCAAGGTCAGCATAAATCGACATGGCCAACGTGCGTGGGATTGGTGTGGCGGTCATAATCAGTTGGTGTGGCATTTGTTGATTGGTCGTTTTCTTCTGAAGAGCGAGTCTTTGATCAACGCCAAAACGATGTTGTTCATCGATAACGATAAAGCCAAGGTTATTAAAAACCACTGATTCCTGAAACAGGGCGTGTGTGCCGACAACCATATGTGTTTCACGTGAGGCAATTAGCGATAATTTTTGATTGCGCTTTTTACCCTTATCGGCACCCATTAAACAAACTACTTTAAGGCCTAATGGCGTAAACCAGGCCTTTAAGTTTTGATAGTGCTGCTCGACCAGTATTTCAGTTGGGGCCATCATTGCGGCTTGGAAACCAGACTCAATGACTGGCAGGCAAGCCAATGCAGCGACAACAGTTTTTCCAGAACCAACATCGCCTTGTAGCAAACGCATCATTGGTTGAGACCGACCAAAATCTTGCATCAGTTCAGCCATGACTCGCTGTTGAGCCATTGTGAGTTCGAACGGTAGATTTTTAATAAACTTTTCATGAAGTGTTCCATTGGTTTTAATCGATGGGTTATTCATTTTTTGGACCGAAATTCGTTTTTCGAGCAATGCCAGCCGATGCGCAGTTAGCTCTTCCACAATGAATCGATATTGGGCTGGATGTCTGCGATTGGCAATTAATTCAGTATCAATTTGCTGCTGAGGACTATGGAGACTGAGCATGGCTGATTTAAAATCAGGGAAATTATTTTGTAATAGCCACGTCTTGGGCAGAGTTTCTGGCATATCATTTTGATCCAGCTGAACGATGACCTGACGAATAATTTTGGTGATTGATAGTTGGTGTAGTCCGTCGGTAGTTGGATATACCGGTGTCAAATTTTGCTCTAACGGAGGTGAGTTTTGAGGGTCTAATATCTCAAATTCAGGGTGGATCATTTCAAATTCACCCTGAGCAATACGAACGTCACCAAATAAACGAAGCTTGTTGCCTTTCTGTAACTGTTGCTGTTGGGCGCTACTAAAAAAAAACAAACGTATGGTAAGCAAACCACTAGGATCTTCCAGCTTGGCAACCAGCATTCGTTTTGAGGGCCCTTGGCGTCGAAAGTTAATGGCTACCTGTAATACCTCGGCTTCAATTAACTGTTTGCGTCCAGGCTGTAACCCACCAATGGGAGTAACTCGGGTTCGATCTTCATAACGCAACGGCAGGTGGAACAGCAGGTCGCGTTGGCTCTCCAGGCCTAGTTTTTTAAGCTTCTCGGTAACCTTTGGCCCAACACCTTTAAGAAAGCGCACACCTTGAACTGACCAGTGTCCCATTTCACTGCCTATGCATTACTGATAAGAAAATTGACTCGAGTTTGTACATGAATTGGTATAAGAAAGTTTTCCATTGAGCTGGTTAGTTTAATCAAGTGCAAGAATTGCGTCCATCTCGACTTCTGAACCTTTAGGCAATGCAGACACTTCTATAGCGGCTCTGGCTGGGTAGGGCTCAGAAAAATATTTTGCCATGGTTTCGTTTACGATGGGAAAATTTGATAAGTCGGTAAGGAAAATATTAAGTTTTACGACGTCTTTTAAATTACCACCAGCCGCCTCTGATACCGCTGTAAGGTTATCAAATACACGGGTAATCTGAGCCTCTATACCCCCACTAACAATTTCCATCGTAGCTGGATCCAGTGGAATTTGCCCCGAAATATAAACAGTGTTGTCGACTTTAACTGCTTGTGAATAGGTGCCAATTGCAGCGGGAGCTTTGTCAGTTTGAATAATGGTTTTTACCATGAGATAGTCTCTAATTGATTGAACTGTTTAAATAGAATGGAAAACAACTAAATTAAAAGCTGCATTATGCTTTAAAAAGTTTGCGTCGCAAAAATTTTTTGATGCTGATTGCTTAGGCCAGCCTATCCATTTTAAATTGCAACCAGTTTTACTGGGTCTTTACTTACGAGCGATACGAATGACGACGGGCAGCAGGCGTAACTTTTTCATGATTCGAGCTAGGTGTATTCTATCGGTAACAACAACAACAAATTCAATAGTCGAAATTCGGCCATCCTTTTCTGTTAAATTAACGTGTTCGATGTTAGATGATGCATTCGCAATGGTCGTTGCAAGGTTGGCTAAAACACCGCGCTGATTGGCGACATCGATACGCAAGAAGGCGAGGTATTCACCTTCGACATGATCGGACCATTGAACTGCAAGGTGTCGATTGTTGGTGCTGGTTTCAGCCATGTTGCGACAGCGCTGCTGATGCACAACAATGCCCTTTCCTGTTGACATATGACCAATGATGGCATCGCCAGGTACAGGTCTGCAACATTTGGCAAATGATACTACCATGCCTTCTGTGCCTTTAATGGCGAGTGGTTTGCCTGATTCATCAAAGGCCGTCGAATCGTCATCCTCAATGTCATACATGGCTTTTGCAACCAAGCTGGAATTGCGATTTCCAAGACCAATTTGAGCCATTAACTCATCTTGATCCGTCATGCGATATTGACTTAAAACACGATCTAGTCTTTCTTGGGTCATGGGTTCGTCACGCCCAACTATTTGATTAATTGACTGTTGCAAAAGACGCTGACCTAATGAAACTGCCTCGGTTGCCTGCAATGACTTAAGGAAGTGTCGGATATTAGTACGGGCTTTTGCTGTGATAACAAAGTCGAGCCAACTTGGGTGAGGACGGCTGGCATCTGAACTGATAATTTCTATTGTTTGCCCATTATAAAGCTTACTGCTCAAGGGCAACATGCGGTTGTCAATGCGTGCGGCGACACAGGTATTACCGACATCGGTATGCACGGCATAAGCAAAGTCGACTACGGTAGAGTCTTGAGGCAATTTTTTGATATCACCTTTTGGCGTAAACACATAGATTTCATCAGGGAATAAATCGACCTTTACACTCTCTAAAAATTCTTGAGAGCTGCCCGACTTTTGCTGCATTTCGAGAAGACTCTTCAACCATTCTAAAGCACGATTTTGAGCTGAAGTAGCACTATATTGGCCTTCTTTATAGATCCAGTGAGCGGCAATTCCAGACTCGGCAAAGTGGTCCATTTCGGTAGTACGTATCTGAACTTCAATGGGTACGCCGTGAGGTCCAAAAAGACTGCTGTGTAACGATTGATAACCATTAGTTTTTGGGATCGCAAGATAATCTTTAAAGCGACCTGGCAATGGCTTATAAAGGTTATGCACGACACCGAGTACACGATAGCAGTCGTCCTCAGAATCCGTCATGATGCGCACACCAAACACATCAGTTAACTCTTTAAAGCTGAGCTTTTTTTCTTTCATTTTACGATAAATACTGTGGATATTTTTTTGTCGGTACTTAACTGAAGCAGAGATATTGGCTTCTTTTAGTCTATCTTTTATAGCATTTTCGATGGTATTGAATATTTCTTTACGATGCCCCACAACTTGTTTACAGACGCTTTCGAGTGCACGAAAACGCATAGGGAAAGCACTTCGAATTGATAAGTCTAGAAGTTCATGACGAACCTTAAAGATACCCAAACGATTTGCAATGGGTGCATAGATATCGGTCGTCTCTTTGGCAATACGACGACGCTTATCCGGTGGCATGGCATCCAGTGTGCGCATGTTATGTAAGCGATCGGCTAGTTTGATGATAATGACTCGAATGTCTTTTACCATTGCCAACATCATCTTACGGAAGTTTTCTGCGTGGGCTTCGGCTCTGCTCTGGAAATCAAGACTGGCTAGCTTGCTAACGCCATCTACTAATTCGGCGACTTCACTTCCAAACAGATCGGCTAATTGAGTTTTTTCGGTCGCAGTATCTTCAATTACGTCATGCAAAATTGCAGCGACAATACTACTCACATCCATGCGCATTTGACTCAGAATTAAAGCCACTTCAACCGGATGACTGATGTAAGGCTCACCTGACACTCGGCTTTGTCCTTCGTGTGCCTTGGCACCTAACAAGAAAGCACGATAAACCTCTTCGACCTGGTGTGGCTCAAGATATGTCGAAAGTTCTGCACAAAGTTCATTAATCTTGGTGCTATCAGCACTTAACGGCCGATCATCGGTGACTATTTCGAACAGGTTAGCGTTTTCTACCCGAGACATTTTTAAGTCTATTACCTATTGTGATTTGGCGGTTTTTGACATGTAGTTATACCATATATGCCCAGAAGTGGTTAGGCTTAGAGCTATCAATTAAGTTGAATTTAAATCCTAGAATAAAGTGTTGCCTTGTTTAGCGTGCACTCCATATAAATTCTGGAGATAACTTAAAAGCCAGTCAGCAAACTAACTTATATTTGTCACATACTTAAGCACTTCAACTACCTGCTCTGGGGTTTGTGCCCAGGCCATTGCAGCGCCATCTACTTCTTTTAAAGGGTGGATAATATCATCGTCATGTAAAGTAATGTATGGCGTACCCAACGCAGCGCAAAAGCCTGCATCAAAAGCAGCATTCCATTGCTTGTATTTATCACCAAACCGCACTACTGCGACGTCACATTGTTCGAGCAATGTTTTAGTTCGAATGGCATTGACCTTAGAGGACTTATGATCACGCCAAAAGCTATTGGTCTCTGCGCCAAGGACGTCACCTGCGGCATCACTTGCTTCGTGATTAGTCACAGCCGATGTAAAAATAATAGGCAGTGAGAGTGCTTGGGCGCCCTGTTTAATTTTTTCACGCCAGTCAGTGTGTATCTCACCCGATAGGTAAACAATGTATTCCATAGATATAGCCTCTATATTAAATTTTGGGAAGTAGGTTTGATCAAAAAAATGTTAATTAATTTCAGTTTTGTAACTAAACATATCTCCACGGCCTTTTGTGGTTCTGATTTCAATGACCTGATTATGACGAGTATACGTTGTTCGATTTAATACCAATACAGGTGCGTTAACTTCAATGTTTAAAATGGCGGCTGTTTTTTCTGTTGCACCTTCGGCCGTCAGAGTTTCTGCAGCCTTAATAATGGGAATGTTGTATTTATCAACCACAACAGCATAAAATAAATCAGGAATGTGAATATCTTCACTTTCAAGACCAGGCAAAAGATCAGCTCGCCACCGGGAGTATTCAACCATAGCTGGTTTTGTATCGATATAACCAATTCTTTCTATGTAGAGCAATTCAGAGTGGGTGGGTATTACCATTTTTAAACAATTAACACGATTCCCATTTTCGATATGCCGTTCGGACGTTTTTTTATCGATGCGAACATCTTTACCTTCAGCACCACCGTATGAAAAGTATTTAAACAAACTATTATTAAAGTCAATTCGTGACACATAGGTGCCTTTACCCTGATGGCGATAAAGTTTTTTCTCCCAGACCAGATTATCGATTGCCTTTTTTACAGTACCCTGACTAACAGCCAGAGTTGCAGCTAACTGGGGCTCAGAGGGTATCAAGTCACCCGACACTAACTCGCCCGAATCAATAAAGGATACTATGTAATCTTCAACGATCCGATAGAGTGGTTTGTTTTTTTGGCGATTCATTGAAACCCTTTAATTTTGGAATAGGCGAGCCATCAACTATTCATAGTTAAGGCTTAGGACTGAACTCACATTTGGATTCTTTTATCTATTGAACCCTAATTATCAAGACAAATCGAGTGGCTAAATAGACTCTCAAGGGATCTTGGTGTTAAAAATTTTGATTGACACTATTGTAAGCTGCTGTGAGAATCAGCACAACTAGGTCATATATATGACCTAGTTGACTATAATAAAAATCAAAACGGAAGAGGGAAATTGAAAGTATGGACTTTCTAAACTATTTCGGTAACGTTTTTACACCCTACCACTTAATGCTTTTATTTGGGGGCACAACGGCGGGATTAATTTTAGGCGCATTGCCTGGCTTGAGTCCAACTATGGCAGTCGCCTTAGTAATTCCATTTACCTTTCATATGGAGCCAGCCAGTGGTTTGATTTTATTAGGAGCGATGTATACAGCTACCGTTGCAGGTGGAGCAATTAGTGCTATTTTAGTTAATGTACCTGGTGCTCCCGCTAATATTGCTACTGCTCTCGACGGACATCAAATGGCTCGTAAGGGTCGAGCCTCTGAAGCGTTGCACTATTGCTTTCTGAGTTCATTTGTTGGTGGTATTTTTGGTATCATTATTTTAATATTTTTTACCCCTCCCCTAGCAAAACTGGCTTTAAAGTTTGGACCGACAGAACTATTTTGGATTGCCATTTTAGGCATAACTGTTATTGGTACGATTGGCAATAAATCAGTCATAAAGGGCCTGATGGCGGGTCTATTTGGTCTTGCGATATCAACTATTGGTGACAACCCAATGCTTGGTGAGCAGCGCTTTGTGTACAGTGAACATATGGAAAGCGGTATTCATATTGTGGTGGCATTGATTGGCCTATTTGCATTACCCCAAATATTGACGTTACTGGAAGAATCAGGCAAATCAAAGGTAGGTACATATGCCTTAAGTGAAACAAAGTGGATAACGTCCCTCAAGTACAATGTGACGCGTATAAAAGCCCTTAGTTTGGGGTCTACTATCGGTGCAATAGTTGGCATTATACCAGGTGCAGGTGGTCAAATAGCGGGTCTAGTCGCCTATGATCAAATTAAAAAGACCAGTCATAGCCCTGAAAATTTTGGGCAGGGTGAACCAGATGGCATTATTGCTGCTGAATCTGCGAATAATGCAATGGTTGGACCCTCTTTGGTACCGTTACTTACTTTGAGCATTCCCGGTAGCCCAACAGCAGCTGTGCTGTTGGGTGGCTTGCTCATCCATGGCTTATTCCCGGGGCCAGATTTGTTTACCGTCCATGCAGAAGTGATCTGGACGTTTATTGATTCACTTATTGTTGCGCAAGTTTTTATGGTTGTCATCGGCCTCTTTTTGAGCCGGCATAGTGGCTGGATTATGAAAGTTCCGCCACATTATATGGCTGCATCGATTCTAGTGCTTGCCGTCTTTGGGACCTACAGCATTCAATCGAGCTATTCTGATGTTTTGTTGATGGGTGTTCTAGGTATCACTATGTATTTCGCTAGCAAACTGGGATTCGGTCCAGCGCCTGTGGTGCTTGGTGTTATTTTAGGTCCTCTGGCTGAAGATAATTTCTTGCAGGGCAAGCTCATTGGAGAAGCTGGTGATGGCATCTTTGATTATTTTTTTACTGGCACAATTAATCTAACATTGATCTTAGCGACATTAGGCTCAATTGCCTACAGTGTTTATGCCAGCCACAAGATGAATAAGAGGGTGATGCTGAAATGATTAAGTCTAGTGCTATTAACTTTAAAAATTCTGAACTTACCACAGCCTTTTATTCGTTCCTAGTCGCAGGACTATTTTGCTTCCTTTCTTTCTATGACACGGATGCGGATATCTATTTATTTCCAAGAATTATTGCTGTCACCTTATTGGTTTTTTCAGTGATTTTGCTGATTTCAAGCTTTCAGTTGAGCCGTTCATATTTAAAAAATAGTAATAGTAATGTTAAAAATGGTCTATTTTTGAAAATTCTACCTGGCCTTTTGATTGGCTTTATTTACATGACCCTGATGGACGTCGTGGGATTCTATACGAGTGCATTTTTTATATTTCTTGCTTTTTTATTATTGTATGGCAAACGAGAAATGACTGATCCAAAAGCTTTTATTAAGAAAGTGGCGATATCGATTGGCTTTGTTTTTGTGCTCTATCTGCTATTTTGGCAAGGGCTACACGTAAGGACTCCGATAGGTTTATTATTATAGGGCCAGTGTAGTTAATTAATAATAACTTCAACCGTAAATCTCCATTGCGTGAATGTAGATTTATACAAATAGTTAAAACACGCAAAACTTTAAAATCATAAAAAAGAGGAAGAGGAACAGTCTAATGAATATAAACAAAAGTTTGATCAAAAAGGCGGCAATCACTGTCGCCTCAACAGCCCTCCTGTTGAGTGTAGCTGGTGCCAGCTTTGCTGATTATCCTGATCGTCCTATTGGCGTAATGGTTGCCTATAACCCTGGGGGAGCAACGGACTTTCAGGCTCGTATTGCTACACTAGCCTCAGCAAAAGAAAAAGACGGTAAAGCCCTTTCAGTGGGTCAGCCTATTTATGTAACTAACAAGCCTGGTGCTGGTGGTCGTAAGGGTTGGAACTGGTTTGCAGATAAAGCGCCCTCTGATGGTTATATGTTGGCAGCCTATAATGTGCCTCATTTCATTGCGCAATCGATAGTGTTTGATACAAAATATAATATTAATAATCTTGAGCCAGTCGGAAACTGGGGTGCTGATCCTGCTGTATTGATTGTTGGCAAGGACAGTGAATTTAATACCGCAACTGAATTAGTCGCTTATGCCAAAAAGAATCCTGGCAAAGTAACTGTCTCTGGAGCAGGTAAATTTGTGGGCCATCATATTGCTCATTTACAACTTGCAAAAGCAGCTGGTGTCAAATTAACATATGTACCAGGTAAAGGCGGCGTTGGCGCTATGAAACTAGTTAAAGGGGGCCAAGTTAAAGCTGGCTTCAATAACCTTTCTGATGCAGCGCGTGCTCAGGGCGACATCAAAATTTTAGCTGTAGCTGATCTTGAACGCCATGCCTTTTTACCTGATGTACCAACCTTAATGGAACTTGGTATTTTGGTCGATAATTCAAGTGTCAATTTTCGTGGTTTGATGGTCCCTAAAGGAACACCTGCCAACGTGATCAGTCATCTTGAAAAAACAGTACCTGTTATGTTTAACGACAAAAAGACATTAGGGAAAATGAAACAAACTAATTCACCAGTCCGGATTATGACCCGAAACGAAGTAATTGCGATGTGGAAGGAACGACAGTCGGCTCTCACAGAGTTATTGAAAGACCTTAAGTAATAGGTCGATAGAGTGTCGTCTAGTAAGGGCGTGGTAAAAAGCCGGGAGTTGTAAGCTCCCGGTTGGCTCAAATCCTATTAAAACCAGAAATAAGGAGAACTTTAAAAATGCCTTCGAATGAAAATTCACAGGTGAAAAATAGTGTGGCTTCGTTAATTCGTAAGGCACATGTGGCGCAACAAATTTATAATGACTATGACCAGACTCAGGTTGATGAAGTTGTTACTGCCATTGGTTGGGCAATTATCAATCCAGTTAATAATCACTTGTTGACAACAATGGCAATAAAAGACACGGGTATAGGTAAATATGAAGATAAGATAATTAAAAATTATCGAAAAACATTGGGGCTATTGCGAGACTTACAGGATGCAAAATCCGTGGGCGTTATTGCTGAGTATCCAGAAAAGGGGCTGATAGAAATCGCACGGCCTGTGGGCGTTGTGGGCGCAGTAATACCGTCGACTAACCCGGTTGCCACCCCAGTTAATAAAACCATCAATGCACTCAAGGGTAGGAATGCAATCATCTTGGCACCTTCACCTAAAGGCCAAAAAGTGTGTGAAAAGTTGGTTGAATTAATGCATGTTGAATTAAAAAGAGTAGGAGCACCAATTGATTTAGTCCAACACTTGTCTCTACCGGTGAATAAGGCAGACACCTATGAGTTAATGCGTGAAGTTGACTTAATAGTTGCGACTGGGTCAGGCAACAACGTTAAAGCTTGTTACGAAAGTGGAACGCCAGCACTTGGTGTTGGTGCCGGCAATGTATCCGTAATTATTGATGAGTGCGCTAATCTAAAAGATGCTGCCAGCAAAATAAAAGCATCCAAAACGTTTGATAATGCCACCAGCTGCTCTTCAGAAAACAGCGTTGTTATCGTTGACAGTATTTATGATCTTATGATTAAAGCGTTGAGTGAAGAAGGAGCCTGCTTGCTTGATGCCCAAGAAAAACAAAAGCTTCAAGAAGGTCTTTGGCAAAACGGTCAATTGAGTCGGGATGTTATTGCGCAGAGTGCAGCGAATATCAGCCAACTAACTGGCCTCAATCGACCAGCGCTAAAGCAGGCCAGTATGTTGTTGGTTGAAGAGACGGGTATTGGGCCTGATTACCCTTTTTCTGATGAAAAACTGAGTCCTGTACTCACCGTTTATCGAGCCACAGATTTTGATCATGCCTTTAAAATAGTAAACAAAATTCTGAACTATAAGGGAAAAGGGCATTCTGTCGGTATCCATAGTAATAATAACGGTCATATCTTAAAACTGGGTCTAGACCTACCGACCTGTCGCGTTATTGTGAATCAGGCTCATTGCTTTGCCACTGGTGGCAGTTTTGATAACGGTTTGCCGTTTTCGTTGTCGATGGGCTGTGGTTCATGGGGTAGCAATAGTATCCCTGATAATTTGAACTATAGGCATTACCTTAATACGACTCGAATTGCCCGAACAATCCCAAAAAATCAGCCATCAGATGCTGATATTTTTAGTGCGTTTTGGAGTAAGTATAATATTGAGGCGACATCTTAAAAATGAATACTGTTAGAGCTCATATTGATGATCGTGCTAAAAAGATGGGTGAAGCTTGTTTTTTAATTTCGCCTGAAATTGGCTCTGAACTCAGTTTTGGTAGTTTGCAAAAAAGTGCGGATCAAATTGAAATCTATTTAACAAAACTGGGTGTCAAATTTGGAGACAAGGTTGCTTTCTTGATGACAAACGGTCTTTGGACAACGACATTATTTCTTGGCGCAATGTACAGTGGTCGAGTTGTGGTACCCCTCAACGCTGTTTGTGGCAGTGACCAACTGACTTATGTGATTGATCACTGCGATGCAAAAGTGTTATTTGTTGAAAGGGAACTCCAAGAGAAATATAAGGTTGTTTTTGATGGTCTGGCGAATGATATCGAAGTAATTTTTGCCTGTAGAAACAATGGCCCAATATGGCCAATAGATAAAATAGTGGCGCCAAATAAAGTCAATGTTGAAGTTGATATACAGCCTGAGAATGACGCCTTACTGATATACACTTCTGGCACTACGGGTAGACCAAAAGGCGTACTTCTAACTCATAAATCGGTCATAGCGGGTGGTATGAATACAGTACTTTCGCACCAGCTGACACAGAATGATCGCGCATTGTGTATATTGCAGCTCTATCACATCAATGGCGAAATGGTTACTGTTATGGGGCCGCTGGTGAGTGGCAGTAGCGTTGTGATGCCCAATAAATTCAGCATCACTGACTTTTGGTCTCTGATCGATCAATGGCAATGTAGCTGGTTTAGTGTTGTGCCCACTATTATCGCCTATTTGTTGGAGCAATCAGAACGGCTCAAAGATCCGATTTGTTTGTCTTCTGATCGTCCTCAGTTGCGCTTTGGCCGCTCTGCTTCTGCACCTTTATCACCTGAAATGCATCGGCAATTCGAGCGACAGTTTGCTGTTGCTATTGTTGAAACTATGGGTCTTAGCGAAACAGCAGCACAAATTTTGTCTAACCCAATGCCACCGGGTATTATAAAATATGGCTCCCCAGGTATCGCCATTGGCAATGAAGCTATGATTATTGACAAGTCGGGCAATAAACAAAAAAACAATCTATCAGGCGAACTCATGATTCGTGGTGATAATGTCATGAAAGAGTATTACAAAAACCCTGAAACTACAGCCAGTACATTGCGCCCAGATGGTTGGCTACATACAGGAGACTTAGCCTACGTTGACGAAGATGGATATTATTTTATAACGGGCCGTTTGAAAGAAATCATTATTAAAGGGGGTGAGAATATAGCCCCAAGAGAAATTGACGAAGCACTCTATCAGCACAGCGCTGTCTTAGAGGCCGCTGCTTTCGCAATACCTGACAAGCATTTTGGACAAGAGGTTTTTGCCTGTGTGAGCCTAAAGTCAGGTGCCAAATGCACTGCTGAAGAACTACGCAATTTATGTATTGAAAAATTAGGAAAGTTCAAATCGCCCAAAAAAATAACTTTTATGGATGAATTACCTAAAGGGCCATCTGGAAAAATACAACGATTAAAACTCTCGGAAGCCGCCATTGCCGGCGCGTGATATTATCCTAATCTTTTAAACCTTTTGAGTAAGACAATGGCTATTGGTAAATTCTTCAAATTCTTGTTAGGTGGTGAATCAAAGCCATCTGTACCTAAAGAATTAAAGTGTGATGTAATCGATTACAATGGTTTTAAGGTGGAACCTGCGCCCATCGTTGAAGATGGAAAGTTTCGAACGGCGGGTTACGTTAGTGGTGAACTCGATGGTGAGACTAAACGGATTCAATTTATCCGTGCAGATCAAAGTGCTGATAAACAAGTCGCTATCGATCATTCTTTATCTAAGGCAAAACAAATTGTAGATGAGCAGGGCCAAAAGTTATTAAACAGAGAGCAACTTTAGCGCTATCTTTTTAATCGGGATGGTATTCAAAATGAGTCACGTTATTTAAATAACGTTAGTTTGACTCAGCTTCCTGAATACGTTCGAGTCTATTCTGTTCTTCTATGAAAGCTTGTTTGATTTCTTCTAGAACCGTATCGACATCGGCTGATTCTGTACTTTCTTCAAACTGCCCCGTGAGTTCGGTGTTGGGGTGCAAGTCGCCTGCTTCAAATAAGGCCCACATTTCTGGGGCATAGTGACTGTTGCTCAATTCTGGAGCAAATTGAGCATAGTAATTGGTAATGTTTTCGACATCGCGCCGATGCATGCTTTCGGCATTGTTATTCGCAGCGGCATCAACGGCTTGCGGTAGGTCGATAATGACAGGACCATTATCATCGATGAGCACATTAAACTCCGACAGGTCACCATGCACTAAACCGGCACAAAGCATACGCATAACGTCGTGCATAAGCGTTTTATGATCAACCAGTGCCTGTTCCTCAGTCATGGTAACGTCGTTAAGGCGAGGCGCCACTTCTTCGCCGTCATAAGTGATTAGCTCCATTAACAATACGCCATCAAAACAACCATAGGGTTTTGGCACACGAACGCCTATATCGGCCAGTTTAAAAAGGGCCGATACCTCGGCAGATTGCCAAACTTCTTCCTGCTGTTCGCGGCCAAATTTAGAGCCTTTTTCCATTGCGCGTGCTCGGCGGCTATTGCGAACCTTTCGCCCTTCTTGGTAGGTGACTGCTTGTTTGAACGCTCGCTTCTCCGCTTCCTTATAAATTTTCGCGCAGCGGATCTCTGACCCACAGCGTACGACAAACACATCCGCTTCTTTTCCGCTCATTAAAGGTCGGATCACTTCGTCGACTAGTCCATTTTCAACTAATGGGCGCATTCGTTTTGGAATTTTCATAGCGGCCTTATACATGAGTTAAACCGCGGATGGAAGAGGCAGCTGTCTTAGAGTCATTTGTTATTCGATTGTTTTGGGTATCCCAGTTAAACTGTGTTGATCGAACCAATAGTACACATTGCTAACTGAGGGAACATTGTGAAAACACATATTTTAAATTCTTTGAATCAAAGCCAAGACATGCTTATGGCGTTTCTTTTAAACGCCGATAATATTACTAATATTGAAAATGGCGCTCATCTTCTGATTGAAGCACTGAAGCGTCATGGTTCTATTTTTAGCTGCGGTAATGGTGGTTCGATGAGTGATGCAATGCACTTTGCTGAAGAGTTATCCGGTAGATACCGTAAAAGTAGAAGTGGTTTATCAGCAACGGCAATTAGTGATCCAGGGCATATTACGTGTGTCGCTAATGACTTTGGTTATGAACATATTTTCTCACGATATTTAGAAGCGAATGCCAAAGCAGGTGACTGTTTACTGGCCATTAGTACCAGCGGCACGAGTAAAAATGTTATAAAAGCCATTGAATATGCCAAGCAAAATGATATTCATGTCATCAGTCTCACCGGTCCTGCCAATACGGTTGCCGGTGAATTGGCTGACTGTGATATCCATGCGGGGCCCAGTGAATTTGCTGATCGTGTGCAAGAAATTCACATCAAAGTAATACATACGCTAATTGAGTTAGTTGAACGCGAATTCTTTCCTGAGAATTATCGTTAAAAGGCCAAAATAATTAAAAGCTTAACCTTTACTTGGAATTAAGCCGGAATTAGGCGTGATACTGGCAATGTGGCCTGGCGCTAACATTGACTTGAATGAGAGCCTGACTTGGTTTATCTATAGCGCATTAACAATGATGAAGCTAGTCAGTTGGCCATTTTTGACCGTACACTGTCAATCTTATCCTGTATGGTTTGAACGCGATCCGTTCGAGTACCTATCTTCATGGTACTGCTAATCCGCGGTGCGCCCATATCATGAAGCTTTTCGTGACATTGTTTTACTGCGACCATTACATCGTCCCATTCTCCTTCGACATTCGTGCCATAAGAATGCATTTGATGACTGAGCCCTGCGGATTTAAATATTTTTTCACATTCCACAACATAATGAGAAACCGAAACGCCAACGCCTAAAGGAATCACGCAAATATCGATGAGTACATTCATATTTTTTCCATACTGAATTGAGAGACGTTCAGTATATAGGGTAATGGAAGACCTGAATAATTTAACGCCGTTAGCTTTCTAACAACGGGTTGATTTTTTGTAATCAAATCAATCACAATCTTTACCTATTCAAAAGCCTCTTTTGATGTAATATTTGGTATCCGTCCGGATTACCGACGCATCATAAATATGGGGAGTTTAAATGTTTTATTCAATGGAAAATCTTGCCGAAGTTAATTTGCTAATACGCTATAAATCATCGGCTAGTCTGGAGGGTATCAAAATCCACAAAACGGCTGATCCTGTCGTCATCGCAGCTGCACAACGTTTATTTGATACAGGCTTTATTACACAAATTGATGGCGGTTACTTAACACCACTAGGCGCAGAGGCCGAGGAACATGCCCAGTCATTATTGATGATGCTGAATGCCTAACTTTACCCAGGCTTAATAAGAAACCTTAGGTTCCATAATGAAAGTTATTTTTTCTCACGGTAAGGAGAGCGGCCCCTGGGGATTTAAAATTAAACGGTTAGCGGCCATCGCAGAGCAAATGGGTTGTGTTGTCGAGAGCGTTGATTATACCGACCTGATGGACCCTGATTTGCGCGTCGATCGCCTGTTAACTGTTTTAGAGCATCAAACCGAGCCACCCATACTTGTTGGTTCTAGTATGGGTGGTTATGTTTCCTTAGTGGCATCTGAATCTGTTGAGACAAAGGCGTTATTTTTGATGGCGCCTGCGCTTTATATTTCTAGTTTTAAACAACAACACCATCATTCATTGTCGCCCTGGATAGAAATCGTTCATGGCTGGTCTGATGATATCATTCCGGTCAGAAATTCAATTCAATTTGCTCAGCAGGCAAATAGTATGTTACATCTCATAGCAGGTGATCATGCACTAAACGAAGTAATTGAAACAGTCGAAGGTCTTTTTAGACGATTCATGTCACAAGGTTTGGTTAACGAATAATTTTGACCATGTGAGAGGATTAGATTGAATATGAAAAATTGTAGAACAACGGATTAAGGTAGATTACGGATGAAATTTTATAATGCTTGGTACTGTCCTTTTGGACAACGCGCTTGGATGACATTAGTCCATAAAGGTATCGATTTTGACTATATCGAAGTCGATCCTTATGATGAAACTGAATCTTGGATGGCGATATCACGCGGTGCTGCAATGGTGCCAGTTGTGATTCAGCCTAATGCTGATGGTGCTGACACGACGATAGTCGAATCGAATCGCGTGATTGAATACCTCGAAGACTTACAGCCTATGACACCCATATTTGCGAGCCAACCAAACCAGAAAGCCGAACAAAAATACTGGATGGATCACGTTGGTAATAATATTGTGCCCTACTTTTATAAATTTCTAAAAGCGGTTGAGCCAGATCAAAAGCAAGCCTACCTAAGGGAGAAAATGATTGCAGGAATGGTAACAATTACTGAGGCGATGGATCACATGGGGCCCTTCTTTGATGGTGCCGAATTGTCAGCTGTCGATATTGCATTTTTCCCCTTTGCGTTTCGAATAGAAACGCTACTTGGCGAGTACCGAAATTTTCATTTGCCAACCGAAGGCTCTAGCTGGCAGCGTTATCATCAATGGTATAACGCCGTTTTAAAGCATACTTCTTTTAAAACAACTGGGACTGACAATGACGGTTATGTTAATCGGCTCATCGAGCATTACCAGCCTTATAGTTTGGGTAGTTGAAAGAAGGATTTGACCGTGGAATAAACCACTTAAGTGCCACACAGGATTGAGAGGCTGGTTAACGCACCGAGTGATTTTGAAGTGGTCATGATGGGGCAACAGACTTCTGAGAGTTTGTTGCGTTTGCCCAAGTTCCCACAGCCTCTAGATATACGCCGAATGGGCGACTAACGATGAACATCAGGAAGCTTGTAGACGTGAGAAGGATTATCACTTCGTTCTGATCTGCACCCGCAATGACAAGTGTCAATGCGTAAATTGGAAGCTGGAATGACAAAAACGCTAGGCCATCGATGAGGACTTTGCTCCACGAAATTGTGGGCTTAGTCTTTTTGAAGAACCAGTCACGCCAGATACCATAGGGTCGACCTGTAATCACCATCATCGGTATCATGATTAGGCGAGTCATCAGCACTTCGCTCGGTTCCATACCCGCGACAAACAATTCTGTTAACGTGGCGATTAATGTGAAGAAGATAATGGTCGCTAGAGTATCTACAATAAAACGATGCATAGTTTTCCTATTGTAGAAATTGTTAGATCTAGGGCTAAAAAAGAAACAGTAAAGAATTATAAAGCAGCAGTTTAACGTAACGCTCTAGCTCTAAAACTGCGGCCTTTAATTTTACCGTCAGTCAAAATATTCAAAGCTTGCTTTGCGACCTGCCTTTCGACTGCAACATAAGCTATTTTATCCATAATATCGATTTTACCGATGAGCTTACCGGGCAAATTGGTGTTCGCTGTGAGCGCGCCTAATATATCACCAGCGCGTATTTTATCCTTACGACCCCCATTGATAAATAATGTGGTCATGGGTGGGCTGAGCTTGAAATTATCTCTTGTACTGAGAGATGAAAGATTTTCAATATTTGCTGGGCTGTCTTGATATTTGGCAATGGCATCCACTCGGAATTGTTCACCAGCATAAAATAAACTGACTGCCAATCCGTCTTTACCGGCTCGGCCTGTGCGACCTATCCGATGAACGTGTATTTCGGGGTCTGGAGTTAATTCATAATTGACCACAGCTGCCAGCTCTTTAATATCCAGTCCGCGCGCAGCCACATCGGTTGCGATTAAGACCGAGCTGCTCCTGTTGGCAAATTGCACCAATACCTGATCACGATCAAACTGCTCTAAATCACCATGCAGAGTGCACGCATGAAAGCCATGTTTCCAAAGTTCATCACATAAATCATTACAAGTTTGCTTCTGATTGCAGAATACAAGGGTCGACTCAGGGCTGTGATGTTCTAACAATGCGACTAAGGCCGCTGTTTTTTCACCGCGTTGAACCTCGTAAAAAGCTTGTTTGATTTGTTGATTATGATGTGAAGTTTCGACTCTAACCTCAACGGGATTTCTTTGCACCATGCCACTAATATGCTTAATTTCTTCAGGGTAGGTCGCTGAGAACAGTAAGGTTTGTCGCCTACGAGGCATTTTGTCAGTGATTAACATGATGTCTTCTAAGAATCCCATATCGAGCATGCGATCAGCTTCATCTAATACGAGTGTGTTCAGGTTATCGAAATTCAAAGTGCCCTTGAGCAAATGCTTTAAAATTCGTCCTGGTGTGCCAACTACAATATGAGGATCCCGCTCAAGTGATGCGACTTGGGCACCCATTGGTTTACCACCACATAAAGTCAGTATCTTAGTGTTTGGAACGGCACGGGCGATTCGTCTGATCTCGTTGCTGACCTGATCAGCCAACTCACGGGTCGGACAAAGTACCAATGATTGGGTATGGTAATTACGAGCTTCAAGCTTATTTAATAGACCAATACCAAATGCAGCCGTTTTACCACTGCCAGTTTTGGCTTGAGCCAGTAGGTCGTCACCGTTTAATAAAACAGGTAGGCCCTGCGCCTGAATCGGCGTCATTTCTTTATAGCCTAATAACTCAATATTATTGAGCAATTCAGATTTGATCGGTAAAGATGAGAATTGACTGGTCACAGTTTTATCGTCTGGAGGGTTTGGTCGCGTATGATAACAGATAACATGCGTTGTTAAATGGATCGGTCAATTTACAACAATAAATTTCTGTTTTTAGATCAGTCTATATTCGTCTACTTTTAGAGCTTTGAGAAGTAAGTTTCTCGCTGCAATGGTTACTTTTCCAGACTGGCCATCACCGCGATGGACCAAATGATCATCGAGTGAGATTATCGTTAGCCGTGGGTTTGAAGTAATATCTGAAAAATACTCGAATACATTGAATGATAGCCATTTTGCGCATTGTAAGTAGACATTACTTTTAAAATATCCGAGATACATTTGAACACGGGTTATTTCAATGGTTTTTAACACGCTAGGTCTTTATGGAAATTAGCGCTAATGATGTTTTATCAAATGGGCGTTTAAGTGGAGCAATAACCTATAACAATAAATCAGTCTTTATAGGATTAAAAATATTGGCAGCATTGACTAGAGACTGAGCTGTTAGAGCGGGCACTCCATAGACTTCTGTACTAACATGAAAGCTCCGCCGTATTTCCAGCAATAGCAAATCAAAATCACCATCCCCAGACAGTAATACAACATTATCAACTGTTTGTGCTGTTTGCATGATGTCAATCGTAATACCGACATCCCAGTCACCTTTAGACGTGCCATCACTGCGTTGAATATAGGGTTTAAGCTTTATGGTAAAGCCGATCTTTTTTAATACGTTCTGGAATTGAACTTGCTTTTGATCATGTCGATCAATCGCATAGGCATTGGCTAAAACGATTTCACCTTCAGAACTGATGCGTTGCCAAAGCTCACGATAGTTAAACTGACGACCATAGGCCTGGCGAGTGGTGTAGTAAATGTTTTGGACATCAACAAAGAGGGCTATTTTTTTCATAGTGATCTAATTTAGGCGAGTTGACAGTATACCGCCAGTAACAATCATTATAATTCCTATAATCGTTATGAAATCAAGAGTTTCATTAAAGAATAGCATGCCCCAAATAATGGCAAAAGCGACGTAGCCAAAATCAAAGATGGCGATTGTCGAGGCCGGCCCGGACTGATACGCAATGGCGGCTCCAATACTACCCACCAAAAGTGCAACTGCCAGTATGGTCATATCACCCCATACGGAGACATCCATAGGTGACCAGTCACCGAATAAAAATAGATTTGATTGCTGAATTTCTTCCGTGGGCTGGAATAGGAAAATCAGCAAACTTGCAATAATGCCTACGAAGATAAACACTATATTCATCCATAAAGATAAAATCATTGGATGTTCATCGCGACACTTGCTCCGAGTAAGGATCATACCCAGTGCATATAGAATGGCTGAAATGATGGGTAACAAAGCATAAAGATTAAAGTTTTCGGCCTGTGGTCGAAGTATTAAAAGTACACCACAAAAACCCATGACTACGGCAATCCAGCCCCCTAAGCCGACACGCTCAGCTAGAAATAGAGCAGCAAACAATGTAATAAAAATAGGTAAGGTGTAAAATGAGGCGGCAGCGATAGAAAGATCTACCTTTGGCAGTGCCATATAATAGAGCAGCCACATGATAACCAGTAAGGCACTTCTAGTGAGTGTCCAGAACAACTGTTTGGGCATTAACCCCAACATAAGGACTCTCCAAAAAACAGGTGGCTTTTCAGACAAATGAAGCGGAGTTTTCTTCTTTAAAAAGAAGGTTAATAGAGGTATTGTCAAAATTGAGCGTAATATGAAAATTTGCCAAATGACAAAAGAGGCATTGCTTTTTTTAATCAAAGCATCGCCAAGGGCTAAAGCAAATACACCTATCAAAATCGCACCAATTGCCAATTTTAGATTGTCACTGCTAGGTCTAATATATTGAGTCATTATCTCTATTATTGTTAAGGCCATCAGTAGCTTAAAGTAGTCATGTGTTTTGTCTATCGATATTCTAAAAACTTCTTATTGGTATTTAGTCCTAGTACTCGATTAATGTCTACAATCAATAGTGTGTATTAATAGTTAGCTGCTCATTGGTCAATCCCTTGTCAATATACTGACTCGCCGATATGATGCGTCAGCAAAAAAAATTCAAATATCTCCATTCGAAAAGAGGCTCGTTATGAAAGTTTGTGTACTAGGTGCAGCAGGTGGAATTGGTCAGCCACTTTCTTTGTTATTGAAATTACAACTACCAGCGGGTAGTGAATTATCGCTTTATGATGTTGCGCCATTTACCCCGGGTGTTGCAGTCGATCTTAGTCACATTCCAACGGATGTATCTGTTTCTGGGTTTGCTGGAGATGATGTTGAAGCCGCCATGGTCGATGCTGATATCGTTGTCATTCCAGCGGGTGTCCCGCGTAAGCCAGGTATGACTCGTGATGACTTGTTCAGTATGAACGCTGGCATCGTTAAAAAGCTTATCTTAGCTGGCACTAAAGTCTGTCCTAATGCCTGTTACGCCATTGTGACTAACCCTGTTAACTCAACCGTTGCGATTGCTGCCGAAGTTCTTAAGGCCGCGGGTGTTTATGACAAGCGCAAGCTGTTTGGCGTAACAACTCTCGATATTATCCGTTCAAATACGTTTGTGGCTGAACTCAAAGGCATGAGCTGTAATGATGTGAATGTCAGCGTCATTGGCGGACACAGTGGTGTTACTATTTTGCCATTGCTGTCTAGCATTGACGGAGTCGAATTAACTGATGCTGAAATTGAATTACTAACACCGCGTATTCAGGAAGCGGGTACCGAAGTTGTAGAAGCAAAAGTCGGCGCAGGTTCTGCAACCTTGTCTATGGCTCAAGCCGCAGCTCAGTTTGTTTCTTCTCTGGTGGCTGCAATGAATGGCGCTGATGTCACTGAATGTTGTTATGTTCAAACCGGTGAAGATACTGATAGTTTCCATGCGCAGCCCGTTAAGCTGGGTAAAAATGGTGTTGAGTCTATTCCCGCACTACCCGAATTGAGTGTTTATGAGCAAAAGCTATTGACTGAACTGAAACCAGTTTTAGATGGTAATATTGCTAAAGGAATCGAGTTTGCCAAAGCTTAAAGTATCTGGTCTTTAAAGTGCGATAAGATTTTCTAGCCATTTTAGAGTGATTTAGCCATTAAAAGCGCAGCTTCCGAGTTGCGTTTTTTTGTCTAGTTCTTTACCACGTAAGGGTAAATTAAAGAAAATATTAAAGGACTAACCAGACTAATAATGGTTTGAAAGCGTGCTAATAGGCTGAGAATACAAGTCGTAACAGAGGAATTAATTTAACTTTTAAGTGCCAATGACGCATGCCCTTTGGTGAAATATAACTGCTCAGACCTCAAGTTAAATATGAAGCTCCGGTTTAACCATATTCCTCAAATAGCCTCAAGAATGAAAATCAAATTGCAGGGCAAGTGTGACTCATAAATTAGCAAACCGTTAGACAGACTGGAAGCGAAAGAAATAAGCCTTTATTCATTCTACCGACCATTTAAAAAATGAATAAAGTTAAGTCTGATAGAGTAAAAAAGACGAGGCTTTAGTTATTCTGGAAGGTGAAATTGATCACTATATTAAACATTTAAAAGTACAAAAAATAATAGTGTGAGTCTATAGTCAGTGGTCAAAGTGTATTAAGATTGTCTACTTCGCGTCAGCCTGAACCATATCTGATTCTGTGTACGACTTAATTGTATCGTAGGTACTACCCTGTTGAATATTGGCCTCTTCGATGACAATCTAAGAAGTAGCCCAATAATCGACGTCACCTTTAGACTTGATGTCATAGCTTGTTTAGATACAGAAAAGATAATTGGCCAAACGGAAATAATCTTCAATGAAAGTATGGTCTTGAAAGTGTTTGAAAAGGCTTTAAAGGTGACATCGTTTTAACTGACTCCTATAACTATTCAGGGTTGCCAGTCAGACATTAGTTTTTTGTGGCAGTTGTAAGCACCGGAAAACGCTAGATATGCAGAAAAGCACAGCAAGAATACAGACGATTGTTGGGCCTGTTGGGGTGTCCATAACATAAGAGGTCCTTAAACCCATCAGTGAGGCACCGCAGCCAATCATTGCCGCAACTATTGCCATTGTCTCTGGTGTTTTGCTGAAAGGTCGAGCAGTCGCTGCCGGTATAATCAGCATCGCGGTAATCAGCAGAACGCCAACTACTTTGATTGCAACAGCTACAACGACCGCCAACGACAAGGTGAGAATGACTTTCTCCCGCTTGGGTGAAATGCCACATGCGTAAGCAAGTTCAGGATTAACTGTTGATATAAGAAGTGCTGACCAGCGCCACCCAATCAATATGAGAACCAAGGCTGAACCACTCCAAATAACAGCAAGGTCAACGGTGCCAACTGAAAGGATGTCACCAAAAAGATAGGCCATAAGGTCGATGCGAACACCCGATAGAAAGGAAACTGCAACCAACCCAAAAGCCAGTGAAGAGTGAGACAAGACTCCAAGCAGGGTATCCATTGCATAGACGCGTTCACTCATAGTTGCAACGGCCAATGCCATTAACAGGGATACTACCAAAACCCCTGCAAATATGGGCATTGATAAAGTGAGCGACAACGCTACACCCAGAATTGCGGCATGAGCAGTTGCATCACCGAAAAAAGCCATTCGACGCCAAATAATAAAACAGCCAAGCGGTGCCGCTGCGATTGCAACACCAAGACCGGCAAGGGAGGCTCGAAAAATAAAGTCATCGAACATTAAATAGCGTCCTCAAGAAGCGATTTTATAGGGTCATTATGGCGATAATTAGCGAACATCTCTTCATCGTCAAGTCCAAACAATAACCGATATTCGGGCGCGACTTTGACAACGTCAGGGGATCCTTCACAACAAATACTGTGGTTAAGGCAGATAACGCGGTCAGAGGTGCGCATAACAGTGTGGAGCTCATGGCTTATCATTATAATGGCGCAATCAAGTTCTTGTCGAACCTGTTCAATCTGTCGGTAAAAATCTGCTGAGCCAGAATGATCCAGTCCCTGGGTGGCTTCATCCAGCAAAAGCAGATCAGGTTTCTCTATAAGAGCACGAGCCAGTAAAACTCGCTGGAATTGTCCGCCAGACAGCGTGCTTAACTGTTGTTCTCCAACATCAGACACCCCTGCCTGCTGTAGGGCGATCTCCATGTCGTTCTTTCGCTGTCGCTTGGGGAGCGATAAAAACCGGTAAACTGTTATGGGGAGCGTATTATCAATATTGAGGCGCTGAGGAACATAGCCAATGATTTGGTTACTGACAATTTCTATCACACCTGATGTAGGAATCACAGCGCCAATAAGTGCGCGTAGAAGCGTCGATTTTCCTGACCCGTTTGGTCCCACGATAGACAGTATTTCTCCCCTATCTATATGGATAGTGATGTCTTGCAGTACAGCGTTTCTTCCAAATTTTACGAATAGATTTTTTGTGGTAAGGACTCTCATTTTTTCTCCAATTCATTTCAGGTTCTATCCGTACCTGCAAATTCGTAAACAGTTATTTGAGTATGAAAAGCTGATGGGTTAAAAGGCATAGATGCCTAATAAGCACAGTAAATTTTATCTACTGTATCAATGTGAAGTGATTTTCATAACGTGATTTTCAAGGTTGAGTCAATGTGGAAAAATATTCGGTAAAATACTTTCGTAAATTTTTTAGCGTTTACAGCACAAGGCCCTTTATTCCATTTATGTAATGTTATACTATAACACAAATGCTGTGAAGCTTTCACTTACAAAAGGTCTTAAAAAATGAAAAGTTATCAAAAACTAACTGCTATTGTGTCTCTAGGGTTTTTATCGCTTAGTGCAAAGGCTGTTCCGAGTGTTGCGACAGACATTACACCAGTTCACTCTCTCGTATCACAGGTAATGGCAGGCGTGGGTAAGCCAAATTTACTTATTCAATCTGGTGCTTCACCACATCACTATTCGCTGAGCCCCTCAGAAGCCGAGGCATTGGAGGAGGCTGATCTTGTGTTCTGGATAGGTGAGGGCCTAACACCTTGGCTAGAAAGATCATTAGAGAACCTTTCTCCTGATTCAAAGAAAATTGAGTTGCTGGAAGCGAAGGGTACGACGACCTATGCGTTTAGAGAAGGGGCTACATTTGATGCACATGATGATAACGACCTTGAGACGGAAGAAGAGACAGCGCATGGCACGGATGACAACGATCATGAGATTGAAGAAGAGACAGCGCATGGCACGGATGAAGATGCTCATCATGATCATAGTGGGATTGACCCGCATGCGTGGTTAGACCCCGCTAATGGTAAGGTTTGGCTTGATGTAATTGCTAGGGCCTTGGTGGAAAAGGATCCGGAGAATGCCACAAAGTATCTTGAAAATGCAGCAATAGGAAAAGCTGAGATTGATGCTGCGATTAGTCTTATTGAAGCAACCACAGTGCAATTCAACAGTAAACAGTTCATTGTTTTTCATGATGCCTATCAATACTTCGAAAGACGCTTTAAAATACAGGCAGCAGGATCTATTTCTATATCAGATGCATCAAAGCCGAGCCCTGCTCGCATTGCAGAGATAATCAAAGTGGTTACGGATTTAAACATAAGTTGTGTTTTCACCGAACCTCAATATAACCCCGGGGTGGTGAAGGCTGTTTTTGGCGGAACGGGTGTTAACACTTCTGGCGTTATTGATCCATTAGGCGCAGGCCTAGTTATTGGTGCCAACCTTTACTCTAACTTATTGATAGAGATCGCTGAAGGTCTTCAATCTTGTCTCGGAGAAAAATAGGTGGCTTAATCTGGCCCTATAAATTATTTAATAATTAAAGTCCAGTATAAAAATTGTTTTGTCGAGAACTCAAATTTGATGAGAGAATTTATTTAGGTATTAACAGAACAAAATTACGCCTGAAAAGATGACTTCAATATAAAAGATAAACCGATCTGGGCTTTCTTCTTTTGGTACGGAGAAAGTCCATTTTTTTAGTCTTTGTTTTAACGGCTTTATAAGCAGTAAATGTTTAAACTAATTATTGATTAATTCGAAAACGTGTCAATGCAATGCCACTGAGAATAATTACCAAAGCAACAATACTTGATGACTCGACTGGTTCTGACAATACATAAGCACCGGTAAAAAAAGCAACAACTGGGATCAAATAATTAATGGTTGATAGAAAAGTCGGGCCGGCACGATTGATTACAGCGAACAGCATCAGTGTTGCAATCGCTGTTGGCCCAATACCCAACCAAATCGTCGAGCTTAGCACGAGAGTCGAAACTGCTTCGCTGTTGGCCGGCACCACAAATAGCCAGATTGGGAAAACCATAATTGTTGCTGCAATCAACACACCAGAGGTGCTAATAAACGGATTTAGCTTTGGCAAACGCCTGACTAGTATGGTGTTCACTGCATAACTACTGGCTGCGATAAAGATTGCGATACCGCCGTATACAGCTTGCCCACCGCCTTCAAATATGGGTCCCAGTAATACACCAATACCACCAATACCAAAAGTGAAGCCTAATACTTTATACCGATTTAGGTTTTCTCCATCGACTAGATAATGTGCCAGTATCATCGTGATCAGCGGCATGGTTGCCATAATCATGCCGGCAATGCCCGAATTTACCGACAACTGTCCCCATGATATAAGGAAAAAAGGCAGCACATAACCAACTATACCCATTACCATAAAAGCCAACCAAGCATGAATAGTAAAGGGTAGTCTTAGCCCTTTGGCATAAACCACAAACGTTAATATTAAGGCGCCGATGAGGACGCGATAGAACACAGTGGTCAGTGGATGGAGGCTCTCGACTGAAATCGAGATAAACATAAATGAAGTGCCCCACAACAACACAAGACTCATTAACAATAACCAGTTAATGAGTGTTGTTCTATCGAACATAATGAAATGCCCTTTTTGAATAATGAATTAGAAATATCTCAAAATTAATCGACTTGCAACTCAGCCATGTTTCGAAATAGGTTGAGGGCGTTTGGGTTCGCGAGGGAGTGAATATTTTTAATGTCTTGATTGTGGACAACTTCGCGAACCGCTAACTCAACTATTTTGCCTGATTTAGTTCGAGGAATTTCCGATACCTGAATGACTTTAACGGGCACGTGCCGCGGAGTACAATGCTGTTTAATGGTCAATTTTATTTTTTTTATGAGAGTCTCACCTAATGTTAAATCAGGGCGCAGCACAACAAATAATACTACGCGTACATCCGAGTTCCAGTCTTGCCCAATAGCAATACTCTCAATGACTTCCTCGAGTTGTTCGACGTGACGATATATTTCAGCGGTGCCAATCCGAACACCACCTGGATTTAATGTAGCGTCTGAACGGCCATAGATAGTCACACCACCATAATCGTTTAGCATCACATAATCACCGTGATGCCATACGTTTTCAAAATGCGCAAAGTAGGCGTTGTGATATTTCTGTCCATCGGGATCATCCCAAAAATACACGGGTTGGCAGGGGAAAGTTTGGGTGCAGACGAGCTCGCCTTTTTGGTTTCGGATCGATACGCCGTCGTCATTGAACACATCGACCGCTAAGCCTAAGCCACGGCATTGGCTCTCACCTCGATAAACTGGCAGTATGGGGCAACCCAGCACAAAGCATGAAACGATATCGGTGCCACCAGAGATCGACGATAGGCAAACATCTTGTTTAATACTGTCGTAGACATAATCAAAACTTTCGGGTGCTAATACTGATCCAGTTGACCAAATGGTTCGAAGAGTGCTTAAGTCGTAAATTTCAGTTGGAACAAAATAATCTTTTTTAAGCGCATCAAGATACTTTGCCGACGTGCCAAATTGTGTGAGCTTAACTGACTCGGCATACTCCCAGAGTACATTGCGATTAGGATAAAAAGGTGATCCGTCGTACAACACTAGGGATGCTTTGCAAGCCAATGCACTCACCAGCCAATTCCACATCATCCAGCCACAAGTAGTGAAATAAAAAGCCCGATCACCTGGCCGAATATCGCCGTGTAGCATCTGCTCTTTTAAATGCTGCAGTAATACACCACCGACCCGGTGCGTAATGCACTTGGGTTTTCCCGTGGTACCAGACGAATACAACACGTACAAAGGATCGTTAAAATGGCTCGGGTAAAAATCGATGGTTTCGACAGGGTTAGCGATAATGTCATTCCAGTGAGTCACTGACAATGCGCTGTCTATTCCAGCAAGGTTGACCAGAATAGTGCCTTCGATACTCGGCAAGGCCGCCGTAATTGTTTTCACTTTGCTTGTAAGGGCTATTTTTTTGCCGTTGTAAAAATAGCCATCCACCGTAAATAAGAAACGAGGCTCAGTTTGACCAAAGCGATCAATCACGCTTTCTTCACCAAAATCAGGGGAGGTCGAAGTCCATATCGCACCGATGCTAGTCGTCGCTAACATGGCAACGACGGTTTCGGGCATGTTTGGCATATACGCAGCAACGCGGTCTCCCACTTTAAGTCCATTGGCACGCAACCACTCGGCAACGCTGGCTACCTGATCATGTAGTTGCCGATAAGTTAAGTGATACTCGACCTGGTTTTCGGCCCGAAAATAAATCGCAATGTCATCATTATTGTTACTGGGGTGTACGCGTAATAAATTTTCGGCAAAGTTAAGTTTGGCATCGGGGAACCACTCGGCCTTTTCAATATCATCGGCATCAATTAAAATGCGTTTGCCCTTATCACCAACGACTTCTGCAAAATCCCATAGGATTGACCAGAAGTTTTCTTTTTCGTCGATAGACCAATCGTAAAGATCATTAAAGGTGTTAAACGAACAATTAAACTGAACATTAACTAAATCAATAAATTTGGTGATTAGGGCGTCATTAATTAGTTGTTTACTGGGTTGCCAAAGGGGTGTTGGTTGATCCATACCAATGATCTGCTAAAGTAATGTTAGTGGTAGAATTCTAGCATTGAAAACAAATAGTCCGTTAGCGACATTCACTGTCTGATTTAAATCGTTCAAGCTGTGAGTTATAGATAAATATTAATTATAGGCAATATGAAGAGCATAAAGGCCTGGCTTTAAAGTAATCAAATTTGCTCCGCTTAACTGAGCAAATTATGAGTACCCAAATTAGACACCAATCGTTCACCACATAATGCCATCGTAGTGTCGAGCTCTGTTTGAATAATATTGAGTGCATCAGTCACACCAGCTTCTCCTTTAGCGCCTAGGCCATAAATATAGGCGCGTCCAATATAGGTACTTTTAGCCCCGAGACACAGAGCCTTTAATACGTCTTGACCAGAACGAATACCCCCATCAAAGTGAACTTCAATATTGCTGCCTACGGCGTCTACTATGGCCGGTAAAGCTGCAATAGATGATTGTGCTCCGTCAAGTTGTCGACCGCCATGGTTAGAAACAATAATGGCATCAACGCCAGTTCTAGCCGCCATTTTTGCATCCTCCGGATCGAGAATACCTTTCAAAATAAGTTTGCCGCCCCAACGCTTTCTAATCCATTCGACATCATCCCACGATAATTTAGGGTCGAATTGTTCTGCGGTCCATGACGACAGCGATGATAAATCTCCCACCCCTTTTGCGTGACCGACAATATTGCCAAAGTGATGACGGCGAGTGGTGAGCATGTTCAGGCACCACCGCGGGCGACTTAAAATTTGAATGGCGCTATTCAGCGAGGGCTTAGGTGGCGCACCGAGTCCATTGCGAATGTCCTTATGACGCTGCCCCAGAATTTGTAGATCGAGTGTTAAAACTAAAGCGCTGCAATTAGCGGCTTTAGCGCGGTCAATCAGTCGTCCAATAAAGTCACGGTCACGCATGACGTATAACTGGAACCAGAAAGGTTGGTTGGTATTTTCGGCAACATCTTCAATAGAGCAGATACTCATCGTTGATAAGGTAAAAGGGACGCCAAATTTTTCAGCAGCTTTGGCGGCTTTAATTTCTCCATCCGCGTGTTGCATGCCCATTAAACCGACTGGCGCCAATGCAACAGGCATGGTGGCCGATTGCCCAATTATATGGGTTTCTAGGGAACGATCGGTAATGTCAACAGCAACTCTTTGGCGAAGTTTTATTTCGTTAAAATCACTTTGGTTCGCTTTGTAAGTGCTTTCTGTCCAAGACCCTGAATCAGCATAATCATAAAACATGCGAGGTACTCTGGCTTTTGCTAGCTTTTGCAGGTCTTTGATTTCGCAAACAACAGTCATTATATATACCTAAGTAAGGTTAAATAGCCTTTCGGCGGTTAGATTATCGCATCCCTGGAACTAAAGAAACTTGGATTTAATACCTAAACAGATTTAGCAATAGTTAGTTGCACTATTAGGCTTACGCTACGAGAATAGCGCGTTATGTTATCGATTAAAAATTTGTATAAATCCTTTGGACAGCCTGGTGGTGAAGTTTGCGTTTTAGACGGGCTCAGTTTTACAATGCAGGCCGCTAGTTCGGTTGCACTGCTGGGAGAAAGTGGCAGTGGGAAAAGCACCTTACTGCATCTGATTGCGGGTCTCGATAAGTCGCAAAGTGGTGATATTGAATTTTCGGGCAAACAACTTAGCACGTTAAATGAGTCGGCTCTGGCCAATATGCGGCGTCATCAAATTAGCTTGGTATTTCAGCAGTTTCATTTGATATCAACGCTCTCTGTATTTGACAATATTCGATTTCAAGCCGCTCTTTGTCAACGTTTTGACAATGCGTTTGAGACACAGTTGATTGATCGCCTAGGTCTATCTAGCTTGCTTAAGAAATTACCTCACCAGTTATCTCGTGGTCAACAGCAGCGGGTTGCCATCGCCCGAGCCTTACTTCACAAGCCCAAGCTTGTTTTAGCCGATGAGCCTACGGGCAATCTGGATGAACAATCAAGCCTTGAAGTGATGGCGGTCTTTACTGATTTGGTCAAGTCAGCGGGCAGTAGTTTACTGATGGTGACACACAGCAAGGAAATGGCGACGTTTATGCAGAGGTCGGTGTTACTACACAATGGTCGACTGAGTGATATTTAGAGGCTTATTGTTTTGAAGCAAGCTATTCTGAAGGCGTTACTGAGCCACTATTGGCGACATCCGTGGCAAGCCCTGTTTTTGCTATTAGGGCTCACCGCAGGTGTTGGCCTTTGGTCGGCAGTGCAAATTATTAATCACCATGCTGAGGTGAGTTATGCGCAGGCCGACTCGTTACTCGGTGTGCAGGCAAATTACTGGATTCGAAATCGCTCCGAGCAAGGTATTGCACAGGCCGACTATATTGAACTTCGGCGCGCTGGCTTTCGGCAGATTTTTCCTGTTATCGAAGGCCAGGTAATTACGCCAGACGGACAGCTGATCAGCATCATTGCGACTGACTTGCTGGCGCTCAGGCAGTCAATGCCAGAGGAGACGGTAGACCAGACATTTAATGGTATCGATAATTGGCTTCAACTCGTCCAAAAACCCTACCGTGCCTGGGTGCCGCAACAACTCGCTGATGAGTTCGCGTTAATTCAGGGAGACCAGTTACAGCTTAGAGATGGGCGCCAATTACCGCCTGCGTTAATTCAGGCTCAAACACAACAAGGGCGCAGAATCTTTATGGATATCAGCGCAGCCTTTACCCTGTTTGATACCGATCAATTTAACTACATAACGGTTGGGCAGCTTACAACCGAACAATTCGATCTGCTCACATCATTGTTACCGGATAGTTTGGCTCTCGTTCAAAATCAGCAGCAACTTGATCTGTCTGAATTAACACAAAGCTTGCACACGCATCTTAGCGCGATGAGCTTGCTGTCATTTGCAGTTGGTTTATTTATTGTCTTCAATGCGGTTCGATTTTCGTTATGGCATCGGCGCGAAACTTTGATGAATCTGCGCTTGATGGGCGTCAGTGTTAAAGCATTAATTTCAGCCATTCTGTTTGAAACACTGATTTGGAGCCTGATTGGGACAGTGTCTGGTGTAATCTGTGGGTTGACCATCGGAAATTGGTTATTGCCGGGTTTGAGTCAGAGTCTGTTTAACTTGTATGGTGCGACAATAGACGCTGTTATTGCACTACAGAGTGAAACCTTGCTTTTGGCCTGGGGTATTACACTGGTCGGTTTGTTATGGGCGCTTGCTTGGCCGATGTATCTCCAACTCAAGCATGATGTGTTAGATGCAAACTCCCCAACTTTAAGGCATCAGGCTGAAAATTCATCGCGTCAACAACTGGCTTTATTTTCTCTGCCTCTACTTATAATGGCGTTTATTTTATTCCAAACCATGGAAACGGCTGTTGCGGGTTTTGCCTTGCTGGGGTTGTTACTATTTGCGGCTGCATGGCTATTACCCACTCTGCTGGCATTGGGTTTAAAGTTTGCTCAAGCCTGCGTACCCAAGCAGCGCTTGATTGGACGATGGATGGTCAGTGATGGTTGGTCACAAATGCCGGCGTTTCGCAGTGCGATGATGGCGTTATTGTTAGCTATGACCGCCAACCTTGGCGTTGGCACGCTGGTCGATAGTTTTCGCAGTGCTTTTATTGGTTGGTTAGAAGTACGTCAGAATGCTGATATTTACGTTAACTCTTCTCAGTCTAATATCGTGCAGCTATTGGAGTCTGAACAGGCGCCAGGAAAAACATCATTATGGTTGGCGGATAGTCATCGTCAAATTGGTATTACCACCCGATGGCAAGATCAACCCACCCTAGTGAACGGTGCCGATACCCGAGCACCGGATAGCCTGCGGTTTCCGTTGGCTCAATGGTTGGGTGATACGCCAGACGATGCTTTAGCGCTATGGCGCGACAATTCAAATTACATATTAGCGAATGAACAGTTGCATTACCTTGGGGGTTTGAAATTAGGTCAAACCATACAGTTGGATACAGACCAAGGGCCTGTTGATTATCAAGTGGTCGGATTTTTTTATGATTATGGTAATCCAAAATTTCAGTTCTACTTGTCTTATGAGGAAGTGGCGAAACGTTGGAAATATCATTATTCACGTGGCACCGCACTTTGGTTAAAGCCTGACTCTACTAGCAATGGCCCATCGAGTCGGCAGCAGGCCGAGAAAAGCTTTTTAGCTAACGGCATTAACCGAGCAGATTGGATTTCTCAAGATGAAATACGCACGTTATCAGTTAATATTTTTGAGCGTACTTTTGCAATTACTGCAGCAATGAATTCACTCACGCTGATAGTTGCTGCGATTGCATTACTGGCCTCACTGCTCGCCATAATGCAGGAGCGTTTACCCGAGTTCGCGCAGTGGCGTGCGCTTGGAGTGAATACTCGAGAGCAATTTTTAATTATTTGCAGCCCTCTACTAATCTTTGTTGTCATCGCCTGGTTGTTGGCGATTCCTTTAGGTGCAGTCCTGAGCTGGCTATTAATCCAGAAGCTTAATATTGTTAGCTTCGGTTGGAGCATGCCAATGTTGTGGAAAATGGCCCCTGCCTGGCAACTGGGGGGGTTAGTTTTGGTGATCGTTATTGTTACCTTGCTATTGTCCTTGTTGCAACTGCGTCGGCGGTTACCTGATGCTCTAGCTGAATTGGGAGAGCTTTCATGAAGATAGTCGTTACCTTGTTGTTATTATTTTGGTCATCGCTTTTTTTCTCGCAGCTTGTTGTGGCTCAAGATGTTTTTCAAGTTTTACGCGACAATGATGTGGGCTATGCTGAAGTGAAACGTGGGGTGCCTTTAATCTTTCCGCAAGACCATTTTCCTCATCCGGATTATCGCATCGAGTGGTGGTATATGACGGCTAACTTGAAAGACCAACAAGGACAGGACTGGGGCTTACAATGGACATTATTTCGACAATCGTTAAGTCCAGATGCCAACCTCGAAGGCTGGGATAGTGATCAAATATGGATGGCTCATGCAGCGGTTACGACACCCGATAAACATTTTTTTGCACAACGGTTTTCACGCGGTGGGATCGATCAGGCAGGTGTTAATCAATTGACTGGGTCAAACGGATTCGATGCATGGATAGATGACTGGCGTTGGCAGTCGGCTAGCGACACATTATTTCCGTCAACATTAGAATTTAATGTTGGCGAACATAAAGTCAGTTTTGAACTGAAGACTCAGGACAACTGGGTATTGAATGGTGATGATGGTTTCAGTCAAAAGTCAGCTCAGGGTCAGGCCAGTTATTATTATAGCCAACCCAATATTACTCTGAAGGGCACTATAAAAACTCAGGGTAAAACGACACGCCTATCGGGTAATGCTTGGTTAGATCGAGAGTGGAGCTCGCAAGCGTTAGCGCAAAACCAAAAAGGTTGGGATTGGTTTTCATTACACCTAAACGATGGGAGTAAGCTAATGGTGTATCAACTTCGGCACGATGCTGAAAATAAATTAGAAGATGACTTCCGAAGCAAGGAGGGATTAAGTACCAATGAATTCACCGCTGAGAGCTGGATAAGCGGTAGCTGGATTGATACGACTGGTGAAGTAACGCATTTAGGAAAAGATGATATCAAGTTAAGGTCGATTTCAGCCCGTCAAATCAAAACCAAGAAAAGTAGACTTATAACACTGCCTTTAGACTGGTCGATTAATCTACCCACATTAAATCGAAGTCTCACTATTAAACCGCTCTATGATCAACAATGGTTAGCGACGAGTTTTCCCTATTGGGAGGGCGTTGTATTAGTGACTGACGATATGAATCAAAGTGTTGGTAATGGTTATATGGAATTGACGGGTTACCAACTCGCCAATTAAAAAAGACATCTATCAATCGAAGATGGTTGCTGGAGATTGAATAAAATGATCAAAATTAAGAGCACTGGACTAAAGCAACCGTATCACGGTGCAAAAGTAATGCAGAAGTGTGAACTTAAATTTTTGAATAGACTGTAAATTGCCGGCTTCATATACTTTGGTGCGGGTAGGCTTTATTATAAGAAGTCCTATTATTTGACATATTAAAACATGAAATTCCTCAAAGCAGTTCGGCTTGATGATTCTGACGCGCACCTTTACGCAGCGGAAGGTGGCGCCGCCGAGGATGGCGAATGGATGGTTTCAGGGGGATATGCGGTTTGTGATCTGGCCACAGGCCATCGAAGTTCTCCCTGCCATTGCAGCAGCTCCTTTGTATCGGTCAAGTCACGGGGCCGCTGTACAATCGCAGAAGTATGCCACATAGAGCCCCATGAATATGAGGGAATTCAGAAAGAACTTATTCGACATTTTATGGAGGATCTTGGTGCGCCATCTCCAAAAGCCGCCCGTGAGGCAGCAGATGATGAATGCGCTTATACTGCCGACCTAGCAGCGGGATTTCCAAACGAAGTATGGATTAGTGTGGACCGCAAACCGGCAGATGAAGGTATTGGGGAACGTTACTCGGTATTCGAACGCCTAATGATAGGCGCCCACAAAATTTGAAGTGGGATGCACTTAGTGATGGCTAGTTAAAAGGCGTTAGTAAAAAGCACAACTATATCTTTTTTATGATTTAGCGCTTTTCTGGTGGAATGATCATGGTCGCACTACTAAACCTATCATGCTCATTTTTAGTCACCGGTTTATGAACCTTCTGCTGGCTGGCCGGAAAATTGTCAAGGCAGGCACCATTGCGTATATTGGAAGCAGGCCTGACGGGCCGTTGGCAGAATCCACCACCACAATTGGGACACACATTGTGAAGCACTGTTGCGACGCAATCTGAACAAAATGTGCACTCGAAGCTACAAATGCACGCGTCGACAGAAGCGGCTGGTAAAGGCTTATTGCAATGCTCGCAACTGGGTCGTAGTTCTAACATGGTTTTTCATCCAAGGTCACCGGTTGACCATGTGGAGTATTAAGGTAAGCTTTTTCCCAATCTTGTCTCTTGCTATCCATCAGCGCGGCATCAATTTCACTGTGATCTGCTATCAATTGTTCGAGCGTTTTAAGCACACTTTGATAATAAGTGAGTTGAGAATCAATATCCGCGCGGTTTGCTGACTCTTTTAAAGATTGGCCTAAAGCATTTGACCAGTCATTGGCGCTAAATAATCCACTTTTGACGAGGCTGTCAGCCATCGCCAATGCTTGTGCTTGCCAAGCTTCATCGAATATGGGGTCGCCATCCATATCGACCAATGGTTTGAGTGCTTTGTCATTTGAATCATTTAACTTCATTATTTTGATAGGCCATTGATGGATAGATAGGTTTCCCAAAGGTCGAGAAAAACTTTGTCGTTTTTATTGACGCAATCTGCCCAAAGCGCTCCTGTTTCAAAAACAATAGTATACAAATGTTGGTGAGTTTTTTTACCTTGTGCCGATAAATCAGGAAATACGTGCGCGCCATTAAGGGCATGAACCTTACCAACACGATTTCTCGCATATTGGGGTAACCGCGTGTGGCCACTAAAACCATGCTGATTGGTAATGACGGTGTCACCGATAGAAAACAGTGGTGCTTGGTTTATTTCAGCATCAAAGCGGCAGGTATTTTGTCGATCAGCTATTATTGCGTCAGCCTTTTTCATAGTTTTTGGGGGCGCTTGATCTAAGGGGTTGCTACCCAAATTAGAGTAACCTGAGCAAACCTCTTCTAAAGTAAAAAACCCACCGTCTACATAAGTTGCAAAATCAGTTTGCGCCCAGGTATCAAAATAGGGGCGACTAAGATAATCAATGGGTGCAATTAATTCACGACAATGTCGCCACCAGTCGATATTAATGTCAGGTGTTCGAGCGCATCTTGATATCCCCCACTCTCGTGCTTCCCAATCGTGATTAAATGCTTTTCCTAGTTCATATAAGTCGGGTTCATCAACATCAATGGCGCCGTAACCCTGTTTACCGCCCACATCATGTATGCCGTCCATTAAGCTTTAACCTCTTCTTTTTTTATGAGGTCTCGATCGGTTCCAATCATTGAATTTCGGGTAACAAGTGAAGCGAGTTCATCTTCACTGAGAGCCTCGGTATTGCTGGGTCGTTGTGGTAAAACTAAATAACGTAATTCTGCAGTACTGTCCCATACCCGCACTTCAATATCATTGGATATTTGAACACCGAATTCAGCTAATACGCCGCGTGGATCACGCACAGCGCGAGAACGATAAGCAGCGGCTTTATACCAAGCTGGAGCAATACCAAGAATTGAAAATGGATAACAAGAACAAAGGGTACAAACCACCAAGTTATGTACTGATTTAGTATTTTCGATAACTTTTAAATGTCCGGTCGCATTACCAAGATAACCCAGTTCATCAATCGCGCTCGATCCATCCTGAACTAACCGCTGGCGAAAATCTTCATCATTCCATGCTTTTGCAACAACTTGTGCCCCTCGTTTAGGTCCAATGTCTTCAGTATAAGCTTCAATCCATGCATCGATAGATTCAGAGTTAATTAATCCTTTTGCTACCAGCAGGGTTTCTAATGCCTTTACCCTAAGAGCTGATTCAGACGGTAAATGGCTATGTAAGTGATGATGAAGCTCAGCCACTTTTTTCGCATTGAATTCAACCATTAGATTTTGACTCCAAATTAGTTTAATGATTTTTGAAAAAAAATTCGAATATAAACTAATATAACAGCAATAGTAGAAATTAAAACTTAGGTTTGAAGCGTTTAACTGAATAGATAAGCTAGCTACTTTTTATTTGTGAGATAATATTTAAATAAGGAAGGGCATCCTTTAGAAAGTCGAGTAATAGCCTGAGCTTTTTAGATGAGGTCGTCCCTGATGGAAATACAGCATAAACATTAATGTCAGGGAGTTCATAATCTTCGAGAACCCTGACAAGAGTGCCAGATGTTACCTTTGGTTTAGCATCATAGTTGGGTATCCTTCCCAACCCATGACCACCTTCGACAAAAGCAGTTCTTGACGTGGCGTTGTTGGTTGAAATGATACCCTTAACTTTTACGCTATAGGATCTGCTATCTTTCTTCAGTTCAATAATTCTGGAGTTAGTTTGATGCATGACCCATTTATGTTTTTCAAGATCGAGTGGTGAAATGGGTTTTCCATATTTTCCAATATATTCAGGAGATGCGTATATAGAGGTTGATAAGGTTAATAAATGTAGTGCTTGTAACCCGGAGTCTGGAAGAGGTGCTCCTCGAATAGCAAGATCAATTCCAGCCTGCATGATATTCACCACATCATCCGTAAAGTGAATATCTAACTCAATTTTAGGGTACAAGTGACAAAATTGGTTTAATGTTGGAACCATCAATTGAAGGCCTACATTGATAGGGCAGGTTATCTTTAATAGCCCTTCGGGTTCACTTTTAAAATTATCAATTTTCTGTTGTGCCGCGTTGGCTTGCTCAGCAATAACATTACAACTTTCATAGTAAGCTTCACCGACTTCCGTTAAAGCAAGCGACCGGGTCGACCTGTTCAATAACTTCACGCCAAGGTGAAGTTCCAACTTTTTAACATGGTAACTGACAACAGCGCGCGTTAGATCTAATTGTCGCGCCGCGCCACTGAAACTGCCTTGCCTAACAACCTGAGCAAACACAACCATACTTTTTAGCTGTTCAAACGATAATGCCATTAATCCATAGTCTTTTATTGTATCAATAATTGAACTAGTGTAACTCATCAAGCTACCATTGTTAGTTTTTACTGACCTGATTATGATGTGATTCACTAATCATCAAACACATTAATCTTTCAAAGGAAGCAATCAATGGCTAAAAAAAACATACTAATGGTATTAACGTCTCATTCTGATCTTGGCAGTACTGGAGAGAAAACAGGTTTTTGGATGGAGGAATTTGCTGCACCCTATTATGTTTTTCTGGATGCTGGTGCTGACGTCGCTATTGCTTCGCCTGCTGGCGGACAACCTCCGGTTGATCCCAATAGTCAGCTACCTGATTTTCAAACAGCGGCAACAGCACGATTTGATAGTGATGAACTGGCTCAAGCAAAATTATCAGAAACCATTCCGTTAATTGATGTTAATGCCTCTGATTACGATGCTGTATTTTATCCTGGTGGTCATGGACCGCTGTGGGATCTCACTGAGAATACAACCTCTATTAAGTTGATAGAGCAGTTCTTGAAGCAACAAAAGCCCGTAGGAGCAGTTTGTCATGCCAGTGCGGTTTTTTTGAATGTGAACGATGAATCGGGTGAACCGATTGTTAAAGGGCGTGGGGTAACTGGTTTCAGTAACTCTGAAGAAAGTGCTGCTGGTTTGACTGAAGTTGTTCCTTTTTTGCTCGAGGATGAATTAATTAAGAAAGGAGGTGATTATCAAAAGGTAGACGATTGGAATGTTTTAGCCATTCAAGACGGATTGATTATTTCCGGTCAAAATCCTGCTAGTTCTGAAGCTGCAGCTCAAAAAATAATCGCTCACTTCGGTAGCTAATATATTTTGACGCTTTCACAGCCTAAAAATTAAGCGCATTATTGGAATTATATAGGCAGAATTAACGGGTTTATTACAATGCTAGAGAATTGGATCAATAAGTGGCATGCCATTTGTTGATCCTTTTCAACCTAGTTGATTTTTTTGGTGAACAACCATCATCTAAAAAATACCCCTTTAGATTAGACAAATTATCGCTTTATATTTTTATAAAGAGTTTTTATCTAAAGTGAGATTATGACTTCCTTAACATCGAGTCTAAACCTGATGTCACCACAAAGAGTGATGAGTATTTAATATTTTAAACAATCACTCACTCAATAAAGACGCCTTAAAGCTTATAGCCTGAGCTTTAATCTGTTGAATATCAGCTTCAGTTTTGCGTTCCAAATTCTTCAACATAAATCCCATACGTGGATTACTTTTAAAAGTATCGGCATGTGTATCTAAAAAATCCCAAAATAGAGTTGTAAACGGGCAGGCATCTTCGCCAATCGCTTTGGCAGGATTAAAACGACATTTTTTACAATAGTTACTCATTTTATTAATGTAATTGCCACTGGCAATATAAGGCTTTGATGCCATGATTCCATTATCTGCGTATTGGCTCATCCCTAAAGTGTTAGGCAACTCTACCCACTCCACTGCATCGACATAAATAGCTAAATACCATTGATGAATTTGTTTTGGATCAACGCCATACAATAATGAGAACAGACCCGTTACCATTAACCGTTGAATGTGATGTGCGTAACCATATTTCAACGTTTGTTTAATACTGTGGTGTAGGCAGGTCATTTCAGTATCACCCGTCCAGTAAAAGTTAGGTAGACTCTGTTTAGCATTTAAAGCATTCATCTCCACCCAATCGGGCATGTGTAACCAATATAAACCACGAACATATTCACGCCAGCCGAGAATCTGTCGGATGAAACCCTCGACTGCAGCCAGTGGCGCACCATTTTCTCGATGATGCTTCTCGGCTGTTTGTATTACTTGCAGCGGATGTAGTAACTTTAAGTTTAAGGCCGATGAAATTAGCGAGTGATTTAAAAATGGTTCGTCCGTCCACATGGCATCTTGGTAGTCGCCAAAATTATCTAAGCAGTGATCAAAAAATCGCTCTAATGCTTGTTGTGCTTGTTGTGGTGTGACTGACCAATAAAGCGTTATTAGCTCCCCTGGATGATCAGGGTATTCCTCGTTAACTAATTCAATCACAGCTTGAGTCGTTTTATCTGCCTCCCATGAGATGGTTGAAGGTATATTTTGAGGCCCCTCTTTTTTAAAGGCTTTTCGGTTTGATTGATCATAATTCCATTGTCCACCCAATGGATTTTTTTCATCTTCCATTAATATTTGATACTTTTTACGCAACTCTCGATACCAATATTCCAAACGTAATTGCTTTTTACCTTCTGCCCATTGTTTGAATTCTTGAGGGGTAGATAGAAAATGTTGATCGTTTAATTGCTTAAAAGGAACTTGATATTGTTTACACGTATTAACGAGCGATTCAGTCACTCGATAATCACCTGGCGTTACAAAACAGACTTCTTGTGGCTTTTCTTTTTGTAAGGTATCGGCCAAAGCCTCTGCAAGACTTTCAAAATGATGATCCTTTAAAGCTTGATATATCAGTGGGAGTTTTTGTTCACGCAATTCTTCTGCAAAATGCCGCATCGATGATAAAAATAGAGCAATACGTTGCTTATGTGACCAAACGTGTGTCGATTCTTCTCGAACTTCTGCCATCCAAAAACAATCAATGTCACTGTCCACATCATTGAACAGTAGCGAATGACGATCAAGCTGATCCCCTAAAATAAGGTTAAGTCTACGCATTGTGAGTATCCTGATTTTTATTACTTTGTTTATTTCGTCGACAACGTTCAGAACAATATTTAACGTCGTCCCAGCAATCTTGCCATTTCTTTCGCCATGAGAAGGGTTTGTCACAAACAAGACATATTTTATTCTCTAGATGTATTTTTTTATGGGCCATGTTCTGTGTTTAATCAATCATTTAAAATAAAGAGAGCTGGTTTGTTTTAATGACAGCCTTGACTTTAACCTTGTTGGTCTTACGTTTACGTCTGCTGCCATGCTTAGTATTAAGCGCTTTGGCTTGCTCATAAAAGTCAGGGTGCAGTTTTTTAAAATCAGTAAATCGGGCACGGGCTTCACGTAAAGCTACTATATGATCAACTATGGGTTCGGCATAATCTTTTCCAATAATACAGCCACTTTGTTGTTGAGTCGTTAAGGACATTGTCCAGGGTTCATGTATAAAATTACCAAAGTATTGAGATAGCTCAGGCACCCAACGTTTAATAAAGATGCCTTTTGGATCTTGGTCCTGAGATTGTTTTACGGGGTTATAAATTCGCATCGTATTGATACCCGTTGTACCCGATTGCATTTGTATTTGGCTGTAATGTATGCCAGGTTCATAATCAGCAAAACACTGAGCTAAATGCCAAGCAGGTCGTTTCCAATGCAGCCATAGTTGATATGATGAAAACGACACAAGCATCGCCCGCATTCTAAAATTGAGCCAGCCAGTATGACGCAAACAGCGCATACAAGCATCGATAAAGGGATAACCCGTGTTGCCTGTTTTCCAAGCCTGAAAATAATCTTCATTGAATTCATCTTCTCTTAAACCATTAAAGATTTGTAACATATTATGGGTTTCAAACAGCGCTTCTGTTTCAAGCTTTTGCATAAAATGACAATGCCAATGTAAGCGGCTATCGAAAGAGCGTAGAGATTTTTTCCACGTCGTATTCAACTCAGTGTTTTTAACCTGTTTCCTTAACTTCTGAACGATTTCTCTTAAGGACAGAGTACCAAAAGTAATATGTGGACTCAGACGAGAGCAACTATTAAAAGCAGTTAATGGGGAAGACATGTGATAGGAGTATTGCTTCCCACGTTCGAAGATAAAACTGCTGAAACATTCTAGGCCCTGACTACGGCCGCCCTTTTGAAGGTGTTCATTTTCATCATTTTCGATTAACTCTAAGCTAATTTCAGGCAGTGTGAAAACAACGTTCAGGGATTCAATTTTGGTCAATGAAGTTGGTGCTATAGATTTTTCACGAGCCATATACCTTTCCCAATAGTATGACCAATGATCTCGATTATTGAAACGCCTAAACACACCAAATGCTTCGTGCTCATGCCACTTAATTTTGTTTTTAAGACACCAGATGGTGACATTTTTATCACGTTGATAGGTCCATAAATTACCACTTTCCTGATGTGAGTAGAGTTCAACAATATTAAACTGTTTAGCCAGTTTCTCTAAAACGTGGAGCATGTCGCCCTGTTCGACCAACAAACCTTGCCCGAGCTTGATTAAAGACTGGTTTAGTTCTAAAAGAGAATGACTAATAAACCGCCAATGGCGAGCTGAACTATCAGGTAATTTCCAATAGTCAGGCTCAACAACATACAAAGGCAGCACTTTAATACCTCTGTATTGGCTATTTGCGGCCATCGATAAGGGAGCATGATCATGAATTCTGAGATCACGTTTATACCAAACAATGGCTATAGGTTCTTTTGCAGTACTGCTCATTGATCCATTATATATAAGTTACTTAAGACTATGTGTTACAGTTTTACTTCTTTTTAAAAATGATAAAAGTAATGAACCAGAAAGATCTAGCAGGGTCTGATATTAGTAGGGTTATCGAAATGGCTTGGGAAGACCGAACGCCGTTTGAAGCAATATTAGAACAATATAAATTAACAGAGCCGCAAGTGATTAAGATCATGCGAAGCCATATGAAAGCGTCAAGTTTTCGGATGTGGCGTAAACGCGTTAGCGGAAGAAAAACCAAGCATCTTAGCCAGCGTAGTTTCAAAGTGGGACGCCATGTTTGCCCAACCCAGCGACTTCGTTAAGTATTTTTGCCATGAACAGAATAGCCTATTTAAAGAATGAAATTAACAAAAGATAATATCACGGCACTAGAAACTCACGAAAGAGTGCTATTTATTAATTCACTTTCTGGCTTTAAAAGCGCGAATTTAGTCGGCACTGCCGATGCACTTCAGCGGAGCAATTTATCCATCGTATCCTCAGTGGTACATTTAGGTGCCAACCCGCCATTATTGGGAATGGTAATGCGTCCCCACACAGTATCCCGAGGCACGTTAGAGAATATTCTTGATGGTGGGGTTTATACACTTAACCACGTACATGAGGATATGTATCAACAAGCGCACCAGACCTCGGCAAGATATCCAGAAGATGTTTCAGAATTTGATGAAGTTGGTTTTACAGAGCAGTGGGAAGACGGACTGGATGCACCTTTTGTAAAAGAAAGTCGTATCAAAATGGGTATGAAATTTCGTGAAAAGCACACTTTAGGCATCAATGGCACTGAATTTGTTATTGGCGAAATAATCAGCATTGAGATGGCAGATGAACTCATAGCAGAGGACGGTTTCGTTTCCCTCGAAAAAGCCGGTACTGTCGCAGTCAGTAGTCTGGATACTTATCACTCAACTAACACGCTTGCTAGTCTCAGTTATGCAAAACCTGAAGACAAACTAACGGTATTAAATCGCGATAATGTTACGTCGTTATCAATTACTGACAATCGTCAAGCGCCTCATTCAAGCCCAGAGTGCATACTGGTAATCGCCGCTAGTGGTGGTATTGGAGAAGCTTACTGTAAGAGTGTACTGACTCAATTTCCAGATATTCAGTTGATTAGAATGGCCCGTGACGTCGAAAAGTTACCCCCTTTGACTGCTGATGTCTTAGATATTGAAGTTGATCTTAGTGATGATGATAGCATTGATAATGCGATTTCAGCTCTGCCCAAAGACACCCCTATTGATTGGGCTTTTATTGCTTCGGGCTGGTTGCATGACGAGCAAATGAAGCCTGAAAAAACTTATCGCAATTTGACAAGGAAGCAATTTTTGTATTCTTACAATATTAATGCGGTGGGACCAGCTATATTTATTAGTCGCCTATTGGCTAAAGTCGATAAAAAGCATCCGCTCAAAATAGGTGTTTTATCGGCCAGAGTAGGCAGTGTTAGTGATAATCGTCTAGGGGGTTGGCATTCATATCGTGCGAGTAAATCGGCACTGCATATGTTGATCAAGAATATTGCGATTGAATGTAACAATACTCGAAAGCCCGTTATTATCGTAGGTTTACAACCAGGCACAACAGACACCGCATTGTCTGCACCATTCCAAAAGAACTTAACTGCAGCCCAGCTACAAACGCCTCAATTTACGGCTGAGCATCTTATCAGAGTAATGAACGTCTTAGAAAAAGAAGATTCAGGCAAGCTGTTTGATTTTGAAGGGTTTCCATTTCAGCCTTAATGGGCTATAAAAGTGTTCATCAATTTTAGGCTAAGGCCGATGTTGGAATTGGCAAATTGCTGATCTGATTTATTTAGCAGTTCGATATTTTTAAGGTTCATGCTAGTTGAAATCCATCAAGGACTTAGTGGCGTGTATTACTTATTAGTTACTACAAGACGAGCCCGACTGATCATGTTGTCGTCTGAATCATGACTAGACGCTTGATAATCTTCAATTACGCCAACATATTCATCATAATAACAAACTTTAAATCCTGATACCGCTTCATACAATGCATTTGGCGCCACTCTAAAGTTGGCATTTTTGGGGCCAATAAAACCACCAGTGTCATTGTCGTAAGCCAAATGCTCTTCGCACAGTAGGTAACCACCTGGTGCGAGTTGTTCACACAAACGACGGATAAGCACAAGGTCGACATACCACATGACGATGATCAAGTCGTATTTTTGATTAAAATCGTAGGGCTGATCCAAGTCATGTTGAATCCAGTTAATATCATGTTCATCTTCTTCTGCTTGCTGACGGGCACGCTTCAAACCAATATTGGAAACATCAATAGCATCAACTTGAAAACCAGCCTCAGCTAGAAAAATTGATTTTTGTCCCAGACCACAAGCTACGTCGAGAGCATTGCCTATGCTCACTCTATCAATCCATTGAGTTATAAATTCACCTGGTTGAGCTCTTTTTCGATGGCTGTCTTCGGCATAACGCTGATCCCACTTATTGCGATCTTCCTCACTCATGCTAGTACTCTCGTTTTATGATAATTAATGCTAACATTTTAAATTGGAGGACTAAGCAATGCTGTCCAAAATAGGCTTTATCCATGCTTTATTTTGATGAATTTCTGCATCAGTCAAACCCGTCAATTCATAGGGTAAAACAAGCCATTCACTATATTCATGCAGGTAATAGTCGGGCACTGAATGTATCTGATTGAGTTTTGGCTTGTAATAAGGTACGGCGACTCTAACTTCTTTGGGCATGTTTTGTTTGGTCTTCGCTTTCAATCGTTTAACCACGGCAGCGACATTCCTTCCGGTGCCATAAACATCATCAACAATTAGCAGATTGTCCGTAGCATTCATATTTTCAAACAAATACTGCAGCCCATGAGCACGAATTTCGTTATCACTATCGAGTTGTTTTAGGTAATCACTCATCCCACGATATGAAGTACGAATCGCAATATGGTCCGTCTTGACACCTAAGTACTGCAAACATTCCTGTACGTAAATGCCAACCGTTGAACCACCTCGCCAGACACCCACAATAAAATCAGGTTGATAGCCACTTTGATAAATTTGTACAGCAAGCCGAAATGAATCTTCGAGTAACTCTTGCTCGTGTATGAATCGTTTGTTCATTAAATGTTGTTTTACAGAATGCTTTTCCACGAAGTTGATGCCCTCCCATTTCAATCCAGTTATGATACTCCGCATTATAGAAAATTCGAATCAATCAATGTCTGAAAAACTTTATTTATCCGCTCAGCAGTTACTTGAAGATTCATTTCGTCTGGGTGCAAAAATAATCCGGCATGGTTTTAGGCCGACGATAATCATTGCTATCTGGCGTGGAGGCACACCAATGGGCATTGCAGTTCAGGAGCTGCTGGCCTATCACGGCATTGAGACTGATCATATAGCAATAAGAACGTCATCTTATTCAGGTATCGATGGCCGATCCAGCAACATTCGGGTTCATGGTATGAACTATCTGATCAAAAATTGTTGTCAGACAGACAGATTACTCATCATTGATGATGTCTTTGACACTGGGCACACCATCAACACCGTTATTGAGCATTTACGCACTAAAGCACGACTCAATACGCCACACGATATCCGAGTTGCTGTGCCTTATTACAAACCAACTCGAAACCAAGTCGATTTCGCCCCTGATTATTATTTGCATGAAACTGAGGCGTGGCTGAAATACCCGCATTCACTCGAAGGACTGAGCCTAGAAGAGATTGAAACGCATCGTCCAGAACTATTTGCCATTATCAAAGATCATGTTTAAGGCAGTTGAATGTATTAGATCAATTTAACAACATTTAATTTAAGGGATATTGGCAAACTGTACTTTGAGACAATCTCATTCCTCAGGAAAAAGGTAAATATAGTGTCATAAAAATGCAAATAACGAATAATATCCAATTCTTTTGGGTCTAAAATAATTCAATATCGATTTTTCAATAGAACATAATGTGCAGCAGACGTCACTAGATTTGTTTTTTCTGCTTCAGTCAGTGGGCGTATTTTTTTTGCGGGGCTGCCATAATACAAAAACCCAGATTCAAGGCGTTTACCTGGTGGCACTAGTGAGCCAGCGCCAAGCATGACCTGATCTTCAATGACCGCATTATCCATAATGATTGAGCCCATACCAATTAAACATTGATTACCGACATGGCAGCCATGTAATAAAACTTTATGGCCAACCGTCACCTCATCACCTACATGTAATTCTGCACCGGCTGTCAACGGCAGCTTGATGTAAGAAACATGAAGAATTGAACCGTCTTGAATATTGGTATTATTACCAATGCGAATAATATTCACATCAGCACGGATTACCGTTAGTGGCCAGACGGAGCAATTTTCTCCAATCACAATGTCACCAATTAGGACGGCAGTATCATCAATGAAACTTGTATCACAAATGGTTGGGGCTTTGGCCTCAAAGTTACTTATCATATCGGTGCCTGACAGTTGGTTATTTGGTCGGTATAGTAGCGAAAAAATGAAAGCCTGAGTCACTAATTAATACCATTGGAATGAAAGTAAAAATATTAACCAAACTGCGACTTTATTCTGAGTTGATACGTCTTGAAAAGCCCATTGGTATTTATTTGCTATTGTGGCCGACGCTATGGGCTTTGACCATCGCTGGTGAAGGTTCTCCAGATGGTTGGATACTGTTTGTTTTTATTTCTGGAGTGTTTTTAATGCGGTCAGCAGGCTGTGCCATAAATGATTATGCCGACCGCAAAATTGATCTGTATGTAGAACGAACTAAAAATAGGCCGTTGACCAGTGGCAGGATGACGTCTAACGAAGCTCTATGGGTATTTGGTGTGCTTTGCTTAATTGCATTCGCACTTGTTCTCAGTCTTAATGCATTCACCATTGCACTATCCATTGGCGGGGTATTGCTCACCGCCAGCTATCCTTTCATGAAACGGTATCATTACCTGCCGCAAGTTCATCTAGGTGCTGCGTTTGGCTGGGCTGTACCAATGGCCTTCGCGGCGCAAATTGAAGCCGTGCCCAAACAGGGATGGTTACTTTATGTTGCAACAATAGTTTGGACCACTGCTTATGACACAATGTATGGCATGGCTGACCGCGAAGAAGATTTAAAGCTCGGGATGAAATCAACCGCTATTTTATTTGGTGAATATGACCGTGCAATTATTGGCTTATTACAAGGCCTGTTTATCCTGACGCTGTGGCTAGTGGGGATTGACCTGGAATTCTCATCCATTTATTTTTATGCGTTATTACTGGCCGCTACTTTTTTAGCTTACGAGCAGTTGTTGATTGTCTATCGAGTCCCAGAATATTGCTTTAATGCTTTTTTGCATAACCATTGGGTAGGAGCCATTGTATTTTTTGGAATTATTGGACACTACTACTGGACTTAATACGAACAAATTTTAACGTTTTAATGCAGCGGGCTTATTACGCCGTTGATGCTTGATTTCTCGTAATGATATATAGATACCACTCGCACAAATAATCGCAATGCCAAGCCAGACGATGGCGGTAGGCAGGTAATCAAAAAACACATAACTAAGCATGGTTGCGACGATTATCTCAGTATAGTTAAAGGGTGCGACAAGTGATGCTGGGGCGTATTGGCAGGATAAAATTACCAAAAAGTGGCCAGTAGCAGCAATCAACCCAATGGATGCAAATAACAAAATGGCTTCGCTATCTGCTGGTACCCAAATCATTGGCACCCAGGGTGTTATTGCCACAGTGCCAACAACAGCCGTATAAAAAAGTGTCATCAACGGACTGCTACTGGTTGAAACCTTCCTTGTAACCAAAATATAGAGAGCATAACTTAGGCCTGCTATTAAAGCGTATAACAGGCTAGGCTGAAATTCTGTGCTATTGGGTTGTAATACGATCAGGACACCAACAAACCCAAATAATGTAGCCAGTAAACGCTTCAGTCCAAACTTTTCACCGAGAAAGAAAGGAGAGAGTAGGGTCACGATTAAGGGTGATACAAACAGCAGGGCTAATGCATTCGGAATTGGGTTAGTTTTGATGCTCAAAAAGAAAAAGAATGTTGATGATAGAAGGCAGAGACCCCGAAAAATTTGAATCCATGGATGCTTAGGCATTACCCACCACTTTTCCTTTCGCCAAATTAAAATTGGGATGAGCCAAATCACATTAAATATAAACCTGCCCCAGGTAATTTGGAGCACAGGGTATTGGGCCGCTAACATTTTGGCAAAGATATCCAATAATGGAATGACCATCATGCCTAGAATCATCAAAAAAATGCCGAGCATTGGGCGATCATGATTTGGTTGATTCATTACTAATCAGCTATTAACAGCAAGGTAGTTCGACTAAGCGTCCGTTTGTTACTTACCTAAACACTTTTGGTAAGCTCGAATTGCATTGGTTAAACCCATTTCAATGGCGTCGACTGTCATGGCATGCCCAATAGACACTTCAAGCAATTGCGGCAAAGTGGCAAAATGAGTCAGATTATTTAGGTTTAAATCGTGCCCTGCATTTAAACCAATATTAAGATCAAAAGCCTTTTCAGCTGCCCGATAAAATTGCTCGAATACGGCATCAACATTGTCATTCAAGTCATAGGCTTTCGCATAGGGTCCGGTATAAAGTTCAATACGATCAGTACCCATTTGTTTCGCCAGTTCGATTTGAACCAGATCTGGGTCCATAAACAAGCTCACCCGAGTTCCTATGCCCTGAAGTGCCTCAATAATTGGCTTCAAACGATCGCCGTCAACCGTCAAGTCAAAGCCGTGATCTGATGTTAACTGTGAATTATTGTCAGGTACTAGCGTGCATTGAGCGGGCTTAATTTCTTTTACCAATTCAATAAACCCAGGGTAATCGGTCACACCAGGTCGATCACTTTTCATTGGTGCAGCGAAAGGATTGCCTTCCATATTGAATTCAACATCGAGCATTGCAGCCAAATCAAAACAATCGCTGACGCGAATATGACGTTGGTCAGGTCTAGGATGAACAGTTATGCCATCGGCACCCGAGTCGATGCAAACTTTGGCGTGATGCGTCACGCTCGGATACTCGGTATCACGAGAATTACGTATCAAAGCAATTTTATTTAGATTAATGCTAAGGGCTGTTTGAGTCATTAGTTTATGCTCGCTAAATCAAATGATGGATGACGACTAAAGCTTGTTATGTATTGGACTGGTTTAATAACGCTCATGTTACTGCGGTTTTGATCTTGCATCCATTAGTTACGCACTATCGAATGCCAGAGATTCGCCTTATTAAAATCATTTCATTAGATGTTGTTATAAGGGCTACTCGAAGAGTTGAAAAGCTGGCAATTAATAGAGCTGTTATTGATGAATATAAAATAACTTTTTGAAGATGGTCAATAAAAATTGTTATAAGTTGTTATAGGTTTTAGCTTTTAGAAAATATGGTATTACCTATACCCTATTCAGTCCAAATGAGGCACTTGGTAACGGCTTCTTTTGTAAATCTATTACCAACGACAATAATTTTAACGAATAAAACGAATTGACTAAAGCCTAGATATTGAACATTGGTTGGGTGCTTTGAATCTCGCTAGGTAATTATGTTACTTAGTCACAATTAGTTCAGGCACCCGCCAAGCATCATAAGTCTTCCATTTTGAGATCCATTCAGGAATATCAGCAGATGGCATAGGCCGAGCGATGCAATAACCCTGAGCTAACTTACAGCCCAGTTTAAGCAGTGCCTCTCCATGGGCAATGGTTTCTACACCTTCGGCAATCACTTCACGTTGAAATGTCTTAGCTAATCCAATTACCCCTTCCACAATCGCTAAATCTTCAGCATCTTCTAACATGTTAAGCACAAAACTCTGGTCGATTTTAATTAAGTAAGCTGGCAGGCGTCTGAGATGAGTGAGTGACGAGTACCCTGTACCAAAGTCATCTAAGGCAAAACGTATGCCTAACTCATGACAGGTATTCATGGTGTTAAACACTTGGCTAATGTCACTTAATTCGCTGGTTTCAAGTATTTCTAGTTCTAAATAAGTTGGACTAACATCTGGATAAACTGCCAGCAAGATTGCTAAACGAGAGGGGAAGTTATCTTGTTGTAATTGATAAGCACTAATGTTGACACTAATCGCCAACCTTATACCCATGCGATGCCATTGACTTAATTGCTTTAATGCGTTGATTATAACCCATTCACCTACTTCTAGACTAATGACATGACCCTCTATTATAGTCAAGAAATCTAAAGGTGGAATCAAACCACGGTCAGGATGCTGCCAACGAATTAGCGCTTCTACACCCATTACTTCACTCGTGTTCATGTTCACCTTGGGTTGATAGTGCAGAAAAAATTCATTCAGTTCTAAAGCTGAATGAATATCATCTAATTCCGCTCTTTGAATCTCGATTGCATTATTGTGTTCGGTATCAAATAAGTGATAACGATTCTTACCCCCTTGTTTAGCGAGATACATGGCTTGATCAGCGCGTCGCATGAGCTGATCTGGCTCCACACCGTCCTGTGGGTATAGGGTGACACCAATACTGGCTGAAACTTGCATCACGTCATCATCCAGGGTAACTGCTTCAGAAGCGGCCATAAGTAGCCGTTCTAGTACAGGCTTACTCTCTTCAATGTTGTCTAAATCAACTATGACAGCAATAAACTCGTCACCCCCAATGCGGGCCAGCGTATCTCCTTCGCGCAGCGCCTCTTTCATACGATGTGATAATCTAATAAGTAGTTCATCCCCCACGTTATGGCCATAAGTATCATTAACCTCTTTGAAACTATCGAGATCAAGGAATGCGACCGCTAAAGATTGTTTGCGACGATGGCATTGCATTATGGCTTGGCTTATTCGATCTGCGAGTAAGACACGGTTAGGCAGGTTAGTGAGTAAGTCATAATGGGCATTGTGTTCGAGCTTTTTTTCAGTGTGTTTACGCTCAGTAATGTCAGTATGAATGCCGATCATTCTTAAGGGCTGCTGTGACGAACTCCATTCGGTAATTTCACCTAAAGTATTGAACCAGAGCCAGCCGCCTCCTTTCTTACTTCGTCGGTATTCGCTAGAAAATTCAATGCCGTGACTCAGGCAGGTCTGAAAAGAAGTCATTACGGCATCGTGATCATCTGGATGTAGGCTATCCTCCCAGCCCTGTAAGTCACCATGGAAGTTGACAGGGTTATAACCCAGCTGTTTAGCATACTCTGAACTGGTCAATGCCACCCCTGTTTGGATATTTAAGTCAAACCAAGCTTGCTTCGTGACAGCCAACGCAAGACGTAAACGGTTTTCACTAAACTTCAGTATTGATTCAGATTGTTTTTTTTCAATGGCAATGCTGGCTAGGTCAGCTGCTTGTTCAAGCGCAGAAATATTAGCGTTTGTCGGGGAATATACTTTGTGACAATAGATGCCAAAGGTGCCCAACAATTTACCGTTTGTGGCGAAGATTGGTTCTGACCAGCACGATACTAGTTTTGCTTTACTGGCCAGTTCCTTAAAGTTAGTCCAATAAGGATGGGACTGAATATCCTCAACAATGACGCGCTTATTAATAAAAGCGGCTGTTCCGCAGGAGCCAGCACCCATACTAATTTCTATGCCATCAATCGCATCTCTATAAAACTCAGGAAGGCTTGGTGCAGCGCTAACCAATAAATTTTCCCCAAAATCATCTACTAATAAGATGCTACATAGCAAAGCTGGATTTTCTTCCTCAATGACTCGCACAATGGCTTCCGTTATGACTGCCAAGGTTACGTCACTTGCGATTAGCTCTAAAATATGGGTGCGAGACTTCCCCCATGATAAGACTTGATTACGCTCTGTAATATCCTGAGCCGTTCCGAATGACTGTGATGGTGTACCATTACTGTTAAACATAAACTCATGACGGGTATGAAGGTGGCGAGTATCGCCTGAAGGGCTGATAATTCGGTATTCAAGGTTTACCTTGTTGGTTAACCTTTCAGGGTCATTTTTGCTTTGTTTGAAATATTCTTTATCGTCAGGGTGAACTAAATTGATGACAGCTTCTGAGCTAGTGAAATAATCCAGTGCCTCAGGCACGGTCATGCTAAATAATAGTGCAAACTGAGTAGAGCAGGCAATTAATCTGTCTTCGACTAAATCCCAGCTCCAGTGGCCCATGTTCCCCATGGATTCTGCCTGACTAAATAATATGTTGCTTTTGCGCAAACTTTCTTTCGTTAATAAATTCGCAGTGATGTCAGTGGATATTGCACCTAGGCCATGGACATCGCCATCAGCGTTGAATATGGGGAACTTTACTGTTTGTAGTTTGCGTGGTTGGATATCAATATCAAATTCAATTGTTTGTTCACGTAATTCAGTTTTCCCAGAAGTTAGAACAGATAAATCATGCTCTCGCGAAGAAGCAGATAGTTTGGGAGAAAAAATATTATCTGGGAGCAATCCCACTAGGTCATTACTTTTAACGCCACAATTTTTTTCAAATTGTTTATTGACCTTTACATAGCGGCCTTCTTTGTCCTTCAAATAAACTTCTAAAGGTGCATTTTCCAATATAGCATCGAGTCGCTGCTTGTGTATTAAGAGGTCATTTTTGGCTTTAGTGAGGCTATAAAGTTCTTTACGAAGGCGTTCATTTTCCAAAAGCAAGGCGGAAGAGGTCTTCTCATTCATTTAGACGACACCCGATGCCACTTGTCAGTGTTAATTGGAATTTGATCATTACCTAAGCTTAGTAGAGGATAAAATTAATGCCAATGGGAATAAATCACTAGGTGGTTACGGTAATTGGATGCAGTGGTTTTTTTAGCTGAACTTTCAATGAGTTAGATTTCTAACCCTCAATTAAGATTTCTTAAAAAGTAAATTATTAGTTAAATGAAATTTAAAAAGATTAATAAAAAGTAATAATTGTATCCGCCAATTAAAATCACTCAACAAGCCTAAGAAAGACTGCTAAAAAATCAAGCCTTCTATATTAAGACGCTGTAATGGAAAGCGGTGTTATAGAATCACAGATATGCTCAAAACTATTAGTTGCTTTATCACAATATGCCTTGTTTGGAGGTAGTCATGGGTTAGTCTGGGTGCGTTGTGCCACTCAGCATGGAAATTAAAAAAATTAAGTTTTCTATACAGAGTTTGGCATCATCTTGAGAAGATCTAAAGCCAGCTTGCTAAGGTGAGAAGAAGTGGCGACAGACTGTATTTGAGTTAGCCTGTTGATATTGAATGTTGGTATCAATTGAAAGATTTCTGGATACCTCAACCATGGTGTTTATAAACCTCTGAACTTCAAGATCAATTCCAAAATAGTTCATTAAACTTTAAATATTAGAGTGAATTTTTATTGTTTAATGAGGTATGAAATCGTTTTGAGTATTATAAAAACCCTAATTAAATTAGAAATAGGGGCGCAATAAACAACAGTAACATGATAAGTTTACAATATCAGCTATCGTAAAGTGCACTCATTGATGCGGCTGCTCGTTTGAGTGATGGGAGATACTGTCTAAGTAAAGCCAGAGATTTTCTAATAGTGGGGGCATGCATTGCAACAGTGAAACAGATTTCGTTTTTGGCATTAAATACGGGCACAGCGAGTGCAACCATGCCCGGCAAAAATTCTTCATCATCGATGCCGATACCATCTCGTTTAATCAGTTTTAACTCAGTCTCAAGTTTAACCGGATCTGTTATTGATCGTTCGGTATATTGTTTCAGTGGTGCTGCGCAGATTAGTTTTTTACGCTGATTTGATGGCATGTGGGCAAGAAATAGTTTGCCGCTGGCGGTACAGTGTAAGGGTAGGTGAGAGCCAATTTTTAAATCAATTCGATAAGGCCAGTCACCTTCAACACGATCAAAATAAATCGTATGGTCGCCATCTAGCATAGCGCAATTGCAAGTTTCTTCTATTTCTTCAGACAAGGCCCTCAAGATGGCATGACGAGGTGCAGTTGACGCTCGATTTGTCAGAACGTCAAAACTGACATTTTTAAGTTTTGGACCGATGGTTAAACGCTTGTTATTGGGTTCATACTGCAAATAACCTGCCTCTTCTAATTGTGAAGTTATCCGATGAACGGTTGGTTTAGGAATATCTAATTCCTCGAGTAGGTCCGAGACTGTTTGCGCACGGGATGATGCGGCTACTTTTTCTAAAATTAACAGGCCTCTTAATAACGGCGAATTATTTTTACCACCTGAATTATTTTCTGACATTGAAAAACCTATCTTAGAATAAACACCTTTTAAAAAAGTCAAAGGTGTTGCCATTGTTTATATCAACACTGTAGGAATTTTTTTCCCCTTGGTGTGTCTCTTGTTTACAGATAACTATAACCCCAAAACAGCACGAGGTAGGTCGACAATGGAGGCCAAAAGCTTCTAGCACTCAGTCCGCCATTAAGGAAAAGAGATAAGGTAACACATGCCTTACGATCTGAAAATATGAGATGTTATAAATGTCACTTGCAACATATGGGCTGAAACCATAGGTTGAGGTTATAAAAGCTATCGCATTATCCACCAGAAAAAACCGCAAAGTTAATGGGGTCTACGCCAACAGTATAGGCCATGGACTCTAATATAGGGGTTAAAATTATAGTGATTGGGAGGCTTTCTAACACTGCACCTGCTTAATGCCAACAGCATACAGGTAATGATGATAAGCATTGGCTCACCTAATGATGAGGTTACATCGTCCAAAAAAACCAAGTTCCTAGCTCCCAGTAATGAGAGTATCAGTTGCATGACGATAGAAACAGCAACTAATGGTGCTAAAATGTTAGTGATTTGACCTCATTGCATGAGTATATTAAGCATGCCGCCAATAAATAATTCACTTATCTGATGTTTGGCAAAAAAACATAGAAAATAAAATGATAATGCTAACCATACCACTAGTTGCTGCTGCAAACTTTTTTATCATAACCACCCTCAACTAGTTGAGGATGCATGATCAAAATAATAGTTGTGGAAGTATCGGAGTTTGACTCAGATATAGCCGCGAAGATACCTCAGGCTGATACCAATGCCATCCTCAGCCCACCATGAGCAGAAACCAAGCATGGAATAAGCAAAGTCAGAGAGAGGTATTGCAATACTGGCGGCATTGATTAAATCACCCGTCATAATAAATAACGGCAATACCAGCAGATCCAAAAACTTAAACCTTCAAATAAAGTTGAGCCAATATTAGCCAGCATAAAGTCGATCATTCGACTGATACAAGCGACCCAGAAGCCAAGCAACAAAAAATATAGCCAAACCAAAGATAAACAGGGCCGTGACACCGAGTCAATTAGAGTGTAATTTAAAAAACTGTTCCTGAATTGTTCCCAGCCCATTCAATAGTGCTTGCATGATAACCGCTTCGCCACACTGACATCGTTGAATATCCTGTAACAAACGCTGTATGGCGTGAACGATAATTAGACTCCAGACCACTGGCACCAGATTAAAATGAATTAGGTACATTGCGATACGACTTTACTGAGTTCCAGTAAAGCTGATTTTCATGCCTGCCAGTTGGTCAATCAATGTAGCCCTTTGCTTGTCTTTCTACTTAAGACCTAATTTCAAACCACGTGATTCACAATAATAATTATAGGTCATAACGTTTTTTCAATGGTTCCCGCAGCAGCGCTTCACTTTTATGGCTATTCAGGAAATGATATTGAGCTGCACGAGATAGAAGCATATAGGCCTAGTTGAGCACGTTTAAATAAGGGGCGCTGAACGCCTAGTTTTGAATCGAGGCAGAAAAAATATCGACAATGCCCTGCTGTGTTTTCTTAACTGAGCTGGTTTGACCACAAAAAATTGAGTGACTACCAATAATTTCAACTCGTATTTCACCATTCGTAGGGTCTTCCAAATTTTTAGCAAAAAATAATCCACCCTATTTTTGAATATCAAGATTGGTTTCATTCAATCTCGAAGCGCCAAACTTCAATTAGAAATTTGGCCCCATAGCATAGCGTTTTTTGCGTTTCAGAATCACAGTGAGACTCTCCGTTCGGATTTTTGGACATTGATTCTTTCCCTCAATTTAATTTAATGATCGTACAATGTCATTTGTGCCGTTTTCACCTTTTTATAAGAAGGTAAAGGCAAGGGTTGCCTCTCTACTATTACGTCGAATTTTCACATTTAGACCCACTCAGAAATTGATGCAGATCTATTTTGTTGATACCATGCGTCTCAGTTTTATACAAAATATAACTTTGAACCTTATATTATTGTTTGAAAACTAATATGTTTGATTAAATTTAACAGTGCGGTGTAACGAATATAGCAACGACAAGAGAATCATCTATTTGCCATGGCTGGTTGTTTCGTAACCCAGGCATTGAATAAAGAGAGCATCTAAGAACGAGCACATAAGTGAATCAGTTAAAACAAATTTATGATTACATTGTAGTAGGCGCAGGTTCAGCCGGATGCGTGCTAGCCAACCGTCTATCAGCCAATTCAGATAAGAGCGTCCTATTAGTTGAGGCTGGCGTAAAGGACACTAATCCTTGGATTCACGTCCCTGTTGGCTATTTCAAAACTATGCACAACCCAAAACTTGACTGGTGTTATAAAACTGAGCCAGATAAAGGCATTAACGGCAGAAGCCTGCAATGGCCACGTGGAAAAGTGCTTGGTGGTTCAAGCTCACTTAACGGATTGTTATACGTTCGAGGTCAACGCGAAGACTATGATCGATGGTCGGCGTTGGGCAACAAGGGCTGGTCCTACGACGAAGTATTGCCCTACTTCAAAAAATCGGAGGACCAGGCAAGAGGTGCGGATGAATATCATGGTGTCGGTGGGCCGCTCAAAGTATCTGATTTACGTATTCGTCGACCAATTGCTGATTTTTTTATAAAGGCTGCCACTCAAATAGGCATACCCGAAAACCCTGACTACAATGGCGAAAAACAGGAAGGCGTCGGCTATTTTCAACAGACTGCACACAAAGGATTTCGATGTAGTACCGCAAAAGGTTTTCTGAGCCCGGTTCGCAATAGAGCTAACTTAACTATATTAACTAAGGCGCAAACAACACGTATTTTGCTTGAAGGTAAAAAAGCCGTCGGTATCGAATATTTGAAATCAGGCCAGCTCCATCAAGCATCAGCCAGCTGCGAGGTCATAATCAGCGCAGGTGCCATCGGCTCGCCACAGCTATTGCAACTTTCAGGTATTGGCCCAGAAAACGTACTCAATAAGGCAGGTGTGCCAGTCGCTCATCACCTGCCAGGTGTCGGGCAAAACTTGCAAGATCACCTTCAAACTCGACTGGTATACAAAACCAGACTACGCACCCTGAATGACGAACTCAATAATATCTTCAAACGTGGTTTGGTAGGAATGCAATATTTATTGACTCGCAAGGGTCCGCTAACATTAGCCGCCAGTCAGGTCACTATTTTCACTAAATCTAACCCCGACGTAGAAAGGCCCGACATACAGTTCCACATGCAACCGCTCAGTGCCGATAAACCAGGTGATGGTGTTCATGAATTTTCAGCCTTCACACTATCAGTTTGCCAGTTGAGACCCAAAAGCCGTGGATCGGTTGAAATAAAATCGACAGACCCATTGGTATATCCAGATATTCATCCTGGCTATTTGGCAAACGACCATGACTGCCAGGTTGCCATCGACGGCATTAAAGTGGCCCGACGCATTGCTGACGCACCTGCCTTAAAACCGCATATCATTGATGAGCACGTGCCAGGCAGGCAGTTCGAAACCGATGAACAGCTACTCGAGACGGCGCGCCAGTTTAGCCAAACCATCTACCATCCAACCAGTACCTGTAAAATGGGATCTGATGATATGGCAGTAGTCGATGAACAGCTTAAAGTTCATGGTATCCACAATCTTAGAGTAGTTGACGCATCGATCATGCCCGAAATTGTATCAGGCAATACCAATGCCCCAACAATTATGATTGCAGAAAAAGCGGCTGATATGATTATTGATGAAGCTACTTTATAGGCTGTAGAGGCAAAATTTTGGTTATCAATTACCATCTAGAGCACTTTGAATAATCCAGCACGATCTTCCACCCCAAACCCCGTCTAGATCTCTTTTGATATATTCCAGGAAGAAGGGCTGAAAGTTTGGCCTCGAATCAGTTTTTTTGCGCGAGCCGGAATGCAGTTAACAACATCCTTATATATGTTTAACGGTGCACCGATATGCAGATTGCCAAGTGCATAGGAACTAGAATGAATAACTACTGCCATCTTTTTGCATTTGGGGCCGTATAAAAACAGATACAAGCTGGTTGGCTAACCAAGGCGTATTCCGTCCGACAGATGTGGACCCCTTTTTTTCTAACTGAGAAATCTAAGGTGGAAACTACCCGTAATCCAATGTTCGTTATATAGTCGATACCGATTTATCGCTTATGTCGCAAAGCCAAAAGTTAGCAGGGAAATAATAGGTATACCGTCCCTAGATCCCTGATAAATTCTGAGCTGACTGACCTAACTAAATAAGGACTCTCCCGACACGACTTCAAAATAAAGATAACATTGATAGGCCACGAATAAAGCGCATAGTACCGCGCCTTTGGCGCGGCTAATTTGATTGAGTTTTTGATTTCTACTGAATGAGAACGCAAATAGCAAAAGAGTAAGGAACACCATTACCGGAAGATCTCGATGCAGTGCTGCTGAATCTATGACAAACCCTTGAATGAGCGCTGGAATACCTACCACCGCGAGACTATTGAAAAGGTTAGAGCCGATCACGTTACCAATGGCCATATCGGTCATCGACTTTTTCAGACTAGCAATCGATGCTGCCAGCTCCGGTAAACTGGTGCCAAACGCGACGATCGTCAAACCAATCACCAAGTCGCTTACACCGAGGCTGTGTGCGATATTCGATGCGCCCCAAACTAGCATGTGCGAACTGCTAATCAATAGCACTAGACCGAGCAAAACCCAAAGCCAGGCAGTTTTAATGGACATCGGCTGGTCGTCGCCAACTGCATCTTCATCAACTGATACTTCTTTTTTGCCGTTGCGATGGCTATAAATCATATAAGACATGATTCCTATTAGCAGACCAATCAGCAGAAAACCATCGAGACGGTCTAACTGCAAGTCATAGAGGCACCACACGAGTACGACAGTGGCGCCGGCTAACAGTGGATATTCTGATCGAATCAGGCCGTTTGGTACAGAAATTGGCGCGAGCAACGCGGTAATGCCGAGGATTAACCCAACATTGGCAATGTTCGAGCCGATTGCATTGCCTACCGCAATACCAGGCACCTCTTCAAGTACCGCAATGACCGATACAGCAATTTCTGGCGCCGAAGTGCCGAAACCAACCACGGTAATGCCGATAATTAGATTGGAAACACCCATGTGCTGCGCAATAGCAGCAGCACCGTCAACGAAACGATCGGCACTCCAGACCAGAATTGCAAGGCCAACTACAATAGCAGCGATAGACAATAACAAATTAGACTCCACAAAAAAATTTAAACGATAAACAATCAGAAAACGCAGATATAAAGTATCGAGGCTTATTTCTGCTTAAATAATAGGTTTGAATCAATCTATCGTTTTACTACTATCACTCAACGCAATAGGCAAACAGAGCCACCTGTGACATTTGCTCAGCGGTTGCTGAATTTTCCCAGCTTTTTTCAAACATTGGATAGAATTTTATTTATTATGGTGATACTTATAGTCTCATTTTTACAATTTATGAACATTATTGCAACCAAATTACCACTTTTCCATGGAATCATGTCGACTGCCTTCTCCACAATCATGATTGTTGGAGCATTGGTTTTGCTAGATAGGGTCTTGGGCATGATCGAAGCATCAATATCACGCAATCCATTATACCCATCTAAAACCCTGATAAGTGGTCTGTTGAAAATAACTGCCCAGTATGTTCAGTTAAAGATTAAAAAGTCCAGTTCCAGCCACGACTAATAGTACTTTGTGCGCCAGATTTCCGGACAGCTAATCTGAAGCCAACGAAGGTATGGCCAAGTGGATCGATAAACCCCTCACCAACGTATGTTGCCAATCGACAATACGATAAACCCTTCTAAAATGGACTAAAAAGTCTCTTTTAGTGATGATTTAGGGCCCTTTTAGTTGATTCTAGTTCTGTATAGCGCCATCAAGTTTGGCTTTTGGGATGCCGGACTGAGACAAAACTTATGTGTATTTAGCCCTGTCACTCAATCGCAAAAAAATGTAAGATTGGGACTGATAGTCTCATTTTAGCTGAATTTTTTCAGTATGTGGCATTCAACTGGGGCGGAACGCCGGCCCAGCAAGCTCCGAGGCATCGTCTTCAGCCTCGCGAAGCATAAAATAACGAAGGCTTTCTTAATACGAGGAGTAGGTATGATCAAACTAAAAACTATTGCTGCCAGTACAGCAGCCCTGGCACTCATGGCATCGTCTGCCATGGCGGAAGACAAAGTCTTGCGTATTCAGTCGGTGCTATCCACTTCAGCTGACGAAGTCGTTATGTTGAGGGAGTTTGGTAAAGATGTCGCAGCGCTGACTAACGGCTCGCTCACCATTGAAGTTCTGCCAGCAGGCGCTGTTGTCGGGCCACGAGACGTTATGGATGCCGTTGACTCGGGTCTGGTTGAAGGTGGTTTTGCCTGGACACATTATTGGGGTGGCAAACACGTTGCTGCTAACCTGTTCGGCGCACCTATAGCGGGTGCCGGTGTAGGACTCGATAATATCGCGTTCCTGAGCTGGTTCCAGTACGGTGGTGGCAAGGAGTTGTACGATCGCCTATGGGGTGAAATGGGCGTGAACGTCAAAGGATTCATGCTGCAGCCAGTAGGCCCTGAGGCACTTGGTTGGTTCCCAAAACCAATCAAGTCGATGGATGACTTTCGTAAATTACGCTTCCGTGCGCCTCCGGGCATGGTGGGTGCCGCATACGCTGAAATTGGTGTTCCAGCGGTTGCTATGGGCGGTGGCGATATCCTACCAGCGCTTGAGAAAGGCACGATCGACGCAGCTGAGTGGTGCTGCCCCAAGCCAGATTCTGTCTTTGGTTTCCAAAAAGTATTAAAGCACTACTATCTCCAGGGTTTGCACCAGGTAGTCGTGAACGCAGACATGTATGTGAATGGCGATTTTTACAAGTCGCTGAGCGTCGTTGAGAAGAAAGCTTTGGAAGTGGCGGCAAACGCGTCTCTGTCAAAATCCTTGTCCTACAGAATCTATGAGAACGGTAAGGCACTGAAAGATCTGACGGATAATCACGGTGTTATCCTGGAAGATACACCAGCGGATTACTTCACAGAGTACATGGCGGCCGCTAAGAAGTCGCTTCAAGCTGCTGCAGATAAAAACGAGTTTTTTGCAGAAGTGTGGCAGTCACAAAAAGATTTCGCCGACACGGTAGTTCCCTTCTGGTCTGGTGCTCAAACTTCAAACGCAAGTTTGGGTCGTGCGCACGCAGACACTCTGAAGTAAAAAAAGACTTCGTTGCGAGTCCCATTTAGGGCTCGTTTCGAAGTTTCTGTAAGTAGTACCATCTTGGGTGAGCGTACAGACCACGAACGCTAGTTTGGGTCGTGCACATGCCAATATACTTAAGTAAAAAACTTCGTTGCGAGGCTCATGAGGGTCTCGCTTCGAAATTTCTGTAAGGGGCTAAGCCCTGTTTAAATAATAATAGCCCGAAATGGGTACAAAATACTGGGGAGAAGGATCATGGCTTTAGATGAAGTAAATCCAGAAGATCTTGAAATTGCGGATGAACTAATTGCTGAGCGTCGTACCGAGGCCCCGGGTGAAACGCCAGAAGATATGACGTCCTGGCAACGCCCTATTACGGCAGCCATTGATATAATCAATTACCGGGTAGGCCAGATTATTGCCCTGCTCATTGTGCCGCTCCTTGTTGTAGTGGTTCTAGAAGTTCTTTCACGAAATTCCTTTTCGATTTTGCAAAATGCTGGGTTCGAAGACCTCGCCCGAACCCTTGGACTTGGTCCCACGCTCTGGGTGTATGACACCAGCCGTATGATAGCTGGGATACTCTTCATGGCGGCCGCGGGCTATGGTTTGATGCGTGGGGTTCACATCCGGGCCGATTTCCTCTACCGAAATTGGTCGGCAAAAACACAAGCGACAGTAGATGCAACACTGTATCTGATGTTCTTTATGCCTTCGATGATCTTCTTTACCGTTATCGCCTCCGACTTCTGGTGGCTCGCCTTTTCAAGGGGCGAAACCATGCAGGTCGACAGTGCTTGGGGACCCCTTTTATGGCCCGCACGCCTGGCGATGCCCGTCGGTGCCTTCCTTTTGATGCTGCAAGGCCTCCCTGAAATTTTCCGTGCATTTCACAAGATGGGTAAAGAGCGAGAGCGTTGGTTTGTAAGGGCTTTACCTATCTATATAATCGTACTGACCTGGCTCGTACTGGCGGTTTTCCATCCGAGTATGATCCCAGGTGGCGAATCGTTTTCTGACCTCATGTCTGCCCGCCCGAACATAGACAAAGCTACCATCGGATTGATCATGCTAGGCGCCATGCTCTTCGTGATTTTTATCGGTTTTCCAATTGCCTTCACGTTAATCTTCCTTGCCTTTGTGTTTGGTATTTGGGGCGCCAACTTCAAGTTAACCACGCTATTGATGACGCTAAATACAAACTCCACCATGTTGAACGATCAGCTCATGGCCGTGCCACTCTTCGTACTAATGGGAATCGTGATGGAAGCGGCGGGCTTGATGAACCGGTTGTTTGCATCGATCCAGATGATGATGTCGCGCGTTCGCGGCGCGTTGTTCATCGCCGTGCTAATCGTATCGACGATTTTTGCAGCAGCCACTGGCATTGTGGGTGCTTCTGTAACCCTACTTGGAATCATGGCGGGTGCGACCATGACCAGAGCAGGCTATGACGTCAAGCTTGCGGCTGGAACTATCACCGCAGGCGGCACATTGGGCATTCTGATACCACCCTCAATTATGCTGATCGTTATGGGACCTGTTCTGGAAGTTTCAACCCTGGATCTTTTCCGTGGTGCCTTTATCCCTGGCGCCATGCTGGCTAGCCTTTACCTGCTCTACACACTGGGACGCTGCTGGCTGAATCCGGATCTAGGGCCAATTTTGTCAGACGAAGACCAACCACAAACGTCGCCATTTTATGGCGCTGAGGTCGCGCTGATTTGTTTGGGTGTTTTGACCGTTTGCCGAGTCTTTGGCCTGGCCATGAGTGGTGCTTTTAGCAGTATGATGCCATTTGGCGGCCTGATCGTTTTGGGCATTACCTGTGCCATCGCTTATGCCGCATACCGTCGCTTGAATCTACTCAAGATTGTGCTTCCGTTGACGCTTATTTTCCACATCTATATGATCTTTGCGACAATGGGCGAGGACGGTAGCCTAACGATCTGGTCGATAACTCTTGGTTCATTCACCCTGCTTTTGGGATATTTGGGACGACCGATTTATAACGCTGCGTCAGACAATGGGTTCTACTTCTCGGATCTATGGGATGAGTTCTTTGCCGGGCTCATGCCGCCCACGATCTTAATTTCTTTTGCTTTGGGGTCGATTCTTCTTGGCCTGGCAACACCTGCTGAAGCCGCAGCGATGGGCGCCTTTGGTGCCATCTTGTTAGCTATCGGTTACGGTAAATTTAACTTCCCTAGTTTCTTTGACAGTCTGGTCAAAGCCCTGGAGATCACAGTTCTGATCATGTTTTTGGTTGCCGCATCGAACTTCTTTGGCGCCGAATTCAGTTATTTGGGTACGCCAAAGATGATGACTGAGCTGCTACTTGACCTCGACATGTCGCCATACCTCATTCTGATCGTCATTATGGCACTGATCTTCCTTCTAGGATGGCCACTAGAGTGGGTGCCTATTGTTCTGATCGTTGTGCCAATTTTGTTACCAACAGTCGAGGCGCTGGACATCCACGGGCTGGATCGCTACGACCTCATGGTCTGGTTTGGGATTTTAGTCGCGGTGAATCTGCAGACCGCTTGGCTATCCCCACCTGTGGCCTTATCAGCTTACTTTTTGAAGGGAGTCGTGCCGGATTGGGATCTCAAGGACATCTATCTGGGTATGATGCAGTTCATGGGGATTCAACTCATCGGTCTTATCTTACTGTTTATCTTCCCGCAACTGGTGCTTTGGTTACCCAGAGTGATGTCTGGTGGGTAAATCATGAAGGGTAAATTATGGTGCATCTCATTCAATTTAACTTGCGTTGAGCAGCGCCCGACAGGATGATATGGCACTAATCGATGAACGACTTAAGTTACTCGGCATTCAAAACTTAGATGTGATCGATACATCGATCATGCCGAAGATTGTGTCAGGTAATACCAATCCATCGACGATCATGATTGCGGAAAAAGCGGTCAATATGATTATTGAATATAGCGCTCATTAAAATTGCCAGATAAACATGTGATTTCATAAAAAGGGCCGAACTTTAAAGGACTGGACTAGATCGTGTCACCAGGGACGCGAACTAAACCTTCCATCAAAACCCTGGCGCTACGACTCATTGTCGCTTTATTAACAGTCCATACGCCTTCGCACTGACTGACTTGCGCGCCTACTCGTAACGTGCCAGACGGATGGCCGAAGCAAACGCTTTGGCGTTCACCACCACCGGCAGCCTGATTAACTATAGTACCGGGAATAGCGGCAGCGGTTGCAATCGCAACGGCAGCGGTGCCCATCATCGCATGGTGTAATTTACCCATTGATAACGCCCTAACGTTCAAATCGATATCTAAAGCTGAAATGGGCTTAGTGCTTGAAGCTATATAATCAATCGGGTTGGCCACGATGGCCACTTTGGGTGTGTGCTGACGTTGTGACGCTTGTTCAATTGTATTAACCAAACCCATAGCCACCGCACCCTTTACTCGTATGATTTCAAATAGAGCGAGTGCTTTAGCATCGCTATTAATATCGTCCTGTAATTCGGTGCCGTTATACCCGAGATCCTGCGCCTTAATGAAAATAGTGGGAATGCCAGCATTAATCAGGGTCACCTTAATGGGTCCAACGTCGGGCACTTCAAGTTCGTCAATCAAATTTCCAGTTGGGAACATGGCACCCCCAGCATCTGCTGGGTTGACAAACTCAACTTCTATTTCAGCTGCAGGAAAAGTGACACCATCGAGTTCGAAGTCACCGGTTTCCTGAACCTCATGGTCCGTGATTGGCACCTGTGCAATAATTGTTTTTTGAATATTGGCCTGCCAGATGCGAACTGTAGCTATGCCATTATCTGGCACAAGGCTCGGATCAACCAGCCCGTTACTAATTGCAAATGGACCAACAGCCGCACTTAAATTGCCACAGTTGCCACTCCAATCAACAACCGGCTTGTCGATAGAAACCTGACCAAACAAATAGTCAACATCATGGTTGGGTTGGTTACTTTTTGACAAGATAACGACTTTACTGGTGCTCGAGGTTGCACCCCCCATGCCATCCGTTTGCTTACCATACGGGTCAGGGCTTCCGACAACACGTAGTAGCAGGGCATCGCGTGCTGCGCCGGGTTTTTTTGCCGCTTCAGGCAGGTTATCTTGTTTAAAAAAAACGCCTTTACTGGTGCCACCACGCATATAGGTGGCGGCGATTTTGATTTGAGGAGGCGCTGTTTGATCGTTAAGTTTCATTGTCGCTACGCTACGTTTGACGATTCAAGAAAGTCTTGTGCAAAACGTTGCAACACACCGCCAGCCTCGTAAACCGACACTTCTTCAGCGGTATCAATCCGGCAGATTACGGGTACTTTCAAGCTCTCTCCGCTACTACGATTAATTATCAGGGTCAATGTTGCTAGCGCTGTGATTTCTCCCGTTACATCAAATGTCTCAGTACCGTCAATATTATATGTTGCTCTAGTCTCACCGGCTTTAAATTCAATCGGCAATATACCCATACCTACCAGATTAGTTCGGTGAATACGCTCAAAACCTTCAGCCACAATGACCTCTACGCCGGCGAGTCGAACACCTTTGGCAGCCCAGTCGCGTGAAGAGCCCTGGCCATAGTCAGCCCCCGCAACAATGATTAATGGTTGCTTGCGTTGCATATAGGCTTCAATGGCTTCCCACATTCGAGTAACTTTTCCCTCTGGCTCAATACGAGCCAGAGAGCCCTGTTGAGTTTCACCGTCCTTGGTTACCATTTCATTTAATAATTTTGGATTGGCAAAGGTCGCTCTTTGTGCAGTAAGATGGTCGCCACGATGGGTTGCATAAGAATTAAAGTCTACTTCTGGTAGGCCCATTTTAGTCAGATACTCACCAGCAGCACTAGACGCCAATATGGCGTTTGAGGGTGATAAGTGATCTGTTGTAATATTGTCACCAAGCACTGCTAAAGGGCGCATGCCCTTTAAATTGCGCTCACCCGCCAAGGCACCTTCCCAATAGGGTGGACGACGAATATAGGTAGTTTGAGGCCGCCAGTCATACAGTGGGTTAACGGATTCGGTGGCACTATCAGATCCAGCAAACATAGGAATATAAACTTGCTGATACTGCTCAGGTTTAACGCTAGCCTTGACGACCGCATCAATTTCATCATCATCTGGCCAGATATCTTTCAGTGTGACAGGCTGGTCCTTTTGATCAAAGCCAAGTACATCTTTTTCTATATCAAAGCGAATAGTTCCGGCAATCGCATAGGCGACAACTAGCGGTGGTGAAGCTAGAAACGCTTGCTTTGCATAGGGATGGATTCGGCCATCAAAATTTCTATTACCGGATAAAACGGCAGTTGCATAGAGGTCTCTATCGACTATTTCCTTCTGAATTACAGGATCAAGAGCACCACTCATGCCATTACAAGTAGTACAGGCAAATCCAACAATACCAAATCCAAGTTGTTCTAGTTCTGAAAGCAAGTTAGCTTCTTGTAAATAAAGTTGAACTGTTTTTGAACCTGGGGCGAGTGACGTCTTGACCCAGGGCTTTCTTAGCAGGCCAAGCTCATTGGCTTTACGCGCTATCAAACCAGCAGCGATCATATTGCGAGGATTACTGGTATTGGTGCAGCTGGTGATGGCGGCAATGATCACTGCACCATCTGGCATTAAACCGGCTTTATTTTCAACTTTACCGGCAATACCGCGGGCAGCAAGTTCAGATGTTGGCACCCTTTTGTGGGGGCTGGATGGCCCAGCGATGTTACGAACTACTGAAGATAAATCAAAGGTTAATACACGCTCATACACTGCGTTTTGGAGGTCGTCGGCCCATAAACCACATTGTTTAGCGTAGATCTCTACTAGTTTAACCTGTTCTGGTTCACGGCCAGTAAGTTTTAAGTAGTCAATGGTTTGCTGGTCTATATAAAACATCCCCGCTGACGCGCCAAATTCTGGGGTCATATTGGATATTGTCGCTCGATCACCCAAAGTCAATGCAGCTGCTCCTTCCCCATAAAATTCGAGATAAGTGGATACAACTTTTTGATCTCGTAGAAATTCAGTAATAGCTAGAACAATATCAGTGGCAGTAATGCCAGGTTGACGTTTACCGGCCAAGTTAACACCGACGATATGTGGCAAACGCATGTGGGAGGCTCGGCCCAGCATAACATTCTCTGCTTCAAGTCCACCGACACCAATGGCGAGAACCCCTAAAGCATCAACGTGAGGCGTATGACTATCAGTCCCAACTAAAGTATCAGGGAAGGCTAAGCCATCTTGTAATTGAATGACAGGAGACATTTTCTCTAAATTAATCTGATGCATGATGCCGTTACCGGGCTGAATGACATCAACATTCTTAAATGCTTTTTTGGTCCAATTAATGAAGTGAAATCGGTCGTCATTGCGGCGATCTTCAATTGCTCGATTTTTTTCGAATGCATCAGCTTCAAATCCACCATGTTCCACAGCCAGTGAGTGATCAACAATTAACTGTGTTGGCACCACGGGATTAACTTGTGACGGGTCACCTCCTTGTTCGGCAATAGCATCACGCAAACCAGCGAGATCAACCAGTGCTGTTTGACCCAAAATATCATGACACACTACCCGCGCGGGATACCAAGGGAAGTCTAAATCCCGCTTACGGTAAATGAGTTGCCCTAGCGAGGCATTTAGCAAAGCTGGATCGCACCGTCGTACCAAGTTTTCGGCCAACACTTTTGAGGTATAAGGCAGGTGCTCATAAGCCCCGGGCTCAATAGCATTGATGGCTAAACGTGCATCGAAATAATCAAATTGTGTGCCCACTAATGGTTTGCGAAAATCTGTATTCATGTCATGCCCCTATAGCCATTTAGGTTCGATCTTTTATTGCTAAAAAATCTAAATTTTCTGGCCCAGTATAGTTTGCAGATGGACGGATGATTTTGCCATCTTGCCGCTGTTCGATGACATGTGCACCCCAGCCCGAAGTTCGAGCAATGACAAACAGTGGTGTAAACATATCAATAGGAATCCCCATCTGGTCATAAGATACTGCAGAAAACCAGTCCAGGTTGGGAAACATTTTTTTCATTTCCCACATAGTACTTTCAAGCCTCTCAGCGACGTCGTACATCAATATAGAGTCATTTTCTGTCGAAAGTTTTTTGGCTACCTTTTTAATCACTTCGTTGCGTGGATCACTCACGGTGTAAACCGGATGACCAAAGCCAATAACAATTTCTTTTTTGGCAACCCGCTCACGAATATCGGTTTCTGCTTCATCGGCTGAGCTATACCTCGATTGAATTTCAAACGCAACTTCGTTTGCACCACCATGTTTAGGCCCGCGCAAAGCCCCAATACCACCCGTAATGGCAGAATACATATCTGAGCCGGTACCAGCGATGACACGGCTGGCAAAAGTGGAGGCGTTGAACTCGTGCTCTGCATATAAAATGAGTGAAATATGCATGGCCTTGACCCAAGACTCTGGTGCTGGTTTGCCGTGCAGCAAGTGTAGGAAATGACCACCGATTGAATCATCATCAGTATTCAAGTCGATACGTTTTTTGTTATTGGAAAAGTGATACCAATAAACCAACATCGAACCAAAGCACGCCATTAGACGATCGATAATATCTCGTGCTGCGGCTTCGTTCTGATTGGACGACTCAGGAGCTTGACAACCCAGTGCAGAACAACCGGTTCGCATTACATCCATTGGGTGCGTGCTGGCAGGTAATTGTTCGAGAACAGTTTTCACCGATTGTGGTAGATCGCGCAACAATTTCAGCTTGACTTTGTAGGATGCTAGTTCAGATTGGGTCGGTAATTTTTCATGTACGATTAAATGGGCGACTTCTTCAAACTCACATGTTTCAGCAATATCGAGTATGTCAAAGCCACGGTAGTGCAAATCATTGCCGGTCCGACCCACGGTACAAATTGCTGTATTACCAGCAACTGTGCCAGATAGCGCTACCGATTTTTTAGGTTTAAATCCGGGTGCATTACTCATAATTTCTCCTTGTTGATTCCCTATATAAAATATTATTTTAGTCAGAAAAAAGCTGATCTAAAGTTTTTTCATACTGGTGATAGTCAAGAAAATCGTATAACTCCATACGGGTTTGCATGCTATCAACTACGTTTTGTTGGCTACCATCAGCCAGTATGCTTTGGTATACCTTCAGAGCAGCTAGGCTCATTGCTCGAAAGGCACTCAGTGGATAAAGCGATAATTTGACACCCACTGATGCCAACTGTTCACTGTCAAAAAGTGGCGTTGCACCAAATTCAGTAATATTGGCTAAAACGGGCACACTCACCATTTGGGTCACCTGCTGGTATTGTTCTAGCTCGTTAATCGCTTCAGGGAATATCATGTCGGCACCAGCCTCAACACAGGCCGCAATTCTATCCAACGCCGAGTTCATGCCTTCAACGGCGAGTGCATCAGTTCGAGCCATGATAACAAAGCTATCATCAGTTCTAGCATCAACTGCAGCCTTCACTCTATCAACCATTTCAGCTTGCGTGACAATGGCTTTATTGGGTCGGTGACCACAGCGTTTTTGCATGATTTGATCTTCAATATGAATGCCAGCTACGTTGACACGAGTCATTTCACGAACACAGCGTGCAATGTTAAAAGCGCCTCCCCAGCCGGTATCTGCATCGACTAATAACGGTAACGAACTTGCATCAGTAATTCGACGAGCGTCTTCAAGGACATCGTGAAGTGCCGAAATACCCAGATCAGGTGTGCCAAGTGAGCTAGCAGCAACCCCACCACCTGACAAATAAATAGCTTTATGCCCGCATTTTTCAGCCATGATCGCGCTATAGGCATTGACCGTTCCAACCACCTGGAGCGGACTGTTTTGTTCGACTGCCAGGCGAAGTTTATCGCCAGATGAGGCGTGTGTGTTTGATATCGTTTGATTCGTAGTAGGACTAGTCATTTTGTAACTCCAGTATTGTCTTAACAATTTTCCATGCACCGCTTATATGGCGACGCATTAATAATTCAGCAAGTTCTTCGTCACGCTGTTCGATTGCAAAGGCAATTTGACGGTGTTGTGCAAGTGCCTTTGCAGGTCGAGTCGGTTGTTGACCTGACTGATAACGACACATGCGAATGAGTTGATAGAGCTCACCGTTTAAATTTTCCAAAATCCACTGATTTTGACTGGCACTGGCAATGCGGTGATGAAAGTCAATATTACCCTCTTCCTGAAGATAGGTTTTACCGTCAGATTCTGAAATAACTTGCTCATGCGTGTCGAGAAGATTTTGCAGTGACACAATGGCCTCGTCACTCATATGCCTCGCAGCTAACCGAGCGGCCATACCTTCAAGCGCTTCACGTGCGGTGTAAATGTCATGCATGGTTTTGATGTCGAGCGTTACAACTCTTGATCCAGCATGAGGGACGCGTAGAATCAGTTTCATTTGCTCAAGGCGGTGGATCGCTTCGCGTAAAGGACCCCGACTAATACCATATTTGAATGCCAGTTCTGATTCTACTATTTTGCTACCTTGACTCAGTTCTCCCCGGATAATTTCCGCTTTAATGGACTCATAGACCTTACCAGCCAAGGTTTTTGTCTGTGTCAGAGTGCCCTCGAGTTCTTTTTGACTGACTTCATTCATATAATTGTTAACAATAAAGGGAAAAATAGTAAATTTTTCGGGCTATTCTGCTCTGATAACCCAATAATTGTCAACAATAAAGAATTTGAGATTATTGTATCCCATATCCTATAGTCAATGGGTAAGGCGTCAATGCCAATCTGCAGGGTTTAATCCTGAGGATTGCATTATTTAATACTAGTCGTGATAACTACGTAAGGAATCAGATAATAAGGTATATTGCCGCTCTGCCATAAAATAGTAGGGTAAACACCCAGATCTTATATTCAAATCAATAGTCAGATACTAAGCCAATTTTCACAATATAGATTTTATCACTATCCGGACCAGAGAGAAGATATTCATGTCAACCGTAACTATCATCGACGACGAAACCGGCAAAAAAGTACAAATGCCATTGTTAACTCCCACCAGTGGTCCAAAAACAATCGACATCAGCATGCTATACAAAGAGTTAGGTTATTTCACTTACGATCCTGGGTTCATGTCGACCGCTAGTTGCTCAAGTGCTATTACCTTTCTTGATGGTGAACAAGGCATTCTGCAATATCGTGGATATCCAATTGAGCAATTGGCAGAACATAGCAATTATTTAGAGGTTTGTTATTTACTATTGAATAACAAGCTACCAAATCGCTTAGAACTGACAGAGTTTGAAGTCGACATCACCAACCATACGATGCTCCATGAAGCATTAAAGAGCTTTTTTAGTGGTTTTCGTCGAGACGCCCATCCGATGGCTATTATGGTCGGTGTTGTAGGCGCATTAGCTGCTTTTTATCACGACCACATGGACATCAAAAATCCTGAGCATCGTAAGATTACTGCTCACCGCTTGCTGGCAAAAATGCCAACCATTGCTGCTTGGAGTTATCGTTTTGCGACGGGTAAGCCTTTTGTTTATCCTCGCAACGATCTGAACTATACCGAGAACTTCTTGCATATGATGTTCTCTATGCCAAGCAACGATTACAAACCAAGCTCGCTATTAGCTAAAGCGCTTGATTTAATCCTTATTCTGCATGCCGATCATGAGCAAAATGCATCGACGTCTACTGTCCGTTTAGCTGGCAGCTCTGATGCCAATCCATTTGCAGCCGTTGCTGCGGGTGTTGCCACCCTTTGGGGTCCTGCGCATGGTGGTGCAAACGAAGCAGTAATTCGGATGTTAATTGATATTAATGAATCAGGTAAGCCTTTGCAGTTATTCATTGATCGTGCAAAAGATAAGAACGATGATTTTCGACTGATGGGTTTTGGTCATCGTGTTTACAAAAATCACGATCCGCGCGCCACCCTTATCCGTGAGATCTGTCACAAATTGCTCAACGAAATGGAAACAACCGGTGAACAGCAAAAAATGCTTGAAACCGCAATGGCTTTAGAAAAGGTAGCCTTAGAGGACGAATATTTCATCACCCGTAACCTCTATCCAAATGTTGATTTTTATTCGGGTATTATTTTCCTTGCGATGGGTATCCCAATGAACATGTTCACAGTTATGTTTGCAATGGCCCGAACGGTGGGCTGGGTTGCGCAATGGAACGAAATGATATCTGAGCCAGGTTATAAAATTGGTCGACCAAGACAGCTTTATACCGGTCCAATTGATCTAAAATACGATTCTATTGATAAACGCAGTTAAGCCCTAAGCTATTCATAAGTGATTTATACGTCCGATTGCTAAACCCAATAGGCCGCCTACACAGTAGAGAAAAAATTATGTTACAGATATACCGAGACCACACCGCTGAGCGCGCTTTAGAGGGTATTCCTCCGAAGCCCCTAAGTGCACAACAAACAGCTGATTTAATAGAGCTCTTTAAAGCACCCGCTGCCGGTGAAGAAAACTATATGCTGGAATTGTTAACCCAGCATGTGCCGGCAGGTGTTGATGAAGCTGCTTATGTTAAAGCAGGCTTCCTAGCTGCAATTAGTTCAGGTGAGACGACTTCACCATTAATTGATCCTGTAAAAGCAATCGAAATCTTAGGCTCTATGTTAGGTGGCTACAATATCCAGCCACTGATTGCTGGTCTAGATAATGAAGCAACAGGCGTCGCAGCTGTAAAGGCGCTTTCACATACACTGCTTATGTTTGATGCCTTCTATGATGTAAAGGAAAAAGCAGATGCTGGAAATACTTACGCGAAGCAAGCTGTCGAGTCTTGGGCCAACGCCGAGTGGTTCACCAGCAAGCCATCACTAGAGAACAAGGTAACCGTCACAATATTTAAGGTACCGGGCGAAACCAATACCGATGACTTATCCCCCGCACAAGATGCTTGGTCGCGTCCAGATATTCCGTTACACGGCAATGCCATGTTAAAAATTGTCCGTGAAGGTGTCGCTGAAAACCCATTAGAGACAATCAAAAAATTAAAGGAAAAAGGTTTTCCAGTCGCTTATGTTGGTGACGTTGTTGGCACTGGTTCTTCGCGTAAATCAGCCACTAACTCAGTACTTTGGCACATGGGCCAAGATATCCCTTTTATTCCTAATAAGCGCAACGGTGGTTATTGTTTCGGTACTAAAATTGCACCTATTTTCTTCAATACAATGGAGGACGCCGGCGCATTACCGATCGAAATGGACGTTTCAGAAATGGAAACTGGCGATATTATCGACGTCTATCCTTTTGCCGGAAAAGCCACCAAACATGGTAGCGAGGAAGTCATCGCAACTTTTGAACTCAGCACCAACGTTTTAAAAGACGAAGTTCAAGCCAATGGTCGTATTCCTCTGATTATTGGTCGTGGTCTCACTGGTCGAGCGCGCGAATCTCTAGGCTTACCTGTCAGTGATGTATTTGAAGTGCCTGAAGCCAAAGAAGACAGTGGCAAGGGGTTTACTCTTGCTCAAAAAATGGTGGGTAAAGCGTGTGGCGTTACGGGTGTTCGTCCCAACATGTATTGTGAACCCAAGATGACTACGGTTGGCTCACAAGACACAACGGGGCCGATGACGCGAGACGAGCTGAAAGATCTAGCCTGCCTAGGTTTCTCTGCCGACCTAGTGATGCAGTCTTTTTGTCATACAGCCCCTTATCCTAAACCCGTTGATGTGATTACCCATCACACGTTGCCAGATTTTATCCAGACTCGTGGTGGCGTGTCGCTGCGGCCGGGAGACGGCGTCATTCACTCGTGGATGAATCGCATGTTACTCCCCGATACGGTCGGTACTGGAGGTGATTCACACACCCGTTTCCCAATCGGTATTTCTTTCCCTGCGGGTTCTGGTTTAGTAGCATTCGCTGCTGCAACCGGTGTTATGCCACTGGATATGCCTGAATCAGTTTTAGTTCGTTTTAAAGGCGAAATGCAGCCAGGTATTACATTACGTGACTTGGTAAACGCGATTCCATACTCAGCCATTCAACGTGGACTGTTAACGGTCGAAAAGAAAGGTAAAAAGAATGTTTTCTCTGGTCGTGTCCTCGAAATTGAAGGCTTACCCAAGCTCAAAGTTGAGCAAGCATTTGAGCTATCAGACGCCTCTGCAGAGCGATCAGCCTCGGGTTGTAGCGTTAAACTAGATAAAGAGCCCATCATCGAATATATGAACTCAAACATCACCATGTTTAAGTGGATGATTTATGAAGGTTATGGTGACGTGCGTACCATCAAGCGCCGCATTGAAGAAATGGAAGCCTGGTTGGCAAATCCGATATTAATGGAAGCTGACAGTGATGCTGAATATGCTGAAATTATTGAGATTGATCTCAACGAAATCAAGGAGCCTTTGCTGGCTTGTCCGAACGATCCTGATGATGTTAAGACTCTGTCGGACGTTGCGGGGACTAAAATAGATGAAGTCTTTATTGGTTCTTGCATGACTAATATTGGTCATTTTCGCGCAGCGGGTAAATTGCTCGAGAAATTAGAAGGCCCGGTGGCAACTCGACTCTGGATTGCACCACCTACCAAAATGGACGAAGCGCAGTTAACTGCTGAAGGTTATTATAATATCTTTGGTCGCACTGGAGCTCGTACTGAAATGCCCGGCTGTTCACTGTGTATGGGTAATCAGGCTCGAGTTGCAGCCAACAGCACAGTGGTTTCGACTTCAACTCGAAATTTTCCCAATCGCTTGGGCGCTGGAGCTGATGTCTACTTGGCGTCAGCAGAGTTGTCGGCTGTTGCGTCCATTATGGGCAAAATTCCAACCATGGAAGAGTATATGGTTTACGCAAATGATATTAATACGATGGCTGAAGACGTTTATCGTTATCTCAACTTTAACGAAATGGACAGTTACATGACGGCAGCAGAAAGTGCTTTTCCAGTGGCCGTTGTTTAGACGTCAAGTTTAAATGGTTAAAAACGAAAGGCGTTCATTGAGCGCCTTTTGTTTAACGGCAGTTAAAACAATAAATCAAGATCGTTACTGATGGTAAAGCAGGTTGGAAGGGCGCATCGGTGACATGGCGCCTCTTTTAACCAATCCTTCAGAAAAGTCTTTAATGATGCACAAACTGGTACGCATGATTTGTAAGCTATATCCGCTAAAGAATAAAAACGGAAAGAAGTCTGGATGTAATTAACCATCGAATATGTATGTTTTCATTTTAGTGATTAAACTTTCTACACCTGAATTAGTTGGCCAACCTATATAATCAAATCAATTTTAAATTCAGTTAAGCCAATTCAATTCGACCTAGCATTTCTACTGAAAATTTTATTCTAAGGCTAGACTCAGTGATTTTAACTTTTACTTAAAATCGGTTAAATTAAAACAACACTCAGTCACATAACGAAACCTTCGAACTAGGCGTGCAACATAGTGCTGAGGGAACAAAAGGGTAGTCGTTTGTATCGCTAATGAAACCATTGATGCCATTACACCTATTATCTGGTCGTAGAACATTATTTAAGTCATAGGTACAGCTGATGAAGTAACAGTGGGAAAGATTAATATAAAAGATGAAACTAATGATGGGCCTCAATTCTCAATAGGCAGTTTCAAATAATTTGGTTATGATTGAAAGTAGTCTTAAAGGTAAACACTGTTTCATACAGGCTAAATTGGTTTTATATTTGACCAATCAAAGCTGAAGGTAGATGTTTCCTTACTATCAGGTGGATAATATTCATTTTATGACAAAACCCGCTCGCTCAAAGCTGACCCTCCGTGGAGAAAGAGTCACCATTGACTCAAATGAAGCCATTGATATAGTCAGTGCTATCTTTGAGAAAATTGGTTGCAATAAAAGAACGGCTCGTACCGTAGCTGAGCATCTGGCTGATACCAGCCTATGTGGGATGGAAAGCCATGGGCTGATGCGTACTCTTCAATACACTGAACAATTTCAGAACGGTTATATGGATCCATTTGCAGTACCCCGTATTGTCACGACACTGAGGGGTGCGCAAGAGGTTGATGGTTTTGGTGGCATCGGTATTCCAGCCATGAGTCTGGCCTACCGACATGGCATGAAGATTGCCAAAAAAGCTGGAATATCTGCATTGGCGGTACGTAACGTTGGTCATACTGGTCGGCATGGTGCCTTTGCTGATGAAGCTGCAGAAGAGGGATTTTTAACCTTGTGTACTGGCGGAGGAAATCGAGAGATCTGGCGACAGGTTGCACCTCATGGTGGCGCAAAAGCCCTCCTGCCAACAAATCCCTGGTGTGCTGGTATTCCAGGAGGTGAGCAGGGTTCAGTGGTAATGGATTTTGCCACATCGAAAATCGCCGGAGGTTGGATTTATGCGGCACAAAGTGCTAACGCACTGTTACCGGAGGATTGTATCATTGATGCTAAAGGTAACCCCACACGAGAACCTGCGGACTATTTTAATGGAGGGGCGATTCTGCCTGCCGGTGAGCACAAAGGTTACGCACTGGCACTAATGGGTGAGTTAATCGGTGAAGCTATGCTTGGCCCATCAACAACAGAATGCAATTGGATATTGATTACAATTGATACCAAGCGCTTTCGAGAACCCTCTGCGATGCGTTGCGTTGCTGAGGGATTGCTTGAAGAGTTACGCCAGTGTCCACCAGCATCAGGCTTTGAACGAGTTGAAATCCCGGGAGAACGTGAGCGTGAATATCGAACCCAATCCAACGGAGCCATCTCCATACCAGAAGATACTTGGCAGCAGATTCTGGCGCTGCAGACAGCCCTGTAGCAAAACAAGGTGGGGTAATGGAGTCGCTATATTGCAAATAGCGATTAACAAATGGCTGAAAGTCAGGTTAACAGCGTGTGAAAGATTTTTTTAATGAGTTTATGTCTAAAAAAGTGAAGCAATTCTCGGTGCTGAAATTGCTGTTGGCCGATTAGGTTTCTAGCCTGAAAGCTTTTGGTGAACTGTATCCAGTGCTAACTGATAGCGGTCAAACATGTCGTTAATCTGCGTTTCAGTTATTATCAGTGGTGGGCAAACACCCACACCATCACCCGGTAACGCACGCGTAATAAGGCCATGCTGACGCGCGGCAGCCATTACTTGTGCAGCAACTTTGTCACTGGGTGGGAATTGCTCCTTAGTCGATTTATCTTTGACGAGTTCGAAAGCACCAATTAAACCAATGCCTCGCGCATCACCAACTAAAGGATGCGATCCGAATTCGCCAATACGTTTCATGAACGTTTTAGAAACAGTTCGGACGTGTTCTAGCATATTGTCATCACGATAGATATTCAAGGTTTCTAGGGCTACCGCAGAGGCTACCGGGTGGCCGCCATAAGTATTGCCGGTCCCAAATACGCCATGTGTGTTACTGCCACTAACAAAGGCATCGTACATTCTCTCACTGATCAGAACAGCACCAATAGGTTGATAAGCGGATGATAATTGTTTGGCGCAGGTAATCATGTCTGGCTTGATGTTGTAGGTATCACAGCCCCACATGTTTCCAGTCCGGCCAAAACCACAAATGACTTCGTCAGCAACAAACAGGATGTTATGTTTTTTTAACACGGCCTGTACTTTTTCAAAATAATGGGCGGGTGGAATAAGAACGCCACCAGCACCCATAACCGGTTCAGCGAAAAACGCACCGATCGTATCTGGATCAGCATCAAGAATTTGCTGCTCAAGCTCATTCACGATGCGGTCGGTAAACTCGGCTTCACTTTCTCCATCCCGACCATTTCGATAATAATGGGGTGTTTCGCAATGCATCACGTCTATTGCGGGTAAATCAAATCCATTCTGTGCGTAAGGCAATCCAGTTAAGCTACCAGCGGCAACGGTAACACCATGATAAGAGCGTTTTCGAGCAATCAGGCGCTTCTTTTTGGGTAGTCCCAATGCGTTAAAATAATACCAGACCATCTTGATTGCAGAATCAACGGCTTCCGAACCAGAGTTAACTAAAAATGCACGGCTAATGCCTTCAGGTGCAATTTCCACCAATCGCTCACTGAGTTCAATGGCGGGTTGGGTCGAACGATGACTGAAAAGATGTGAATAAGGTAATTTTTTAAATTGAGCCATTGCTGCATCAACCAAGCGGGATTCACTAAAACCCAACGAGGTACACCAAAGTCCAGACATGGCTTCGACTAGACGATTGCCTTTATCATCATCAACATAGATACCCTCACCACCCACGATGGTGAAAGGTCCAAGGTCTTCGTGCCCACTGAGGTTGGTAAAAGGATGAAGAACGTACTTCCTATCAGTATCTGCTGAGGTATTAGCTGAATTTGGGGCAGAATTATTCACGATCAATCTCCGGTTAGTGCAACGAATCAATTTGATCCATCTGTTGGTAAAATGCGTCAGTTAAATAGACGCCTACTTTACCAGCAGTAAAATTAGCAGGCGGTTTCTGCAAAAGAGACTGCAAGACTTAGAGTATAAAACTTAAAGGCCCCTTATTCAAAGAATTATAAAAGGCCTGTTTACTAATACCAAATGGGTCAACTCAATGCATATTGGCAAACTGAGTTGAAAGCTATTGAATTCAATTGACGACTGATTTAGGTAAAAATTATCCTCATTTCCAAGGTTCTGGGCCCTCTGGTATAACTGTATTTTTACCACGAACAATATCACCCTGTTGATCATACATTGGCAGTGAACATAGTTTTGCTCTATGAACCTCACCGTCAATGCACATCACATTAAGATCCGTGTCGGTAAATGTTCCATTATCGTCTAAACGGACAATTGCAACACCACATTGTTGAAAAGGAGACCAAGAAGAAGAAGTAACCATACCGATATTATTACCGTTAAATGTTAAGCTACGGCCTCGCTCAGCTATGCTATCGTGAACTCGCATGCCGTAAGTTCGGTTTTTTTTATTCGATTTTTCCAAGGCTACACGTCCAATAAAATCAGCTTTTTCCATATTAATGAAATGGCCTAGCCCCGCTTCAAAAGGTGTCGTCATCTCTCCAAAATCGGTATGGCTGAGTAATCCGGCTTCAATTCGGCGGGCACGGAATACCGGAGTACCTGTCAGCATCATTTGGTATTTCTGACCCAATTCCCAAATACGATTACCGATGGCCTCTGCGTCATTTTCGGGACGAAGGTAAAACTCCCAACCAAGTTCATTCGAAAAACCAGTCCGTGTAATAATAACGGGCTGGCCAGCAATGCTCACTTCAGCAATATCGAAGTAACGCCAAGGGTCGGGGAAATCATCATCAATCACATCTTTTAATAAATCCATGGCTCGTGGACCTTGTACCTGACTAACCCAAACGTTGGGATCAGAAATAGTGACATCCAGATCACCTATATGAGCCATGTACCACTTGGTCAGTTCACCATCGGCCTGGGCCATCCAGAACTTGTCTTCAGCCAGCCTTAACAAAACGCCATCATTAATCATACAACCATTATGATATAGCGCAAAATTATAGGAGCACCGACCCACTTTTACGCCACTGACGTCTCTTGCAAAGACACGGTCAGAAAATTTTTCAGCATCCGGTCCACTGATTTGAACGGGGAATTCACCCGTATTCCGAAGGATTACTTTTTGACGAACGGCCCAGTATTGTTCGTCATCAGTCACATTGTTTAAATGCTCTGGCGTCATGCGGTTATTATAAAGCTGATATTCTGGATCAAAGGGTAACTCCAAATAAGATAAAGGATGCACCTTCATACCTGAGGCCAAATGATGAGGACGTGCCCCTTTGGCTGGCAACGCTTTTATTGCGTAGCGTGATTTTACAATGTCATCATGCATAGTAAGGGACCGTCAATATTTAATTAGTGTGTTAATAAATTGAGCTGGCGTAATACTAGTTATGCCAGTAGCTTGAGTTGGAAAAGCAAGTGGTTGGCCAAATTAATCTTAATATCAGTCATTTACTCACTCGTTGATTAATGGTTTAAAAGAAGTATTGATGCGATTGATAATTGTCCAGATAAAGTTGGCTCTAGCCCCGCCAAGAAGGTCTTTAGCTTTGTTGCGCTGCTTTGCTTCGCGTAATTCATAGTCAATAGCACGGTTAAGATCATGGCCTATATTCAATGCAATCTGACCAGGTCAATATAATCGCAGTTGCGCCATAGTTTTAGACAGTGTGTCGTCATACTAACCGTGACCCGATTACAAATTTCAAGCAGGCACGGATTTTTACAAGCTGCATCAGAAAAGGTCTCTTCTCGTCTGGTGTCATATCCTGCCAGAACCATCTTGTGCTTCACGGAGGGCCTCAAGCATGGCGTGCTTGCCATGGCAGCTTGTGTGAAATTTATGTTGTACTGATTCAAAAATATAGTCTGAACTGGGTTCATACCACATTGCCGGTTTATGAGCCTCACTGGCATGCGTTGTAGAAAAGCCCTGAAGCGTATTAATGGTATCTGGGTTGGTGAAAAAACCATCTGCGGTTAGGATGGCTACCTCAATCCCATTTGAAGCTGCCATATCTGCAGGATAGGGTTTACCCATTGTGCCAAATTGGGCCTCGATGCCTGGATTACGGGTCGCACAAAGTCCAAGGGCGTGAGTTGTCTGCTCAACACTCAATTCCAGAATTCGACAGGCTACTTCAGAGTCAATCAAACCAGCATCAATAAAATTATCGATCGAATTAAGGCCTATTTTTTCAGCCGTCGCCATTACAGCTGGTATGACAGCAACGCTCGGATGGCCAAAATTAAGAAAGTGTGTATCGTCGTAATGGAATGGGTGAGAGATTGCGCCGTTATAAAGAGCTGCAGCACGTGCAGATAACGTCACCCGACTGCCAATAATACTGGCCTGCGGTGAACCGCCTTCGTCAAGTAGCATTTGGAGAACGATTCGGCTGACTGGCTCATCACGCCCAACGATAACAACTGTAATCCAGTCTCTTAAAGATAATTCCGCTATCTTACGAGCGCTTTTCGGGGTCAACGTGCGTTTAGTGTTAATCGCAAAAGTAGCAATTTTCTGGCTAATACCCATCAAGCGTAGACTATTCAGTGAGGCTATTTAATAAGATCGCGGCATGCCCAGCACATGTTCGGCAAGGTAGCTGAGTATCATATTGGTCGAAATCGGAGCAACTTGATATAAGCGCGCCTCACGAAATTTGCGTTCAATATCGTATTCCACCGCAAAACCAAAACCACCGTGAGTCTGCACACAAGCTTCAGCTGCCGCCCAAGAAGCATCAGCCGCTAACATTTTAGCCATGTTAGCTTCCTCACCTGGATTACCACCAGACTCATAGAGGCGAATGGCTTCTCTTAATACCAATTCTGCTGCACGCATTTCTGCATAAGCTTTTGCAATTGGAAACTGCACACCTTGGTTCTGACCAATTGGCCTGCCAAAAACCGTGCGTTCACTGGCGTAACGGCTGGAGGTATCAGTGAACCATTTGGCATCACCAATACACTCAGCGGCAATAAGAATACGTTCGGCATTCATGCCAGAAAGAATATAACGAAAGCCCTTACCCTCTTCACCAATAAGGTTCTCAGCTGGCACCCTCACATCGTCAAGAAATACTTCAGTGGTGGAGTGGTTCATCATGGTTTTTATTGGACGAATGGTAAGTGAATTTTCATCGCAATCGCGCATATCAACGAGTAGCACAGACAGGCCATCTGTTTTTTTCGCAACTTGATCTAGGGGTGTAGTTCGGCACAATAACAACATTAAGTCTGAATGTTCCGCACGCGAGGTCCAAATTTTCTGACCGTTAACAATATAGTCATCACCGTCTCGTCGAGCCGTAGTGCGCAGTGCAGTGGTATCGGTGCCACTACTGGGTTCAGTTACGCCAAAGGCTTGAAGTCGCAAGCTACCATCGGCGATACCGGGCAAAAAGCGTTGTTTTTGTTCTTCTGACCCATGACGTAATAAAGTACCCATAGTATACATCTGTGCGTGGCAGGCGGCTGCATTGCAACCCTCGTGATGAATAGTCTCGAGGATCGCAGAAGCTGCCGAAATAGGTAATTCTGATCCGCCATAAGTTTCAGGTATTAACGCCGCTAAATAGCCTGATTCTGTAAGTGCTTGCACGAATTCGATTGGATAGGCTTGTGTTTGATCTTTTTTGCGCCAATAAGCGCCATCGAAGTCTTTGCATAGCCGGCGCAATCCTTCTCTAATTTCTTCATGGTCAAGTTCATATTTCATTATTTGGTACCTAATGGGCTGAATTCAGTTCTAAGTGAATCACCCTGTTGATTTAACAAGGGCACAATTTTAGGACGTGCCACATCGGTTTTCACGGGCAGATCCGCCATTTTAATGGTGACTGCACCAAACTGTGCTTCAAACTCACGTAAAAATTCATGTTCAGACAAGTCATCGACACTGCTCAATTGACCGCAAGCAATTTTATTCAGGTTAAGTAATTCGATCAGCTCAACTCGGGTCTTTTGAGAAAATAGAGCGTCGATCGTTTGGTGTACCTCATCGCGATTAGCGACACGGTCCGTGTTGTCTTTAAATCGCGGGTCATCAGCCAGCTCAGGTTGGCAAAGCACCGTTTCGCAAAAAACTCGCCATTCCCGATTACTCTGAATCGCGATCAAAACTTGAGCCTCATCTCGACTAGTGAAAGCACCATAAGGTGCAATTAATGCATGCGTCAGGCCGAGTCGCTTCGGAGCACCACCAAAATAACGTTGTGCCATCAGCGGCATGTTCATCCAGTCTGCCATTACATCAAACATCGAAATTGATAAGTCAATGCCTTCACCAGTTCGACTGCGTTGTAATAAGGCACGTAAAATCGCCGAAAATGCGGTTAAACCTGTACCGATGTCACAGATTGATATGCCAACGCGTGTCTCATCTTCGGCCGTGCCCGTTACCGAACAAATGCCGCTCTCGGCTTGCACTAAAAAGTCATAAGCTTTTTTATTGGCTGCAGCACCAGAGTTACCATAGCCATTAATTTCACAACAAATTAATTTCGGGTTTTGCTGACGTAGGGTGTCACCATTGAACCCACGCCGTGCTAAAGCACCGGGTGCAAGATTGTGTAAAAAAACATCGGCCTCACGCAGCATATTAAGCAACAAGTCAACATCCTCCGTCTGGTTAAGGTCGATACAAATCGATTCCTTACCACGGTTAAGCCAAGCGAATATACTGCTATTACCATCGGCACCGCGGTCATAGGCTCGCGCAAAATCGCCTTCTTTTCGTTCGACTTTAAGCACTCTGGCACCCGCATCCGCCAGCAGCAAACCACAATAAGGTGCCGAGACAGCTTGCTCGATAGAAACCACTAAAAAGCCATCAAGTTCGCGATTAAGTCCCATACATTTCCCCATTAGACAGAACATAAAGACTATGCGTGATTGGGATCAATATAAATATTAGAAACTATAGATAGGTGCGATAACATTTGATGATACCAAGATTGACGATTAAACTCAGTGGTTATGGATCTTAAACAAATTAAAACATTTATTTGCGTCGCAGAGTCAGGCTCCTTAAGCAGGGCATCAGACCGGCTACACACAGTTCAGCCAGCGTTATCGCGCCAAATTAAACTGCTTGAACATGAAATTGGAGTCGACTTGTTTACCCGCCATGTGCGCGGTATGGAATTGACGGAAGCAGGACAGGCATTTTTCGATAGAATGACGGGACTTGTACGTCAAATTGAAACCTCAGTGCATGACATTCAATCCATGCGAGGGAAAATAAAAGGGCACGTGGCACTTGGCATTATGCCAACTATTAGCACCGTATTGTCGGTCAGACTAATGCGGCGAGTAAAAGAAGAGTTCCCTGATATAGAGTTACGTATTGTAGAAGGTTACTCAGTCCATCTGCTCGAATGGCTTCAGCGTGGTGATATCGATGTAACGTTTCAGTATGGTTCCTCAAGTGATTATCATTTGCGCAGCGAAGACATGTTGTTCGAAGACATCGTGCTAATCAGTGCACCCAATTCACTACCTGAGATATCAGCTGAAGTCAGCCTCGAAGCCGCCTCAAAATTGCCCTTGGCGTTACCCAGTGAATCTTTTGGTTTACGACGCGTGCTCGAATCAGCCGGCGCCGCCAACGGTGTCTCAATTACACCAAGCTATCAAGTCGACTCATTTTGGGTGATAAAGTCACTGGTAGAGTCAGGTATATGTCATTCACTCATGCCGGTTTCATCAGTTTTAGAGCAGGTCGAGGCAGGTTTAATTGAGACCCGACAGATCACACCACCAATCCAACGCCAGATTGTTTTACTGACACCGAATGACCGTGTCAATACTCGGGCGACGGATGCCGTCATAGGTTTGTTAAAAAAAGAAGTGGATGAGATGATAGCTTGTGGAGAATGGCCTGCGGTCGCTATTTCATAGTTTGAAGTAAAGTCTGTTAAAAACGTAGGGTTCTATTATCAAATAATGGCATAGTGAGGTTAACCCCATTCTATTTGTATTATGTTAATTTGTGCTCATAATCCTAACACTTGATAATTTACTCTCGGTGCACACTGATGAATGTCGAACAACGCCCGGTTAAATCACGCAGAAGCTTTATTTTTTCACCGGGACTTAAGCCAGAAATGTTTCCTAAAGCACTCGCTTCAGGTACCGATATTGTTTGTGTAGAACTAGAAGATGGCATCGCGCCCAAAGACAAATCAGAAGCTCGCCTTAAAGCATTGCAACTATTCGAAACCCCTCAAGCAGATGACGGTGTTGAGCGAATTGTGCGCATTAACAGCATGCGAGAATCATTTGGTATTGCGGATGTGCAAGCGATTCTGGCCACTAAGACACCACCGCCTGCTCTGATGATGCCCAAGGTTAAAAATTCAGATGAAGTTATTATGTTGGATAATTTGCTAACCGAGGCTGGACATGACACGCGACTACATATCATCATCGAAACCAATGCTGGGCTAGAAGCCTGCTTTGACATTGCCCATTGCAGCCCTCGAATCGACGCGTTATTTTTTGGTGGTGTCGATATGGCTGCCGAATTGAGATGTGAAAACGCTTGGCAACCATTGCTTTACGCGCGCTCGCGGGTTGTTCATGCCGCTGCTTCCGCGGGGCTTGATGTGGTCGATGTTCCCTTTCTGGACTTAAACGATCCTGAAGGTATGGTTTTAGAAGCGCAACAAGCAAAATCGTTGGGTTTTTCTGGAAAAGGGTCGATTCACCCAAAACAAATTGCCGAACTGAATGCTGTTTTCACCCCAACGGATGAATCAATAGCCCGTGCGAAACGAATTATTGAAACCTTTGAAGAAGCCGACACGGGGTTGGTTGTGATCGATGGTAAACTCATTGAGAAACCAGTATTAAGGGACATGTACCGCATACTTGCTATTGCTGCCGCAGCCCAAAAAAGCTAAAAATCAAAGCTTAAAAAGCTAAACTAAAAATCAAACCATTAAAACCTGTACCTAGAAGGAGTAACCAGTGTCATTACCCTCCAAACATTACGAAACACTGTTAGTAACTGCTGCAGCAGAACACGTATTGCAAATCACCTTAAATCGGCCTGAATCATCGAACGCGTTTAATACACACATGGCACGTGAGATGATCGAGCTAATTGAAGGGCTTTCACTCGACCCTGAAGACAACCGCTGTATTTTACTCACAGGGGCTGGTGAGCGCGCTTTTTGTGCCGGTGGTGACTTGAAGGAACGTAAAGGCATGACCGATCAAGACTGGGGCAAACAGCATTTGACATTCGAACGCATGGTGCGCGCCATAATCAATAGCCCGACCCCGATTATTGCCGTGATTAACGGCGCAGCCTACGGTGGTGGATGCGAACTAGCAGGTGCGGTTGATTTTGCATACGCGTCTGACAATGCACGTTTTGCACTAACCGAAACCTCATTGGGAATTATTCCAGGCGCTGGAGGTACCCAAACACTGGCAAGAGCAATGGGCGAGCGACGTTGCAAGGAGTTAATCCTTAGCGCAAAACCATTCAGCGCCACCGAGGCATTGCAATGGGGTCTTCTCAATGCAGTCTACCCACTCGCTGATCTATTACCCGCAGCACTTGGTGCCGCAAAACGAATTGCTGCCAACGCGCCCATTGCGGTAAGGCAAGCAAAACAATCGATTCATCGGGGTCTGCAAATGTCTTTAGCCGATGGTCTGGCATTCGAAATAGAAGCTTATAATCGTACCGTTCCAACTGATGATCGCTATGAAGGTGTGCTGGCCTTCAACGAAAAACGTAAACCACAATTTAAGGGGCGTTAATTAAAATGACGGATCTAGCAACGGTAAGGGAAGTTGGCCTGCGTGATGGACTGCAATTAGTTAAACGCACATTGCCAACTGATATAAAAATTGAATGGTGCCAAACACAGGCAGCCTGTGGCTTTAGAGAAATGGAGGTGACCTCTTTCGTGCCACCTAAAGTCATTCCACAATTTGCCGACGCTGAGTCTGTTTTAAAAGCCGCTCAATCTATCAGCAATATGCGCGCAGCGGTATTAGTACCCAACCTGAAATGGGGGTTACAGGCACTGGATCATGGCGCTAAAAAGATTACCTTTGTATTGTCAGTCAGTGAAGCCCACAACATGGCTAATGTTAGACGCACTACCGACACGTCGATTGCCGAGTTTTCCGAATTGATTGCTGAACGTAATTGCAGAGGACTGCAAGACAGCGTGATGATGTCCGTGGCATTGGCCACGACCTTCGGTTGTAGTTTACAGGGTGAAGTAGCCGAACCGCGTGTCTACAATGTTGCCGAGCAAGTGCTCATGGCTGGCGCGCAGGAGCTCAATATGGCAGACACCGTGGGTTATGGTAACCCTATACAGGTTAAACGAATATTTACTGAAATCTTGCAATTGGCGGATAAAGTGCAGGTAGCAGCTCATTTTCATGATACCCGAGGCATGGGCCTTGCCAACGCAGTCGCAGCGCTTGAAGCCGGTGTGCGCGAATTTGATGCGTCGCTTGGCGGTCTTGGGGGCTGTCCGTTTGCGAAAGGAGCCTCTGGCAATATCGCCACGGAAGATTGTGTTTATCTGTTGGAAAGTCTTGGTTTTGCAACCGGTATTAATATTCTAGCAATGCTTGAAGTACGCAAAAATCTGAAGGACTGGTTACCCGACGAGCCACTAGAAGGCAAGTTATTAAAGGCAGGTTTAGCGGCCACGTTTGAATGATTTTTAAAACAATTTAGGCGATAAAGATTTTATTTTTTTCTCAAATGCGATGAATTTATCGCAAGAATAATGTCGATGGCTTTAATTTTCCAGCGGTGTCGTAAAGTATCAAAAAAATGATTAGCGTGATTATTAATTTTGCAAAATTACTATTTAATTTAGACTAAAAGTGGTTGTTTAGTTTTTACTCAATCAACCTAACCCAAACATATAAACATGACAAAATTGAATAATACAAAGATTAGATATTCTCATAAAATAGGCTGTCAGTAATAAGGCTATAATCTAAGGTTTACTGGGCGGGTAGTTGAGACGTACCCTTTATTTTAGTAATCAGTATAGCCTTCATCTTGACTGCATCCACGCCGTTACGATGCGCTTCTTTATCTACAGATTGAGAACCCCTCTGTTGGACTCTAAACCATAGTTCTAAAAAACTAGCCCTATTAAATATTAAGCTCAAACCCACGCCTATTAGTGTTGTGCAATTTGGGTTATAAACTACTCACCATTACACGATAAGGCTTGGAAAATGATTCTTAGCTAAACTAATATTTAATAATTTTCTCTATTGAGTTAGGCAATAATTGATGCAGAGGGCAATATCTTTTGACTGGTGGCATTGAACCTTACAAACACATGCGGCCTCCATTAATGGGCAGGATTGCGAGTGAAGATTTTTATATGTTTACTGCAGCAGGCCTTGCTAGTGGCACAGCTACGATAATTGATTTCATTATCCTTGGATCAGAACAATCTTTGATAGATGTCTATCATCAATGGATGGACAGGGTAGAAAAGTCGGTCTCAGATTATAGCTTTCATGTTGTGGTAACTTGGTAGAATGATGGTTTTTATGAAGGTATGGGTAAATTCGTCCGTAAACATAACTTTAATAGTTTTTAGCATTTTATGGCTTATCAGAATGTTAATATTGCAACTGATGAAACGATGGTGAACAGCTATAGCAGGTCGTTAGAGCTTGGTGCCTTAATGACAGCTTATGCTGGAAACGGCAAACTTGTGTTCCAGCTACAAAAGAAGGTGTTAGAAATGGACATTACAGGTGCAGAGGGTTATCTAATGTCACATAATCCCGAGGTTGAAGGCGAAGTTGCAAAATGTGCCATATGAATTGCATAGACGCTTGATGTAGTTATTTATCTAGCACACGTTTGAACTCAAGCAGCGTTTGAATCTATAGATAAAAAAATCGGAGAAATCAAAGTGAACAAAAATACACTTAATGTTCCAAAAGACGATGTAAATAGGATGTTAAAACCTGCGATCAATGGTGATCGTCTCTGGGACAGTTTAATGGAAATGGCTAAGATTGGTGCTACTGAAAAAGGTGGCTGCTGCAGATTGGCACTAACTGACCTCGACAAGCAGGGTAGAGATTTATTTGTGCAATGGTGCGAACAAGCAGGCTGCACCGTTAAGGTGGATAAAATGGGCAATATCTTCGCACGCCGCGAAGGCACCGATTCAAACCTACCTGCCGTATTAACGGGTAGTCATTTGGACACTCAGCCAACAGGTGGCCGCTTTGATGGTGTTTATGGCGTCCTAACGGGACTGGAAGTCATTCGTTCTTTAAATGACATGGGAATACAAACTCGTCATTCCATTGAAGCCTGTGTCTGGACCAATGAAGAGGGCTCTCGATTTCCACCAGCAATGGTTGCATCCGGTATTTTTGGGGGCGTATTCGACCTTGATTATGGACTCAATCGAGCCGATCAAAATGGCCTCACTATGGGCCAGGAACTTCAACGCATTGGTTATGCGGGTGAAGAAGACGTTGGTGGGCGCGAGGTGCACGCTTATTTTGAAGCGCATATCGAACAAGGGCCTATTCTCGAAGTCGAGGACAAGACCATTGGTATTGTCACCGATGCGCAGGGTCAGCGGTGGTACGAAGTCACGCTCATAGGCGTAGAGTCACACGCTGGACCAACGCCTATGAGTCAGCGCAAAGATGCCTTGTTAGGTGCAGCAAAAATCGTACAGCTGGTTAATCAAGTGGGGCTGGCTCATGCCCCTCTGGCTTGTGCTACAGTCGGTATGCTCGATGTCTACCCTAATTCTCGTAATGTCATCCCAGGCCGCGTGGCTTTTACTATTGACTTTCGTCATCCTGACGATGCTATTTTGGAAAAAATGGACCGTCTTTTGCGTGAAGGAGTTGACAAGGTTGTTTCCGATATTGGGCTCGAATGTGAGTTAGAGCAAATTTTTTATTATGCCCCAATCGCTTTTGACAAGAGCTGTATCGATGCGGTACGCATAGGTACTGAAGCGTATGGCTATTCATCCCGCGACATCGTGTCGGGTGCAGGACATGACGCTTGCTATCTTGCAAGGGTCGCACCTACCTCAATGGTATTTATTCCCTGTATCGATGGCATTAGCCATAATGAAATAGAAGATGTTAAGCCTGAATGGATTACGGCTGGGGCAAATGTTGTCTTGTCAGCGATGTTGAATAAAGCAGGTATAGCTTAACTAAAAACTGAGTTTATGAGCATGAGTCAAATACAACTGACGGCGGACATTTAAACGACGCGTCTTAATGCCGACGAATATATGAAGGACTTTAGTGACATTCATCTTCCACTTAGTCCAATGGCAGCGCTGATAGAAGCGGGCCGCTGCAATTTTTGTCATGACGCACCTTGCACCACTAATTGCCTTACTGGGATCGATGTTGCTGGCTTGATTCGGATGATAAGTACCGAAAACAATATCGGGACGGCCCGTTTGATTTTAGAGGTCAATATTCTTGGCGGTAGTTGTGCCTGAGTTTGCCCAACAGAAAAACTGTTTGAACAGGCTTGCGTGCGCAATGATTAGGATCATCGGCCTGTGAGCCTTGGTTTACAACAGTGCCGTGCGGTCGATATAGTGAAGTTGATGCCCGCACCGGGAGAGTTGTAACTAGGAAATATTCCAAATTGTACGACACATGAAAATAATACTATGAGAGTGAGTTAACTTTTGATACAACAGCTAGGTAAAAGATAATAGTTATAAAAATTAAGATAGAGAGTATGTCTAGCAGTAACAAGATAGTCGAAGTTGATGAGTTTATTGAGTTAGATGCTGGAGAAGATGTTACTTCCAGTCGGAGATACGACGTTGATATAGCACCTAAATCCATTACTCAAACTAGAGGTGTAATGATAACTGTCTTTTTTAGTGTGGTGTTAATGAGCTGGAAGTTACTTTAAAAGCTAGTGTTAATTGTGTCAGATGTGAATGTCGAAAGGCTTTATTCCAATTGGTTGTTAGGTCTATTTGAGTTTATTAGGTCCATCGCTAGGATCATGATTGTTAATTACTTTTCAATTCTTCGTCAGGCGCTTGATTGGACCGCTTTATTCAAAGATAAAAGCCTCAGTCCCGTTTGGAACTTGAACGACTTTGTCGCATTTCTGTTTCCAGTTGCGATGACTTTTATCGCGGTAAACACTGGCGCCCTTAGTCAATTTTACAGTTATGGTTGGTTTACTGGGTTAATACTTGGTGGTTTGATTTACTACGCTATGAATATGAAGGCAAAAATTTAATGGACAATATGGCAATATTAGATAAGTACACTTAAATGGTATCTTCAATAGCCATTATATTTATAGTGTTTGCGGTGACTGCTGGGGCCATGTTGCCAGTTCAAGGCGTAATTAACAGTCAGCTTGGTAAAAGCCTCGATAATGTCATACTAGCAACGTTAATTTCGTTTGTTGTAGGTGGGATAACATTACTAGTTGTGTTTCTTTATCGGAGTAGTGGATCGTTAGGCATCAGCTTACTGGGCTTAAAAGAAGTACCGCCTATGTTGTACATAGGTGGTGTACTAGGTGCAATTTACGTCACGGCAGTAGCCGTACTGATCCCAAAAGTAGGTGTTGCAAACACCATGATAGCAGTAATATTTGGACAGGTTCTATTGTCATTATTACTTGATCATTACGGCATTTTAGGGGTCGAAGTTAGAGAGATTGGTTGGTTTAGAATTTTGGGGGCTAGTTTGGTCTTATTGGGCCTAGTGCTGGTAGTCAAATACTAATGGGCTTGCTCAATGTATGTTGGGAAGGGTTCTAACTATTTAATTTAAATTAAAACAACAAAAGTGGAGAAAAGAATGTCATCAAAAATATCACGTCGTTCATTTACCAAGTTATCTGCGGCCTGTGTTGGTGTGCTCGGATTTGGCATGTTTCCGGCACTTGCCAATAATTTTAAAGTAGCGGGGATTTACACCCAGCCTATTCAACAAAAATGGGATGCTCGATTGCATCAGGCGCTTTTAGCGGCTGAATCAAAGGGTGGCATTGAGTATGTATTTTCTGAAAAGGTAGCCAACACTGACTATATTCGCGTACTGCGTGAATATTGCGAAAGTGGTGTCAAACTAATTGTTGGAGAAGCTTTTGGCATTTCAAAAGAAGCGCGTAAGGTTGCGGATGAATACCCAGAAGTTTCGTTCTTAATGGGCGACCCGTTTGAAGCCCATGGCTCTAACTTTTCGGTATTCGATAATTATATCCATGAACCTTGCTATTTAATGGGTATTATTGCTGGGTCTATGACCAAAACTAATAAGCTTGGCATGGTGGGTGGTTACCCAATAGGCGAAGTAAATCGTCTTTTCCATGCGTTTATCAATGGCGCTAAATCGGTTAACTCAAAAATTGAAGTCAAAGTGACTTTTATTGGTTCCTGGTATGATCCACCGAAAGCAAAAGAAGCTGCGTTTGCTCAAATAGAATCGGGTGTCGATATTTTGTATGCGGAACGAGCAGGTGTTGTCGATGCTGCAAGAGACAAAGGTATTCTTGCTTTTGGTAATGTGAACGACATGAACAAGGAAGAAAATGGCAAAGACGTGGTCGTTACATCGGCTTTATGGCATATGGAATCAGCGGTTGCTCACGCTATTTCACGGGTTAAAGCAGGTACATTCTCAGCTGAAAACTATCGCGACTGGACAATGATGCCAAAAGGTGGCGCAAGCCTCGCGCCATACCATGAATTTGAAAACCGAATTCCAGCGAAAGCCAAGGCAACGGTCGAAAAGCTAACGGCTCAAATCCTGACTGGTTCATTTACCGTTGATATAATTGACACAGAGCCTAAGTCATCCTTTTAGTATAGAAATGGACCTACTGTAAAAACCATGTCGACATTATCTTTTAATCAGATAACTAAACGATTTGGCTCGCTTACCGCTAATGACAGCATTACGCTGTCATTAGGGGATAGTGAGATTATGGCTTTGCTGGGCGAAAATGGCGCAGGTAAAACCACATTGATGAATATCCTGTTTGGTCATTATGTGGCTGATGAAGGATCGATCGAAATCGATGGCCAAATGTTGCCTCCCGGTTCTACCGAAGCTGCTATTAAAGCGGGTGTTGGAATGGTTCATCAGCATTTCACTTTGGCTGACAACCTCACTGTCATCGAAAATATTGTATTGGGTACTGAAAGCTTATGGAACTGGCGGCAGGATATGACAGCAGCCCGGCGTAAATTGGTCGACATGTCTGAAGCCTATTCACTTGTCATCAATCCAGATGCCTTGGTTGCTGATCTGTCAGTGGGTGAACGCCAGCGAGTCGAAATCATGAAGGCGCTTTACCGTGATGCGAGAATCTTGATACTTGATGAGCCTACGGCAGTTCTAACACCGCAAGAAACAGAAAATCTTTTTATTACACTAAGGTCTCTGACAGACAAGGGGCTATCAGTTATTTTTATTTCTCATAAGCTGCATGAAATTCTCGCTATCAGCGACCATGTGGCTGTTTTACGCCGTGGCAAAATTGTAGGCACCATTCAAACGGTTGATGCTGATCGCAATGGTCTAGCTGAAATGATGGTTGGTAAAGCTGTCATAAGGCCGCAGCTTGAATCTATGGAGCCAGGTGCTCCAATATTAACTATCAGCGGACTGAGTGCTACTAGCCACGATAAACTGCCATTGCTGAAGAGTATCGACCTGATTATTCATGCGCATGAAATTATTGGTATTGCCGGTGTTGCTGGTAACGGCCAAGTGGCTCTAGCTGACGTATTGTCTGGCTTGAACCAGCAGTATTCAGGTGCACTTGAGCTCCATAATGAAACGCTCACTGATGCGGGTCCTTCAGAATTTGTAGCGCGTGGTATCGGACGGATCCCAGAAGATCGTCATGCGCGTGGCATGATTGGTGATATGGATATTTGGGAAAATTTAATTAGCGAAGATTTACGTTCAAAGCAAGTGTCAAGATGGAAAACTATAATCAATAAAAAAGTGGCTATTGACCGGGCCGAACGATTAATAGACAGCTATGACGTCCGTTGTAAAGGGCCGTTAGCACAGACCAAATTATTATCGGGTGGCAATATCCAAAAACTTATTTTAGCCCGAGCACTCTCTCCTAAACCAGATTTTATATTGGCCAACCAGCCAGTCAGAGGGCTTGACGAAGGTGCTATCGCTTACGTGCATGAGCAGTTGTTTGCTGCGCGCAAAAGAGGCGCTGCTATTTTGCTCATTTCTGAAGATTTAGATGAGCTGTTGTCTTTATGTGACCGTATTGCAGTTATTTATCAGGGGGAATTAAGTCCGGCCCTGCCAGCCTCATCACGAACAGTGACTGAACTAGGTTTAATGATGGCAGGACAAGCAGTGCAACCGACACCTAAAAATGAGGAGCTATACAGTTCAGTAAAATTTTCAGCTGGAGGCACTAATGCAAATTGAACTCCGCGACCACACATCGTTATTGCGAGCTGGAATGGCACCAATAGCTGCAGTTTTTGCCACTCTAGTCATTTGTTCTGCGTTAATACTCTGGGCTGATGTTCCTGTACTGGAAGCCTATGCTCTTTTGTTTAAAGGTGCCTTTGGTTCTTCTTTTGCACTTAAAGAAACATTTACTCGTTCGATACCGCTTATGCTCACTGGATTAGCGGTTGCCGTTGCCTTCCGTTCGAAGTTTTATAACATTGGTGCCGAAGGCCAGCTTTATGCGGGTGCGCTGGCTTCGGTCTACTTTGGTACAGGGTTGATCGATCTACCAGTGTTTATAATGGTGCCGTTCTTACTGTTAGTGGGCGCACTGGCTGGAGGTGCGTTGTTGTTGGTGCCGGTATTGCTTAAAACAAAATTAAAAGTAGACGAAGTAGTCACCACGTTATTACTCAACTTCGTCATGTTGTTAATGGTGAGTTACTTAATAGAGGGTCCTTGGCGTGATCCAATGGCAATGGGCTGGCCACAAACAGCGTCGATAGTGGATAACGGTGTACTACCGGCTTTGCTAACAAAAGGGAGGCTGCACGCGGGACTGATTGTTGCGCTGCTGGCGGCAGTTTTAGTCTGGGCAGTCATGCGTTTTACGGTGTTGGGTTATGAAATAAAAGCCGTTGGTTTTAATGCTAAAGCGGCTGAGTTTTCGGGTATCAATGTGAATAAAACAGTAGTCTATACAGCTTTGATATCAGGTGGTCTAGCGGGTATTGCTGGTGTCAGTGAAGTTGCGGGGTTAAAAGGCTATTTAACACTCGACCTGTCTCCTGGATTTGGTTACACCGGTGTTGCAGTTGCGATGCTAGCAAGATTACATCCTCTGTCAGTCGTGCCTGCCGCATTATTCTTATCGTCTATTTATGTTGGGGCCGACTCGATGAGTCGCGCTGTTAATATTCCTACCTATATTGCGGACGTTTTGGTAGGTGTTTCGGTACTCGCCATTCTTGTCTGTGTTATGTTGACTCAATATAAAATTAGGTTTCGTCAATGAGTGAACTAATTGATATCTTGCTTACCACGGGCTTTTGGGCAGCAACGATCCGCATTGTTAGTCCACTTATTTTTGGTACTTTGGGAGAACTTATTTGCGAGCGTGCTGGCGTTCTCAACCTAGGTATTGAAGGCATTATGACCGTTGGTGCGATGTCTGGCTGGATGTGGGTTTATCAAGGCGGTGATCTTTGGGGTGGCGTTTTATTTGCCGCCAGCATGGGTGCACTGTTTGGCTTGCTTCACGCAACCTTCACGGTTCACTTGTGTTTGTCGCAGCATGTTACGGGCATAGGGATTACATTGTTTGCTTCATCGTTGAGCTATTTCGTTTACCGCATGTTGTTACCATCGGCGACCACACCACCTAAAATTGAGCCATTTCAAAATTATCCAATACCACTCTTGTCTGATATTCCAATGGTAGGTGAAGCCCTATTTAATCAATCACCACTCACCTACCTTGCGCTACTTTGTGTCCCAATTGTTTGGTATATGCTTCACCGAACCCCTATCGGCTTAGCCGTTCGCATGGCAGGTGAAAATCCTGTCGCGGTCGAGGCTCAGGGCATTAACGTACTAGCAGTTCGTACCGGTGCCGTAATGGTTGGCAGTGCATTGATGGCAGTTGGTGGTGCCTTTATAACCATGTCGTGGTTTGATGCCTTTTATTTTGGGATGGTCAATGGGCGCGGCTGGATATGTGTGGCTCTGGTTATTTTTGCTTCTTGGAAACCCGGCAAAGCATTACTTGGTGCATTACTATTTGCCGGATTAGAAGCCATGCAAGTACGCGCTCAATTGTCTTCTGGGACAGTCATTCCCTATCAGTTTTTTCTCATGCTGCCCTATGTCATGTCGATTCTAGCAATGATCGTAATGGCCAGAAAAGCCAAATATCCACAGGCGTTGTTAGTACCGTTTAGACGTGGTGAAAGAGTTTAGGAGTTTTCAAATGTTAGATGAGAAGGACCAAAGATTTTTACGTGTCGCTTATGACGAAGCCAAAGCTGGGTTTGATGAAGGCGGTTGTCCGATTGGCAGTTCATTGGCTAAAGATGGCCAATTAATCGCTCAGGGGCGCAATCAGCGAGTGCAAGCTGGAGATCCAATTGCTCATGGTGAAATGGATTGCTTACGAAAAGCCGGCCGCCAGAAAAGTTATAAGGGTATGACGTTATATACTTCATTGTCTCCGTGCATGATGTGTTCTGGTACAATTGTACAGTTTGGTATCCAACGAATAGTGGTGGGTGAAAATAAGAACTTTGGTGGCAATGAAGCATTTCTACGTAGTCGAGGAGTTGAAGTCATCCTAGCGGACGATAAAGATTGCGAAGACTTAATGCAACGTTTTATCACTGAAAAACCAGAATTGTGGGCAGAGGATATTGCTGAAGATTAATCGCTATGTTTTAAAAAGCCTCTGAAAATAATGCAAGAGGAGATAGTGACGCGCATTGAATCGATTAAAAGCGGTAAGTTTTGTTAGAAATTAAAGATGCGACGCTCTAATAAAGCAGAAAAAAAGTAGCCGTTAAACTTCATCGAATAAATGGGTTCGGTTATGAGTTATGCTCACTTTATTCGTACAACAAGCCTTTCAAAACAACATCAATTAGAGTTTTTTTGCTTCTTCAATAAGCCTTATCTGACAAGGGCTGACCATTATTAAGCACATTGTTCGGCGTACTTAAATCTGCGTAGTGCTGGGTTGAGGCCCAGATCATATAAAGAAGATAACGCGGATGTACCGGCCGCAACATACCTCAGTCGATCCAGCTTTGAATCTGTTTTTCACGAGATTGGCACCATTCAAGCAGGTGACTTTCCATGTAGTCACGCATCGTGACTGATTTCGTTGGCCCAAACTTTCCACCCGTTTGGACGACTGCGTGATAACGCCATTTTAGCGCTAATAAAAGCGTTGAGGGCTTCTTGAGGATCATCATGGTCATCAAATTGATCGGCGGCTTTTAATCATACGAGGAATACGTCATCTTAGCGCCCTGAAAACCACAAGTAGCAAAGACGAATTCAGCAACCCAAAGAATAAATTTTTCACCTCGCCTTCGTCGCTTTGCATTGCTCGTTGGAGAGATTTCTTCAGATTGAGTACGTTTAACATCCAAGGCGATTATCCTCGCTGGTTATCTATACTTAACTTTAATAGAGATGGGGATATTGACAGTAGAGAGACTATAATAAGGTGTTTAAATTCAAGTGATCAGTCTGACAAATTCATTTCATATAGATTAGAATTTGTATCACGAAGTGAAAAACTAAAACCTGAGAGACATTTATGAGCCACAAAGTCCATCTGATAGACCACCCTTTGATCCAACATAAACTAACCCTAATGCGTCAAAAAAATACGGCTGCCGCAGAGTTCAGAAGGCTTTTAAAGGAAATTAGCTTATTGGTTGGATACGAAGCCACGCGCGATTTAGCAATGACAACCAAGGTAATTGACACGCCACTTGAAGCAATGGAAGCCCCTATTTTGGCGGGCAAAAAAATGTGCTTCTTTTCAATTTTGCGGGCAGGAGAAGGGCTTTTATCTGGATTAGAAGAGTTAGTACCTTCTGCCAGAATTGGCCATGTTGGGCTCTATCGTGACCCCGTAACATTAGAGGCCATTGAGTATTACTTTAAAGCCCCTGCAGATCTTGAGCAACGGCTTTGCATCGTGGTAGACCCAATGTTAGCGACCGGACATTCGGCGTCCGCTGCTCTGACTAGAATTAAAGGTGCAGGTGCTAAAAACATTCGTTTTATTTGTCTATTGGCTGCTCCTGATGGTATTCAAACACTCAAGGAAGACCATCCAGATGTGCCTATATACACGGCTTCTTTGGATCGAGAGTGCAATGAGAAAGGTTATATTTTGCCCGGCTTAGGTGATGCTGGAGATCGATTGTTTGGAACTCGTTCAGGCAGTATAAAAAAGAAATAGTTAAAAACTTATTGTAGTGGAGGGTAGGTGTAAAACGTCGAAGTCAGAGACACAAGCCAAGCAATAATATTGCTTTATGCAGGCAGAAATATAGTTTCTAAATATTGCCGCTACTGATTCAGATTATTTTTGATCAGAATCAGTAACGGCAACTTTTTTAAGTATTACGGGGTTTAGATGTATCCGGGTAGGTTGAATACGTCTGGATAGCCGCATAATGAAACACTGCCGCCCGTGTGTAAGAAAACAACATTCTCACCCTTTTTGAAGTGACCTTTTCGGATCAGGTCGACTAGCCCTGAGAAGCCTTTGCCAGAATAAACAGGATCAAGCAAAATACCTTCATATTGAGCCATTAACTTAACCGCCTCAACCATTGCTTCTGTTGGCAAACCATAGCCATCACCCACATAATCGCTGTTGGCCACAACACGCTCACGTTTTACAACGTCTGGATCCATACCCATGAAGTCAGCCGTTCGCTGCGCTAGGCTAAATACCATTTCTTCCTGCTTCTGTTTTGGGGCACGAACACCCACGCCATAAACAGGAATGCCTGAGTTCATGCCTTCCATTCCCAGTACAAGACCAGCTTGTGTGCCTGAACTGCCGGTAGCATGCACTAGGTGATCAATTTGTAATGAACGATCATTAGCCTGAGTAATTAACTCAACTGCTGCATTAACGTAACCAAGTGCGCCAATCTCGTTAGAGCCACCACCGGGAATAATGTATGGGTTACGGCCATCGTCACGAAGTTTCTGTGCGATGACTTCCATCTCTGCGTTCATGTCGGTATTAGCGGCGCGTTTAGCGATTGTTGCACCATGTAATTGGTTGAACAAAACATTGCCGTTGAGAACATAAGCATCATCTTCATAGCCGGTTCTATCTTCTAACAAAATATGGCATTCAAGCCCCATTTTAGCGGCTATCGCAGTCGTTTGACGTGCATGGTTTGATTGTGTGGCACCCTGTGTAATGATCACATCCGCCTTCTTTAGTTGAGCGTCAGCCATTAAGAACTCAAGCTTACGAGTTTTGTTACCACCAGATGATAGGCCGGTACAATCATCGCGTTTAATCCATAAATTTGGGCCACCCAATGCTTCTGATAAGCGTGGCATTGGTTCGAGTGCAGTTGGTAGATGGGCGAAATGTAAGCGAGGAAATTTTGAAAGATGCATTTTAGTCTCCAAAGTTAATTTAATGCATAGTTACACAAATAAAAACGAAGAAACAATGCTTATTTCTTTGCTTAAAGTTATTATTTGTTATATTAGGTTTTGAGACTATTAACAATAGTAATCATTATGGATCTTAAAGGTTTAGAAGATTTACTTGCACTATTAGAAGAGCAATCCTTCACCCGTGCAGCGAAGCGAAGACACGTCACTCAGCCTGCTTTTTCACGGCGGATACGCCTACTCGAAGATTGGTTAGGCGTGGATATTGTTGATAGACGAACCAAGCCTGTTAGTATTTTGCCTGCTGGAAGAGAGTTAGAAGAGGGTTTTAGGGACTTAATCACACGCTTATATGCATTGCGTAGCCGTATACAGGCAAAATCTAAAAATCAGGATAGAATCAGTTTTGTTGCTCAGCACACGTTAGCAATGTCTAGGTTTCCACGGCTCATTAAAGCGATCAAAAGACAATTGCCTGATACCGCCTATCGAGTGACACCGGTGAATAATCATGAGTGTGAATCGCAATTTAGGAAAGAAGGTCAATTTTTACTCTGTTATGAGGCATCGCACTTTGAGTTTGATTTCACCTATTCTTCAGTAAAGAGAATTTTTCTCAATAAGGAATCACTTATTCCGGTTATCAGTCGTGATGCCTTGCATCAGTTCAACAATATTCAGTCATTGCTGACAGGTAATATTCCGATGTTAATGTATCAGGAAGGTGGATTTATGGCCGATGTAATTGCTAGAACCTGTTTACCTCAAGTCATGCGGGACTATAAAATAGATGTTATCTGTGAATCTGCTTTTTCAGCCAGCTTAAAAGAAATGGCCTTGGCAGATATGGGTGTTGCCTGGTTAGCTGAAGGAATTATTGAAAAAGAGCTTAGTACTGGCACATTAATATCGCTCGACAGTTACTTTGGCAGCACTGAGCTTGATATTGTTTTGTATTATAGAGAAGACAATCAATCCGAACAGGCTAAGCGTGTTTTCGAATACTTGCATTCAGAGTTTTAAACGGAAATTAGTTTGTTCAGAGAAAGAGCCTTAATGGGGTATCAAAGCATGCCATATTGGATTGATTTATTTAGCCCTAGATTTTTATAAGAGAACTTTATTTTATTAGAATGTAGGGATAGCTAAAGAGGCACTTCATAAACCATTGTAAGACTTAATATTGAATCAGGATTAATCTAAAAGTAACTGAATGAAGATTAGAACCGCCAACACAAATGATTTTAATCAAATCTGGCCTATATTTCACGAAATAGTAAAGGCGGGTGATACTTATGCTCTTTCTCCTGAAACAAGCCAACTTGAGGCGAAGGAAATCTGGTTAGAACAGCCAAGGAAAACTTTCATAGTAGAAGAAAAGGGCAAAGTATTGGGCACCTATATCATTAAGACTAATCAAGCTGGCCCGGGAGAGCATGTCTGTAATTGTGCATATATGGTGTCATCAATAGCCCGAGGCCAGGGGCTTGCAACAATGATGTGCGAACATTCACAGGTAATCGCACGTGGTATGGGTTACAAAGGCATGCAATTCAACTTTGTTGCCGGTAACAATATAATTGCCATTAAGCTTTGGCAAAAGCTCGGTTTTGACACAGTTGGAAATTTACCTAAAGCTTTTAATCATCCCAAGGTAGGGTTCATCGATGCACTCGTGATGTACAAATGGCTCTGACCGCTAGTTTTCTGTTGACAAGACAGTGGCGTGATACACCAACAGGAATTTGTCTCGACTTTTGGTTGGTGAGCAAAAAAGGGCCGATTCATGTTTCTATTCCGAATCAAAAAGCTATTTTTTTCATCCGCACCACAGACTGTGACCAAGTAGCGACAGCCCTGAAACGTATAGGTTCTATGGTAATCAAGCCGTTAGATTTAAAATCATTCCGTTTTGAATCGATGAGTGGTGTTTACTTTGATTCACAACAAAAACTGTATCAAGCACGTGAGCTGCTGAAACATCAAAACATACCTTGTTATGAGTCAGATATTCGACCAGCAGATCGTTATTTGATGGAGCGCTTTATAACAGCACCTGTGTCGATTGAATTTGACGATTATCAAAATCTAATCGAACCGGCTCGACTCAAGCCGACTAGTTACACACCAACGTTTGAGGTGATGTCATTTGATATTGAAACAGATTACGCCACAAACGAATTATTCTCGATTGCTTTTGCTTCCAATGATTGCCAAAAAGTTTTAATGATTGGTAATCATAAAAATACTAGTCTAATTGAATATGTCAACGATGAAAGAATGCTTCTGAGGCGTTGGATCGAGACTGTGATTGATATAGATCCAGATATATTTATCGGTTGGAATGTTGTCAATTTTGATTTAAAAGTGTTACAGGAAAGGTCTAAAAAGTTAGGTGTTCCATTGCGAATAGGTCGTGGTAAAACGATAGCGCATTGGCGTAAAGCTCAGACAGAAACTGACCATTACTTCATATCAATTCCTGGAAGAGTCGTGCTATGTGGTATAGATACCCTGAAAAGTGCCACTTATAACTTCCCAAGCTTCTCACTCGAAGTGGTTGGACAGACATTACTGGGTCGGGGTAAATTAATTCATGACAGTCAGTCGTTGCATGACCCATTATTTAAAGCAAAGGAAATTCAACGTCAGTTCCATGAAGACAAGCCAAAACTAGCCGCTTATAACTTAGAAGATTGCCAGCTGGTACGCGACATTTTTGACAAGGCTGATCTAATCAATTTTACGATCGAACGGGCACGACTTACAGGGCTTGAGATGGACAAAGTGGGTGGTTCGGTCGCTGCATTTGATAATCTCTATTTACCAAGACTGCATCGCAAAGGATTTGTTGCGCCTAATATTGGTGACTACCAAGGCAAGCTTAGCGCGCCTGGGGGTTATGTAATGGACTCAAAGCCAGGCATGCATCAAAGTGTCCTAGTACTCGACTACAAAAGTCTTTACCCTAGTATTATTCGTACATTTAAAGTTGATCCCTATGCACGAATTGTGGCTAAAAAAATGGAGCCAAACGATGTTATCGACGGATTTGATGGTGCTAGCTTTAGTAAGGAGGACAATATACTGCCTGACATTATAGCCACACTCTGGCAGGCTCGTGATGTCGCTAAGCAAGGTAACAACCCCGCCTTATCCCAGGCGATTAAAATTATTATGAATTCGTTTTATGGTGTTCTGGGAACGCCAGGCTGTCGGGTGCACGATTCTCGTTTAACGAGTTCGATTACTAAACGGAGTCATGCCATCATTTTGCAAACAGTCAAAATAATTGAAGCTGAAGGCTATGAAGTAATTTATGGCGATACAGATTCAGTTTTTGTTTCATTACAAAAAGCTTGTGACAACCAACAGGCAAAAGAAATTGGCGATCAGCTGACGAAGCTAGTTAATCAATACTGGGAACTGATATTAGAGCAGGATTATGGCTTACCTTCATATTTAGAAATGGAATTTGAAACCCATTTTAAACAGTTCTTTATGCCGACAGTCAGAGGGTCTGATCAAGGCAGTAAAAAACGATATGCAGGATTAATTGAGGATGATCAGGGTAATAGGGTCATACACTATAAGGGGCTAGAAACAGTTCGTACTGATTGGACTGAACTCGCCAAGGTTTTCCAGCAAAAGTTATATCAATTAGTTTTTGATGGAGAGGCGTACGAAGCCTATATTTTGTTAACGATTAGATTGTTACTGAAGGGGAAATATGACAACCAACTGAAATATCGAAAGCGTCTACGAAAGCCATTAGAAAATTATATAAAGAATATTCCACCTCATGCTCAAGCTGCAATCAAAGCTGAGTTATTATTTAAAAAAATGAATCAACCTTCACGCTATCGAAATAAAATATGGATAGAATATGTGATCACGCTAAGCGGGGCTGAGACTTTGGAATGTCAGAAGTCAAAACTTGATTATGAACATTACATCGAAAGGCAATTGACCCCCATCGCCGACACAATTTTGACTGCTGTAAATAGTTCTATGGAGGCGGTTACCGGACAACAGCAAAATTTATTTTGATTGCAGTAGGTTAAGTACGAACTACTGCAATCAACGTTTAGTCACTTTGTTTTTTTAGGCCTAACTTTTTTAACGGTTCTTGGCCTGCTGAGTTGCTGTCACTAGTGCTTTTAACAATCTTCCTTTTTGGCTTTCCTTTGTCCTTCGTATCACGTTTTCTAATTTTTTCTCTTGGCTTATCTTCGACCTTTGGCGGTCTCTTGTCTCGCTTTTTACCGGTCGACTCTGGCTTACTATCATTCCCTTGGTTGCGATCTCTACCCTGACTTCTGTCTGAGCTTTGACCCCGATCTCTATCTCTGCCTGAACCTGCATCCGCTCGCTGTGCAATATCTTCTTTGCTAGCCACAGAAATATCCAGAGGATAGGTACCAATACGGACACGCTTTAAACTTTCAAATAATTCATTAGGCATACCATCGGGCATGTCCACTAAGCTGTGTCCTTCAAATATCTTAATTCGACCTATATTTTTACTGTCGATATTGGCCTCATTGGCAATAGCACCAACAATATTACCGGGCATAATTTTATGTTCATGCCCAACTTCTAGGCGATAAGTCTTCATGCCTTCTTCTGGACCGGCATTGGCATCACGCCGTGATGAGCGTTCCTTGCGTGGTGGGCGGTCATCTCTATTGCTAACGCGGCTACCACGGTCATCCCCTTTCTTCCAGTCATTATCGGCTTGGCGATTGGGTTTATTTTGTAATAGGAAAGGTGTGTCACCTTGTAACATCTGCGCTAATGCACCTGCGATAGCTAAAGGTGTCGCGTCAGTTTCGATTTGATATTGCTCGACCATTTGATAAAACATTTTAGACTTATCGCTTGCGATGGCATCGGTAATACGCTGTTTGAATCTCTCAATCCGTTTATCATTAATAAGTTCAGTTGAGGGTAACTCCATCATTTCAATTTCTTTTCGAGTTGCCTTCTCAATAGCGCCTAGCAAACGTCTTTCGCGTGGTGCTACAAATAGAATTGCATCACCCTGACGTCCGGCCCGACCTGTTCGACCAATCCGGTGGATATAAGCTTCTGCGTCATAGGGGATATCATAGTTTATAACATGGCTAATTCGTTCCACATCAAGACCGCGTGCGGCAACGTCCGTTGCAACTAAAATATCGAGCTTACCTTTTTTTAAGTTATCAATGGCACGTTCACGCTGATTTTGGGGAATGTCACCATTCAGTGGCGTTGAGGCATAACCTCGAGCTTCTAACTTTTCAGACAATTCAACCGTGGCTGTTTTTGTCCTTACGAAGACAATCATAGCGTCAAACTTTTCAGCTTCGAGTATTCGTGTCAGAGCATCGAGTTTGTGAATGCCGCTAACAGGCCAAAAACGTTGGCGAATAGTGTCCGCTGTAGCCGTCTTTAACTTAATCGTTACTTCAACAGGATTGTTAAGGTGGCTAGCTGCAATTCGTCGTATTTGGGTGGGCATGGTGGCAGAGAATAAAGCGATTTGACGAGTGTCGGGTGTTTGCTCCAGTACCCATTCGACATCATCGATAAATCCCATGCGGAGCATTTCGTCTGCTTCGTCTAGTACCAATACCTTAAGATTATTTAATTTGAGGTTTCCTCGACGCATATGGTCCATGACGCGACCCGGTGTGCCAACAACAACGTGAACGCCACGCTCAAGTGCTCGGATTTGGGTGCGAAATTCTTGCCCACCATAAACCGGCAAAACATGGAATCCCTTCATATGCTTGGCATATTTCTGAAATGCTTCAGCAACTTGCAAAGCAAGTTCGCGAGTAGGTGCCAAAACTAATACTTGAGGATCTTTTTGTTTAAGATCAAGATTAGTCAGTATAGGCAGTGCAAAAGCTGCGGTCTTGCCGGTACCTGTTTGCGCTTGACCGACCACATCTCGTCCTTCGAGTAACAATGGTATGGTTTGTGCTTGAATTGGAGATGGAGTTTCATATCCAACTTCGTCGAGTATTTTAAAAATAGGTTGAGAAAGCGCCAGTTGATCGAACGCAGTTACCGAATCGGTGGTCATGAGTAGAGCCTGAGAAAATATAGAATGCCTGAACGCGTAAGCTTGATGGGCAAAGGCCAGAAGGGGGTCGCATATTACAGGCTTTAATGGACGTTTGCACCATAAATCATTGCTCTAATCAATTACTTATTGGCTTAATTGCCATAATTCGCATCAAAAATAGAAATATCGACCGAAACTATCTCTTTTGTAATCAGTCCACAAAGCGTAATTAAACTTTGCGTTTTAACCAGCACTCTTATTTTGGTCCTAACTATGCTTCATTTTAAAGCCGGCTCTTCACTTATAATCGCGCTATTGGTTTTGTTTTTTTCGAGTCTGGTATCGGCAGCACCCGCATCTGAGTTGTGGGGCAAATGGGCATCGTATGATATTAACTCAAACCTAACTATCGACCATAGCGAATGGAATGACTTAACTCATCGATTTGTTACGCCTTCCAAAGATGGTATCAATCGATTGGCCTATTCAAAGTTTCAACAGGGTGAAAAAAAACAGTTGCAAGCCTATATTTTGAGCTTATCGAAAACCCCAATCAGACAATATAATCGAGACGAACAAAAGTCATATTGGATCAATTTATACAACGCCGTCACGATCAACTTAATACTGGACAACTATCCCATTGCAAGCATTAGGGAAATTGAATCAGGGTTCTTTAGTTTTGGCCCTTGGGATAAAGAACTCATTATGGTTGAAGGTGAAAAAATAAGCTTGAATGATATTGAACATCGAATATTACGGCCTATTTGGAAAGATCCTCGAATTCACTACGCCGTCAACTGTGCTTCAATCGGATGTCCAAACCTACAATCAAAAGCATTTACGGCAGAGAATGCTGAAGCATTGTTAAATTTAGCGGCGGTTGAGTTCATTAATCACGCTCGTGCGGTCAAAGTAAAAAACAACAAACTCCGAGTATCTAGTATTTATAACTGGTACAAAGTTGATTTTGGCGGTACTGATGTAAGCATCATCAATCATCTGCGCCAATATGCCAAACCTGAACTTGCCGAGCAACTCAGTAATATAGGGTCGATTGATAATGATGATCATTACAACTGGAGTATTAACAGCCTGAGCTCAGAGAAACTCTTCAACTGACCCAGCAGGACTGATACTATTTAATTATTATTTCTCTGGACGCCTAGACATGTCTGTTCGTTACTCTCATAGCTCACTGATACAGTTTTCTACAGAATTATTTACTGCGGTTGGTTTGTCTCTCGAGCGGGCAAGTGTTCTGGCAACTGTTTTTGTTGAAGCTGATTTACTTGGTTTTACAACTCACGGTATGAACCGAATATCGAGTAACCTCGACTGGTTGTCAAGGGGTGAAACGCGCATTAATGGTGAGTCTAAAGTAATAGTTGACCGGGGCAACGTGTTTAATTGGGACGCTAATTTTTTGCCCGGTCCCTGGGTAATGTCACAAGCAATTGATGAATGCATCGAACGGGTTGCAACACGTGGTATCGTCACTGCCACAATACGTAAAAGCCAGCACATTGCTTGCCTCGGGGCTTATTGCCCAAAAATTGTTGAGGCTGGGTATGTTGCATTGATTACTTGCTCAACACCTAACGAGCATTCTGTGTGTGCACATGGTGGTATTGACCCTATATTTTCAGCCAACCCGATTGCTTTTGTAGCCCCTGCCGATGACTATCCTATTTTGTTCGACATCAGTATGTGTATTACTGCTGGTGGCTATGTAAGCCGTGCACAACGTGCAGGTGAAAAAATGGCAGGTAAATACCTCAAGGATAATAAAGGCGTAGTAACAGATGATCCCGCTACATTTTTTTCTGATCCACCGGGTAGTATTCTTCCCATCGGTGGCATATCACATGGTTACAAAGGCTATGCGTTATCCATGTTAACAGAATTGCTAAGCATGGCCTTAGGTGGGTATGGCCGTGCAGATGACAGTAGTGATGACGGTGAAGCTAACTCTGTATTCATACAAATAATAGATCCACAAGCTTTTGGCTCATTAGAGGATTTCAAAAAACAAACTAACGCAATTAAATCGCTTTGTGAAAATAGCCGAAGTCAGGATGGGGAGTCATCAGTTCGAGTACCAGGACAACGGGCCTGGCACTATAGAAAGCAGCAACTTAAAGATGGGATTGAACTCTATCCGACCATTATGCAAGACCTTGCAATTTGGGCTGACAAGCTCAGTGTAAAACTCCCCACTCCAGCAGTATCTTGATGGAGTCATACTTGATTCTAATTACTTGACTAACGCATAAATTGCTATCTAGGTCATAAAGGTTGTTGAGCATTTAATTTTTTAAGGTCGCTATTCGATTATGACTCCTGATTGATAAGCACTAACGTAGAAAAATTAGCCAGAGGCTTAAGGTCAGAACTGACAGGGTTGTGGCTAGAATGACAGAGCTTGCAGCAATAGCTTCCCCGCGCTTGTACATAGTGGTAAATAAATACGCATTTAAACCTGGGGCCATCGCCGCCATTAGTACAATTGAACGTATGACGTCCTCTGTAAGCTCGAACCACCAACAGACCAATAGCGAAATAATCGGATGTACTATTAGAGTCAAGGCGGCAATGACAGAAGCTTCCCAGCTGGTCTTTTTCACAGAATATCGGGTTAGTACTCCACCTAAGCCAAAAAGAGCAACAGGAATGGCTGAACGAGCCAACAATTCAATTGATGCATAAACGGGTTCAGGCACTTGAAATCCACTGATATTAACCAACAACCCGAGACCTATTCCGATCATTAAACTGTTCTTAAACATTGCTCGAACCACAACAACAGCGGTATCACGTCCATTCCTGCCATCAGCACGGGTAAACTCCATAACAGTAATGCCAATGAAGTAACAAATTGGGGCGTTAACAGCAAGCAATGCAAAATTGGGTGCCATAAATTCAAGACCCCAGGCACGCTCAGAAATTGGCAAGCCAAGCATCACCAAGTTAGAGAAAAGAGCCGCAAAAGCGATTCCAACTGACTCACCGGGTCTTTTTTTGAATCCAAACTGAAAAATAAGCATTGCGATAATAAAACAACTGACTGCACCGCTGTAATAGGCAATTAAAGGTCGCCATTCAAAAGCAGCATTTAAATCTAACGAATAGGTTGCCCGGAATAACAGGCATGGGATTGCAATTAATACGCCAAAACGCATTAATCCATCAATTACCGGTCCGGTTATTAATCCCATTTTTACAAATGCATAGCCAACAACGACCAGCACAAAAACGGGAATAATAATATTAAATATCTCAAAAAACACGGTAGTTTTAGCTGCTCCTTTTGGAAAAAGCGTGGAATAAAGTTTTTAAGTTTTTTGCTAGTTATCTAATTTAGCCGTTTAGAAGGGGTGGTCCAGCAGGTCATTAAGGCCAATATTTATAATGCTAGCGAAGGTATATAGAGAGAAGGAGGTTACTATAAATTGATACCTCAAGTAATCAAAATTTACTAACCATTGTCTTATTTGACAACTGCCTATGAACAATGGAAACCGAGAAAAACCAATAACACTATTCCCAAGAGGCACTTCTCCACAAGTCCATGCTTTTCAGCGCAGTAAGATGGGCGTTCCGATCTTTAAGCATAAAAGCATCGAAATCTGAGTAGAATTTTTCCATGGACATACCAAATAAATCTTCAAAACTATCTTTCCATCCTTGGCCTGGGTTTAGTTTGTCTTTTTCAGCATAGTTTATGTAGTAATCGACTATTAATTTTTTATAGTTAGCGTCATCAAGAGACCACAGGTAGACATGTGCCATAAAGCCACCAGTATAGGCATATGCAAACTCTCTCGCTTCTCCATTGTTTGGGTTGTTTGATGATTCATAGAGCCCACCTTTATATTCATAATCTTTTAAAGAGACGGTGTCTCCCTTTCCAGCTGCCGTGTTAATAACGCTTCGTGCTTCGTCCATATGAGCAATCATTCCAGTCCTTTGATCAACGGTTTTGTCAAACTTGGAGGCTAGGGCCCAGCCTCCAAATTCAGCGCCACCTTCTTCAAGCCAACCAGGAAAAACAGTAACGAAGTCTTGTTCTCCTAAGAAACTGGCTCGATCATCTTCCCATTGGACCCGAATACCAAACTTCTTTGTATCTTCAAAATAGAATTTCATTGAGTTTTGATAAGTATGATAATACTCATGCATCAGTACCTTAACGCCATGAGACACCTGACGTTCAGGTGTGTCATGGCCGGTCCAGACATCCCTGAAAAAGTGTAATTCGGCGCCTTGTGGTAGAGAAATATCACTCACTCCGGCTGCTGCACTCCTGTTTCCCCACGGGTCTGCCCTTGCTATGCAATTATCAAGATCACTGCCATCAGGAGTCCTAAATACAAGACAGACATCCTTACTAATTTGTGTCAACGTTGTCTGTAAGGCATTTTTTTGATCAACCACATAAGCATTAACCGGCACGATGTTGGGTAAGTTTTCTGTCGCATATAACAATGCAGCAGAGATTCTAGTTTCCCATTCATCCTCTAATAGGTCTTTTTCATAGAATTGGATGCAAAGCTGTGGGTCAGATTGCCAGTGATATTCATAGTAACGATAGGCCGAATCTGATGAGACTGCATTGGGCTTGGTTGGGTAAGAGGCTTTGTTGCAATCTTGACTGTTGACCCAAGTAATTGGATCAACATTGGTAACTGTCTCAGAAGGAGAGCTCCCACCACAGGCGCTAATCAACAATATTATTACACTGAAATAAAATGTATTGAGAGTAAAATGCAATTCAATTCTCCATTAGAGATTACTTATCTAGTGTTAAATCTTAAAAAATCGTATGATATTGTAATCTTCAATTTCATTGTGAATCTAAAGCACACACACAAACTATTGACCGATTTAATGAAATGACGTCTATAATTAAAGAGCTTCATTGAATTAAATCAATGAATGTAGGGCGCTATTTTATAGTTTATTTGAACTTTTTTTTACTATCTTAACGCGAGGCTCTTAAATCTCAAAGCGAGCAAGCAACTATTAAGCGGCAATGATATCTGATTTTTTTGGGGATAACAAAAGGTGTCGGAGACTTAGTGCACTGAACCCATAAGAGCTAGTGCTATTGTTGTGGTTTTTTTAATTAGTCTAGTGAATTGTCTGAAAAAAATAAACCAATACGTTCCTTTTTTAAAAAAGAATTTTGGAGTTTCGTAAGAAGGGTTAAATAAAGCTGCAACAAAAATATTGTGTAACGTAAGTCTTAGGTCCTAGGGGCAGCACTGGCAGAGTTCATACGTATACCTAATGGACCCCGCTTTAAATAAAATTCTAGAATCTCACCATCACGTTCAACTTGTACCGAAACCGAATCAGTTGCATTGCCCCCTGTGGTTGCTTGACGCAGTTCAATACCACTATAAATTCGCTGGTTGTCATACCTTAAAATATAATCACCTGCCAAAATACCTGCAGTGCCTGCTGGCGCAGTGGCGAGGACACTGATAACAGACACTCGATTGGATTGTCCAGAGGCGTATAAATAAGCATCATAAGCGGAATCACCTAACTTAGCTTTGAACACATCTTCTTCGTCATTAAGTGTCTGAAATTCTTCACGATACCGTTGCCTATCCCAGCTTTCTCGGACCGCTTGGTCGCGCAAAAATAATTGCTGCAACTCTTGCTGCTCAAAAAAAGATTTTAACTCTATAGCTTGACTGCTGGTCATACCACTATCGACCAGAGCCTGTTCGTTAAACCAGTCGTTATCCGCTTGAATCTCTGACGAGGCTGGACTATCGGTCTGGCTGGATAGATTGGCGGGTTGATACCCAGAACTACTTTGCAATTGGGACACTTGAAGATTCAATTGTTTTAGTTTTTGTTCTAACGACCTGCGGGCTTTTATTTCGCGTTGCATTAAACGGCTTAATTCGGTGATATCTGAATTTGAATTATCAATTAAAATTAGCTCTCCAGTCTCAGGATCAGAGTTATCAACTGCTGTTAGAACAGTAGCCTCAGGTGTCCGTTGTATTAGAAATCCTATGGTAATACCAACTGTAAGAACGAATGTTAATAAAAAAATTGGAGATTTCATACACGCGTACTTAATTAGAGATAATGAGCTTTATACGTATAGGTAGCCTAGGCAGATCATTCTAGCCAACGGATTTTTAATCAGACCTACACTTTACTATTGGCACAATGATCATTAAGGTGCTTTTTAAAAACGCACTTGTAACGAAACGATGATAGTGGTTAGCAACTGTGTATTAAGAAATTAATTCGATCTACTGCGTATATTAATATTTTTTAAAATGTGAATTTTTGATAGATAAATTGTTTAAGTTTAGCCAAAATAAAATGAGTCTGACCGCGTTACTTCTTATAAAAAAAATAACGGACTAGGTAAGCCTACCCTTTACTCAATTAAACTAAGTTATAAGCAATAAGGCCTAATAAAGAAAAAGTTACTGACACTTTTGTAAAAACATAAAGTGGTTTATTTTTTGCTTTAAACCGTTTCATCATAGCGCTGTAGGCCAGCACACCCTTACCTATTTTATTACCAATACCCGAATACCTCGTATCGACGTTATCAATGGCAAATAGGCGATTAAAATGTCGACCAAACAGATAGTAAATCTTCTGTATTGTTTTAATATGTAGAGGTCTGGCAATATCAGTCATTAAGACGATTCTTACCTGGTCTGAGTGGTTATAAGCAGAATGCATATAAGTCTCATCAAAAATAATACTTTCACCATCTTTCCAGTGATAATTATTGCCATCGACTATGAGTCCTGACTGGTCAGAATTTGGCGTAATAAGACCAAGAGAATAACGAAACGTAAATGCAAATGGATCATGATGTTTTTTTAATTCTTTGCCCGGCATTAATGCCGCAAAAAGGGCCATATTCATTGATGGGATTTGATCGATCAAAGCCATCGTTTTAGGTGCCAGTTCATAGGCTGACGGTATATCATTTTCAAATGATTTGAGATAAAAACTTTTCCAACGACCGTTCTTATAAAAGCTACTGCCCGGTAGGTCGTCGCTAACACCAATTAGTCCCTCAGCATAAAGAATTCTTGCTTCATCACGAATGACTTCCCACTGATCTTCTAATAGTTGTAGTTCTGGAAAATATTGACGATCAGTAAAGGGTTGAATGGGAGTTTTGGATAGTAAATAGGCAGGAATATTAAAAGGCACCATAAAGGTAGAGAAGTCACTGAGCTGACGGACCAAACTAAATTTATCAATATTCCGATAGCGTACGAAGGCAATCGAAAGAATGTAAATAACGGTTGCAAAAATTATGATAAACATAAAATAACCTTTTCCTGAATGACTTCAAAGTGAGCGTCTCAGAGGTGTAATAATAGACTATATAAAAATTTAAACGACAAATAGATGTTTAATCTTCTAACCCCTATTTAAACATAGATATTTAACCTTTTAAATGTCTTGGACATTAAAGGTTTGTCCCAGCCCAGACTTGATTGATCGTTAACAAAAGCTGAACGCTAAAAATAGTGGAACTCATTTAGTCAACGTCAGTAGAGGCGACTTCTGCCACAATAGGTTGCGAACGCTTTCACAGATAGAAATTAACCTTTATTTAAAGACTTGAGTCAATGCAGCCAAAAAAATTTAAATAGTGATGATTAAAGAAGGCCTATCACCGCCAGAGTCAAAGCTTCCAAACAGTCCCAATAATTTGCTTGGCATTATGTTGATGATGTTGGGTATGCTATTCATGGCTTGTATGGATACAACGGCTAAATGGCTGGTTGAAGCTGATGTTTCGCCAGTTCAGGTGTTGGCTATGCGTAGCTGGGTTATTGTCCCGGTCATATTATTCTTTTTGTGCGCTCGTGGTCAGCTCAAATTACTTAAAACTGCTCGTCCATTCGCTCACGGGCTCCGAGGTAGCTTAGGCCTCTTTGCACCGCTGCCTTTTTTTGCGGCACTTCAATATTTACCGTTAGCGGATGCAACAGTGGTTTTTTTTAGTTCGAGCTTCATTCTCACGGCCATATCTGCGGTTGTATTGAAAGAAAGGGTGGGTGTTCATCGCTGGAGCGCCGTTGTAATCGGTTTTGTCGGCGTGGTTATTGCAATGAACCCTGAAGGTGACAGCGATTACTGGGCTTACTTGATGGTACTATGTGCGGCACTGGCCTATGCAGGAATACAGATCAGTGGTAAGCAGTTGATGAAGCAAGACTCCGTCATTTCTCTCGTTTTCTCATTTAACTTGATGATCGGCCTAGCCAGTACCGCAATGCTACCTTGGGCGTGGGTGTCAGTCTCGTGGCCTGTTGTGAGTGTTATATTGCTAATGGCAGTGCTGGCTGTTAGTGGTCACATTGCTCTAACAGCGGCGTTTGGTAAGGCACAGGTTTCTGCCATTGCACCGTTTGAATATACCTCTCTTATTTGGATTGTCTTGCTTGGTTATCTTTTATTTCAGGATATACCGTCTAATCAGGTTTGGCTTGGTGCTGCCGTTGTTATAAGTTGTGGTCTGTATATGATTTATCGAGAATCATTGCATAGACGCGCTTAGTTAACCGCCAGTGACGGGGGGGAAAAACCCAACTTCGTCACCTGACTTGAGTGTCGCACTGGAATCGCACATTTCATGGTTAAGAGCCATTAGCACGCTATTTTTAGACGAAAACTGAGAAGCCCATGGTTCACCTCGGTTTCGTAATAAACCAAGTAAATCACTCACCGTGAAAATAGCGCCATTCAACGCTAAGTCTTCTTCTCTTGATTGAAGTGCTTCGCCAAGGCGAGCAAAATACTTTATTTTAATCATTAATTAAACCTTATTTTAATTTGGCTATGCTGATGAGTCTATTTTGGATCTAAACTTGAGACCAATCAAATAACTGAATTTCAATAGAATCACCAATTTCAACCCCATTGCTATCTTCACGCAATAAAATAAAACAGTTTCCCCGAGTCATTGAAGTAAGAATACCTGAGCCTTGCTTACCTGTTTTACAAACCTGCCATCGACCGTCGACTGTCAGCGATGCAATACCACGCTGGATTTCCATTCGCCCGGCTCTCTTACGCATTTTTTCAATAGATGTGGCCCTTACGACGGGTGCTTGAGTAGGTCGCGCACCTGAAAGCTTACGTAATGCTGGTATGACAAAATGATTAAAGGTAACCATTACCGCAACCGGGTTGCCAGGCAAGCCAATAAATAAGCTGTCATTTATCTTGCCAAAGGTTAGGGGGCGGCCTGGCTTAATGGCTATCTTCCAAAAATCAGGTTGACCAATATCTTCTAATGCCGTTTTAATAAAGTCGGCCTGACCAACCGATACGCCTCCAGTAGTGATTACTAAATCAGCTTTTTCTGCTGCACCTAGTAATGCGGATCGAATGCTCTGAAAATCATCCTGAATTACGCCAAGGTCCATAATGCCGACCTCTAGTTGGGTCAACATACCAAATAAGGTATAACGATTACTGTCATAAATCTGACCTTTTTTAAGTGGCTTATCAACCGATACCAGTTCATCCCCAGTCGACATAAATGCGACTATAGGCTTGCGAAAAACATTTAATTGGCTGATTCCCAGTGACGCAAGAACGCCTAAATCGGCTGGCCCAATTTTGTCACCCTGATTTAAGATAACCGCATTTTGCTTAATATCCTCTCCAGCCTGTCGGACATTTTCGCCCAATTGATGGTTCGAATCTACTGCGACCAAACCATTATCGCGGGGCTCAGTTTGCTCTTGCATAATGACGGTATCGCAACCTTCAGGGATCACCGCACCCGTCATAATTCGGACACATTGACCAGGTTTACAAACGGCATCCAGACTTCGTCCTGCAAAAGAGCAGCCAATTTCTTCAAAAGTTGCAATGTGTCCTTTTCGTAAATCAGAGAACGCAATGGCATAGCCATCCATTGCCGAATTCGCGTGACCAGGCACATTCATGTTTGAATGAATTGCCTCACTACAAATTCTTCCGAGGCATTCACGAATAGGCAATAAGACCGATTGGTCTAAAGCGACAGTTTTAGCTTCGATTTGACTGAGCGCTTGCGCAACACTAATTGAGTTTGGGTCAGTCGGATCAGCGCAACTGGGGGCGTTATTTATGGTACCTTTCATTTCGACATCAAAGTTATGGAATGGATAGACTATATTGAGGCATAGAAAGGTACAAATTGGTAGCGTCAATATAAAATTATAGGTGAATTGTTATATCGTTAAGCCAACGAATTCTGGTCGTTGAGGCATTCTTGATGGGCTCTATTAACAGCGTGCTTGCAATACCTTTTCCTCCCATACTATGATGGTGTTATAAAAGCTAAATTCCTGAGGGCAGTATGCAAAAATCGTTAAATATTGATCCAGCAAAATGTACCGGTTGTCTTCAGTGTGAAATGGCATGTTCATACGAGCACACAGGGGTGTTTAACCCATCTAAATCGTTCATCAAGGTATTTACTTTTCACGATGAAGGTCGATTTGCGCCGTATACCTGCACCCAGTGTGAAGAAGCGTGGTGCCAACGTGCCTGTCCAGTTGATGCTATTAGTATCGACCTGACAACGGGTGCGAAAGTCATTTCAGACGATAAATGTGTTGGCTGTAAGGTTTGTACTATTGCCTGTCCGTTTGGCACCGTTAATTATTCTCAAGATACCGGTAAGGTCGTTAAGTGTGACCTTTGTGGTGGCGACCCAAAATGTGCTACTGCCTGTCCAACGGATGCAATCACCTATGTTGATGCGGACTGGACCGGGTATTCAAGAATGCAAGCGTCTGCGGCTAAAAGCTTGCATTCAATTGAAGTTACGACTTAAATTATTTTTAGCCGTAATTCGTCAGTCATAAATTTTAGGTAATCAACCAGATGCAACATATTATTATTGGTGCTGGGCCTGCAGGCGTTGTCGCAGCCGAGACGATAAGAAAATATGATTCAGAGGCATCAATTACCATTATTGGTGACGAACCTGAACCCCCTTATTCAAGAATGGCCATACCTTACTATCTGATTAAAAATATTGACGAATCAGGCAGCTACCTACGTGATCCAGTCAATCACTATCGAAATCTCAATATTGAATTGGTTCAAATGCGGGTTGATCAAGTTGATGCCACAAATAAACAAGTAAAGCTCGCAGATGGTCGTGTTAGAAGTTACGACAAGTTACTCGTAGCAACTGGTTCTCGACCTGTCAATCCACCTATCCTGGGACTCGATTTACCCCAAGTACATTCCTGTTGGACGTTAAAAGATGCTCGTGGTATCGCCGAATTAGCTCAACCTGGCGCCAATGTGGTCTTGATTGGAGCTGGATTCATCGGTTGCATTATTCTCGAAGCATTGGTCAAACGGGGTATCAATTTGTCTGTTATCGAAACAGGCAACCGTATGGTGCCTCGGATGCTTAACGAAAAAGCGGGCGGCCTGCTTAAACAATGGTGCCTAGATAAAGGAATCGATGTGCATACTTCTTGTAGCGTTCAGTCAGTCATCTCTGCCGAAAAAGGTGTCAAAGTTAGCTTGAGTGACGGCGATGAATTAACCGCTGCGTTAGTCATTACCGCTACCGGCGTTAAATCTAATTTGGAGATGCTGGAAGGATCAGGTATTGAAGTCGATCAAGGCATCGTTGTTAATAATCAGATGCAAACGAGCCATAGCGATATTTATGCTGCTGGTGATGTTGCACAGGGTATGGACTTCTCGACCGGCAAATATGAAGTTCAGGCCATACAACCAACGGCCACTGATCATGGTCGTATTGCGGGAATGAACATGGCTGGAAAAGCAACTGAGCATCATGGCACGGTCAACATGAACGTACTCGACACAGTGGGTTTAATTTCCTGTTCTTTTGGGCTCTGGATGGGCATTGAAGGCGGTGAGCAAGCTGAGCTATATAGCCCAGATCAATATCAATACGTCAATTTGCAATTTGATGACCATTGTTTGATTGGTGCCAGCTGTGTTGGTAAAACTCAACATATAGGCGTATTACGTGGACTAATTGAATCAAAGATCACACTAGGTGTTTGGCGCAAACGGTTACTTGGAAATCCCAATTTAATCATGGAAGCCTACATGGCTTGCACTCAGGAGTTGGGTTATAATCAAAAGCTATGACTCGAAGAGGGTCAACGTCAAATCTAAACGGACCTTAGCATAACTTTATTTTTCCCAACCGATTCACAGTAAAATGAATAGCCAGCAAAGTAATCGATATAGCCGCCAAATTCGACTCGATCAAATAGGTGAGCTGGGTCAACAGACAATCATTGATTCAACCGTGTTAATTATCGGCATGGGTGGACTCGGATCACCTGCCGCTCTTTACCTTGCTGCTAGTGGTGTCGGAAAACTGGTTATTAGTGATTTTGACATCGTTGAAGAATCAAATTTACAACGTCAAATTATTCATACCAATCATGCGATTGGCAACAATAAAGTTGATTCAGCTAAAAGTAGCATTAAAGCGCTCAATCCTCATTGTGAAGTTGAAACAATTAATTATCAAATTGATGGTGATGAACTCAAGGAAATTATTAATCGAGTTGATCTAGTGCTCGACTGTAGCGATAATTTTCAAACCCGATTTGAAGTCAATCGCCATTGTGTTGAGTCTGCTAAGCCGCTTGTATCGGGTGCGGCAATTCGATTAGAAGGCCAAATTTTAAGCTATCAACCTAAATTAGAAGGCCCGTGTTATCAATGCCTTTACAGCGAAACAGTCTATGAGAATGCTGAAAGTTGTGAAATGGAAGGTATTTTGGGACCTGTAGTGGGTATCATTGGCACCATGCAAGCACTACAAGCGTTGATGATTTTGACAGATAATGCAGCGCCTTTAGTCGGTAAGCTGCTACTATTTGATGCTGCCGTAATGGAGTGGCAACAAGTCAAGCTGTTGAAGAACCCAGAATGCCCCGTTTGTGCCGCTGACTAAAAGCAAATCAAATTAATTAACCTATACAAATCCTAGCTGAACACTTGATCGAGTAGCCACTGAATTCATGAATATCCGTAACCTGCTAAATCTTCGTGTGCGTGCCGCGATGACCGCAGCCAATATCCCTGAAAACTGTCAACCTATGGTCGCACTGGGCAAAAATCCACAGCATGGTGACTATCAGGCTAACTGCGCCATGGCCGCAGCCAAATTAATGAAAACCAACCCACGAGCCCTGGCGGGGCGCATCCTTGAGAATTTGGATTTATCTGATATCGCTGACCATTGTGATATTGCTGGTCCTGGATTTATCAATATCAAACTATCTGATCAATGGTTGTCAGATCAAGTTAATCGATTAGGTAAAGATATACATCGAGGTATTGAACAGGCGCAACAACCTCAAATAATCGTTATCGATTACTCGGCGCCCAATTTAGCAAAAGAAATGCATGTTGGTCATTTGAGGTCATCCATTATGGGTGATGCTCTGGCTCGAATTTTTGAAGCGCAAGGGCACCGGGTAATACGCCAAAACCATGTCGGTGACTGGGGTACCCAGTTCGGTATGCTTATTACTCATTTACAAGATCAAATCGAACTCGATAGCGACGTCAAGCTGGCAGACCTCGAAGTTTTCTACCGGGAATCAAAAGTCCGTTTTGATGCTGAAGTAGTTTTTGCAGAGCGTGCCCGCGGCAATGTTGTCAAGCTACAAAATGGTGATGATGACGCACTCGCCATGTGGAAACGATTTATTGATATTTCAGTGGCCCACAGTGAAGAAGTCTACAGTAAGCTCAATGTCACTCTTAAACACAGCGACATTTATGCTGAAAGCGCTTATAACAAAGCGCTACCCGGTATTATTAAAACCTTGAAAGACAAAGGTCTGGCCGTTGAAAATCAAGGTGCACAAGTAGTTTTTCTAGACGATATGATCGACAAAGAAGGTGATCCACTGGGCATGATAGTGCAAAAGTCAGACGGCGGTTTTCTCTATTCGACGACAGATTTGGCGGCAGTTGATTATCGTTGTAATACACTAATGGCTGACCGCTGCCTTTACTTCATTGATGCGCGTCAATCATTGCACATGAAACAGGTCTATGCCGTGAGTCGTAAGGCGGGTTTTGCCACCGATCATTGTACGCTCGAGCACCATGCCTTTGGCACCATGATGGGTGAAGATGGAAAGCCTTTTAAAACCCGCAGTGGTGATACCATAAAACTTAGCGCATTGCTGGACGAAGCTGTCGTCAGGGCAATGCAATTATTATCTGACAAAGCTTCGGATTTAAGCTCGGCTGAATCTGCTGAGGCCGCACGCAAAATTGGCATTGGCGCAGTAAAGTACGCTGACCTAGCTAAAACTCGAACCAACGACTACATATTTAGTTGGGATAGCATGCTCAGCTTTGAGGGCAATACCGCACCTTATCTTCAGTATGCCTATACTCGAATCAAGAGTATTTTCCGCAAGGCCAACTTAAATGCCGAATTAATCACTGGAGAAATCATTGCGACGGAACCCGCTGAGAAGGCACTAACACTTAAATTATTACAATTTGGCGAAGCAATTGATCAGGTAGCGCTAGATGCTTATCCGCATCAGCTTTGCAGTTATCTCTATGAACTTTCAAGTTTGTACATGAAGTTCTATGAAGTCTGTCCAATCCTGCGCAGTGACATCTCAGTTGAGATACGCAATAGCCGGCTTCAACTAAGTAACGTCAGCGCCACTACGCTTAGAAGTGGGCTAGATTTACTCGGCATCGAGGTAATGGAAAGAATGTAGGTGACCCCAAAGTAGATGAGTCCTTTAGAAATAACTTTAATCCATGTAATATTTGTTTATATTTAATTTTTCCTCACTCGGTATGCCATCCTTGCAAAAGCCTAATTTCGATTTATTGCAACTATTAGCGAACAAACACAATGACTGCGAGTAAATCTAGTCGGCCTTGGGTTTGGATAAGCTTATTTCTCATGTTGGGTTTGTTTGCTGCTGGTATTCTTTACCTTGATAGCCAAATCGTTAAAAGCAGTAAAGCAAACGCTAAAAAGCCCGAAGTTACAACCAATAAGCCAAAGCCTAAAATAGATTTTTATACGGTCTTAGAAGATCGTGTGATGGACATACCCGTGCCAAAAGACGATGTTGACGGCCTCAAAAACCCTTCTATTAACAAATTGGCCATAACGATGCTGACGCTTCAGGCTGGCTCATTTAAAAGTGCGCTTGATGCCGACAGTCGCAAAGCCGAGCTGGCATTTTTAGGTCTAGAAGCAAAAGTGAACTCAGTCAATGTCAATGGCTCGACTTGGTACCGCGTCGTACTGGGACCCTTTGAATCGAATAGTGACATTTCAAGAACAAAAAACCTGTTGCACGAAAGTAATATTAAGTACGTGCAGCGGAGTGTTGTTCAGTAGCAATAATATTAAGGCGACTATAAAGAGTGAAATTAAAGCAAAAAATATTAGAAGTCTTCCTTTTTTTATTCACGCTATTGATTCTACCGTTGTCTTTAGACGCCAATGAAATTGACCTTTCTCAGTACGAAGTAGATGTACAGAATGTATTGTTGGATATGGCGGTTAAAGACCCCACTATTTTATCCTTAAGCCAGGATGAAAATAGCAGCGTAATCGTTGACTTTAGGCAGGGTATTATTGAAGTTAATGCTAACAGTCTGCAAGCCTTAAAAAAATCTATTGTTAAAACGTTGCTAACGCAAGTTGATCCTAATGATATCGACCCCAATACAGCTCATGATTTTGGTTTGCAATCAAAATCAGGTAAGCCTTTCTTTTATAAACAAATTTTAGATCAAGAAAAAAAAGCAATTTACACTAATTGGCGCGCTTTACGTTTTGCTGATTATTTAATTGCCAGCAGCAGTCGCGACTTCAAAGATAATTATAAAGTCAGGATCTATCTAACCAGTGATCACACCACAATATCTAGCGTAAAATACTATGACTTGATTGCCGCCGCTAGTCGCCGTCATCAAGTGCCTATCTCTCTAGTTTATGGCGTAATTGAAACCGAGTCAGCGTTTAACCCCAAAGCGCGCTCAGGCTCTAATGCCATCGGTTTAATGCAGATTCTACAGCGTCAAGCAGGCAGAGAATACTTTCAGCGTATCGAAGGTTACGATCATGTACCAAGTGAATCCTATCTATTTAATACCGCTAATAATGTCGAAGTAGGCACCGCTTATTTAGCCATTCTGGCTAATCGTTACTTATATAAAATAAAGCATGCTACGACTCGTCAATATGCCGTTATTGCTAGCTATAACGGTGGTGCAGGCAATTTGTTTAAAAGCTTAAGTCCTAGTGGCAATAAGGCAAAAGCAATTAATCGATTAAACAGGATGAGCCCACCCGAAGCGTATCGGTTTATTACTCAGCGCCATAATCGTGAAGAAACGCGTAACTATTTAAAACGGGTAAAATCCTACCAAAAAAAATATGAACACTTAGATTAAATTGTTGAAATGATTCTAATAGTTGTATTAATCTTGTAATATATTACCGATATAAGTCTCTCAAAAACCAATCAGGAATTTTAGTCCGAGCCTGATTCAACTGATGTTCATGGTCACGAAAATCGGCACAATGTGATTCAACTAGATGCCAAAATCTAGAAGAATGGTTCATGTGCTGGGTATGGCAAAGCTCGTGAATCATTAAGTACCCAGCGGTATCCCGGGGTAAGAAGAGTAACTGATCATTCACGGTAATGGTGCCGGAACTAGAGCAACTGCCCCAGCGTGTCTTTTGGCTTCGAATACTGATCTTTTGGTAGCTTAGCCCCGTTTGCTGAGATAGTTGTTCAAGTAATGGTGGCAGTAGTCGCCAAGCTTTTTGTCGTATCCAGCTTCGCAGTTGCCATACGCTATGGGCTTGCTGCTCAGTAACGTCATTGCTCGAAGTAATGACTATTTGATGGGCACTACTAGTGGCTAATGGTTGCTTATATACTACTGGCCAGTGACTCCCATCAAAAGCCAGTTGAATGTTGTCTGGTAGAACAGGTTCTGCTGATTGATGTTTTTGTAGTTGCGTCTCAATCCACTGAGTATGCCGTTTCAACAGCTCAGGTACGGCCCTTTTGGGGAAGCGGGGAGGAATGATGACTTCCAAGCCCCCAAAGGGCTTTATTCGCAGTTTAGGGTGTTTCACTCGGCTCGATACGCGAAGAGAGTAATCAAAAGGTGTATTCATCTTGCTAACCAGTTTAGAATCGCTCGCCATGTCACATCAACCCTCATTCGAATCTCAAATTTTACAGCATTGCTACGGTTCTGATCGAGCAAAGTTGCTGCAGCTGTTAAAAAAAGCGCGTCGATTTAAAAATGACGACAAGTTCAGACAAGCTCTAGTGTCGTCGATACAAGCTTCGACTGAAACAGTCAAGGCTCGACACCAACAAAGGCCCCAATCGCAACTTGATCAAAGTCTGCCTTTTTACGATCATCAGCAAGAACTCGCCGAAGCCATTACCGCCAATCAGGTCATCATAGTGTGTGGCGAAACGGGTTCAGGCAAAACAACTCAGTTACCACAATTGTGCATAGACCTTGGGTTAGCAGACTATGGCATGATCGGCCACACCCAGCCACGTCGAATAGCCGCGCAGAGTGTTTGTAATCGAATCGCTGAAGAGTTAAAAAGCGAAGTGGGTGCTGCCGTTGGTTACAAAATTCGTTTTGGTGACCACTCTAGCAGTAAAGGCTATATTAAATTAATGACGGATGGCATTTTGCTTGCCGAAGTTCAGAATGATCGACTGCTGAATCAATACTCAACCATCATCATCGATGAAGCGCACGAACGCAGTTTGAACATTGATTTACTGCTTGGTTATATCAAGCTAATACTAGCCAAGCGGCCCGATCTTAAAGTTATTGTGACTTCAGCAACGATTGACCCAGAACGATTTTCAAACTATTTTAATCAGGCACCAATACTCAACATCAGTGGCCGTACCTTTCCAGTCGAGATGCGCTATCGTGCGCCTGCTCAAGACGATCGTGATCAAAATCAGGCATTAGTCGAAGCCGTAGAAGAGCTCACTCTGGCGGGCAAAGAAGATATATTGGTTTTTTTCTCGGGTGAACGTCAAATTAGAGAGGCGGCTGATAAGCTATCGAAAATATTTCATCAAGACTACGACATACTGCCACTTTATTCTCGGCTCAGTCAGGGTGACCAACAACGGATATTTCAGCGCCACACTAAAAAGCGTATCGTTCTCGCTACTAATGTTGCCGAGACGTCATTAACAGTTCCAGGCATTCGATACGTGATTGATACCGGGCTGGCTCGGTTGTCGCGCTATTCATGGCGGTCACGCATTCAGCGGTTGCCCATTGAGAAGATATCGCAGGCCTCGGCCAACCAACGCAGCGGACGTTGTGGGCGCACCGCACCCGGTATTTGTATTCGACTTTATGAAGAGGAGGATTTTAACTCGCGGACTGAATTTACTGAACCTGAAATTCTCAGAACCAATCTTGCCTCGGTTATTTTACAAATGGATGGGCTCAATTTGAGTTCGATTAATGCCTTTGATTTTGTAGAAAGCCCGGACAGTCGTTTAATCAATGACGGTTATCGTCTGTTATTCGAGTTACAAGCAACTGATAAAGACGATCGAATTTTAAAGTTGGGCCGAGAAATAGCCTCATTGCCAGTCGACCCAAGACTTGCAGCTATGCTCATTAGAGGGCAGCAATTAAACTGTCTGAGTGAGGCTCTAGTAATCGTGAGTGCCTTATCGATTCAAGATCCACGTGATTCTAGCGTCGACAATCGACAGTCTGCTCAACAAAAGCATGCTGTCTGGCAGGATGAGCATTCTGACTTTTTATTCTGGATCAATCTATGGTCAGAGTTAAAGCAGCAACAGACTGAGTTGTCGCGAAATCAGTTTTCAAAATGGTGCAAAAAGCAATTTTTATCCTACCCTAGAATTCGAGAATGGCAAGACATTCACTCCCAACTAAAGCAGCAGTTAAAGCGTCATTTTGCGCCAGAGAAAAATGGGTTTAATACCACTGAATCAAACGCCGACTCAATCCATCGTGCAATATTTGCAGGTATTCCTAGCCATATTGCTAGTTTTGATGGAACCGATACAGCCAAAAAACAATTTCAGGCAACGCGTGATAGACAGTTGCTTATTTTCCCTGGATCGGGTCTTGCACGCAAAACACCCCAATGGATTATGGCTTTCTCTCTTATCGAAACAACGCGGTTATTTGCGCATGGCGTAGCTCGGTTTAATACGCAATGGGCTATGCAGGATGCCAGTCATTTACATCAATATGAGCATTATGACCCGCATTGGCAAGCCCGCCAGGGGCGTGTGGCAGCGTTTCGTAATACGCGCATTTATGGATTGTTGATTGAAGGCGGAAAGCGAGTTAATTTTGCGACTATTGATCCAGTTCAATCGCGAAAGCTTTTCATACAGAGGGCATTAGTAGAAGGTGACTACCGCACCACTAATCCTGTGATTCGCGCTAACCGGCAGCTCATCGATCATTATCAAAAGCAGGAAGACAAGCATCGTCGTCGTGATATTTTAATTAGCGACCAGCAACTATTCCATTTCTATGATCAGCAGTTGCCGGCACAAATAGTCGATGCACCTAATTTTGAGACTTGGTTTAAGCAGCAACCCAAAGACACACGCGGTTTGCTGCTGCTGACTGAAGATAGCTTGGTTGAAGAAGTCATTGACGAAGATGATGGAACGGGTTTTCCAACCGAATTAAACGTGCGTAATCAAGTGCTTCAGCTCGACTATGTATTTGATCCTGCTAGTGAGTTTGATGGTGTAACAGTCCGCATACCGTTAGTGTTACTTAATCAATTTAAATCGAGTGATTTTGACTGGTTAGTACCTGGATTGTTAAAACAAAAAATTGAAGGGCTGTTGCGCAGTCTACCGAGATTGGTTCGCAAAAACTTTATTCCCGTTAGTGACTTTGCCGTGGCTTGTTTTGAACGGTTGAATGCTCCTGATGGCAGAGAAAATTTATACCAAACACTTCAAAAATCACTGCATCAAATGACGGGTGTTCAAGTTAAAGAGTCGGACTGGCAGCTTCATCAGCTCGACCCTCACCTGCAAATGCACTATTGGCTAGAAGACTGTGGGGACTGTTTAGAACAATCACATAGTCTTGAGGCATTGCAGGAAAAGTTTGGCAACCAAGCCAACCAGCATTTTGAACAGCAGGTTCAGCACGACGAAACACTAACCCAAAGTGGCCTGACTAACTGGGATTTTGGTGACTGGAGCTCAACAGTCGAAATACAGCAAAAAGATTCTGTCAACCAAGGACAGATGATCTATAGTTATCCAGCACTTGTTGATTATGAAGACTCGGTTGCGATTGAGTTATATGAAACATCCACCGATGCAGCGTTTTACCATGCAACAGGCATAGCCAGGCTAATTTATCTGCAGCTCTCTCAGACTATAAAATATCTTCGCAAAAACCTACCTAAAATAGATCAAAGTTCGCTCATGTATAGTGCCATAGCAAGTAAATCAGAGCTTATTGAAGACTTAATACTCGCGAGTATTTTTGATTGCTTCCTGAATGCTCAACTACCTGATAGCGATCAAAGTTTCTCGAATTGTCTAACGCAAAACCAAAACCAATTTATTGATCATGCCAATCAACTAGCCGAGTTAACTCATCAGGTTCTAACTCAGTACCGAGTCGCCATGAACGCTATCGCCAACTCATCACTACCTGCAAATCATCGCTCTGACATGACCGAGCAATGTGGAAACCTTGTTTACGATGGTTTTTTACGTGACGTATCAATATCAAATCTGTCTCGCCTACCGGCCTATTTTCAAGCCATACAAAAGCGTATTACAAACTTTAAGATGGGGTCAGCTCGAATCGAAGAGGGGCATTTACTCATTCGAAAATTCTGGAATCAATATCTTCATCTCAGTGAAAGTGAATCACCATTAAATCAAGACGATATAACCAAAATAGACCAACTGCGTTGGATGATAGAAGAATTCAGAATGGCCAGCTTTGCTCAACCAATGAAAACAAAAACGCCCGTATCGGAGAAAAAGCTACTGACATTAATTGCGTCAATTCAGGTGCCTGGCAGGCCTAGGTAATGTTAGACTATCATTTAACAATTATAATAAAGACCTAACCATAGAGGCAAAACCCATGAATAACTGCGACACGCCTCAAGTTCCTCTCGTTTCCTATGACGACGCATTAAGTTCATTACTGAGCCAGGTTACAGCGACGCAAACTGTTGAAATCAAACCATTACTCGAAACGTTAAGTCGAATTTTGGCGCAATCAATTCAATCGACTATTAACGTACCCCCTGCTGATAATTCAGCAATGGATGGTTATGCGATTAACACCGACGATATTGCTACTATTGGGATAACCAAATTAAGCGTGTCTCAACGAATTGCAGCGGGCGACGCGGGTCAAACGCTCAAGTTGGGCACCGCTGCAAGAATATTTACGGGGGCACCGATTCCACCGGGAGCTAATGCGGTCATCATGCAAGAGCAGGTTGAAACAATCGCTGACAGCATTGAATTTGAGGTTCGACCAACCAATCAACAAAACATACGACCTGCGGGTAATGACATAAAGGTCAACGATAATATTTTAGACCAGGGCAGCCTATTACGGCCTCAGGCACTGGGACTTGCAGCGTCGGTTGGTTTGCAATCATTGCCCGTATATCAAAAAATACGAGTGGGCATATTTTTCACAGGTGATGAGCTAGTCGAACCCGGTCAAGCTTTAGCGCCTGGAAAAATTTATGATTCAAATCGCTATACATTGCACGGCCTGCTTCAGAAGCTCGGTTGCGAGATAGTCGACCTAGGTTTAGTTGGCGATACACTTGAAGCAACCAAAGCCGCTATGCTTGAAGCCACTGAAAAAGCCGATTTGGTTGTGACCTGTGGTGGCGTCTCCGTCGGTGAAGAAGACCATGTGCGAATTGCGATTGAGCAATTGGGCGACTTACATTTATGGCGTTTGGCGATTAAACCAGGCAAACCTTTAGCCTTTGGGAAAATAAACCATACTCCTTTTATTGGTCTACCGGGAAATCCTGTCTCCGTATTCGCTACTTTTATGCTGTTCGTCAGTCCAGTGATAAAGACCCTACAAGGTAGGCAATGGAAAAAGGCCACCGCTATTCCTGTCACAGCCGGATTCAATTGGCCCAAACCGGATAGCAGGCGAGAGTTTTTACGAGCACGACTAGAGCAGGATGATAGCCTTGGTCTGGTGGCTCGTATTTATCCTAATCAAGACTCAGGTGTTTTGACTTCGACCGATTGGGCGCAGGGTTTTGTTGAAATTGCAGAGGGTGCGACAGTCACAGCCGGTAATAAGGTTAACTATCTTCCATTCTCTGAATTTCTCGATTGAATTAAGGGCAACCAGTTCTTTAGGCCACTAAGATGATTATTCAAGTACAAAAAGAAGACTTTGATATCAGTGATATTAACCGACAATTATTAGGCAGTCGTTCAGATATAGGTGCGATCACCAGTTTTATAGGTTTGGTCCGTGACTTACCAGACAGTCATCTGCAACTGATGACACTCGAACATTATCCCGGCATGACTGAGAAGTCATTACAATCCATTGTAGAGCAAGCGTGCCAACGTTGGGCAGTTCAAGACTGTGCTATCGTTCATCGTGTGGGTAGCTTAAAACCATCCGACCAAATTGTTCTGGTGAGTGTTTTATCGGCACATCGTAAAGATGCTTTTTCAGCTTGTGAATTTATTATGGACTACCTTAAAACAGATGCTCCTTTTTGGAAGAAAGAAGTCGATGAGCATGGTGAAAAATGGGTAGAAGCAAAAGCAAGTGACGCTGATGCCCGAGAGGCGTGGTAAATTCTCAAGGGCGGTAAGTTTACAGTGCTCCCGCGTTAACTTTTTGACCTATAAATTTTGTTAGATTGATTTCAGCCCTATTTTGGTATAAAACCTAATAATGAACATTAGTACCGCCAATATTAGTCCAATCATCCGTCTCCCTTCGGCGAACGATAACCAGCGTCAAAATTTTGATAGTGGTCGCGCTGATTCTGACAATAACTTTGTCGATAGTCGACGAATAAGGCAGGAGTCAACAGGATACGTATTACGGGGTGAGGTTTTAGAGTCAATAGAAAATGATAAACGTTACCAGCCTCAGTTCAACCAACAAATAGACCCACAAAATCGAGGGGCCATTTACAACTACCAAGCCACCAGCGTTAGCCGAACCGAATCTGAGGCGCTTGGACAATCGATTGACCGCTTTATTTAGCTAAGTTTAAAATTCTACAGAAAATTTGCTTGTTCAAGCAATAACCACCGAAAAAATCCTGATATAATTACCTTCTAATTGTTAAAGCGGCAGCAACTAACTAATGGATGTATCCTACCTGCTAGATTCCCTCAACGATCGCCAGCGTGAAGCGGTCAGTGCTGAACCGGGTTCAATTTTAGTATTAGCGGGTGCCGGAAGCGGGAAAACACGAGTTTTAACTCATCGAATTGCTTGGGTTTGCCAAGTCAACGGACTATCCCCCTTTAGTTTGTTAGCCGTTACTTTCACCAACAAGGCCGCCAAAGAAATGCGCTCACGAGTCGAAGAATTACTCGGTATTTCGGCTGGCGCAATGTGGGTTGGAACCTTTCATGGACTGGCGCACAGAATGCTGCGTGCTCATTGGGAAGCGGCTAAATTACCACAAACATTTCAGATACTCGATAGCGATGATCAGCTGCGCATGGTGAAACGAGTGGTGCGTCAACTTGACCTAGATGAAGCGAATTGGCCGCCAAAGCAGGCTCAATGGTTTATTAATCAAAATAAAGACGAAGGGTTACGCCCACAAAGTATTGATGCGGGAAATGATCATATTCAACGCCAGATGCTTGAAATCTACCGTCTTTATGAAGAGCTATGTCAACGTGCCGGCGTAGTTGATTTTGCTGAGCTATTACTTCGTGCGTTAGAACTCATTCGTGACAATGACGATTTACGCAACCACTACCAAAAGCGCTTTCAACACCTTTTAGTCGACGAGTTTCAGGACACCAATGCCATTCAATATGCCTGGATACGTTTGATGGCGGGATCTAATACTCCCGCTTTTGTGGTGGGGGATGATGACCAGTCTATCTACGGTTGGCGTGGTGCTCGTATTGAGAATATCCAACATTTTGAAAAAGATTTTAAGGGTGCGAAAGTCATCAAGCTGGAGCAAAATTATCGGTCGACAGGAACCATTCTAAAGGCTGCAAATGCCCTGATCGATAATAATCGGGGTCGATTAGGCAAAGACTTATGGACTGAGAGTTCTGATGGCGACCCCATTATGCTTTACTCTGCCTATAACGAAAAAGATGAGGCTCGTTTTGTTATTGACCGTATTCAGAGTTGGGTTGATGATGGCCGAAGCCGTAATGAAGTCGCTATATTGTATCGTTCTAACGCTCAGTCTCGTCAGTTTGAGGAAGCCTTAGTAACACGGGGTATGCCCTATCGTGTCTATGGTGGCTTACGTTTTTTTGAGCGGGCTGAAATAAAAGATGCTTTGGCTTACTTGCGTATGTTATCTAACCCGATGGCCGACCATGCGTTTGATCGCACCGTCAATCATCCCCCTCGTGGCATCGGTCAAAAATCTATCGATATGATTCGCGAACAAGCGAAACTCCAGTCGCAATCACTTTGGAATGCAACCCTCGCTTTACTTGAATCAGCACCACTTTCTTCACGAGTACGAACCTCGTTGCAGGTTTACGTTGATTTAATCAAGTCTATGAAGGCTGACTTAGAGCAGGCGACTCTGGCAGAGAAAATGGAGCATTGTATCCAACACAGTGGATTAAAAGCTCATTTTGAAAAAGACAAGTCCGAGAAAGGACAGTCACGCATAGAGAACTTACAAGAATTGGTTGGTGCAGGCAAAGGTTTCGAGATTGATGCCGTGATTGAAGATGACAATATGAGTTTGCTTGATGCATTTCTGGCACATGCAGCACTTGAAGCCGGTGAAGGTCAAGCCGAGGCATGGGAAGATTGTGTACAATTAATGACGCTTCACTCTGTTAAAGGGTTGGAGTTTCCACTGGTTTTTCTGGTGGGCATGGAAGAGGGGTTATTTCCTCACCAACGCTCAAGTGAAGAACCCGGTCGATTAGAAGAAGAACGTCGCCTCTGCTATGTTGGCATCACTCGAGCCCGTGAACAATTAGTTGTATGTAGTGCAGAGATTCGGCGACTATATGGTAAGGAAAATTACAATATGGTGTCTCGTTTTATTCGTGAAATACCCACCGAATATGTTCAGGAGATCAGGCCCAAAGCGCAGTTTAGTCGGCCTAGTTTTTCGTCATCAACACCACAACTCAGTCATCGTCAAATCGAAGAGGATACGGGATTATTTGTCGGCCAAAATGTTAGTCACACTAAGTTTGGTAGTGGCGTTATTTTGAACCTTGAAGGGCAAGGCAATCAGGCACGAGTACAAGTTAATTTTGAACATGCAGGCAGCAAATGGTTGATGGCCAGCATGGCAAATCTTCAGCCATCTTAAAAACTAATCAGCGAGAAATGAAATGAGCAAACAACAAGTTGCCTTTATAGGCTTAGGTGTCATGGGTTATCCGATGGCAGGACATTTGTCTAAAGCTGGTTTTCAAACTAAGGTATATAACCGTACTACGGCAAAAGCTAAGCAGTGGTGTGGGGATTACGAAGGGACATTAGCTGAGACACCGGCTAAGGCAGTGGAGGGTGCTGATTTTGTTTTTATCTGTGTTGGCAACGATGATGATTTAAGATCAGTTGTTTATGGCGAAGATGGTGTTTTAGCTGGCATTAAGCCTGGTGCAATTTTAGTAGACCACACCACAGCCTCTGCTAATGTTGCTCGAGAAATCAGTGAAAAAGCAGCTGTAGCCTTTTTAGATGCACCCGTCTCAGGTGGTCAGGCTGGTGCTGAAAATGGCGTGTTAACTGTCATGGTTGGTGGCGATCAGGCAGCCTTCGATCTGGTTAAGCCCGTTATAATGAGCTACGCCCGTGCGGCAGAACTACTGGGCAAAGTGGGTGCTGGTCAGCTGACTAAAATGGTGAATCAAATTTGTATTGCAGGTCTAGTTCAAGGTTTGTCTGAAGGTTTAAACTTTGCGCAAAAGTCTGGATTAGATGTTGCCAAAGTGGTGGATGTTATATCCAAAGGGGCTGCCGGTTCATGGCAAATGGAGAATCGTGGTAAAACGATGTTAAATGACGAGTTTGAATTTGGTTTTGCTGTTGACTGGATGCGAAAAGATTTGGCTATTTGTATTGAAGAAAGTGAGAAAAATGGCGCAAAAATAGACGTAACTCGCATTGTTAATGATTACTATGGCGAAGTACAAGAAATGGGTGGTGGGCGCTGGGATACATCTAGTTTGCTTAGGCGTCTAACTCGATAATACTGTTTCACATCAAGTGATTTTAAAAATAAGCGTATTTAGCGCCGGTTATACTAAAGCACTTTCTTTAGGAGTAAAGCGAGCGCTTAAAAATGAATACGGAGCTCTAATAAGGGAATACTATTTGACTGGGTCAAACAATTGGCGCTGAACTTATAACGTATGAATAAACAGAAGTTTTACACTGGTATGAGCAACGCTAATAACACTTAAATGTTATCGTCATGACCTTATAAATCTTTAAACTCCTTCAGGTTTCCTCCTGAAAATTAAGTTTATTTTTAATGATAGGTTGGACACCAATCCAGTTTGGAATATGATAACTATTACTTAATGAGGAAAACCTTATGCCACATTTCGCTGCAGGCGTTGTACGATTTCAAAATGAGATTTTCCCTGAAAAAAAGGATTTATTTCAAAAGTTAAGTCTTGGTCAATCGCCAGAAGCCCTTTTCATTACTTGTTCTGATGCGCGTATTGAAACAGCGATGATTACTCAGACTGACCCAGGGGATTTATTTATCTGTCGAAACGCAGGTAATATTGTGCCTCCTCATACCAATCATACGGGCGCTATGACGGCCTCTATAGAGTTTGCTTTGTCAGGCCTTAATGTGCCGCATATTGTGGTCTGTGGACATACGCACTGTGGCGCAATGAAGGGTGCAATGAATCAAAGTATGCTGGAAGGCATGCCTCATATGAAAGAATGGTTAAGTTATTCAAAAGCAGCTATCGATATTGTGAACGAGCTGGGTCAAGAAAAATCTGAAGATGAAAAAATGATGATGTTGCTTGAGCAGAATGTCATTCTTCAATTGCAACATTTAAAGACTCATCCGATGGTTGCCTTAAAATTGGCAAAACAAGAACTTGAATTACATGGTTGGGTCTATGACATTGCCTCTGGCGAAGTTCATGCATATGACGAGAAGCAAGATAAGTTTATTCCAGTGAGTGAGCGTTATGCGGATTCGTTTAATGAAGACTCAATGCCAAGAACTGAGTAGGGCTAGCAAATTACAGTTGTGATAGACGTTAGTCTAGAAGTTCTCTAACGCTGTTTGCCTTTATTGTTTCAGATCGCTATCGCTACTTTGAAGTCAATTTTTCTACTAATTATATTTAATTCTGCTTTGGCTTCAGCATAAACAATATCTGTTTTTACGGTCACAGTTGAAATGCCATCGGACACATCTATTAAATAAGGGCTTAAATTGTGATATAGATCACACTAATCTTGCTACAATTACAGTGCTTCAAGTTAGTATAGACCTTAGGCTCAGTGTTTGTAGATCAAAATGATCCTGATCACTTTCATCGAGTGTTATTGATAGATTTTAAATTACCCTTGTCTAGGGAGACAAACATGTCATTACGAATTAACGACCAAGCACCTAATTTTATTGCTAATACCACTCAGGGCGAAATTAACTTTCATGACTGGATTGGGGATAGTTGGGCTGTTTTATTCTCACACCCAAAGAATTTCACACCGGTGTGTACAACTGAACTGGGTTATATGGCCAGCATTCAATCGGAATTTACGGAGCGTAATACGAAGATTGTTGCTATTAGTATCGATCCAGTAGAAGACCACTTAGCTTGGTCAAAAGACGTTGAGGAGGTGGGTCAATCAGCAGTCGATTATCCGATTATTGCCGATACTGATCTTAATGTGGCGAAGCTGTATAGCATGTTCCCTGCAGATGAAAATGAGGATGCTGAGGACCGAACTGCAATGACGAATGCAACCGTTCGTTCTGTATTTATTATTGGCCCAGATAAAAATGTTAAATTAATGATGACTTATCCAATGACAACGGGCCGTAACTTTACTGAAATTTTACGCGTACTCGATTCGATGCAGTTGACGGCCAAGCATAAGGTCGCAACACCAGTGAATTGGCAACAGGGTGATGATGTGATTATTGTGCCCGGTGTGAGCAATGAAGAAGCTGCCAAAGTTTATCCGGAGGGTTGGGAAACTGTTAAGCCTTACCTGCGTAAAGTTAAACAACCTGGTTAGCATTAATTAGCCATTGATAATGGCAATTTATGTCTGCTGAAATAGTAGATACCAATTGCCATTAATTCTTGCAAATAGACAGTTAAAGAAATCCATTGTTTTGATATCAATCAGAGTTACTGATAGAGATATCGGCTGTAATAACTGAATCCTTAGTTATAGCCGTGCTAATTGGATTTCTTACGTAAGGTCAATTGTAGCCATAATTCCAGCTAGGTACTTCTGTGCTGTCTCGGGTGAAGTAATAAACAGTCCTTCTTTCTACTGATGGGATCGCTGTATTTTTTGAAGTTGTATCTGCTCCAGCATATTGCAAAATTGAATAGTTATATTTTGTCTTGATGATAGTTTTAATTGCGTCATCATTAAATTTAGCTATTCGAGCAGCTTTATTTAAAGTCGTTAGGCTGTCGTTAAATTGGGAATAAAAAGTCTCCACGGAGATCTCAACATTATCTAAAAATGCCTTTCGCCAGCCTTTCTCCACCATCTGGTTGGTCATGGTAATTAAAATTGCCTGTGGCCCTAGTCCCTCAGCCAAATCTAAGCGTTCTTCTGCAAGTTCTATCATATAAGCAATAGCCCACAGGCCAACTGCTGCTTGGTAGCCGTTATCACCTAAAGGATTTGAACCAACTAAAACGACTGCTTCATCATACTTTTTTCTCATGTCAACTTTGAAAGTGTCTTCTGAAAATGCCATTGAATTCACTCTACCAAGCCAGTCAGCAAAATATTGCGCGGATGACTCAGTAAACCACGAAGGACTTCGTCGGATATTGTTTTCGTCACTTATGCCAAACATAGCAGCGTGCTGAAAAACATGAAAATACTCATGAAGTGTAATATTTTCAGAATCAGGCTTTGTCTACCCCGGATAAATTAAATACCCTTGAGCGGGTACAGTATCCGAAACCCTAAATCTAAGTGGATTCGCTCCCGCATTACTCAACTCGTTTTCAACAATATTGTTTATATCAGTCAGCGCTGCGGAGTCGCACACGCTTATACCTTGTGCCGTGCAAATTCTTGGTTTGATATTATTAAAGTAATCGGTCTCGTGGGACTTTGCACCTAGTCCATAATATTGAGTAAGGAAATATACTAATAATTCAGCAGTTAGCACTAAAGCTATTTTAATTTTGTATTGAATTACTAAACTAATATCAGACATAAAATAAAATTTATTTTCATCAAAAGTGCTAATTGGGTTGTTTAATTTTAAGTGTACTAACGACTTTGTGTTGTTACTTAGTTCATGGCCACAATCATTTGATGTGGTTAAATAGTTTGTGACGTTATCGCTTATTCGCTCAAGTTTGCAGTAGGTAGCAGGGTCGTATAGGACGCTCACTTTATTCAGGTTATTGCTATCAACACCACTAGAGCCACCGCCCCTGCAACTGGTCAATACCAATATCAAATTGAGTAAAATAAACTTCCAAAAGAGTCTGAAATTAGTAGGAATATTCATAATCAGCATATCGGTTAATACCATTGAGTGTTTTTATTGCATAAATAATGAAGTTAAACAAAGATTCAGGTAACCATTTTTAGGTATTAAACTTAAGGTTAAAGTAAAAAAACGGATCATAATAAAAAATGGGCTGAGAATTTAATACATATAAACTAATGCAACCCCGATTATTTTTTCCACTTGATCATAACCCTAATAAAATAGTGTTCACGTTAATAATATAAAAAATTAATTTAAAAAGCAGTCAAGTGTTTATAAAAATGAAACAGAGACCAGAAGAAGTTTACCTTTTTGTACTTAAAAGGGTCTGGTTTTATATTGCTATGCACCTTTGAAGGGCGTTAAGTGAATTTTTGAATAAATATGATTCAATTAAAGGACGCTCTATTACGGTGGGCCTAAGGCTATCTTATTGATATATAGTAAGAAAAAATTAGAAATAAAAAACGGCAAACACTCCTTATGACACTGTAACAAAGTTAAGGTAAGCTCTTTTTTTAATTAAAAGTGAGGCTTATTCAGTGTTTGATAATTTAACCATGAGTGATAATCTGATCAATGGGTTAGCGCTGTTTTGGCTTTTTTTTTGCTGGATTGCGTATTCGTTATTTGCGAAGGTGATGGCAAAACGAACGGCTTCGTTATCGTCATTGCTGCATGACTATCGAATCGACTGGATGAAAAGCATGGTTACTCGAGATATTCGCATTGCCGATGCAACAATGTTAGCCAGTCTTGAACGAAGCGTTAATTTTTTTGCATCCACCACTTTATTAATACTGGCTGGCTTACTGGCTGTGCTAACGCGTTCAGGTGAAGCCTTTACAGCTTTGGAGCATCTAGCTTTTGCAAGCGCAAATGGCGCCATGCATGTACAGTTCAAACTGCTTGTGATCATTGGCATATTAGTTTATGCCTTTTTTACATTTACTTGGTCTATGCGTCAGTATAGCTTTTGCAATGTGTTGATGGGGGCCGCAACTAATGTTACGAAATCGGATGTTAATTCAGGCATTGGCGAAAGTTTTACTTTACAAATGGCCAAAGTCCTTGATCAGGCAGGACACAGTTATAACTATGGCTTAAGGTCATATTATTTTGCAATGGCTGCCACAACTTGGTTTGTGGATGCTTGGATATTTATGGCAACGGTAACATTTGTTATTGCTATTTTGTACCGCAGAGAATTTCATTCTAGGCCAGTGCAAGCGATGAGAGGGATCAAACGGACCTAATTAAATAAAAGTTAGTGTCAGGTGATTTTCCGCTGTTATAAAGTTGACGGTTTGCTTATTTGGCATTTCTGAAACTTAACTTGTTGTCCTTGCGTTGCCAACAATAGCCATTTTTTCACGGGCATGATGAAGCTTTTTGTAACTTTCAATCAGTCGAAGATGCTTGTCTAGGCCTTCTAGTTTCATGCTGGTTTGGGTCAATCCAAAGAACTTTATCTGGCCATTGACTGAGCCAATAACATTGGCCATTGTTTTTTTACCAAACATCCTATTGAGGTTGGCGATGAAATCTTCTAGTACCATTTCGTCATCAAGGGCAATCTCCAGAACGGTGTGAATCGCTTGATAAAATAAACCGCGCTCGACGGTGTTGTCATTAAATTGCAAAAACTCTCCCACCAGTTCATAGGCTTCGTCAAGCTCACTCAAAGCAAGGTTAATAAGAATTTTAAGTTCTAAGATTGTCATTTGGCCCCACACTGTATTTTCATCAAATTCGATACCAATCAGAGTTCGAATATCGGTGTAGTTGTCTAACTGGCTTTCTTCTAGGCGGGTTAATAAATCTGTTAAAGACTCATCATTTAATGAATGTAAGTTTAAAATGTCTTCGCGGTAATGCAGGGCTTTATTGGTGTTGTCCCAAATTAAGTCTTCTACTGGATATACTTCTGAATAGTCTGGAACCAGAATACGACAGGCTGTGGCACCTAGGTTGTCAAACACAGCAATATAAGCTTCTTTGCCGAGAGCTTTTAAAATAGCGAAGAGGTGATCACTCTCTTCCTCACTAGACCCCGAAAACCCCCATTCACAAAAGTCATAATCCTTTTTAGCACTAAAAAAGCGCCAAGAAATTATGCCAGTTGAATCGATAAAATGCTCTATAAAATTCTCAGGCTCGGTAACGGCTAAACTGTTAAAGGTGGGTCTGGGAACATCATTGAGACCTTCAAAGCTTCGACCTTGTAACAGTTCGGTTAAGCTTCTTTCAAGCGCAATCTCAAAATTTGGGTGCGCACCAAACGACGCGAAAACACCCCCAGTTTTAGGATTCATTAGTGTTACGCACATCACTGGGAATTGACCACCTAATGACGCGTCTTTAACCAAAACTGGAAAGCCTTGGGCTTCTAGGGCTTGAATACCCTGTAATATATTAGGGTATTTTTTTAACACTTGCTGTGGCACATCAGGTAATGCTATTTCACCTTCTATAATTTCTCTCTTTACTGCCCGTTCGAAAATTTCTGATAGACATTGAACTTGAGCTTCATGCAGATTGTTGCCTGCACTCATACCGTTGCTCAAAAAGAGATTCTCAATTAGATTTGATGGGAAATAGACTGTTTCACCATCTGAGCGACGACTATATGGAATAGCACAGATACCGCGTTCATTCATGCCTGAATTAGTATCAATTAAATGAGAACCAAATAATTCGTTGTCTGGATTATAAATTGTTAGACAGTATTCATCGAGAATACCTTGTGGAAGGGCATCATTGGCTTTCAGGGCGAACCATTTTTCATTTGGATAATGAACGAACTCTCTATTAGAAATGTCTTGACCAAAATACTGGTCGTTATAAAAGAAATTGCAATTAAGACGCTCTACAAATTCGCCCAATGCGGAGCAAAGCGCACTTTCTTTAGTGCTTCCTTTGCCATTAGTAAAACACATGGGTGAGGCTGCATCGCGAATATGCAATGACCACACATTAGGCACAATATTGCGCCACGATGAGATTTCTATCTTCATGCCAAGTTTGGCCAGAATTGAAGTCATATTCGCAATGGTTTTTTCGAGCGGTAAATCTTTGCCTAAAATAGAAGTGCTGGAGTCATTATCTGGCGTCGCCATCAGCATGGCTTGTGAATCTTCATCGAGGTTTGCTATCGATTCAATCGTAAATTCGGGACCTTCCTGAACCACCTTTTTCACGGTGCAGCGATCAATTGATCGCAAAATACCTTGACGGTCTTTTTCTGAGAGACTTTCTGGAAGTTCCACTTTAATTTGGAAAAGTTGGTTATAACGATTTTCGGGATCGACAATATTATTTTGTGATAAACGAATATCGTCAGATGGAATGTGACGGGACAAGCAATACAAACGGACAAAGTAGGCAGCGCAAAGAGCCGATGATGCAAGAAAATAATCAAACGGACCGGGAGCTGAGCCATCACCCTTATAACGAATAGGTTGATCAGCGATGACGCTAAAATCATCGAACTTCGCTTCTAGTCTGAGGTTATCGAGGAAATTAACTTTGATTTCCATTGGGTATATTCCGAAGTTGTTGCGTCTGTTTGAGGCAAGAGGTTGCCAACTCTATGGCCTGTGTAAATGGAAATTGCCAACCCGTTATTTATGAGTGTCGCTACTAAGAGTTTTAGGCGGTCACAATTTAAATGGTTAAATCTTTCGCAATCCTCAGCAATATCATTTGGAAAGATCTAACCAATATCTTACTAGGCTAGGCCTGTACTTGAATACAGGACATTAATACACTTAGCCTGGGAACAGTAATTGACCATTAAAAGCCTAGATTTCGGCTAATGACTTCTGCTGACGTAATAATGCGTTTTGTTCGATGAAGTTCTGCATGCTTTTCTTCCTCGGTATACCCTGCTGGTTCACCGGTTCCAGTGCTAACAAACCAAGAATTTTCGGGTTTGCGATCGCCCAGAAATTTCTTTAAAGCTGGTGGTGTAATGCCCAACGCTTTTGCTGCGGCATTGTAGGTACAACGAGTCTTAACTTCATTCAGGTAATCAACTACTTGAGTAACTTTATCCTGCACCTATATTATCCTCATAAAAATTATACGTTACTTAAAAATCGAACAACTCAAAAAAACAAAGAAGCCCTACACGAGATGTGCAATAGCTTGTGAGTTCTGAAAGTTATCAACGAACACTGGCCATTATAACTCAGAGCAAAGCCTACACCAACTGACTGTAGCGTAAAATAACGACTTTTATAGGCAATTCGTAAAGATTATTGCCAATTTCTTAGCAATAAACGCTGTTTTATCAATTTTAATAATTATTCTGATTATTGAATGCAACACTTATTTTACAATCGTTTAACGAAAAGTATTGGCAATAAAAAGAATCTATCTTGATATGGCAGAGTCCACATATACAGCCATCATTTCCTATAGAGAATTACACCAGTTTAGATCTGCACCCAGTAAGCACGTAATAGAACAGGTGATTCAGGAACTCACGTATTCATCTCTATTCCTTATTTCAGGCTAAGAATCTCTTAACTTGGATGCCAAACTGACAAGAAGCAAATTCTTAGCAGTCTGGGTGGGATTGATTCATAACATTAATACCGAGCACAATCATTTTTTAACTGTGTAAACCTTAGGTATTTCTTGCATTATATTCTTCTTCATCCATTCGATAAAAAATCGAGCTGCTGGTCGACTGGCTGCCTCCTGCGACACATAAATTCGGTGGTTGGAACAATCGACTAGTGCTGGACCATTCAGTATTTTCAACCGGCCCGACTCGAGTTCTGGCTGCGCAGTATGTATTGAGGCGATAACCGCACCGAGACCCTCAGCGGCTGCAGCTACAGCAAGCAAACCCACATCAAACCCAAGCGATTTAGGTTTCTCGTCATACTCAACCTTGGCTGAGTGAAACCAGGCTAGCCAGGTTGCTTGCGAGCCAAATAAATGGATTAGCGGCCAGTTAAGCAGATCATGAGGTTCTGGTGTGCCGAGTGCCTCAATCAATGTTGGGCTTGCCATTGCGTACCAGGTTTCGTCGGTTAGTAGCATTCCTTCGCTGTTCGTACTATCAGCAAGGTGTTTGATCTCGATTTCAATATCGGGTTCGTTTAACATTGATGAATCCGGCCAAACTGTTGCCAATATACGCAGTTTGATAGAAGGGTAAGCATCGCGAAACGCCTGTAATCGAGGTAGCAGGCATTGATTAATAAAGGTCACACCGGCTTTCACCGTCAATACCGATTGATCATCCCCACCGAACAGATCCTGCGTTCCGGTTTTAAGTCGCTGGAAGGAATCCTGCACTGCTGGCAGATAAGCTTTACCCATATCGGTTAGCTCGACTCCTCGTGACCGGCGAATAAACAAACGTGTATTCAGGTGCATCTCTAAATTTCGAATATGCTGACTGATAGCTGATTGGGTGATGAACAGGTCGTTGGCCGCGTGCGTAAAACTGCCCAGTCGCGCGGTTGCCTCAAAAGCTCGTAGCCAGCTAAATGGAGGGAGATAGTTTCCTTGTGGCATAGATTAACCGCGTAAAAGTATTCAGGATTAAAATGATAAGGGATTAGTAAAACTTACACTGAATGTGTGGTTTTATCAATTTTTAGCGAGAGCTCTTATTTTTGATCAAAGGAAGTTCTGGACGAATCGATGAGCCAACTGTCATTTTACGGTGCAGAATATAATCTGAAAAAACGAAATATCTGCTGAGAAAGGTTTCTTGAGCAGATGGAAGAACTGTTGCATTGGCCGTAACGGAAAAAAGATTAGACGTTATTATCCGAAACTCGGTAACGGTCGCAAACCCTACTGGTTATCGGTGATGTTGCGCTTATATTGCATGCAACTTTTTTATAACCTGAGTGATCCGGCGATAGAAGAGGCTATGTATGAAATTAAATCCATGCGTCGATTTGCCGGACTGAGTCTCACAGACCTTTTGCAGGAAGAGGCTACGATTTTGATTTTTTGCCACTTGCTCGAACGCTATCGACTCGGTCATAAACTGTTCAAAGAGATCAACGAGTATTTGGATGAGAGTGGATTGATCTTGAAAAAAGGTACGATCATTGATGCTAGCATCATTGCGGTGCCCGCCTCCACCAAGAAAAAAGCGGGTCAACGAGACCCACAAGTGCACCAGACTAAAGGTAGGCAATGAATAGTATTTTGGCATGAAAATGCACATTGATCATCAGACAAACCTTTAGATATCGTAAAGTCAGATATCGGGGGTTAGATATTAATACCAATCGCCTTTATTTGTTATCCGGTTTTAGTAACCTGATAAAAATGAACCGATGCTACTGGCTTAGGTTAGCTACGTCCAAAATCTGCGATCGATACCAGTTATGGACAATCACAAGGAAATAAAACGGGCGAACTGGACCCAAAATTGCGATGAAATCTATATCAACAGAAAATAACGCCAAACATTAACTTATTCAGGCCTTCCCTAGTTAATAAAGGGTCTGGATGTTGATTATGAATAGTATCTGTCGACTAAATTCAGGTCACGAGGGGAATCTATTTAATTGGCTATTGAGACGTAATTTGTGTAATGGCAAACAGGTCGAACGGTCGTCGATAAACTCCAAGAGACGATTGAAATTTCTCGACGAGTGCGAAATACAGATCATTATCGACTTACAAGGTGCTTGCTGTTTGGGGTGTATACGCGATAGAAAAGTTTTAGAATCTAAGTACCGGGGAAAAAACCAGTGGCCCAAAGGTAACGAGTGTGTATTACCAATTTGATAAGGAGTCTTCAGCAGGCAGCGGATGTTGCCGTTTGACGTTAACGAAAGTCACTTTTCCGAAACCGCCGGGCGGCTGATGTATCGGCAAAGACATTCCGCGATGTGATAGGTGAGTGCTGATCAGTGACAAGCTGCGGTAATGGCGGTGGAATTGGGTTGCGACGAGGGTATCCTTGAGCTGGTGCATTTGCTGACTTAACACGGCCTGCGAGATATTGAACTCTTTCGCGGCCAGCGTAAAATTCTGGTGGCAGGCAGTTACCTCGAAAGTGCGCAACTGGTTGAGACGGGGTCTTTTCAAGATATTAAGATATAAGTTTTACTAATAGATGATGATGGTTAATATCGTTTGACCCAAAAACAAGGGCTTCGTAAAGTTGCGCAATAATTAACGGAGCCATCTCAACATGCATTATTTCAAGTACCTCGATGATATCGAAATCGAACACGTGCACCAAGCCTCGCTCGAAATTCTCGACCAGACCGGCTTGCTAGTGCGCAACGAAAAGGCTCGTAAACGTTTTGCTAAACACGGCTGCCGAGTCGACCATGAGAGTCAGATCGTAACCTTCCCGCCGGCGGTTATCGAGGAGTTCCGCGCGATGCTACCGCCAACGTTTACGTTTCGCGGCCGCGACCCGAACCTAGATGTCACAATTCCACGCAAGCTGCCAGTGATCGCGACTACGGGCTCGGCGCCGGATATGGTCGACCCGGTCACCGGTATCACACGGCGTGCGTGCTCTGACGATATCGCGCGCATTGCCCACTTGGTTAACCAGCTGCCTGGCTACGACCTGTTTTCGGTTTCGACGCTGGCCGCCGACGCGCCGAAAGACCAGTTTAGCCTGTCGCGTTTTTACCCGGCGCTGAAGAACTGCGTCAAACCCATTCGCACAAATGTCTATGACCGGCGCGAGTTGGAGCAAGTGCTCAAACTTGGAGAATTGATCGCCGGCTCGAAAAAAGCATACCAGGAACGGCCCTTCATCAACTTCGGTTATTGCCCAATCGTATCGCCCCTAACGATGGATTTCGACAGCACCGAAATGCTGATGATCTGCGCCGAAAACGACATCACGGCCTACGGCACGGTGTGCCCGATGGGCGGCCTGTCGACGCCGCTGTCGCTGACCGGCATGTTGACGATGATGAATGCCGAATGGCTGGCCGCGGCGGTGTTGGCGCAAATGTCGAAACCGGGCACTGCGCAGATTTATAATTTCCTGCCGGTGTTCGCCGACATGCGCGACGGTGCCTATGCCGCCGGCGCAATCGAGGTCGGCATGATGACCTCGGCCGCATGCCAGATGGCCAGGTTTTACAACGTACCCTCCGGCGGTTACCTCGGTTTGACTAATTCGAAAATCAACGATGCACAGGCCGGCTTCGAAAAAGGCATGTCGCCGCTGTTGGCTGCGTTATCCGGGGTCGACTTCATCGTCATGGGCGGGCAGCTCGACGCGCTGATGTCCTTCGATTTCGCCCAGGTCGTGATCGACAGTGAAATCGCACAGATGATCAAGCGTGCGTGCGGGGGGTTCGGTTTTTCCGACGAAAGTATGTCGCTTCAGGAAATCAAGGATACTGGCCCTGCCGGTATGTTCGCAGGCAATCCGACCACTCTCGAACGCATGCATACGGGGACCTTCATGCCCGAGATTGCCGACCGGAAGATGCGCGAACAGTGGGAGCTAGATGGCGCCTTGCACATCCATCAGCGCGCGCTCGACTACGCACGCACGGTCCTAGCCGAGTCCAACCCGGCAGTGCTCGAAGCAGCGGTCGACGATCGCGTGCGCGCCGGCTTCGACGGGCTGGTCGCTGGCGACTCGATACTTCCCGACGGCTGGCAGGCCTTCGACGTCAGGGCAAAACCCACGCGCCAACGTCGGCCCAGTCACCGCAGAAGAAGGCAAACTTAAAGGAGTTCTTCTCCACCCCAAGTGCAGCAGCTAAGTGATGTAGATTTCCAGCTAGGCGACGGTCAGACGTATCAGAATGACAGTGGTGCTTTGATTGTGAGAGCGCCGCAGGCGAAAATGGTGGCCACGTCCTGATTTAAACAGGTGAGGTTCTCCCTGTAAAACAGGCGGTTAAATTACTTGTGTGTTTTCCTCGTTTTTTACCGGCGTCATATAATTTTAAAAAACATACCTACGTTTACGATTGTAAAATATCTCTGTGAATTTAAGAGATAGTTCCTACATAGCTGCTGGAGAAATGAATGGTATTGAGCAACTCGTCACCTGTTTCTACACTGTTATGAGCGAGTTACCAGAAGCTGCTAAAATTCGGGATATGCATCCATCGGACTTAACAACTTCAATCGATAAGCTGTCTTGCTTTTTATCTGGCTGGCTCGGTGGCCCCAGGCTTTATGCCGAGAAATACGGTGCTTTTGGCATGCCACAGGTTCATAAACATCTTAATGTCACTGAGTTAGAACGTGATGCGTGGTTATTGTGCATGTTCCATGCGCTTGAGCAACAGCTCTCTTATACCGAACCTTTTAAAAAGTATATGCTTCGTCAGTTAGCCATTCCAGCGGAACGTATTCGCCTAGTCTGTTCAGGCAGCTAATAGTTAAAAAGGGGCCTGTACTGCCGAAGGCCAGAAAACTGTTTGATAAAGAAAATTCCAACAGAATGTTAAGTATTGATGAGTTGCACAGACTCTGAGCGAGGCCAAAATGCAACATGAAAACTATATTTTATGATAGGTTAAACTGACTTAAGTTTAAATAATCTAAAAGCGACTGTTTTTGATCAATAAACAAGCTATAGGTACTGTTTGTTTTGAGCACCATTGCTTAGCTAGTTGTAAAATCAACAAAACTGCTAGCCAAATAGAGACTTAATGGGGGCAATTAAACCTCAACGAGTTCAATTAGCATGAGTTTTGAGTTAAATTATCAGTTTCAGCTTGTCTCCTTAGCCTCTCACCAACATAATTGATATTTTGATGAAGCCTTAACCATGAAACTCAAACCTATCGTATTATTGTTTAGTCTAGCGTTACTCATGGGGCTCTCTGGCTGTGGTAATAAGGGTTCATTGACCCTGCCAGATGATGAAAAGAAAACGGAACGTCAAAGCACTGATTATTAGTAAGAAAGGGACTTAAAAATATTACTTGGCATCACTGAAGAGAAACTATTTTGGATCATTTTAATTACAAAGACGGCTCACTTTTTTGTGAAGATGTTGCTATTAGCACCCTGGCTGAAACATACGGCACGCCGTTGTATGTGTATTCTCGAGCTACTTTAGAGCGTCATTGGCATGCATTTGATGATGCTTTAGCAGGTCGTGAACACCTGGTTTGCTATGCGGTTAAAGCCAATTCAAATATTGCTGTACTAAACGTGCTAGCGCGGCTTGGATCTGGTTTTGATATCGTCTCCAGTGGCGAATTACAGCGTGTTTTACGAGCGGGTGGCGATCCATCGAAGATCGTATTCTCTGGCGTTGGTAAGCAGGCACACGAAATGGCATTGGCACTCGACACGGGTATCCATTGTTTTAATATTGAATCCGAACAGGAACTCGACTTGCTTAGCCAGGTAGCGACTGAGAAGAATATGACTGCATCCGTCTCATTTAGAGTTAACCCGGATGTTGATGCCAAAACGCATCCCTATATTTCAACGGGACTAAAAGAAAATAAATTTGGCATTGCGTTTGATGATGCCGATAGAATTTACCTCAAAGCGAACCAACTGCCGCATATTGATGTGATAGGCATCGACTGCCATATTGGGTCTCAGCTTACCGAACTGTCGCCGTTTATCGATGCGCTCACGCGTCTGCTGGCTTTAGTCAAACGTTTGAATCAGCAAGGCTTGAATATTGACCATATGGATCTCGGTGGTGGTCTAGGTATTCGTTATCAAGACGAAACCCCACCTTTGCCCAGTGATTGGGCAAATGCCTTGCGCGACCAGCTATCGAATTTTGAAGGTACTATTGTGGTTGAACCAGGTCGAGCTATTGCAGGTAACGCTGGCATTCTAGTGAGTCAGGTCAACTACTTAAAACTATCTGACGAAAAGAACTTTGCCATCGTTGATGCTGCAATGAATGATTTGATCCGACCGTGCCTTTACAGTGCTTGGCAGGATATAATTCCAGTTCAATTGGGTAGTACGGAAACAGAGCTAGAATACGATATTGTCGGTGCTATTTGTGAAACAGGCGATTTCCTAGGAAAACAGCGAATGATGAAACTAGCCCAAAATGATCTGCTAGCGGTTCGCTCTTCGGGTGCCTATGGATTTGCAATGGCCTCCAATTACAACACGCGTAATCGTGCCGCTGAAGTCATGGTTGATGGTGATCAGCATTATTGCATTCGTCAACGTGAAACCTTCGATGATCAGGTCAGTGGCGAATCGCTGCTACCTGAATAGGGTTGATTTAATGGCTATTAAATTCACCAAAATGCATGGTTTAGGTAATGACTTTGTGGTTATTGATGCAATTAATCAGCAGTTTGAGTTAGATGGCGCTGAAATTAAACGGTTGTCTGATCGTAACTTGGGTATTGGTTTTGATCAAATGCTAGTAGTCGAAAAAGCCCAGTCTGATCAAGCTGATTTCAAATATCGCATTTTTAATGCGGATGGTGGAGAAGTCGCTCAATGTGGCAATGGTGCGCGTTGTTTTGCACGTTTTGTTCACGAGCAAAAACTCAGTGATGCTAAGGTAATTTTGGTTGAAACCAGCGCAGGTTTGCTGCAACTAGAAATAATAGATGCGAACCGGGTTAGAGTTAATATGGGCTTACCCACGTTCGACCCAAAACAAATTCCGCTCAATACGACCGTGCGTTGTGAGCAGTACGAAATTAATCTCGACGGCCAAGTGATTCTGTTCAGTGCATTGGGTATTGGTAATCCACATATGGTTATTGTGGTCGATGACGTCAATCAGTGTGATCTGGAGACGTTTGGTCCAATATTGGAAGCGCATCCTTTTTTCCCTGAACGGGTCAATGTTGGATTCATGCAAGTTGTCGATAGAAAAAACTTTACTCTACGTGTTTTTGAGCGCGGTGTTGGCGAGACGCAAGCTTGTGGCAGTGGTGCTTGTGCTGCAACGGTTGCTGGTTTTCAGCTCGGTATTTTGGATGCCGAAACTACGGCTCAACTGACTGGCGGTACGCTTCAGCTAGAATGGCAGGGAGAAGCTAATCCAGTTATGATGACGGGAGAAACTGCTCTAGTTTTTCAAGGCGAAATTATTGTCTAGCACTAATACAAGTGACAACTTAAGAGAAAAAGAATGCCCAAAGTCAGCGCTAAATCAGATCAGTTAGAAGAATCAAAGGTCATCGAGTATTTACAGGAAAATCCTGAAACGTTGATGTCTTATCCCGATATTTTTACGAGCCTTTCGATTCCGCATCAAACGCGTGGTGCAATTTCATTGGTTGAGCGGCAAATGATTTTGTTGCGTGATGACAATCGAATGAACAAAAAGCACATGGATAATTTAGTGAGCATCGCTCGTGAAAATGAAGAGCTTAATCAGCGTTTTCACCGTCTTGCGCTCGAGTTAATGAGTAACGATCAGCTGCACGACGTTTTATCGCTGGTTCAGGATCAAGTGCAAACATTTTTTCATACGGACTATGTTTGTTTTAAATTTTTGCCAACCATTAGTGATCCCAAAAAATACCTTGGTACCCATTATCTTGAGGTGAACAGTGGCGTTGTCGATACCGTTACCACATGGGTTTCTAACCGAAAACCAATTTGTGGAGAGCAGGAAGCAAGCACCAATGTCGCATTGTTTGGTGCGGATCTAAACGTTCAGTCTTGCGCTATTATTCCGCTTTATCATGCCTCTGATCTGGGTGTGCTTTGTCTTGGCAGTACTAATAAAAAACATTTTACTGAAAAAATGGGCACTATTTTTCTACAGCAACTGGGTGAATTGGTTAGTGCCCGTTTGCAAGGACTGTTAGCTGGCTAACCGTATGAAAGGGCAACAATCGCAATATTTGGATTCTTATATCGACATGTTGCGTAGTGAAAAATATTACTCACCTCACACTTGTAAAAGTTATCGCCGTGACCTTGATAAATTTGCTCTCTACCTACAAGACTATAATATTACTCAATGGTCTAAAGTTTTCTTTGAGCAGGTCAGTAGTTACGCCGCGCATCGTTTTCGAAATGGGCTTAAAAGCAGTTCTATCCAACGTGAGCTTTCTTCAATTAGGGGGTTATATCAATACTTAATTCGTCAAGGCGTGGTGAAGAGTAATCCGGCAAAAGACGCCAGTGCGCCAAAGCCTGATCATTTACTGCCAAAAACTTGTGATGCAGAGCAGGTGGGTCAACTGTTAGATGGCAATGAAACAGACAGTGCTTTAACCATTCGTGACTTAGCTATATTTGAGTTTATTTATTCATCTGGTTTACGTCTGGCTGAACTGGTTGGCATTGACATCTTCGACATGGATCTCAATCAACAGCAAGTGATCGTTACCGGTAAAGGTAACAAGACGCGCTACTTACCGATTGGTTCGAAGGCAATTATTGCAATCAACCGCTGGTTAAAAATCCGTCCAGAATTTGTTCGGGCTGATACTGGCAATGCTTTATTTTTGAGCAAACTCGGAAAGCGAATATCTCATCGTAATGTCCAGGCTCGACTCAATGTGTTATCAAAAAAACGAACTCTCAATCAACACCTGTCGCCCCACACATTGCGCCACTCTTTTGCTACTCACCTATTGGAATCGAGTGGTGACTTGCGTTCCGTACAAGAATTATTGGGTCATGCTAATATCAGCACGACTCAAATTTATACCCACTTGGACTTCCAGCATTTAGCCAAGGTTTATGATTCAGCTCATCCTAGGGCCAAGAAAAAATCATAGTCAGCTTTGACCTAGCGATCCTATCATTCAATAAACAGTTTATTTGTTTTGATGCTCATGCATAAAAGTTTTAATGTATTTTTTATAAGGCAAAGCTTCGACTTAATAGTGTGGAAATCATTTAGGATGTCATTGCAGCAGAATAGACTTTGGTTAAAGGAGATAGCAGCGCATGCTGAAAATTTTTAAAGTTAAATCAATACCGCGATTAGATTGGAGTTCACCAACACCCTTTAATCTTCGCCCTAAACTGCTTACCTTTTTCTATTTGAACTTAGGCTTGGTTTTGTTTGGGTTGGGTGAAGCATTGTTGATTGCCAGTGGTGCAGGTGTCAGCCCCTGGACCGTGCTGGCACAAGGTGTTTCGAGTAAAACAAACTGGAGTATTGGTTTTTCCACCATGATAGTCAGTTTTAGTGTCTTATTCATGTGGATACCTTTACGCCAAAAGCCCGGCATAGGTACCATTTTAAACGCTTTGATTATCGCTTTTATGATCGATTTTTCGTTGCACTTATTACCCAGTCCTCAATTGCTTGTGTGGCAATTGGTTCAAGTATCTATCGGAATATTAATCATTGGTATTGGATCCGGTATTTATCTGACTGCCAACTTAGGGGCGGGCCCCAGAGATGGCCTAATGACGGGATTACAAATCAAGACAAATTTTCCCATCGCAAATATTCGAATCGCTCTAGAAATCACCGTTGTTTCTATTGGTTGGTATTTAGGGGGTGTCGTAGGGATAGGCACAGTCATGTTCGCATTTGGGGTTGGGCCGTGTGTTGCGATAGGAATATTGCTAGTTCGAAAGTGTCTGTGAGATAGCCTCTGGTTAGATTGGCATTCTAGTAACCGCGTTCAGACTGTATCGGGTTAAGCAGCGGTTTATGTGTGAGAAAAAGTTGCATGTTGCGCAGGAAAAGTTCGAGTGTCATTGGCACATAGCCATCGCCATCATCCGCTGAGATATGGGGTGTGATGATGAGGTTTTTAGTGTGCCAAAGTCGAGATGATTTGGCAATGGGCTCTGGGTCGAATACGTCTAGTATGGCACCACGCAGGCTGCCTTCGTCGAGCTTGTCACAGAGTGCAACATAGTCAATGAGTGCTGCTCTGCCTATGTTGACAATACCCGCCGTTTTTTTCATTAAGTTGAGCCGACGTCGGTTTAATAATCCGCGCGTTTCAGGTGTATCTGGTGTGGCGGTTAGCAGGTAGTCGGCACGGGGTAAAACCTTATCCAGCTGATCGGTCATGACTACTTCATCGCAACCATCGACGCCTCTTCCACTGCGATTAACACCAATCACATGGACGCCCAAAGCCTGTACTTTTTTAGCCGCTGCGCCACCGAGGCTACCCGGACCAATGACAACTAATGTTTTGCCTGCAATGGGTGAGGCATATAACGAGTCATAAACTTTCAGGCGTTGATTAGTTACAACAGCAGGCATATGTGAATGCAGCATTAAAATGCTCATTAGTCCAAACTCACCTGCCTTGGCTGCGTGGACGCCTTTATTATTAGTAAGTACGACTCCATTAGGAATCCAGTCCATGGGTAACATATGTTCGACACCCGCACCAATACAGTGAATCCATTTTAAATTGGGTGCCACTTGAGCCAGATTTTTCATAGGTAAATCCCAAGTCAGCAATACATCGGTATCAGCCATAGATGAATTGAAGTTATCAGTATCCCAATCGACAAAAGTGTCTAAATGCTGGTCCATGCCTTCAAATTTTTTAATGGCCTCTGCGAAGCGTTTTCGAGTAATAGTGAATACAGCCTCACCATCTGGCGTATTAGGAAACGATCCATCAGCCCAACGATTATTCTTAATATGAACTTTAATTTTCAATTTTTTTTCTATCATTGTCTTCGAGTGCTTTTAATTGTTCGATGATCCTATTGTCCCGCTCTGAACCACTGAGGGCATCCCCTGAAAAAATGATATCCATTACTTGCTGATTGGCATTGCGTAACAACTCCGGTTCTTTGTTTTTATTGACATTTGGTCGCTTCAATATGGTATCGCTGCCATAGGTTGGAATAACTCCATCACCTAGAACATTGTTACTGAGGACAGCAGGTTGAGGTGGGCGTCTACCCTTTTTTAAATTACGACAGTATTTTCTAATTTGTGCTCGGTACATAGAAATGCCGCGATCTCCTGATACAAGGTATTCTTTTTCATGGTCAGAAATAGTGCCCATGCCCTCTACAGCTTCGACATCGCCCGGGTTGGCCTGCTTTTCGTCATAACTGCGATCAAGCAATTCACCCTGTTCAATCCTTTGCATACCCTCTGGTGTGTTGAACTCAATCGGATCGCCACGTTCGCCAAAATTACCCCAGGCAAAAGCAATGCAACTCTCATCATCAACAGGGACAACCCAGCGTGTGAAGGCACTCCGGCCAAAGTAACGTTGTTGACTTCCATCGGCAGCGAAAGCAGAGCCAGACTGAGTAAAGTTGGGTAACACTAACTCATTGACTCGAATCCAGACGTTATCGCCAACTCGACGAGAAGCGGTTCCAAAGAATCTAACTTTTAAATGTTCATAGAATTTAATTTCGCCCATTTCACCAAAGCCATCAGAGAATTGCGACTGATGCAAAAACGCCGTGTGAACCGGGTCAACAATAGCGTCAAGTACCTGTATCCAGTTACATTTAAATGGTGCAGCATAGGGCGTCATGACCATATCAGGCAAATCAAAAGTATCGTAGATTGGAAACTCAGGTAACTCGCCCATAGGGCCCATATAGGCAAAAAGTAATCCTTTATATTGTTTCACGGGATAAGCCCCAAGGCGCACTTTTTGTTTCGCGTTGGAGGCTGAAATTGAATCCTTTGGTTCACCAGGAATATCAAGCACCGTACCATCCACATCAAAAGCCCAGCCGTGGTAGCAACAGCGAATGCCGTGATCGTCACAGTGCCCAAATTCAAGTGAGGCTCTTCGGTGGGGACATTTTTTATGGACTAGCCCGTACTGGCCTGATTTATCTTGAAATAACACCAACTCTTCGTTAAGAATTTTGATTAGCTGAGGTTTATTGCCCAGCTCGCTGGTAATAAACACGGGATGCCAATAACGACGCAGGTACTCACCACAAACGGTACTGGGACCAGTTTTGGTTAAATCACTTATCGACCCACCGGTCCAAGTTTGATGATATCCGCAGTAACTTTCGAAGTTTTCTCGGTCTAAGGCCTCAGTATCCTTCATTTATTTACCTTTAGGCTGGCTTTTGGGTGGGCTCAGCAGAATAGATTTTCGAATAGCCCCCATATTGAGCAGAAAAGCTCTTATGCTCATATACGGACAATAAGCCCTTAAATAAGAGTTATTAGTACTGGTATATGTTTGATTATTGATCTGAAAGAATGTGTCTGATTTAACGATATTCAGTCACAACCTTGCAAGCGACATAAACGAGCCTACAATAAGACGAAATGGAATACCTAAGTTGACCCTTACCATTGAGGACTCCAAGTAATGCAAACCAATCGGCGTAAACTCGTTACACCGCCTTTGCACTGGCTAAGAGCATATGAGGCTTCCGCCAGACACTTAAGCTTTACCAATGCTGCAGCTGAGTTGTTTATCACTCAGTCAGCGGTGAGTAAGCAAGTACGTCTGCTAGAATCACATTTAGGTCAACAACTGTTTACGAGAGAGCACCGTGGTCTGAACTTGACTGAGGCGGGTCGCAACTATCTACCCACTATCATTCGAGCCTTTAATACACTCGATCAGGGTACGCGGACTTTTTTGGGATATTCGACTAATCAAAATCTCCACATTAAAGCTAATTATTCTTTTTCTGTGTTTTGGTTAAGCAGTCACTTACATGAATTTATGGCACTTTATCCCAAAATAGAACTCACTGTATCTACCGCACTTTGGGAGCAGGACTTTTCGACCAGTAATGCTGATATTGAAATACACGTTGGGAGACGAGATTTTTTTTCAGATCAGGCTATACAGCTCGCTGAGGAAAAAATATATCCAGTCTGTTCACCTGAAATGGCCAAGCGACTTAAAGTACCGTCAGACATGCTAAACGAAAGAATACTCGACTTAACGGGCATCAGCGATAGTTGGAACTATTGGGCATCGCAAGCTGATCAAACCGATTTAGAAATTATTCAGCGTCATTACTTCAGCACCTTTGCATTATCACTCAACATGGCCCGCGAGGGCAGAGGTATCTCTTTAGGGCAATCAACTCTGGTTGAATCGTCAATACAACGGGGTGACTTAGTTTGTCCATTTGAATTACCCGTTGATGGGCTTGATCATTATTTTTTGCAGCAAGACTTGATCAACACACCTCACCCGCATGCTAACGACTTTGTTGAGTGGATCGTGCGAAAATTTTCAAACGAATGTAAATAACTTCAAGCAGAAATTGCTAAAAATTTTAATATCCAAAGTAGCGTCTATTGTAGGTGATTTTAAAGATAATATGGCCATTTCAGAAAATTTCGGTGTCTGACTGACAGATTTATTGATATTGGTTAAGCACCCTACAAGAAATCAATATCAACCAAAAGCTCAAGGGTTAAGCCAAGTTGATTCAGGAATGTTTGATCTTAAAATTGAACTTTTTTAATTCAAGTGGCGGGACCTAAGCCACCGCCACTTGATTTGGTAATTGTCGCAGCTTAAACGGCAACAACTTTGTTTGCGCAAGGACCTTTCTGGCCTTGGCCAACTTCAAATTCAACCGCTTGGCCGTCATTCAAAGTTGCATATTCACCGCCAGCTTGAATTTCTGAATGATGAACAAACAAATCCTTACCACCATCTTCAGGTGTAATAAAACCGAAACCTTTATCGGCATTGAACCATTTAACTGTACCTTTACTCATTTTCTTTACTCATTTTTTGTTGGTGAAATATAAAAATTATATCCGAATTCACCGGTTCGAATATAACGTGAAAGTTTTTTCAAAAGAATATACGTCTAAATTTAGGTGCGCCATAGGCGTAAATTGAGTTGAAATGTAGGTTGGTTATTGTATATTTTTATCCAATTATATTTTAAATTGTACCATTTTTCTAACAGCATACCGATTAATTCGCACTATGAACAGTTTTGTAACACTTGAAAAGTATTTGATTCAGTATTGATAGTCATATGTTTTGACTAAATGATTATACAGATCATCCCATTAACGACGTTTAAGTGGTTTTAAAAGTGAGTAAGGCGTTAGACATATTTTGAACCAGTCGTGTAAATGGTTAAGAATACACAGCCTTTATTCCCACTCAAAAAATTCTTATCATAAGTACCTGTTTCAGCTGCACTTGCCCACCCAGCATAAACCCATATGCCATCAACCCTAGCACTTCCTTGTAGCAAATATATAAATTCTGGACCCTTGTGTTGATGATCTGGAAATAAGGTATTGGGCAAGAACCGATACAACTCCATTATTTGGTCATTGGCCTGGGGCAACTTTTTAATTTCAACGCCACTCGCCGCTTCGTATTGTTCCCAATCCATGGAACTGGAATCGGCAAAACTATATTGAGGCTTCATAACATTGCGGTCCTTTTATAAATCTGCAAACGTCATGAAAGCGACGAATAATAGTTAAGAATAAAATAAAAAAAGTTAGAGTGTAGCAACACTTATAATCTCGATTTTAAAAGCCTGTTGACTGAGGTATGGAATAGGTTCCAACGACGTGCGCTACCGCTTTTTCATCCCCTTCAGAATATAAAGAAACTTCACCAACAATGAGAGACTTACCTACTTTTAGTAAGGTGCATTGACCAATAATATCTTTTGTTGATGACGGTTTGCGCATAAAATTAATCGACAGGTTAGTGGTTACTGCAAGTGCAACTATGCCAATTTCACCTAAAATAGCGACATATAATGCATAATCAGCGATCGTCATTAAAACGGGTCCTGAAACCGTGCCACCAGGCCTCAATTCATTAAACCCTATGGTATGCCTTACCGTGGCAGATTGACCTCCGACCGCTTCAACAATGCACTTGGCTTGAGGAAAATCATTTTTCATGAAATCTTCGATTTCTGTCTTAGTCGCCAAAAAAGTTCTCCTAAAAATTGAAGTCTTATTAAATGATCAGTTACGAATAATAGAATAGTAGTTGATCAAAAGTTAGTTATTTTCCCTCAAGACAAAATTGAAGTCACCTAAAAATACCTTATAGAAAAATAGTGTGAATAGGCAATGCTCATTATGAATATTTAATCTTTTGAATTAAATAAAAAGGCCATGCTCACATTAGGTTTTAAAAATAAAATTAGTAGATACATTATTCGGATAGTTTTAAACATGATCAGTTGGCGATGAGGGAAAAATGTCAGTCAGAGTTAAAGACTGAAGTATATTAATATCAATGTATGACGTAACCAGTATGAGAATTATTGACGGAAAACTATAGTAAATCACTTTGGGCCCAAGAATTTGGATTAAATCCTCGAACTCTGCATTCAACTTGCGGCTTGTGAATCACAATCGCTCTCTCTGAGAATGGCCTGAACTCACCCTTTATAAAACCCAGAATTTGCCAACCAATCATTCCAGTTGTGCAGTTAAAAAATTGATCAATAACGTAACCACTCTTAAATAAACCATCTTTTGTTTGGTACATCGCTGAAAAATCGATGGTTTTTCCACTCCACCCTGCAAAAGGGTAGTCGTACCCACCTTGGGTGTTGTCAGCGTTTCTTATGTCTTTAATCAAGCCAATACCTAACATTAATATTGTAATTAAACCAACGGTAGAGAGAATGTATTTGATCAACGCAATATCACTCTTAAAAGGTTTAGTAAAGAACCTCTAAGCAGGAGCAAAGAGGTACCTAGCATCAAAAATAATTGGGAGCGGTGTAATCATAAAAAAATAGCATCATAATCACTATAGTCCCGAGACACCAATGAGTTTGGGGTTTTTATCAATAGTGCCATCATATTTCATAACGGAAAATTGTTTATTACGTAAAGCATAGGGGCGGTAGGAAGTTACTTGATTGAACCTGTCGCAAACACTCTGATGAATAATAGGAGTATCTGCTTTTGATGGCATATCATTTTCATTAACTCTGACTAAACGTGGTGCCAAGGTTTTAGCTAAAACACTTGAACGTTTTTGTTCGTGAAGAACACCATTTGGTAATGGATTAATATTTAGGTCGTCCCAGCAAATACAGTCTTGAGCGCCCTCTATTATTAAATCTTTAAAATTTAATTGGTCATTGGTTAAAATCTGTAAATCATCCTTAACGCAGTCCATCATAAATTTCAGCGTAATGTCTGACAACCCGTCGAACCAAAAGCTACCGCCAATATCAGAGTGAACGCCAGAAAACCAAATTTCAGTAATTCTATCGTCTTTATTAAATAGAGTTGGCTGAAAAGCCAAACGTTTTTCATCAACAGCAACTAAGTGCACGGCTTTTTTAATATGCGAGCCCATGTTCCCATCTTCAAATACTATGTTGCTGGCTGGGTAGGTATCGGGGTTCAAATCAAGCGAGCCTCTTGTGGCAGCAACAGTATCAAATACGCCTAGAAACTCTACATCCTTACCACAATGTGCAGCAAACATTCTAGCAATGGCTGCACCTCGACTAAAACCGAATATATAAATTTTATCACCTTTCTCAAAGCAGTCGTTTAAATCTTGGGAAGCCTGGTCGCGAATATCATCCATATCACCATAAGGAGGGGCAACCATGGCGTTAATTTTTTTCCAAAGCCAATTACCACGAGTGCCGACCCCGCTATAATAAAAGCTAAGTTGATCGGTGGTTTTATCATTTTTTTCATTAAGTGGATTTAATTTACCACCAAAGAATGCGTGAAGTTTCAATATATTACTAATGCTAGAGTCTTCAAAAAAATCACCAGCATCTTCTGGGTCGTTACAAGTACCATCAAAGTTTAAAATTATACTTTTCATTTATATAGTCCTTAGTCAAATTGAATAACGCAGTAAAAAATGAATTTGTTATTTACGTTACTTTTAAGTTTCCTGTTAAAAGGCAATGCGATTTTAATAAATAAACTACGATACTAATTTTATTGATGAGGTTTATAGGACTTAAATAATTCTCAAAAAGGGTATTAATTTGAGAAAAATTAGAAGGAGAATGAAATATCTATGATTATTTAAAATCCTTTTTAGTTTAATATTACCTATAAACACTGTTAATTTGATATAGACTTATTTTTCTATTAGAAAGCCACAAATATAATTTTAATTGAACACCGAAAGTAAGCTTTATTCTGTGTTGTAAAGCACAATTGTAGTTAAGGTTATTAAAGTAATATTAATAGAAGGTGTTTAATTAATGCTAAAAGTAAACGAGAGAAGACGACTTTAAAAGCCTTAACTCAGACATTGGCAGATAGACACTTTGGCGCATAATTGAGCGGCAACTAGAGTAATAATTAGTTGATTGGGTAGAGGGTCATTAAAATGTGCCTAGTGAGATCACAAAGCACATTAGATTCAGAAATGCATACTTTTAAAAGTAATGGCTAGTGCGTTTGGCTCGACATTTCAATCATTTCAGAAATCTCAAGTGTGCCATTAATCTCTAAAAACGGACACGACTCACCTGCCTTCACTGCATCAGCCATAGAAGGTAACTTAATAATACTAAGGCCTGACATCGCCGTAGTGCTACCAATACCAGAAGAGCCATTAGGTTGAACGGTATGAGTATCTTTAAACGGTATAGCAGGACTGATAACCGCATCCCCTAGAGATGATAGCCATTGCTGATATTTGGTAAAATGCTTTTGTCCCTCTTCTGGATTAGACGGGTATTCTCCGCCTAGGTAAACAAATATGTATTGCGGCATAACTAAAATCTCTTGAGTATATTGTCAATGTTACAGGGTTTAGTAGGGACTTTTGAAGCACAAAGTATTTTTTTTCATGTTTTTCATACAGCAACAACACAATTTGAGACCAAAGTTGACTATTCTCGTATCTATAGGATGATGATTTTGGAATGTAAAAGCAAAAAGTAAGATGAAAAATTTTATAAGTGCTTTAACTAGTAGCGTATAACATGAAGAAAAATCAGGTGATTTGAGTGGCTTGATGAAAAATAATTTTCCAATGACTGCTACAGAGCCTCCAGACTGAACTTCTAATAGACCCTTTAGTGCTAACACCATTAATGCCCAGACTGGTCGCCTGATAAGTCGCTAAAACTAAATCTGGTGTTAACTCACGAGTTTTAAAATCATTTAAAGTCCACTTCATATCTTTATCTTTTTTTAAAAGCCAAAAAATAACCTCCTTGCGAGAAGATATTTTTCCAACAACTCCAATTTCTTCAAATGACTGACTTAATAGTTCATCGATGATCTCAGGACTTTTATCAAAATCAGAATGTAATAGCTTATATTCTAATGATTTAATGTGGTTTTTAATATCAATCATGAATTAGTTTCTGAATAAAAAAATTAACAGTAATGATTTGGGCAGTTTATAAATTAATTCAAATCATTAAAACAACAGCGGCCCTATGGAATATGAGACGAGCAGGTTTTGTCTTTGACCGATGGAATAACGACACTTCAAATTTTTTTAAATTAAGGTGCTTTTTTAAAAATGAACGCAGCACGACTGTTTTATTCAGACTGACATCTGAGCAAAGTAAAGACTTTAAGATAATGGAGCCATCTTCACCAAAATAAACAATATCACAATCAGGGTCGTCACAAAAAAATAGTTTTATTTTTATGATCCCATTCCTAAAGCTCATTAATAGGCAGGAGCTTACCATTAGCTGAAACCCATTGATGTAACTGTCTATTAACAGGATAATATCGTACTTTTAAATACCTTGAAAACCATAATTAGAAACACTTAGCGAGTATCAAGCACCTAATTCCCATAACAATTCCCGTAACAGAAGAGAAACTTGGGGCAAGGGACTATAGATTTCCCCAAGCATTAAGATACTACACCGATAGAAAATTTAGAAAATAATCGAAACCAAGCAGTTTATAAATAACAAAATCGAATCATAAATCAACAGACGATGACAATGAAGATATTCCTACTCTCGATGATTTTGCAAAGGGAATTGATGCCTAAGAAGACAAAGACTACGTAACTGCATTCAAGACGTTGAAACCACTTGCTGAACAAGAGCATGTGGATGTTCAGTTCCATCTGATGGCGATGTACAGCATTGAACTGGATGTTTTATTTAAGACGACAAAGCTGGCATTAAGTGGTTTGAGCTAATGACTGAAAAGGGACATGCGAAGGCTCAGTTCGGTCGGGGTTTGACGTATAAGATAGGAGACGGTGCGTTGTATAAGACCGCTGTCGCGCCCCCATGTGGTTGAATATTCCCGCTTCAAAGGGGCTTGAACTCGCTGGGAAAAAGTCACGACAACATTGCAAAAGAAATGGCCATCTCTCTGATAGCTAAGGCCCAGAAATTAGCCCGTGAATGTTTGGCTAAGAATTACAAGCGTTGTTAGGCTGCAACTGCCGACCCTAGGCCGCCTGTGCACCTTCCCTGCGGTAGGAAGGATGCTTACACCCAAGGTATAGGGTCTGTGTTGTTTACCATCGTTCTTCAACGTGTTTATCAGCTCTTGTCCTGCGGTTGAAAGTTCATGCTTCTGTCGATTGGAGCTCAGTAGGTCGAACCTCTTCCAGATCTCAGAAAAGCAGATTGAGTTGACTAATCGAGTATATTATAATTTCATTATGTTCTTTGGTAAGGAACTAATTTTTTTATATTTTAAGTCTTAAAGGTGCTAATTATGTTGTCTATGCTTTTTTTTGCTGCTGCAGTGCTCCCATTTGTTGTTATAGTCGCTGTGGTATTAGTTGTTGCTATTGGGTTAGTTTAACTTAGCCCCTATTTTGATAGCCTTAGTGTTATACTCTAAGGCTAAGGGGAATTAGGAAAACTTATGAACAGCATACCAAGTCTTAAATCATTTTCTATATGCTTGTCTTTGATTGATCGATTATCGCAGTTTTTTTGGATTCGCTGTAATATTTACTTTATCTATTGGACGCAGCAATTGATGGGCAAATTTTAGAGTCAATTGTCTGTTTCAGTTCTTAATTTCTATTAATGTCCAGTCAATCGTTTTAGCGGCTATGGTCATTTTTTTTATAGTCTAGCCTTGGTTCCATCATTGATAAGCAAAAACTTACAGGCACAGATAGGATCGACACTAACCGTATTTCATGGTCCAGTAACTGCACCTACATTGATTGATGAAGGTGTTTAGGGTTATTCAGCTGGAGATTTACCTTGACTGGTAAATCCGATCAGATTCAAATTCAAGGTGTTGGGAATTACGCCAGCACTGGTCAACATTTAAAAAAAGGTTACCGTTAAAACTTAGCATTATTGGTGAGACAGGGCGATATGTGGGTGCCTTAGGAAAAGCTGAAAACAACAGATCTCAGTAACGCTGGTTGTCAGTATAAGATATATGGAAAACTTAAGAACAACAGGTAGGATTAGACCATCTTAAATTTGAATAAAGCCAAAAGCACAGGTCAATAACGAACGTACCGTTTATAACCCTCCCAAAAAAAAGTGTGGCTTGGTAATCTTGGGTTACTCGGCCCAATTTTTTTTGGCCATTTTTGATCAGTGCTATAAGCTTGAACAGGTTGGTGACTCGACTTCAAAAAAAACCACGGAAGCCGTTGAATGGGTCAAACTGTTCATCAAGCAGAAAAGGTATATCATTTTTAATAGTTGGCAAACTATTAAACGTAGAAAAAAGGTATGTTTTTTCTCCCTTAAACCAAATACTTTAAAATTGTCAGTCATTGGTGATTATGCAAGTTATTGACCTAGTTATCCCCAATAAGTGTGTCTGACGATTATATTTATCTAGGTTAACAATTTGTCTCAATCAGTTAAAAACCCGGATAGGTAATACAGAAATAATGTAGGTCTCCAGAGGTCAAACCACCGTTTTTTTATAATGCTAAGGTCGCTGGTCAACCCATCTTGTTAATGGTTGTCCAAATTAGGTCTGGTGGTAAATGAAAAATTTCAATCTACCACTGAGCTATTTAAGTCAAATTTGACGTTTTTGTTCCGCGTAAATACCTAAAGCAATAAAACAGCTGATAATCACTAATGGCAAGTACAGCGAAGACAGGGTGGCTAATTGTGACGTTATTATTTGGATTAAAAATGGGGTTAATGCACCATAGCCAAAGGTGCACACCGCAATAAAAACACTAATTCGTACTAAAAAGTGTGACGAACGGACTAGCACTTTAATATAACGATTAATATCTCCACCGACTATAACTAGTAAGGAAGCGACAAAAGCTAACGAAATATCGCTGTTATATGAACGCATAAAACTCCCAAGATCAATTAATAAATCAGAAACAAAATTCATTAAGTGCGAACTCCAAATATTTTATTATATAGGGATTGATTTTACAGTTCAAAAAATTAAAGCCAAACCATCAAGCTACTCCTAAGATTAACTTAGTCTGAATATTTTGAACTGAATTAAGAAATAAGCGGTCTTCAATTATGAATCTAACGCTTGCACTTTAAAATTTTTAGATTAACCCTATTTTTTTGAAAAGGGTTACATCTTACAATTCACTCAAACCTAGCGAACACTGGATAGAAAGGCCTGATCCGAAAAATAAAAAATAATTTGAATGATACGAACGTTAGTCCCTAAGAAAAGCATTCAGGGTTAATTCTTTTTAATGGAAATTGTTATTAAGTCTCTGGGACTGATGTTATTTTTGATTCTAAATTAGGTAGCCTTTAGAGTAGCCTAATCTACATAGTTAAATTTGAATACATTATTGTGAAGAACTTTGGTCTATAAATCATACTATATTTAATACGATATACGACTGCTTTTCGTCCCCCACCAAAACGGTTATGTCATCGCCTAAGCGATGTCTCATCAGAGCGCATCCTAATGGAGCAGAAGGCGTAACAAGAGTGACTTCAAACTGGTCGAAACTCACCTTAAGCCCCCCTGCAACAGGACTAAGAAATAAAGTTTTAATATTATTTTTAGCATCTTCTAGCACTACCAGTGCGCCAAGTCTAATCAACGACTCGGGTTTAAAGTATTGAACTTTAAGTTGCTGAAATATATTTATTTTTTCTTCACTTTCTGAAACGCGTTTACTTTGTCCAGCAGCCAAATAAGAAGCTTCTAAACCAAAGGTATCAAATTTATTCTCCGCCACCGTCTCACCATTAGTCGCTGCTTCATGAGCTTGAATAGCTGCATTCTTTGAGGTTTCTAAAACAACCAGTAAAGCGTTAATAATAGTTTGGTGTAATTGAGCTTTATCCATCTAATAGGTGCTAATCGCCTGAATTCATGTTGTAAAAATAATGAAAAGCTATCAGTAAATAATGTACAACGATAAAATTGGGTGTTAAAAAATTAACCTAAGTAACTTAAATCAATCATCCACTGATTGGATAGAGCGCTAAGGTCAAGACAAAATATAAAAGGTCATTGAACTAGAGTAAATCGAAGCCACCATAAACTGACATTACACCATTGCTCATCCAGCATCAAAAATAAACGTGGAAAAGGACTCCTCAAGTATTAAAGAAAAGTACGATAATGGAACCAAAAACGTTCTTAATCGTGCCAGTCATTTACTGCCCTAACTCCCTCATATGGGGTAAAAATTTTTGTGGGCGTGTAGATAAACTGACTGTGACAGAGCTATCAGTTCAGGTGTTCATGGAAATCGTCGTAATTCATCGGATAAAGGAAATTTTTAGGATTAGATGATGATCATTGCTGCTGGCCGGTGGGTCTATTATACTGTACAAATTGATTTAAATAAGGCACTTAAATGACTTTAACGCCATTTCATTTAGCAATTCAAGTTCGAGATATTGAAGAAGCAAGAGATTTTTACGGCACTAAGATGGGCTTTCGTGAAGGACGTAGTTCAGATGATTGGATTGATTGGAATATGTTTGGCCATCAGATGGTAACGCATTGTAATCAAGCGCTGGGAAAAGAAGGCAAGATTAATGCCGTCAACAACTCAGTGGATGGCCATGGAGTTCCCGTACCTCACTTTGGCGTGGTTTTAACCTTTGAAGACTGGAATGCGTTAGCGGAGCGAGTTAAAGGATTTATTGATGGATTTATTATTGAACCTTATATTCGCTTTGAGGGTGAATCGGGTGAACAGGGCACCATGTTTTTTTCAGATCCATCGGGAAATTCATTAGAATTTAAGGCATTCAAAGACATTGAAACTGAATTATTTTCAAAATAAATTTATTTTCCCAATAGTAAAAAATCAGTGCTCAATTTTTAGCCACCTTAAGTAGTGCCAAAGCTAGGGAAGTACAGGGGTAAGTGTTATACGAGAAACATTCCTATGTAATATCGACTCCTTTCTCCTTAATAAAGCAATTCGTTATAAGTTCTCAATATTTAAGTTGGCATCATATCGAGTACTTGGGGATTGCGATAATATTTCACCAAGTACTTCTAATGTATCCGACTCTGTCCCTGTCTCTTATACACATCTGACGCTGCCGACGACTCCTTACG